>Ga0157357_1000376_pt1 | contig 19341 bp, 19 predicted proteins | sample AttcapACBM1_FD_111485 | JGI IMG/M metagenome (GOLD analysis project Ga0157357, IMG submission 111485) | Fungus gardens microbial communities from leaf cutter ant in Botucatu, State of Sao Paulo, Brazil - Atta capiguara ACBM1 | ecosystem: Host-associated > Fungi > Mycelium > Unclassified ... | reverse complement strand
TCCAGTGATAAGCGGAACGGTAAGGGGAAACGCCTCAGCTTCTGCCTTTGCGGGTTCAAGCCCGGCCGCGCTGTTTTGCAAATCAGCCCCTGAACTGGAATTTTGCACTCTCTTTTTCCTTTCCTCTCTTTATATGCGACTCAGAAATCCGCTCCGGCAGGCGACTCAGCAAAGCAGCGGATTCTATTTTTATATTAGCGCGTAACCGCTGGCTTTGCGGCGTAAATTTACCGCCGCCGGCAAAAAACGGTCAAGCTGCCGCCGGCCTGTTTCCCCATAATAAAAGCCATTATCCACGTAAAGATTTGCATAGATTTTGTGGGTAAGCGATTGTTAACGGCCTTTATATACTATATATAGCTTGGTGAGAAATGCGCTTCCGGTGATTCTGCCGCTTTGCCGGAAGCCCTTGTATCAGGGGATAAAATATAGCCTGCCCGGCGGGCGGCGCAGTCACAAAAATTCAGGAATTTTTACTCATGGTCACTATTTACAGCAAATCATCATGTGTGCAGTGCACGGCAACCTATCGCGCTTTTAAAAAACGCGGCATTGATTTTAAAATTGTCGATATAGCCACTAATAGTGAGGCCTATTCCTATATTACCGGGCTTGGTTACCGCCAGTTGCCGGTTGTTGTCGCCGGGGAACGGCATTGGGCCGGCTTCCGCCCGGATATAATCAGTAAACTTGCCTGAATTGCGCTGCCTTTCGCGCTTTTGCCGCGTTAAAGCAGCCTAAGGGCGCTTTTTGCGGCGGGGCTGCGGTCGGGCGCAGTGTCTGCATCATCGTCTCAGGCCGTTTCCCGGCCGCTATTATTGCCGGCCAGAGTTATAAAGAGGAGCAAGGCGCTGCCTGTTTTTGTCGCAGGCCGGTTTCAGCCCGCTTATCCAGGCGCTATATGGGCAATCTATAGGCAGGCTGTAGGGGCAGGAGGCATAAATTGATAAATTGTGTCGTTTATTATTCCAGCGAAAGCGGAAATACGCAGAATTTTATTGAGCGTCTGGCGGTGCCGGCGCTGCGCCTGCCGAAAAAGGGTGAGCTGCCGCGCGCGGATCAGCCTTATATTTTGATTATGCCGACTTATGCCGATGGCGAAGGCCGCGGGGCGCTGCCCAAAGCGGCGATTCGCTTCCTCAATAGCGCTGAAAACCGGGCGCTGTTGCGCGGGGTCGTGGCGAGCGGCAATCGCAATTTCGGCCTTTATTATGCTTTTGCCGGTGATATTATCGCCTATAAATGCGCTGTGCCGTGCCTTTATCGTTATGAATTGCGCGGTATGCTGGCTGATGTGCGCAATGTCCGCCATATTCTGGCGCAAATGCCGGGGTAAGCGGCCGGCAGGCCTTTAAAACAGCGGCTTGCGCCGCGGCAGCAGCCTTTAATCAGGGGGTCTGACAGGAGCTATAATGCAGAGCGGAATGAAAGATACAGGCCGGCAGAATGATTATCATGCGCTCAATGCCATGCTCAACCTCTATGATGCTGATGGCAAAATTCAATTTGCCAAAGATAAAGAGGCGGCGCGGCAATATTTCCTCAATCATGTCAATCAGAATACGGTATTCTTCCATAATTTAAAGGAGAAACTGGATTATCTGGTAGAGGAAGATTATTACGAAGCTGAAATTCTGGCGCAATATAATTTTGCTTTTATCAAAAAACTGTTTCAGCATGCTTATGCCTATAAATTCCGCTTTCCCACTTTTCTGGGCGCTTTTAAATATTATAATGCCTATACGCTGAAAACCCGGGACGGCAAGCGCTATCTTGAGCGTTATGAAGATCGTGTCGCTATGGTGGCGCTGACTCTGGCGCGCGGTTGCGGCAGTTTTGCCCTGAAGCTGGTTGATGAAATGCTTGGCGGCCGCTTTCAGCCGGCTACGCCGACTTTTCTTAATGCCGGCAAAAAGCAGCGCGGCGAATTTGTTTCCTGCTTTTTGTTGCGGCTGGAAGATAATATGGAATCAATCGGCCGTTCTATCAATTCTGCCTTGCAGCTTTCCAAGCGCGGCGGCGGCGTGGCGCTGAGCCTGACCAATCTGCGCGAGACCGGCGCGCCGATCAAGCAGATTGAAAATCAGTCTTCCGGCGTGGTGCCGGTGATGAAACTGCTGGAAGATGCGTTTTCCTATGCCAATCAGCTTGGCGCGCGGCAGGGCGCCGGGGCGGTTTACCTGCATGCCCATCACCCGGATATTATGCGCTTTTTAGACAGCAAGCGCGAAAATGCCGATGAAAAAATCCGCATGAAGACTTTGTCGCTGGGCGTGGTGATCCCCGATATTACTTTTGAGCTGGCGCGCAAAAATGAGGATATGTATCTGTTTTCGCCCTATGATGTTGAGCGCCTTACCGGCAAGCCGATGAGCGATATTTCCATCAGTGAGCATTATTATGCTTTTGTCGATAATGCGGAAATTGCCAAAAAGAAAATCAATGCCCGCAATTTCTTCCAGACTCTGGCGGAAATTCAGTTTGAATCCGGCTATCCTTATATTGTCTTTGAAGATACGGCCAATCGCGCCAATCCGATAGCCGGGCGGATCAATATGAGCAATCTTTGCTCGGAAATTCTGCAGGTTAACAGCGCCAGCAGCTATGAGGCCGATTTAAGCTATAAGCATATTGGCGAGGATATTTCCTGTAATCTCGGCTCGCTGAATATTGCCAAAGCCATGGATTCGGCCGATTTTGCCGCCACGGTCGAGCTGGCGGTGCGGGCTTTAACCGCCGTTTCCGATATGAGCCATATGGCCTCGGTGCCCTCTATTATTGCCGGCAATGATAAAAGCCATGCTATTGGCCTGGGGCAGATGAATCTGCACGGTTTTCTGGCGCGGGAAAAGATTCATTACGGCTCGCCGGAAGCGCTGGATTTCACCAATATGTATTTTTATTGTGTCGCTTATTATGCCCTGCTGGCCTCCAATAGGCTGGCGCAGGAGCGCGGCAGCGCCTTTGCCGGCTTTCAGGATTCCGCTTATTATGACGGTTCCTATTTTGCCAGATATATTGACAAGCCGCATAAGCCGGAGCATGAAAAAGTGGCGGCGCTGTTTGCCCGCAGCAAAATCGCCGTGCCCGGGCGGGAAGACTGGCAAAAACTGGCTGCTGCGGTGAAAAAGCACGGGCTTTATAACCGCAATTTGCAGGCCGTGCCGCCCACCGGCTCAATTTCTTATATTAACCATGCCACCGCCTCAATCCACCCGATTGCCTCGCGCATTGAAACGCGCAAGGAAGGCAAAATCGGCCGGGTTTATTACCCTGCGCCTTATATGAATAATGATAATCTGGAATATTATCAGGACGCTTATGAAATTGGGGTAGAGAAGATTATCGACACTTATGCCGTGGCCACGCAGCACGTTGATCAAGGCCTGTCGCTGACGCTGTTTTTTAACGATACCGCCACTACGCGCGATATTAACCGCGCCCAGATTTATGCCTGGAAAAAGGGCATTAAGACCATTTATTATATTCGCCTGCGCCAGGCGGCGCTGGAAGGCACGGCGGTGGAAGGCTGCGTTTCCTGTAGCCTGTAGCGCCGTTTTGCCGCAATTTTTGCCTTATTTGCAAAAGGCTGAAAGAGAAAAGCCATGACAACCACAATAGACAAAGATAAAGCCCGGACAGTGCTGGCGGTAAACTGGAACCGCCTGCAAGATGATAAAGATCTGGAAGTGTGGAACCGGCTGACCAGCAATTTCTGGCTGCCGGAAAAAGTGCCGTTGTCCAATGATGTGCCGAGCTGGGGGCAGCTAACGCCGCAATGGCAAAAGCTGGTGATTCGCGTTTTCACCGGCCTGACGCTGCTGGATACGGTGCAAAACACTATCGGCTCTTTATCGCTGCTGCCGGACGCGGAAACTCCGCATGAAGAAGCGGTGCTGACCAATATTGCCTTTATGGAAGCGGTGCATGCGCGCTCTTATTCTTCCGTCTTTTCCACTTTATGCCTGATGTCGGATATTGATGACGCGTTTGAATGGAGCCGGGAGAATAAATATTTACAGGAAAAGGCGCACAGGATTATTCGCTTTTATGAAGGGGCGGACGGCGCCAAACGGAAAGTCGCCAGTGTCTTTTTAGAGACTTTTCTGTTTTATTCCGGCTTTTATCTGCCGCTTTATCTTTCCACCCGCGCCAAGCTGACCAATACGGCCGATTTGATAAGGCTGATTATCCGCGATGAAGCCATTCACGGTTATTATATCGGCTATAAATTTCAGAAGACCATGGCCCGGCGGACGGAAGCCGAGCGCAAGGAAATGCACGAATTCGCCGCTGATCTGCTGATGGCGCTTTATGAGGTGGAATGCCAATATACGGAAAGCTTATATGATGATGTCAAGCTGACAGAAGATGTCAAAATGTTTTTGCATTATAATGCCAATAAGGCTTTGATGAATCTGGGCTATGATCCGCTGTTTCCGGCGGAAATCTGCGCGGTTAACCCGGCTATTCTGGCCTCTTTATCGCCGACTTCCGATGAAAATCACGACTTTTTTTCCGGCAGCGGCTCGTCTTATGTTATCGGCAAGGCGCAAGCCACGGAAGACGAAGACTGGGAGTTTTGAAATTGACCGGCGGCCGGCGGCACATTCCGCCGGCCGCTAAAAATTGTCAAATCTCGGTGAAGAGTTCCGCTGCTTCCAGGCGCGATTTGGGGCGGGACGCATTGCCGTCATGCGCGGCGCGGTGGCCGACAGCAATCAGGCACACCGCCTCTCGGTGCTGTTTGGCAAAGCCGAATTCCTTGTCCAGAATAGCCGGGTCAAAGCCTTCAATCGGCGTGGCGTCCAGCCCCATGGCGGCAACGCCCAGCAAAAAAGCGCCAATATTGAGGTAAGTCTGCCGCGCCGCCCATTCCGGCAAATCTTTCAGCGTTTTGCGATGAAGATCCGTGAAGAAAACGCGCCCTTTATATTGCGCTTTCTCAATGTCTTCATTGCCGCTAAAGCGCCCGTCCTGCCGCTCTTTATCGGTTATATGCTGCAAATATTTATCGTCCATTTGCGTGCGCGCGCAGCAAATAAGCACGGCCGCCGCATCGAGAATGCGGGTTTTGTTAAAGGCAAAAAGCCCTTCTGTCGCTTTGGCAATGCGTTCTTTGCCGGCCGGCGTGCGCGCAATGGTAAAATGCCAAGGCTGCGAATTAACACTGGAAGGCGCCAGCCGCAACAGCTCTTTAATGGCGCCCATTTGCCTGGGCGTCAGCTTTTTATCCGGATTATAATGTTTGGTCGTATAGCGTTTGCGGGCAATTTCAACAATATTTTCCATAATCAGCTCCTGATATTGGGTTCACCCCCCTATTACAAAGCTGCCTTGTTCCACAAGCGGAACACTATCCGCTGCGCTCAGGCTGGCAGCAATAATTTCATGGGCAATAAAACTATCAGCAAAGCCGGGACAACAGGCTTCCGGCCAAATAAATAGCAGACATTATTGCCTCTGTTGCACACGATCTCTATAACAGAAAGATAGTAACAGAATAAGGCATAAAAAGGGAGCGGAAACCCGGCGCCGGCTGATTAACCCGGCCAAACCGCCTGATAAGGGCAGGATAGTGGCGGAGAGAGAGGGATTCGAACCCCCGATAGAGTTGCCCCTATGCCGCATTTCGAGTGCGGTGCTTTCAACCGCTCAGCCATCTCTCCTCTGCCTTTAGGTGATAGCGTAAAAAATGCGGCGCTGGCAAGCCCTAATTTGCGCTAAAAGGCGGAAATTTCTTGACTCTGCCGCCTGTTCCGCCGTATAAGTCGCGCATAGGCGCGGGGCGCGCAATATTGCCGCCCGGCCTGTCGGGCTGAAGCGCGGCGCGCCGGCCCGGTGTTCAACAGGCTGATAAAAAGACAAATTGCTTTGGCCTCTTGCCTGCTCTTTTAAGAGGCAAAGCGGGCGAAAAAGTAAATTTGTGCTGGAACGGAAGGTAAAAATGTTCGCAGTCATTAAAACCGGGGGCAAGCAATATCGCATTGCTGCCGGGAGTTTGATAAAAGTGGAAAAGCTCGACGCTTCGAGCGGCGCACAAGTGGAATTTAAGGAAGTTTTGCTGATTGGCGAAGGCGCGGAAGCCAAAATCGGCTCGCCCTTTGTTAAAGGCGCGGTGGTAAAGGCCGAAGTGGTAGAGCAGGCGCGCGGGCCGAAGGTCATTGCTTTTAAAAAGCGCCGCCGGCAAAACTCTCAGCGCACGCGCGGCCATCGCCAAAGGCTCACTCTGGTGCGCATTACTGAAATTGCGGCGGCCTGAGGCGGCCATTATCTGTTTAACGGCGTTGCCGCAAGCGCGCCGGGTCGAGGTTTTACAGCGGCGGGTTTGTAGTGTCTGCCTGTCGCTTAAAGGACAGGTAAAACCGGTAAATAGCGGTTTGTCCGAAGCTGTTCAAGGAGAAGCATAATGGCGCATAAAAAAGCCGGCGGTTCATCGCGCAATGGCCGCGATTCCGAATCCAAACGCCTGGGTGTAAAGAAATTTGGCGGCGAGCATGTGCGCGCCGGCAATATTATTGTGCGCCAGCGCGGCACACAGTGGCACCCGGCCGATAATGTCGGCGTGGGCAAGGATCACACTTTATTTGCTCTGACAGAAGGCCGGGTAGCCTTTCGGGTGAAAGCCGGCGGCCGCCGTTTTGTGGCGATTGAGCCGCTTTTGACGGCGGCAGAATAGACCGGTCGCTTGCAGTAGCGGCAGAATAGACTGGCCGCTTTTGACGGCAGCAGGGTAAGGCCGGCCGCTTTCGGCTGCTGCGCCATAAGCGCCCGGCGGCGCGGTTCGCTGTCTGGCATTTCCGGCGGGCCTTGAGCGCTGCCGTGGTGCTTTGCTTTATCAGGCCAATATGTTGAAAGGGAAGGATAGCGCGCTATCTTTCCCTTTTTTCGTATTTGGAGATAAGCAATGCGTAGTGTGGATTTGCGGGAAGACAGGCGGTTACCAAAAATAAATTGCCCGGTTTTGGTAACGCGCCGGCTGGTATTGCGTTTGCCGCATAGTGAGGATATTGAGGCTCTGGTATATTTAGCCGATAACCGCCACATTATCAGCCAGTTTGATAATATGCCGTCTCCTTTTACCCGGGCCGCGGCGGAAGATTTTGTCTGCCGCGCCGCCAAAGGCCAGACCGGACATTATGTTTATGCCGTCACCCGCGCCGATACGGGAGAATTTATCGGCTGCTGCGGTTTTGGCCGCCTGGCCGGCAGGCCGGCAGGCGAAGCCGGGCAGCGCCCGCCGATGGCAAAGACAGCCGGCCCGGCCGCGGCTGAAGCGGCTGCTATCTGGCCTTATCCGCCTGTATCACGGCCGGAAAATACGGCAGCGGCAGCCGGCGCTTTATTGCCGCCTGAGGGAGCGGACAGCCGGCCGGAAGCTGTAGCGCAGACAGAAATTTTCTTCTGGCTGGGAGAGCCTTATTGGCGCCGCGGCTATGGCACAGAGATTGCCACGGCTCTGGTTGATGCCGCTTTTCGCGCTACAGAATTGCCGGTTCTTTATGCCTGCTTGCGTGACGGCAATATTGCGGCGCGCAAAATTGTGCAAAAATGCGGTTTTTCTCTTTTATATAGCAGCGGCCATGTGGCTAAAGGCGGCGATACGGCGCAAGCCATGCTGCATTATAGCCTGAGCCGCGATTGCTGGCTTGATTTGCGCCGTTCCGCGCCGCGCCGGGCGGTTTAAGCCGCTATTCCCGCTTCAGGCAGTGCGGCGCGGCTTATCGCGCACGCTTATGACAAGCAGCTTGCCCATTGCTTCCAGAGCGCGTTCCAGGGTTTGCAGCTTGGTAAAATGATAGGGATCAAGGATACGGCGCGCTTCCGCTTCCTGCTTGCCCAGACGCTGCGCCAGCTCTGTTTTGGTAATTTTCTCGCGGCGAAAAGCTTCCAATACCGCCAGCTTTGAGATAGTCCACGCGTCCGGCATAATGGGGATTCCCTGTTTATGCGCCGCAGCGGGGATTTCTTCATTGTCGGCATAGCGGCCGCACAAAGCCAAACCTAAGGCCTCCTGGGCATTATCCAGAGCTTCTTCTTTGGTTTTGCCGCCTGTTATGACCTCTGGCAAATCGGGCATGTAAATACCAAATTCCCCCGTTTCTTCATGCCTGATTTCGGCATAATAGGTATAATGCATTATTTTCTTTCCTTAAACCGGGTTTGCGGCGGCACTTACACCCCCAGTTGTTTTTTTATGCGCCGCACTTTCAGAGGATCTAATTCGCCGCTTTGAATTGTGCTCTTTTTGTTACCAAAGGACACACGATAATGCGAACCCTTGCCCTGAACAGCATTTATTGCAAAAGTGACATTTCTTTCTTTTGCCAGCGCTCGCAATTCACGCAGCAAAGCCTCCCGTTTCATAATTATCCTCGTTCAGATATTCGCACAAAAATATACGAATTACAATAGACTTGCCTAAAACAGTTTGACGAAGTCGGCGCTTGCCCGCCGGCAGGGCAGGGGCGGCAGGGGCAGGCCGGCGGCTTTACGGCGCTTCGCCATAGGCCAGAGTGCGGCGGCAGAGCAGGAGCAGGACAAGAGCCAGAAAGCCGGCGCCAATAGCAATATAAAAACCGGTATGAACACCGAGATGATCAATCGCCTGGCCGGCCAGCGCCATGCCGATAGCAAAGCCGATACTCATGCCGGTCATGGCCCAGGTAATGCCTTCGGTTATTTGTTCCGGCGGGGCCAGCCGCTCAATCAGCTGCATGGCGATAATAATGGAAGGAGAGCAGGCCGCGCCGGCAATAAACAGAATCAAAGTCAGCCCGCCAATGCTGCCGACCTTGAGAAGCGGCAGGGTTGTTATGGCAGCAATCGCCATAGCAAGGATAAATTGCCGCGACAGCCGGATTTTTGGCCGCATAGCGCCGTAAATTATCCCGGTGATAAAGGAGCCGAGCGCATAAGCCGAAAGCGGCCACATAGAGCCGGCGGCATTGCCCTGTTCTTTGGCAAAAGCGACAGAAGTGACCTCCGCCGTGCCGAAAATAGCGCCCATGCTCAACAGCGTGGCGACAATAAGGGCAACCGGCGGCATAAAAATAACCGTCCGGCGGCGCAAACCCCGATTGCGGCCGCCAATAATCGCCGGCTCGGTCTTTTTCTGCAGGCAAAACAGCCCGGCGCCGGCCGCCAGTAATATGGCGGAAGCCAAAAGCCCGGCTTCGGGGAAGAAGCGGGTAGCCAGAAAGACAACCAGAATCGGCCCGGCCATAAAAATCGTTTCGTCAATAGTGGATTCATAGGCAAAAGCCGTGTGCAGCGGGTTCGGCGAGCCGTGAAACAGGCGCGACCAGCGGGCGCGGACAAAAGCGCCGAAGCTGGGCATAAAACCAATGCCGGCGGCGCATAAAAACAGGCACCAGAACGGAGCGCCCAGCCGCACGGCGAAAATAAGCGCCAGCATGGCGCCGACAGCCAGCGCCGTGGCCGGCGCGGCGATTTTTGTCTGGCCGAAATGATCGGCCAGTTTGGAAATTTGCGGCGCCATTATGGCCATGCACACGGCATAGGTTGTCGCCACGGCGCTGGCCAGAGCATAATGGCCGCTTTCCATAGAGATCATGGTAACAATGCTCAGAGTATTCATGGATAGCGAGCAACGGGCAATCAGGCCGGAAAAGGAAAAGGCAAAACTGCCGGGCGCGCGGAAGATTTTAATATAAGGATTGGCCATTGCTAAACCTGTGACGCATTTTTGCTTATCTATGCTGGAAATAAAGCCGAATGCCGGCAGAATAAAACAGGCGGAACAGGCTGTAATACGCTTCCCGCTTCGGCAGGATAGCGGTTTTTACCCAGGAAACAAGCCACAATCGTAAAATCTGCCGGATTAGGCTGTTTTTTGCTCAGGCCCGGCGTGTCGCGCTATTATAGCAGCTCAGCCGGCCGAAATCGGCAAAGAAAAACAATATTTTTTGTCAAAAAAATCTTATAATGGCGGCGCTCTGCGGAAAGGGCAGCAAAAGAGCGGCAAAGCCGTATGGCCGCCGCTGCCTGCCGGGGCAGAAAGCGCGGAAAGCCGGCTGCTCCTCCGGCAAGAGCGTTAAATAGCTCTGAAGACAGAAAGCTGGAAAATGCCCTTGTTACCTTAAGAAATCACCCAAAAATACGCCGATATATCTGCCCCGGGCGCGGCAGGCATGGATAAGTGAGGCCGATAAGACGCCTAAGCGTTTTGGCCTGCTGCCTCAGATAATCCGCTGCGTCAAAAAAAGAGCGGCAGCAGCCGGCGCAATGCGCAAGATTGGCAGCGGCATTGCGCCGGACTCTGTCATGTGTGTTTGCCATGATTCCTTGACGCCGGGCGGGCGCGCCGGGTGATAAATAGCGCGCCTGTATAAGAATAATGGGGGCAGCCTTATTCAGGAATTCCGGCACAATTCGGCGCTGACAATAAGGATAAAAGCGCTAACAGCAGGGCAGGCCTGAGAATAGTGCTGATAGAGACAGGTAAAAGCGGCTTGAACAGGCACGGGCCGGAAGTCAAAGGCAAAATTCAGCTATCTGTAAACTATGAATTCTGTAAATTGCAATAAAATCAAAGTATTTTAATGTTTTATTTATGTATTGAGCTAATTTTTAGCCTTTTTTACGCTAAAGACAAAGTATAATGTTAAGATATATGTATAAAAGGATAATTTTTATGGCCTTATGGCGCCGCGGCAGCGGCCGGACAGGCGCATAAGCTCGCTCCCCCAGCCGCCGCCGGCAAGCGCGGTTACAAGCCTGGTTCAGCAGCCGCGTAGCGGCTCAAAAAGGCAGTTTTAACCCGGGCGGAATGGGCAGGCCGGCGGTGATAGCCTGAGTTTTTTCGGCAATGGCGGTTTCAATTTTTTCTTTGGCTTCATTATAAGCGGCGAGCAATAAATCTTCCAGAATTTCTTTTTCTTCTTCCTTCATCAAGGAAGAATCAATAGCAATGGCGCGGGCCTTGCCGTCTCCGCCCAAAGTGACCTTTACCAAACCGCCGCCGGCTTGCCCCTCAGCGGTGAGATTGGCCATTTCAGCCTGCAAATCCTGCATTTTTGTTTGCATTTCTTTGGCTTTTTTCATCATGCCCATAATATCGCGCATGCTGTTCTCCTTATAATGGCCGGTTGTTTATGGTTCGTCAGCGCTGTCGGGCGGCGCGGCTGCCTGAGGCTCAAGCCGCACCTCAGTCAGCTCTGCTTTGGGGAAATGGCGCAACAAGGCGGCTACTTCCGCATTGTTTTTTGCCTCTTCAATCCGCGCCTGCTTTTGCTGCTGCCTGACTTCCGCCAGAGTAGCGCCGCCGCCGCCGGCCACGGCCTGCACCGGCCGGCGCTCACCGGTTTCCGCCTGTATCAGCTCAACAATTTGCCGCTCAATATCCTTCGGCGCTGCCGCTGTCGGCTCAAAGCGGAAAATATCCGGCTGCTCTGCTGTTGCCGCCACCGGGCGGATATTTTCCTGTAAGCAAAATTTCAGCCGCGCATTGCCCTGACGCTCTGCCATGGCCACTAATTGCGGCAGGCTCAGCGCTTTTGCGCCGGGCTGCGGCATTGGCGCGGCCGGCGCGGCGGCGCTTTCCGGCGGCACGGCGGCCGGCAGAGCCTGTTTCTCCGCGATTTCTGCCTTTGCCGGCGCGGCGGCCGCTTTTGCCGGCATTGGGCTGCTTGCGGCGGCGGCTGAAACAGCGCCGGCCGCCGCCAATGCTGCGGTTCCGGCTTTATCTTCTTCCGCTGTTATGCCGCCAGCCGGCAGTGCCAGCACCGGCACCGCCGCGCCGCTGTGCAGGCTTTGCTCCAGCGCCCGCAAGGCATCGTCAAGATTAGGCAAATCGGCGGCATGGCACAGGCGGATCAGCAGCATTTCCGCCGCGGCCAGCGGCCGGGCGGCCGTTTCCACCTCGTCCAGGCCCTTTAACAGCATTTGCCAGTTGCGCGACAAAACCCGCACAGAGAGCTTTGCCGCCAGCCACCCGGCTTGTTTGCGCTCTTCTTCCGCCAGCGAAATATCGTCCGCCAGCTCCGGCTGGAAGCGCAGCCGGGTGACCAAATGGTTGAAATCCGCCAGTTCGCGGATAACCACCCCCGGCTCGGCGCCATAAGCGTAAAGATGCTGTAATTGCGCCAACGCTTCCGCCGCGCGGCCTTGCATGAGCAGGCGGAACAGCGCAATAATCTGCGTTTTGTCGGCCAGGCCAAGCATAGCGCGCACCGCCGCGGCGTTAACGGCGCCGCTGTCGCCGCTATGGGCAATCGCCTGATCCAGAATAGAAAGACAATCCCGCACCGATCCTTCGCCGGCGCGGGCGATCATCGCCAGCGCTGCCGGTTCGGCGGTTACGCCCTCAGCGGCGGCAATTTTTTGCAAATGCCGGGTTAACAGGGCGGCATCTACCCGGCGCAGGTCAAAACGCTGGCAGCGCGACAAAACGGTAACCGGCACTTTGCGGATTTCGGTCGTGGCAAAAATAAATTTGGCGTGCGGCGGCGGCTCTTCCAGCGTTTTTAACAGGCCGTTAAAAGCCTGGGTGGAAAGCATATGCACTTCGTCAATAATATAGACTTTATAGCGCGCCGCCACCGGGCGGTAACGCACCTGCTCGATAATTTCGCGAATATCGTCAATGCCGGTATGGGAAGCGGCGTCCATTTCCACCACATCAACATGGCGGCCTTCCATAATCGCCTGGCAATGCTCGCCGATTTCTTCCAGCCGCACAGTTGGCCTGTCGACAGCGGCGGTTTTATAATTGAGGGCGCGCGCCAGAATGCGGGCAGTGGTGGTTTTGCCGACACCGCGCACGCCGGTCAGCATCCAGGCCTGCGCCACCCGCCCCATGTCAAAAGCATTGGTTAAAGTGCGCACCATCGGCTCCTGGCCGATAAGATCGGAAAAATTTTGCGGGCGGTATTTGCGGGCAAGAACACGATAGGCCGCCTGGGGCGCTGTCACATTTATAGCCTTGCTGCCTGTTTCGCTCACAACCTTACGCCTCTTGAAGACATTAAGGAAAGAGGACAGCGACCCGCACCGGAAACTCGTTAGGGCTGCTTTCTTCCGAACCTGACCCGGTTGGCGAGGGGTGCGCCCGCTGCCTCTCTCCCGCTTTATCTATTGCCAATTCGGCCGCAAAAAGCAAGGAAATTTAATATACCAAAGGCCTTTTTTTGCTAAAATGATAAAAAGACAGGGAATATTAAGAAATGCCGGGAAAAGATTCCCCGCGGCCCGGCAAGCCTGTTAAAAACGGCTATTGGGCGCTGTTTTGGTGCGCCGCCGCCGGTTTGGGCGCGAAAAATGTGTCAAAGAGGCCGGTTCCGCCCTCTGTTTCAGGAGCAAAAAGCGCAAGGGAGAGAGCCGCTATGCCCGATAAATTTACCCTTGATGAACAATTGGCCGCCGATAGTGTTTTTGTTGCCGCTTTGCCTTTGTGCGATATAAGGCTCATGCGTGAGCAAAGATGGTTCTGGCTGCTTTTGGTGCCGCGGCTTGGCGGCGCGGTGGAATTTTTTGATCTAACCGCCTTGCAACAGGCACAGCTTGGCCGGGAGATAGGTTTTGCTGCCAAAAAGTTGCAACAGGCCGCCGCTCCTTGCGAAAAAATCAATATTGGCGCTTTGGGCAATAATGTCCGGCAATTACATATTCATATTATTGCCCGGCAAAAAGGCGATGCCGGCTGGCCCGGGCCGGTTTGGGGCCAGGGGGCGCGGCAGGATCTGCCGCCGGCGGCAGAACAGGCGCGGCTAGCCGCCTTACAGCTCCTGCCGGCGCAGGCGCGGGCAGAATTATCGGCCGGAAACGGGCAGGCAGGCTTGCCATAAAGGCGGTTTTATGCGCACACTGCCGGCGGCAATAGCGGCAATAAGAGAGGGCAAGCCGGAGAGCAGGGCAATGAGGATTTTTCGTTATACTATTCTGGGTTTATGGCTTATCGGCTGTTTGCCGGCCGTCTGGCGCGCCGCCGCGGCCGAGCCGCTGCGTATCGGCACGGAAGGCACTTACCGCCCCTGGACAATGGCTGATGCCGATGGCCGCGTCACCGGTTTTGACGCCGATATAGCGCAATCTGTCTGCCGGAAAATCGGCGCGCAATGCAGCTTTGTGGTGCAGAATTTTGACAGTCTGATTCCGTCTCTCATGCGCGGCGGCCGCTTTGAGCTGATTTTCAGCAGTCTTTCTATTTCCGCTTCCCGCCGCCGGCAGATTGATTTCTCGGTGCCTTATGCGCAAATGCAAAACCTGTTTGTCGTGCGCAAGGATTCCCCGCTGGCCGCTATTAAGGATAAAGCCGCTTTATTTGCCGCTTTAAAGGGCAAAAGGCTGGGGGTGCAAAATGCCACAACCCACGCTTTTTATGCTGAGAAACATATTAGCGGCGCCGATTTGCGCAGCTATGACACGTTTGACGATGTGCTGATGGATCTGGCCAATGGCCGGCTGGACGCCGCCTTTGCCGATACGGCTATCTGGAGCGCTTATCTGGCCAAACCGGAAAACAGCCGCCGCTTTGCCTATGTTGATGTGGTTATCCCCATGGCGGACGACCCGGCCACATTAGGCGGCGGCGTGGCCGCCGGCCTGCCGAAAGGGGCTGACGCCTTGCGCCTGCGCATCAATCAGGCGCTGTGCGCGCTGGCCGCTGACGGCACGGTAAAGCGCCTGGGTGAAAAATGGTTTAACGGCAGCGATGTTTCGGTTCCCTGCGCGGCGGGGGCGGTAACGGCCGCGCCCTGAGCCGCGGCTATCGCGCCGGCTTGTCGGGGCAGCCGCGCAGCGCCTGGCTTTTGCGCGCAAAGCCTGATACAAGGCCGCTTTTGCGCCCGTTGGCAGCGCCCGACCAGATGAAAGCAGAATGAAGGCACATGGAAAATCTGGCGCAATTATGGGCGGAAGGCTGGAGCGCAGCGCTGTTGCGCGGCGCCGGCATGACGGTGCTGATTGCGGTGGCGGCGCTGTTTATCGGCCTGCTTGTCGGGCTGGGGCTGGCGCTGGTCAAATGGGCGCGCCTGCCGGTTTTACACTGGGCGGTTGATGCCTATACGCTGCTTATGCGCGGTGTGCCGGAAATTCTGGTAATTTATGTTTTCTTTTTCGCTTCCGATGATTTTATGCAGCTCATGGGGCAGGCTTTTGGCTATCAAAGTCCGCTTGTGGCGCTTTTGCCGCTGCTGGCGGTGATTTTGGCGGTCGGTTTAATTGCTTCTGCCTATGCGGCGGAAACGATTCGCGGCGCCTTAAATGCCGTGCCGCGCGGGCTGATCGAGGCCGGCGCTGCTCTGGGGCTGACAGCGGCGCAAAAATTCCGCTTTTGCATTATGCCGCCGGCTTTGCGGCTGGCGCTGCCGGGGATCAATAATATCTGGCAAAATACTATTAAGGATACGGCGCTGGTGGCGCTGGTGAGCATAGCCGAGCTGCTTTACCGCGCGCAACTGGGCGCCAATGCCAGCGGGCGGCCCTTTTTATTCTACAGCGCCGCTTTGGCGCTGTATTTGCTGATAACTTTGGCCAGTCAGAGCCTGTTTCGCCTGGCGGAGCGCTGTCTGGCAAAAAAGAGCGGGGGGCATAATGCTTGACTGGGCGCTTTTGCGTGACTGCCTGGCCACGATTCCGCGCGGCTTGCCGCTGACGCTGGGGCTGATTGCTTTATCGGCGCCGCTGGCTTTTATATTGGCCATTGGGCTGGTGGCGCTGCGCCGCTCGGCTGTCAAACCGGCCGCCGGCGCCGCCCGCGCCTATGCCGCCTTGTTTCGCGGCACGCCGCTGCTGGTGCAGCTTTTCCTGTTTTATTACGGCAGCGGCGCTATTGGCTTTATCCGCCAGACGCCGTTTTTATGGTGGCTGTTTGCGGACGGCTTTCGCGTGGCTGTGCTGGTGCTCTCACTCAATAGCGCCGCTTATTTAAGCGAAATTTTGACCGGCGGCTTTAATGCTGTGCCGGGCGGCCTGCGCGCTGCCGCCGCCGCGCTGGGCATGACAAAACGCGCCGCCTTTTTTGCGGTAGAGCTGCCGCTGGCCTGGCGGCAGGCGCTGCCCGCCTGCGGCAATGAGCTGATTTTGTCGGTCAAGGCCACCGGCCTGGCTTCCACTATTGCGGTGATGGAAATGATGAGCTACAGCAAAAGGCTGTTTAGCAGCACATTTGCGCCGCTGGAAGTGTTTATCGCCTGCGCCTGCTTTTATCTGCTTATCAATTTTGCGCTGGTTTGCCTTATCAAGGCGGCCGAGCGCTATTTTATGCGCCATGCCGGCCGCGCCGGGTGAGGCGCGGCTTTTGGCCGCTTGTCGCCCGCGCGCCCGGGGCGGGGGCTGCCGGTATCGGCCGCCGCTTAGCCCCGGCTCATGCCCAAAGCGGCTTCCCGCGCTATATATTGGCGGGCGCGCTCCAGATCGGCGGCGCTGTCCACGCCCAGCGGCACACTGCCGACAATGGCGGCATCTATGCGCATATCGGCCTCCAGCGCGCGCAACTGTTCCAGTTTTTCGCGGCTTTCCAGCGCGGAAGGCGGCAAATGGACAAATTTTTCCAATGCTTTGCGGCGAAAAGCATAAAGGCCGATATGATGGTATAATACCCCGCTGCCGTAAGGGGCGGTGGCGCGGGTGAAATACAGCGCCCGCAAGCGCGGCAGGCCGCCTTTTGCCGCTGCCGGCCGCGCCGAGCCGACCAGCTTGACCACATTGGGGTCGGTTTTTTCTTCCTCCCGGCGGATTGGCGCGCATAAAGTGGCAATATCGACCTGCGCGTCTGCCAGCGGCGCCGCGGCGGCAACAATATCGGCGGGGCTGATAGTCGGCAAATCCCCCTGCAGATTGATAATAAGCTCATAATTGCCGTTTGGGTCTACCTGCTGCAAAGCTTCATAAACCCGGTCAGAGCCGGATTGATGCTTTTCCGCTGTCATTACCGCCTCAAAACCGTGCTCAGCGGCGGCGGCGGCAATAGCGGCATTATCCGTGGCCACCAGCACTTTGCCCAATTTGGCCTCGCGGGCGCGGGTGGCTACGCGCACAATCATCGGCAGGCCGCCAATATCGGCCAGCGGCTTGCCCGGCAGGCGGGTGGCGCCCAGCCGCGCCGGGATAATAATCAGGCAGTTTTGCGGTATTGTGCGGCTGGGGGTGGTCATGGGAGCGGGGTTTTGCGGCATGGATTTCCTCAAAAATCTGTTGGCGGGTGTGATAGCGGCTTTTATCGCCTCCTTGCTGTTATAAACTCTGTCGTGATAAAAGGCCAGAGTTCGACCCGGACGGCGCAGCGCGCTATAATATTGCCTTGGCCGCGCTGTTGGCCGCCGGCCAGAGATTTTTGCTAAAGGAGGCTGCCTTATGCCGCCGCTTCGCCTGTCTTTTCTCGGTCGTTTCGGCCTGAGCCTTGCTGTTTTTGCGGCTTTGCTCCTGTGCCTTTATGGTATTGAGGCGGTGCTGTTTTATGCGCCGGCGCCGTCTCCCCCCGCTTATAGTATTGCGCCGCAATGGGCGCAAGCGCAGGCAGCGCAAACAGCCGCGGCCGCGCCGCCGCTGCAACAGCAGCCGGCCGCCGCCGCGCCTGATCTGGCGGCGCTGGCCGCCGCCGGGGGGCTGAAAGAGGGCGATGCGCTGCAACCTTTTTTCGTCAAGGCTGATGAAGCGCGCGGCCGCCGCATTTTTGCCCGCTGCGCCGCCTGTCACACGGCCCGGCCCGGCGGCGGCAACCGGCTTGGCCCGGCTTTATGGGGCATTAACGGCCGGCCGGTGGCGAGCGCGCCCGGCTTTTCTTATTCCGCTGCTTTGCAGCATTTGGCTCAAAAGCAGAAAAACTGGGATCTGGCGGCGCTGGATCGGTTTTTGGCGGCGCCGGCCAAAACCGCGCCGGGGACAATTATGTTCTACCCCGGGGTGAAGGATTTGCAGGAGCGCGCCGATTTGCTGCTCTATCTGCAAAGGCTGAAACCGTGAAAACCGTGAAACCCGGGCAGCCGGCGCGGCGGCGAATCAATGAGGTGAAGAATGCGTTATAAAGCGGCACTGGCGGCTGGGCTTTTGCTTTTGCTCTCCGGCCATTCGGCCTTGCCGGCCGCAGCGGCGGCAGCGGCGGCAGCGCCGCCGGCTGTTGCCGCCCCCGCCGCCGCAATAGCAGGGGCAGCAGCGAGCGCGGCCGAGGCGGCGGAAGCCGGCGGCTGGCAGCGCATAAGCAGCCTGGCCCAGCCGTCCCGTTATGCGCATGCCTTCCCCCATTATGCCTATGTCAACCCGCAGGCGCCGAAAGGCGGCCGCCTGAATCGCGTTTTGGTCGGCAGTTTTAACAGCCTTAACCCTTATATTACCGCCGGGCAGGTTCCCGCCGGGCTGGCGCCTTTTGGCGGCGGCCTGCTTTATGAAACGCTGATGGATCAATCGCTAGAGGAAGATGGCGTCTCTCACCCGGCCATTGCTGCGGCGCTGCGCTACCCGGCCGATAATGCCTGGGTGAAATTCCGCCTTAACCCAAAGGCGCGCTGGCATGACGGCACGCCGATAAAAGCTGATGATGTCGTGTGGTCGTTTAATATTTTGCGGCGTATTTCGCCTTATTATTCCTCTTACTATGCGCAAGTGGCCAAGGCAGAGCAAACCGGCGCTGATGAAGTGACCTTTACCTTTAAAAGGACCGGCAATCGCGAATTGCCCAAAATTATGGGCGATCTGGCAGTGCTGCCGCGCCATTGGTGGGAAGGGGTGGGCAAAGACGGCAAAAAGCGCGATATAACCAGGCCGGGGCTGGAAATTCCGCTCGGCTCCGGCCCTTATAAAATTGCCGCTTTTGCCGTGGGCAAATTTATTCTCTGGCAGCGCGTGCCCAATGCCTGGGGCGCTCATTTGCCGCAAAATATCGGCCGCAATAATTATGACAGCGTCAAATACAGCTATATGCTGGACAATAATGCCGAATGGGAAGCGTTTAAAAAAGGCGGCCTTTCCGATTATCGGCTGGAAAACAGCATTGCCCGCTGGCAAAACGGCTATAATTTTGCCGCTGTGCGGCAGGGCGCGGTGAAAAAGGCGGCTTTTCCTTCTTATGGCGGTATTTATCAGGCCTATTATTTTAACACCAGGCGGGCAAAATTTGCTGATCGCCGGGCGCGTGAGGCTTTAAGTCTGGCGCTGGATTTTGAAGCAATCAATAAGAGCTTGTTTTTTAACCAATATCAGCGCGCGCGCAGCTATTATGGCCGCCAGACTGTAGCACAAAACGGCGTGCCGCAGGGGCTGGAGCGGCAATTATTGCAGGAAGCGCGCCGCCTTTACCCCGCCTTTGTGCCGCCGGAAGCGTTATCGGCAGAATTTATGCCGCCGGTTTACGGCGCGCCGGGCAGCGAGCGTAAAAATTTAAGT
>Ga0157357_1000370_pt1 | contig 19512 bp, 15 predicted proteins | sample AttcapACBM1_FD_111485 | JGI IMG/M metagenome (GOLD analysis project Ga0157357, IMG submission 111485) | Fungus gardens microbial communities from leaf cutter ant in Botucatu, State of Sao Paulo, Brazil - Atta capiguara ACBM1 | ecosystem: Host-associated > Fungi > Mycelium > Unclassified ... | reverse complement strand
GCCGGGTTTGCCTTCAGGCGCAAGTGATTCGTTTCATTCTAGCAATCCTGTTTCTTTTTAGGAACAGATTTATTTTATCTTAACAGATTTATAACGGCACATTACGGCGCGGCCGGGCGGCGGCTGTGCCGCGCCGCCCGGCAGAGAAGCGAAAAATCCGCCTTTTGGCGGCGGATTCCGTTTTGCTTTTTGTCTTAAAAGCTTATAAGCATGGCATTAGCGCCGGTGGGGTTTGGCCTTTTGGCGCCGGCCGGGCTGTAAAGGCCGGGCTTCAGGCCGCAGGAACAGGGCAGCATATATGGGTTTTTTTGATATAATGCGGGAATATTGGCCGCATATTCTGATTTGCCTGTCGGTTCTTTTGGGGGTGCCGGCGGCTTTGCATGCGGTTATGACAAAAGATGATGTGCGCTCGGCTATCGGCTGGGTCGGCGTGATCTTTCTCTCGCCTGTATTGGGGGCGGTAATTTACGGTATTCTCGGCATTAACCGTATCCGCCGCAAAAATATTGATATTCGGCGTGAGCGGGTGAATCTTGATGAGCATTATCACCCGGACGATTATGATATTGCCGCCGCGCGCATAAGAGAGAAATTCGGCAGCGGCTGGGCGGCGATGCGCCGCCTGGGCGATAAAGTCAGCATGTGCCGCCAGGCCGGCGGCAACAGGATTACCCCCTTGCGCGGCGGCGATGAAGCCTATGCCGCCATGCTGGCGGCCATTGGCGCTGCCCGGCGCAGTATTTTGCTGGAATCTTATATTTTTGACAATGATCGCATGGGAGAGAAATTTATCCGCGCTTTGGCGGCGGCGCAGGCGCGCGGTGTGGCGGTGCGGGTGTTGATTGATGCCGTGGGGGCGCGCTATTCTGTCCCCAGTATGGTGCACAGGCTGAAAAAAGAGGGGATTATTGTTGATGTCTTTAACGGCAATATTATTATGGGGCTGCGCCTGCCTTATGCCAATTTGCGCAGCCACCGCAAGATTCTGGTGATCGACGGCAGCCATGCTTTTACCGGCGGCATGAATATTCGCGAAGGTTTTTGCGCTTCGCTGTTTGGCGCAAAAGCTTTTTGGGATACGCATTTTCATGTGCAGGGCCCCGCTGTTTACGACCTGTTTCATGCCGCCGCGGAAGACTGGGCTTTTGCCGCAAAAGAAAAGCTGGATTATTTGAAAGATAACGGCGCCTGGCGCTTAAGCCCGCCGGATTTGCCGCCGGCAGAAGGCCTGCTGGCGCGCATTGTGCCCTCTGGCCCGACCGATCGGCTGATGGAGGCCAATCAGCAAATGCTTATTGGCGCTTTTTCGGTGGCGCAAAAGCATATTTTGATAAAAACGCCCTATCTCCTGCCGGATCGCGAGCTGATGAGCGCCTGTATCACTGCGGCGCGGCGCGGTGTGCGGGTCGATATTGTTATTCCCGAGCATAATAATCTGCAACTGGTAGACAGAGCCATGCGGGCGCAATTTTACCCGCTTGTGCGCGGCGGCTGTCATATATGGCGGGCGGCCGGCGCTTTTGATCATTCCAAACTGGCGGTTGTTGACGGTATCTGGGCTTATGCCGGTTCGTCCAATCTGGACGCGCGCTCGCTGCGGCTGAATTTTGAAATAGATATGGAGGTAATGGACAAAAAATTTGCCGCTGATATTGCCGGGCTTATCAAGGCAGAGCTGGCCAATGCCCGCGAGATAAGCCTGTCTGAGATAAAAAAAGTGCCGTTTTTGCCGCGCCTTTACAATCGCATTATCTGGCTGGCTTCCCCCTATTTATAGGCTGCCTTTATAAAATCGCAGCGCCTGTGGCGCGCTGCGCCCGTTTATCCGGCCTTTATCACAGGCTGAGCTTTGTTTTGTGCCGGGCCGGAAAGGCCGGCCTCCTGTCTGCCCTTTGTCTTGCCGCCATAAAGGCCGGCCGGGCTTGACGCAGCGTAATGCTGCTTTTCCGGCCGATGAGCAGCCTATAGCCTGTGGCCGGCCTGTCGGCCGGCGTGAGGCGCAATATGTAAGGCTGCCAGGGCGCTTTGCCGGAATAGAGCGCGCCACAGAGGCAATATTGGGAGAGTTGCGCAAGAGCTGGGCCGGGGCGCTTGCGGCTGCCGAAAAATCAGCCCGGCGGCTGCCCGGTTGTCACGGCAGGGGCGGCAGTTCTGTCGGCGTTTCGGCCTGTATTGTTTGCTCAGCCGCCGGCGGCAAATGGATAAGCGCCTGAATAGGCAAATGATCGGAAGCGCGGCGCGCCAGCGGCGTATCATAAACCGCCAGAGAGCGGACAAGATCCGGCGGGGCGGCAAAAACCCTGTCCAGCGTTAATAAAGGAAAGCGCGAGGGAAAACTGGGCGCGGCATCTGCTTTTTCAACAAAATAGGCGTGCAGGCCGTTGAGAGAAGAATTTTTGCTGCTGCGCCATTCATTGAGATCGCCCAGCAGCACGGTCGGCATAGTCTGCCTGGTTTTTAAAAAGGCCAGAATAGCTTCAGCCTGCAAAGCGCGGGAGCGGCGCAACAGGCCGAAATGCGCGGCAATAATCCGCAGCGGCCCGGCTTTAAAATAAAAATCGACAATCAGGGCGCCGCGCGGCTCTACTCCCGGTAAAGCAATTTGTTCAATCGAGCAAATATTGCCGGCGCGGAAAAACAAGGCATTGCCGTGCCAGCCTTGCCCTTGCGGCGCAATCGGGTGGATAGGCACCGGGCGCAGCCCGGTCTCTCTTTCCAGTTCGGCCATATCGAGCAGGCCGTGGCGCGCGCCAAAACGTTTGTCAACTTCTTGCAGCGCCAGAATATCGGCCCGCAAGCCGGCAATAACCGAGATAATCCGCTGCGGATCAAAAATTTTATCGGTGCCGACACATTTATGAATATTATAGGAGGCCAGAATAATGCCGCCGCTTTCCGGCGGTTTGCCGGCCGCCGGCTCACTTTCCGGCCGGCTGAGCGGCGCGGTTGCGGCCGCGCCTGCTGTTTCGGCGCGGCTGCCGGCCTTGTTCTCTGCCCGCCGCCGGCGCAAGGTCTCCCCCAGATTGCCGCGTAAAGCGCGTAAATCCGCCAGCGGCGCTGAGGCTGTCTTTTTACGGTCTGATGCGCTCATTACTCCGGATTCCTGCTTTTAGCGCCCATGCGGCAGCGCTTGCTGCCGGGCCGCTTTGCTCCGGCCCGAGCAAAGTATAAAACAGAATAGCCGGAAGATAAATATAATTTATACGCCGGCCCGGCACCTTGCCGGTGCCCCGGCCGCGGCAATGCGCAAGGCAGGCGGCAAAAAGCCCCGCTTGCGCCCGGCAGCGGGGCCTTGCCGCAACAGGCCGCAAGCTCAGGAAGATGAGCTGCGATTGCCCAAAAGCTGCAATAACATCATGAACATATTGATAAAATCGAGATACAGCGTCAAGGCTCCCATCACGATTTTGCGCCCCATAGTGTCATGGCTGTCACCTTCATAATAGATTTCCTTGATGGCTTGCGTATCATAGGCTGTCAAGCCGGCAAAGAGGAAGACGCCAATCACGGAAATGAGATAATTCAAGCCGCCGGAATGAAAAAACAGATTAACGAGGCTGGCCAGAATCACGCCGAAAAGGCCGATAAATAAAAATGTGCCGAGCGGCCGCAAATCCCGCCGGGTTGTATAGCCGTAAAGCGACAGGGCGCCAAAAGAAGCGGCAGTGATAAAAAACACCTGCGCAATGCTGCCTTTGCTGAACATAAAGAAAATAGAGGAAAGCGACAGCCCGACCAAAGCGGAATAGGCGATAAACAGCAGCCGCGCGGCGCCGGTGCTGAGCTTTTGAATGCCGAAACTTAAAAACAGCACGGCAACAAGCGGCGCGAAAATAAGAATATAAGCAACAGGCGAGGCATAAAAGGTTTGCATCAACTGCGGATTGCCGGCCGCGAGCGAAGCCATGCCCATAGCCGCTAAAGCCGTGATAACCAGGCCGATAGCCATCAGATTATAAATACCCAGCATATAGCTGCGCAAGCCCTGATCGATTGCAGTATCGGCGCGGGTTTGGGTTGCGGTGCGCATATTGTGTGAATCCGCCATGTGCGTGATGCTCCTTGAAAGCTTGCCGCGCCGATTATTCCCGACAGCGCGGCCTTATCGTATTTTCAGCTATATTATGATAGGGCGGCCGCCTTTATACAAGAGGCGCGGCAAAATTTCCTGCAGAAATTTTGCCCAAAGCCGCCAATGGCCGGGTTCTTTCTCCCGGCGGCGCGCGGCTGCCTGCCTGCCTGCCGCTGCTCTGCTTGCAAGAATGCTTGCGCCGCCGCCGGAAAAAGGGTAAAACAGCAGCGATTCTGTCAGTCGGTTTTGCCGCGCCGGCCGCAGCAAGGCCGGCCGGAAAGTCAAAAGAGGAACAATGATACATGAAGCCGAAATAGCGCCAGCCGGTGAGATAATGGCAGACAAGCAGATAATCGGCCGGGTGGAAGGGTTCCGCCTCGGTTCCGGTGAAGATCCGGCGGCAACAGCCGAATGCGCGTCCCTCCTGGCTGAATATTATGAGCAGCAGGCTGAGCGTTTTGCCGTTGCCGCCAATGGCGCTCTGGCCATGGATCAAAACGGTTTTGTGCGCTGGACAGGTTGGCTTGTTGCCCGCCTGACAGCGGGGGAAACCGCGCTGCAGCCGGGCTTTGTGCTGCTGGCCGATGATAATGTCAGCCCGGCCGCGCGGAAGAAAATAGCGCAGCGTGTGCGGCGTTTTATTGCTTTTTATACGGAAACTGCGCTCAAGCCGCTGACGGATCTGGCGGGGGCGGAAGCTTTGCTGCCAAAGCCGCGTTTTATCGCTTTGCGGCTGGTGGAGCAGTTGGGGCTGGTGCCGCGCCGTGAAATTGCGGCTGAGCTTAAAGAGCTGGATCAGGAAGCGCGCGCGGCTTTGCGGCGTTTTGGTGTGCGCTTTGGTGTTTATCATGTTTTTATGCCGGCTTTGTTAAAGCCCGCCCCGGCGCAGGCTCTGACCTTGCTCTGGGCCGTAAAACATAATGCCTGCGAGCGCCCCGGTTATGGCGATATTGTAGCGCAGCTCACGGCAGGGCGCACATCTTTTGCGGCTGAGGGGGAATGCGATCGGGCTTTTTACCGCCTGGCCGGCTATCGTCTTCTGGGCAAAAGAGCTGTGCGCATTGATATGCTGGAGCGCTGCGCCGATTTGATCCGTCAGGCTGCGGCGTGGCGGCCGGGCAATGCCGAGCCGCGCCCGGAAGGCGCTTATGACGGCCGGCATTTTACCATTAGCCAGGCTATGCTTTCTATCCTCGGCATCAGGCCGGACGATATGGAAGAGATTTTGCGGCAGTTAGGCTATGTGGCGCAGCCGGTGAGCGGGGCGGATTATCAGGCGTTTTTGCAGCAGCATAAAGCGGCTCCTGCCGCGGCGGCCGGCGCAAGCGCCTGGCCTGCGGCCGAACCGGTGGGGGATTGGCCGGCGGCGGCTGACGAGAAACAGAGCGGCAAGACCGCCGCGCCGGAGATGGAGCGGGGGATTGCCGCCGCTGAGCCGGTGGGGCCAAAATTCGCCGGTTCTGACAAAGCGGCTGAGGAGATTGTCCTGTTATGGCGCTACCGGAAGCGCATTCACAAAAAGCCGCATAAAAAAGAGGCAATGCCGGAGAGGCGGGGGAGCGCCCGCCGCAGCGGCGAGAGCGCCGGGCGTGATGATCAGGCGGCTTCTATGGCGGCCGGGGCTGCGGCCGGCAAACAGGGCTGGGCTATAAAAACTGCGGCAGCCAAGGGCAAAAGCAATGCGGACGAGCCGGCGGACGGGGTAAAAAACGGGGCGAAGAAATCAGGCAATTTCGGCAACGGCAAAAAGCGTAATTTCGGTAAAGCTTCCGGTTCTGATAATTATGGCCGCCATAAGCCGATAAATATTGAAGATTCACCTTTTGCCGCTTTAATGGCTCTGCGTGACAAGCTGCGCCAATAGGCGCGGCAGAAGCTTGCGGCGCGGGCAGGCCGGCGCCGGCCGGTTGCTGCCGGGTGATTCTGCGCTGTTACGGGCTTTGCTTTTGTTTTATTTGTAATATGAAATATTGGTCTTAATATACTGTATATTATAGTTAATAATTCGTAAATCCTGGCTTTGCCGGTGGCAAAGCTGTGTGTTCTTATTGTTCAGGCCGGCGGCGGGGCAGAGCGGCCGCGTGTCCTATGGCTCTGTGCGTCCATTAAGCCGGCGCCGCCGGGTGAGGCAAAAGCCGGGGGCTGGCCTGTGTAAAGGTAAGCCTGCCCGTGTAAGGGAAGCTTGCCGGCGCACCACATAGAGAGCCTGCTCAGGAGACGCAACGCAAATGGGCGGCACCCGGCCGGGAAAAAATTGTTTTACCCCGGCGCTATTTTGTTCTAGGATAGGCGGCGCTAGCGTTTTGGAGAATTTTATTGCGGCGGCGCCGCTGCCTTTGCCGGGATAAGTGTGCAGGAGCCAGGGCTGATGACTTATGTTGTGACCGATAATTGCATTCGCTGTAAATATACCGATTGTGTGGAAGTCTGCCCGGTTGATTGCTTTTATGAGGGCGAAAATATGCTGGTTATCAACCCGGACGAGTGCATTGATTGCGGCGTGTGTGAGCCGGAATGCCCGGCCGAGGCGATCAAGCCGGATACCGAGCCGGGGCTGGAAAAATGGCTGGAGCTGAATGCCGAATATGCCGCCAAATGGCCGAATATTACGGTGAAAAAAGCCGAATTGCCGGAAGCGCGGCAAATGGACGGCGCGGAAGATAAATTTGAGCATTATTTCTCTGCCAAACCCGGCAGCGGCGATTAGTAATAATAAATTTGGTGCTTCCTTGGGGCAATGAAACAGTTTGTTTATGTTATTGTGGAGGCAGGAGAATGGTGGATAGAAAACAACAAGATAAATTTCCCGGTTTTCTGGTGCATGACAGCCATATTTTCGATGGGGTTGACGGGCGCCAAATAGGCCTTGCTCTCCGTTTTGCACAGGAAAAATGTGAATAATCAGGAATTCAATATATTGTCGCCATAAATTCGGACGATCTGGATAAAATTGAAGCGGCAGAAAAAGATACCGGTAAGGAGATATTCGATCCTGCTGCCTTTATTATGGGAGCGCGCCTCGGCGATGATAAAGCAGGCGGCTTATTCGGTGTGAGATTTTAGTCACTTACGGCGCTTCCAGCAAATGGGCGGCGGCGCGGCGCGCCTGCTGGATCTGCTGCGGGCTGAGCTTGGCGGCCATATCTTCCAGATCGTCAGAAGTATAATTGGCCCTTCTGGCGGCCATATACCAGGCGGCGGCTTTTACTATATCGGCTTTGGTGCCGATACCCTGCTGATAATAGCGCGCCAGGGTGATCTGCGCCGGCGGCACCCCGGCTACAGCCACTATTTTCATCAGATCAAAGGCCTGAGCCTCATTTTTGTCACCGCCGCGGCCTTCCACCAGAAAGCCGGCCAGCTCAATTTGCGCCGCCACACTATTATTATTGGCCGCCGTTTCCAGAAGCAGGCGCGCCTGCTCATCATTGCGGGCGATTTTGGCGGTGCCTTCAGCCAAAATCCGGGCGGCGGCATAGGCTGAGCTGCTGTCTCCCAAAGCGGCGCCGCGCAAAAACCATTCCAGCCCGGTATCGGCACGCTCACCGGCCGGGGCATTATCCATCATAATCTGCCCGTAATAAAAATAGGCCGGCGGCAGCCCGGCGATAACGGCGCGGCGAATATAAAGCTCTCCCTGCTGCTGGTCTTTTACCCCGTGCAGGCCGTTAAACAGGTCAATGCCGTAGCGTAACTGCGCCTGCGGATCGCCGCCTTTGGCGGCGCGGCCATACCAGTAAAGGGCTTTTTGCGGATCGGGCGGGGTATTGCGCCCTTCCATATAAAGCATGGCGATCAAGGTCTGGGCGTAAATATCTCCCGCCTGCGCCCGCAACATGGCATTTTGAAAAGCGGTTTTGAAATGGCCGGAGCGGTAAGCATCATAGGCAAAATCATAATCACCCTTTTTCAGCCATTTGGCTGGATCTGCCGGCTCTTCCGGCGGCGCGGCGGCGCTTTCTCCGGCCATGGCCGCGCCCGGCTGCGCCGCCGGCAGCGGCGGAACCGTATTCACCGCCTGCGCGGCGCCGGCGCCAAAAAGCGCAACCGCATAAAACAGCAAGGCAGCGGCACTATATAAGCGGTTAAACATGATACACACCCCTGATACACGCTTCTTTTACAGTTCCTGCCCGCTTTGGCGGCGGCCGGACAGCATGGCCTGCGCCGCTGCCAGGGCTTTTACCGGGCTGGGCGCGGCAAAAACCGCCTCTTCCAGAGCGATAAAATCAGCCCCGGCGGCGGCAAGAGCCGGCAGCTCTGCCAGCGCGCTGCCGGCCTGAATAATGCAGTCAATGGTCACCACCTCTGCCCACCATGCCCCCAGCGCCTGATTGCGCGGGTGCGGCGCCGGGTTTTTATCGCAGCCCAATTTGCCGAAAAACATATAATCCGGCTGTTTTTCCCCTGCTTCCAGCGCATTATGGCGATTATGCGGATTGCCATAGCCGATTAAGCGCTTTTCCCCATATTTTTGCCGCATGGCGGCCAGAATATCGCGGCTTTGGCTGTTTTCTTCCTCTATATGCACGCCATCGGCCTGCAAACGGCCGCAAAGGGCGCTGTTATCGGCAATCAATACGGGCAGGCCGCTTTGATGTATGAGCGCCACCAGCGGCTCGGCTGCCCGCTGAAAGGCGGCTTCCTCTGCCTTGCCGCCGGAATCATAAAGGATAAAGGCAGCGCAGGCTTCCTGCGCCAGTATATCCGCCCATAAAGCCGGCGCCAGAGAGCGCCTTGTATCATAGGTCAGCACCAGGCGGGGAAACGGGTCGGAATAAGGTGCGGGCATAATAGGTTTCCTGTCTGCGCCGCTGCAGCTTTGCCGCCGGCGCAGACACTATAAAGCCGGAGCGGGGAATATTTCAACAGGCAAAATAAAGTGAAAGACAAATTGTCACTTAAGACTCTCAATTTGCAAATAAAAGGAGTATGATGGCTCAGGATAAGAGGGGTTTGCCGTGTCAGAGCAATATCAGGCGGCCAAACCCGCCGGCTCCGGAGGGAAAAGCGTGTTTGTATCTGCGGTTAAAATGGATAATAGCAGGCAAGCCGGCGGCCATGCGGCTGCCGATAACCGCCTGGCAGAGGCAGCTCTGGCGCATAAAGCGGCCGGCGGCCGCGATACGCGGCTTGATGTCTTGCGGGCGCTGGCGCTGCTGACAATTTTTATCAACCATGTGCCGGGCACGATATTTGAATATATCACCCATAAGCATTTCGGCTTTTCCGACTCGGCCGAGGCCTTTGTCCTCGTTTCCGGCCTGGCGGTGGGGCTGGCTTACGGCAGCAAATTCACTATCGGCCGGCGTCTGCCGCTTATGCTGAAAATGTGGAAGCGCGCCTTTACCCTGTATTATACCCATATTATGCTGACTCTTGTCAGTCTGGCCATATTTTGCGGCGGGGCTTTGTATATGCGGCATTGCAGCGGCCTGATGCAGACTATCAATATTCCGCCGCTTCTGGCCGATCCGGCCAGGGGGCTTATCGGCCTTGTAACGCTGGGGCACCAGTTAGGGTATAATAATATTTTGCCGCTTTATATGGTGCTTATGCTGTTTGCCCCGCTTATGCTCTATATGGCGCATAAAAATATGCCGCTTTTGCTGGTGCTTTCCGGCGCTTTATACCTGTTTGCCGGTTTTTACGGCATTGCGCCGCATAATTATCCGACCGCCGGCATATGGTTTTTAAACCCGCTTTCCTGGCAGTTTTTGTTTGTTATCGGCCTGAGCGCCGCTATCTGGAGCAAAAAAGGCGGAGCTTTGCCGCGCAGCCCCTGGCTGGCAGCGTTTGCCTTCGGCTATGTGCTGCTGGCGCTTTTTTGGGTGCGGGGCAATTTATGGTGGATAGACCCGACTTTTGGCCTGCCTTATAATCTGGCCGGTTTTAACAAGACATTTTTATCGCTGCCGCGTTTGCTGCATATTCTGGCGCTTGCTTATCTTATTGCCGTTTTGCCGGCGCTGGGCGAGCTGTTTCGCACCGGTGCCCAGCACCCGCTGGCTGTGCTGGGTAAATACAGCCTGCCGATTTTTGCCTGCGGCACGGTGCTGGCCATGGTCGGCCAGGTGCTGAAGCAGGCCAACCCTGCCGGCGGGCTGAGTTATGACTGTCTGCTGATAGCAGCCGGTATTACCGCCCAGTTTGCCTATGCTTATTATCTGGAATGGCTGGCCGGTTATCGCAAGCCTGCCGCCGCCGCTTTGGCCGCGCCTGCGCCTGAGCCGGCCTGTAACAGCGCCGGAGCAGCAGAGCTTTTGTCCCCGGCTGCCTTAAAGGCCTGACAAAGCTGCGCCTGCCGTAAAAACTGAGCTGTCAAAAGCCGGGCCGCCTGTTCTTGCGGCCCGGCTTTTGTTTCTCCGGCTGTGTTGGCGGCAAACAGGGCGTTAACTTTAACGGCAGGCTTTTTTGCATAAGCAAAAAAAACTATAGGCCGGGGCGGGCGGCTGTTTTATAATAAGGGGGAGCAGGCCGGCCGTATTTCAGGCCGGCCTTGCGGCCGGCGATAGCGTTTCAGGCTCTGATAACAGGGGGGTAATGGTATAAAAATCGGGGGTCTCCCCCGGGGGAAGCGGAATAATGGCCAAAAGAGTGCCGGCACGGGATAAGCTGCCCAGACAGGCGGCCAATACGGTAATTATGGCAGAGCATCGGGCCTTTATGCGCCGCTTTGACCGGCTGTTTGCCGGCGGGCTGGCTCTGGTCGACAAAGTCAACCGCTATTTTGGCGGCGGCGGCAAGCAAGAAGCTGAGCGTTTTCCGCCGGCTCTGGCGCCGTTTTATGAGCAGGAGCGGAAAAAGCTTGGGACTCTTGTTCTGCAAATAGCCGCCTGGCTATGGCTGGAGCGCGCGCTGCGTGACGGCGATATGAGCGCCGAACATGTGGCCGCAGAAAAAAAGAAACTGATATTGACAGCCAAAGCCTCTCCCGCTGCGGCCGAGGGGCCGGAAACACAGCCGGGAGCTGCGGCTTATCGCCGCTATTTTGCCCAGTTGCCGCCCGGTTATCGCCTGCTGGCGCAGGAAGTGGAGCATTTTGTCCACCGGTTGCGCCATATGGATAAGGAGGCCGCCTCAGCCGCTGCCGGCTGCCGGCATTCCCCCAACCCGGTTACTGTGCAATGGCAAAAACTGCACCGCGCCTTTGGCCGGAAAAAGTGACAGGCCGCCTTGTTGCCCGGCTGCCTTGGCATGATTTTGCTTTTTTTGCATTGTTTTATCTGTTAGCAAGAGCTAAAGAGACAATAAAGCGCCGTTTGGGCCGTAAACAGGCATGGCTTGTCACGGCCGGGCGGCATGGCGGCGCCGGCTGCGCTTTTTGGCCTTGTCGCCCTGGCGCGCCGGTTATCAGGCCGGGTCGCGGCGCCGGCCGGGTCTGGGCCGGCAGAACAGGCTTTGCAGGGGGGCAGGAGCAGGGGTTTCCGGGGGTATGGTTGCTCATATAGGCACGGTAGCATTTAGCGGCGTGGAAGCCTTGCCGGTTGATGTGCAGGTGATGCTTTCCCCCGGGAAAATGGGTATGTCCATTGTCGGCCTGCCCGATAAAACGGTGGCGGAAAGCCGTGAGCGGGTGCAGTCGGCCTTGCATGCTTCAGCCTTGTCCATGCCGGTGAAGAAGGTGGTCATTAACCTTGCTCCGGCCGATCTGCCGAAAGAAGGCTCGCATTATGATCTGCCGATAGCGGTGGGGCTGATGGCCGCTATGGGGGTGTTGCCGCCGCAAATCGGCGAAGCTTATATTATCCTGGGAGAGCTGGCGCTGGACGGCTCTATCAGCCGGGTCAACGGTGTGCTGCCGGCTGCCATGGCGGCGGCGGCGGCCGGTAAAGGGCTTATCTGCCCGGCGGCCGGCGGGTCGGAAGCCGCCTGGGCCGGGGAAGAGCTGGAAATTTTAAACCCGGAAAGCCTGCTGGCGCTGGCCAATCATTTTAAAGGCGCGCAAATTTTGACGCGGCCAAAGCCGCTGGCGCGGATCGCTGCGGCTGAGACGGCGGATCTGGCCGATATTAAAGGGCAGGAAATGGCCAAAAGAGCGCTGGAAGTAGCGGCGGCGGGGCGGCATAATATTTTGTTTGTCGGCCCGCCGGGAGCCGGCAAATCCATGCTGGCGAGCCGGCTGCCTTCTATTTTGCCGCCGCTGGAAGCGCGGGAAGTGCTGGATCTTGCTCTTATCAATTCTATTGCCGGTGAGAATAAGGACGGCATGATTTCGCTCAAGCGGCCGTTTCGCGCGCCGCATCATTCGGCCAGTCAGGCGGCGCTTATCGGCGGCGGCCTGAAAACCCGGCCGGGTGAGATCTCGCTGGCGCATAACGGTGTGCTGTTCCTTGACGAATTGCCTGAATTTTCTCCCCGCGTGCTGGATAGCCTGCGCCAGCCGCTGGAAAGCGGGCAATGCGTTATCGCCCGCGCCAATCATCATGTTACCTATCCGGCGCTGGTGCAACTGGTCGCGGCAATGAATCCGTGCCGCTGCGGCATGGCGGGGGAGGCGGGGCATGGCTGCGGCCGTCAGCCACGCTGCCGGGCCGATTATCAGGCGCGGATTTCCGGCCCGCTATTAGACAGGATTGATCTGCGCATTGATGTGCCGGCTTTAACCGCGGCAGAATTATTGCAGCCGGCCGCAGCCGAAAGCAGCCGGGCGGTGGCGGCGCGGGTTGCCGCCGCGCGGGCGCGGCAAAAGCAGCGCTTTGCCGCTTTGGGGGCGGGATCGGTTGCCGCCAATGGCGATTGCCCGGCGGCGCTGGTGGAAAAAATAGCCGTGCCGGATAAAGGCGGCGCTGATTTGCTGCGCCATGTCAGTGAAAAAAAGCGCTTGTCGGCGCGCGCTTATCATCGGGTGCTGAAAGTGGCGCGCACAATCGCCGATCTGGACAAGAGCGAAGCTATCGGCCGCAAACATTTGGCCGAAGCGCTGGCTTACCGGCTGGGCAGTGAAAATCTGGCCGGCTCTGCCGGCGGCAGCGCCTGAAGCCGGGCTGCAGCGGCCGGGCCGGTTTCAGGCGGGAAGGCTCTTGCCGTTTGCCGGTATTGTCAGCCTTTGCCGCCTGCCGCCAAAAATCCTGTGGAGAAGCTGCTCTGTTGGTAACAGTAATATTCTGCCCGAGCAGTATCCGGCGTAATTTTATCCACAGAAAATATAATTCTATTGCCCTTATTGGCCAAAAATACTCTGCGCGGAGCGATATTAGTGGTATTTATACATATAAATTTATCAGACAGGCTAAATTTTATATGCGCTTGTTATGGCCGGCAGAAATTTTTATAAAGCGTCTGAAAAGCGCTTCTCACGGCCGGAAAAATATTTTACAAAGCAGCGTCTTTAGCAGCAGGAACAGGGCTTTCTCGTGACACAAAAACTCCTTTCTCGGAAATCAGGCGGGCTGACACGCCGCCATTTGCTGGCGGGCGCCGGCGCTTGCGCCGCCGCTGCCCTGTCGGCGCGCTATGTGGCGGCGCAGCCGGCCGGGCCGGTGTCGCTTGACCAGTATCAGCGGCTTTATTTTAACGCGCGGGAATGGGCTTTTGTCGTGGCGGCTGTGGCGCGGCTTATCCCTTCCGGCGGGCGCGGCCCCGGCGCGATAGAAGCGCGGGTGCCGGTGTTTATTGACCGGCAGATGATAACGCCCTGGGCGCGGGGGGAAGACTGGTATCGCGCCGCGCCGTTCCGCTATGATGCGCCGCGCTATAACGGCTATCAGGGGCGTTATTCTCCGGCCGAGGCCTATCGCCTTGCTATCCCCGCTATTGATAAATGGGCGCAGGAAAAATATGGCGCGCCCTTTGCCGCGCTGCCGGCTGACCGGCAGGACGCCGTGCTGGAGCAGGTGCAAAAAGATGAAGTGCCGATTGATGAGCTGCGCTCGGGCGATTTTTTCAGCTTTTTATGGCAGAACACCAAAGAAGGCTATTTTGCCGATCCGCAATATGGCGGCAATTATGATATGGTTTCCTGGGTTTATATCGGCTTTCCCGGCGCGCGCGCCAGCTTTTCGGAGTGGGTGGAAAAGGATAATGTCCGTTATCGTCTGGGGCCTGTCAGCATTGCCGGGCAAAGAGCGTAACAGGCCGGGACGGAGCAATAATTATGGCGATACAAAACAGCAAAAAGCATGTGGTGATTGTCGGCCTGGGCTGGGTTGGCTCGATTGTCGGGCTGGAGCTGGCGCGGGAAGGCTATGATGTGCTGGCGATTGAGCGCGGGCATGATCGCAATACCGTGCCCAACTGGGCTTACCCCACCACGGCGGACGAGCTGAAATATGCGCTGCGGCTGGAAGAAATGGAGAAGCTGAGCAATACGACTGTCAGCATTCGCCGCAGTATGAGCGAGACGGCTTTGCCTTATCGGCAATTAGGCAGTTTTTTGATCGGCACCGGAGTGGGCGGCTGCGGCGCGCACTGGAACTGCCAGACCTGGCGGGCGCACCCGGAAGAATTTCATTTGCGCAGCTATGTGGAGCAGACCTTCGGCGCTCATATTATCCCGGACGATATGACTATTCAGGATTGGGGGGTAAGCTATGATGAGCTGGAGCCTTATTATGATTTTTTTGAAAAAGTGGCCGGCGTTGCCGGCACGGCCGGCAATATAAACGGGCAGAAAACCGGCGAGGGCAACCCGTTTGAGGCCTGGCGCTCTCATGCTTACCCCATGCCCGGCGGCCCGGTTACCTGGCACGGCAAATTATTTACAGAGGCCGCAAGATCGCTGGGCTATCACCCGTTTAACTTCCCCGCGGCCATTGCCACGCAAGCCTATACCAACCCTTACGGCATGCAAATGGGGCCGTGCAATTATTGCGGTTATTGCGAGCGCTTCGGCTGTCTCAATTATTCCAAGGGATCGCCGCAAATGTGTGTGCTGGCTGCGGCCAAAAGGCACAAAAATTTCCAGTATATCACCGGCTCGGAAGTGCTGCGGATAGAAAAGGCCGCTAATGGCGGCATGGTAAGCGGCGTGACGTATATAGACCCGGAAGGCAGAGAGGTTTTCCAGCCGGCCGATCTGGTGGTGCTGGCCAGTTTCCAGATGAATAATGTGCGGCTTTTGCTGCATTCCGCCCTGGGGCAGCCTTATAATCCGCAAACGGGTGAAGGCGTTATCGGCCGCAATTACGCCTATCAGATCAATGTCGGCAGCGCCACCGCTTTTTTTAAGGATAAAAACTTTAATCCCTTTGTCGGCACCGGGGCAAATTGTGTCGCCGTGGACGATTTCGCCACGAATCGCATAGATTTCGCCAGACAGGGCTTTATCGGCGGCGTGCGCCTTGATTGCAGCCAGACCAACGGCCAGCCCAATCGCTCGCTGCCGCTGCCGCAAGGCACACCCGCCTGGGGCGCGGGGTGGAAGCAGGCTATCGGCGACTGGTATGGCCGCAGTCTTGGGCTGGGGCTGCATGGCAGTTGCATGGCCTATCGTGATGCCTGTCTTGATCTTGACCCGACCTATAAAGACAAATATGGCCGGCCGCTGATGCGCATGACCTTTAACTGGCATGATAATGATATTAAGCTGGCGCAGTTCGGCGCGGATCGCCAGGCGGAAATTGTCAAGGCGCTCAACCCGGATTCGTATAGTCTGCGCCGTATGCAGGATAATGAGCCTTATGATATGACCGCCTATCAAACCACCCATACGGTGGGCGGCGCCATTATGGGCGAGAACCGGCAAAATTCGGCTTTAAACCGTTATTTGCAGCATTGGGATTATCATAATCTGTTTGTCCCCGGCGCTAATGCCTATCCGCAAAATCTGGAGCAAAACCCCACCGGCACTCTCGGCGCCCTGACCTATTGGATGCTGGCGGCTTTGAAAAATGATTATCTCAAAAATCCGCGTCCGCTGATATAAGGGGAAGACAGATATGCGCTTTTTTTTCAAACTGCTTTTCTGGCTGATTATACTGGGGCTTATAGCCGTATTGGCGATTATTTTTGTGCCGGTTCGCCGCTCGGCGCCGATAGCGCCGGCAGCAGAGCATGTTCAGCCGGCGGCCGGGCGCGGCGCGTATCTGGCCGTATTGGCCGATTGCGCCGCCTGCCATACTGCCGACAGCAGCCGGCCTTTCGGCGGCGGCAAGCCGGTGACAAGTCCTTTCGGCAATATTTATGCCTCCAATATTACGCCGAGCCGGCAATTCGGCATTGGCAATTACAGCCTGGAAGATTTCCGCGCGGCCCTGCGGGACGGCCTGCGCCCGGACGGCAGCCATCTTTACCCGGCTATGCCTTATGACAGTTACCGCAAGCTGGCTGATGAAGATATTGTCGCTTTGTATCAGTATTTCAGGCATGAGGTGCAGCCGGTTGATCAGCCGGTGCAAAAAACGGCGCTGATCTTCCCCTTTAACCAGCGCTGGGGCATACGCGTCTGGAACTGGCTGGTGCTGGGATCCGATACCGGCTTTGCTTCATCTTATGACCGGGCGCAACTGGATCGCGGCGCTTATATTGTTGAAAGTCTGGCGCATTGCGGCGCCTGCCATACCCCGCGTGATATTATGTTCCGGCAAAAGGGGCTGGATCCTTCTTCCCCCGCTTATTTGACCGGTTCAGCGATTGGCGGCTGGGCCGCGCCGGATTTGCGCGGCGCGCATTCGGCCCTTGCCGGCTGGACAGCCCAGGATCTGAAATTTTATCTGACAACCGGGCGCAATCGTTATACCGCCGCGGCCGGGCCGATGAATTTCGCTATCCGGGAATCGCTGCAATATATGAAAGAAGCCGATATTGACGCGGTTGTCGCTTATTTGCAGCATATTCAACTAGCGGGTGCCGGCGCGCCGCCGGCGCGGCCGGCGGCGGCCACCGCCGCTATGCTGGCCGGGGCAGATCCGGCTATGCCGCTGGGCGCGCGTCTTTATCTTGATAATTGCAGCGCCTGCCATTTTACCAATGGTTTGGGCGCGCCGGAAGTTTTCCCCCGGCTGGACGGCGCGGCTATTGTCAATGCGTCTGATGCTGACGGGCTTGTTTATGTTATTTTGCAAGGTTCGCGCCTGCCTTCCACCGCTTTGCGGCCGGAAGATCTGACCATGCCGGGTTTTGGCTGGCGGCTGAGCGATGCGGAAGTGGCTGAGCTGGTGAATTTCCTGCGCAGCGCCTGGAGCAATAAGGCCGCGCCGATAACGGCCGATAAAGTGGCGAAACTGCGCGCCAGCCCTTATGTTGACTAATCGCGGGCGATCTTTTGCCGCCTGCCGGCAGGCTTAGGCGGCTGCCGGCGGAAAGGCCTGAGGGGAAGGGCCTGACAGGCGGAGGGTTGCTCTCTCAGTCTATCAGGCCTTCCCGTTTTTGTGCCGGGGTTTATAATAAAGCCGGTTGTAACGCCATCAGGCGAGGAATTATGCTGTTTATCCGTTCGCTTTTGTTTAAATTCAGTTTTACTGTGGTTACCATTATTGAAATGCTGCTGTCGGCGCCGTTTTATTTCCTTCTGCCGCATAAAACAGCGTGGATTGTGCCGCGAAGCTGGGCGCGCTCAGCCTTCTGGCTGCAAAAGCATTGTATCGGTCTTGATTATCAGGTGGAGGGCGTGGAAAACCTGCCCCAAGGGGCGTATATTGTGGCCGCCAAACATCAATCAAGCTGGGAAACTTTGGCTCTGCCCTTATATATCCCCGATCCGAGTTTTATTTTGAAGCGGGAATTGCTGTGGATTCCGTTTCTGGGCTGGTATCTGGCGAGAATGGGCATGGTGCCGATCAATCGTGGCGCGCCTTTGCAGGCGCTGAAGAGCCTGATTGCCAAAGGCAAAAAAAGAGCCGCGCAAAACCGCCAGCTTATTATTTTCCCCGAAGGGACGCGCCGGGAGCCGGGCGCCGCGCCGGATTATAAGGCGGGTGTTTTCCCCATTTATGCCGAGCTGGGCCTGCCGGTTGTGCCGGTAGCGCTGGATAGCGGCCTTTACTGGCCGAAAAGGGGTTTTTGCCTGTATCCCGGCACAATAAAGTGCCGGATATTGCCGCCCATAGCGCCGGGGCTGCGGCGGCGGGAATTTATGCACAAGCTGGAAACGGTCATTGAGGCAGAATGTGATGCTATGCTGGCTGCCGCCGCGGCTGAGCGGCCGCGGCCTTATCTGCCGCCGGCGGCTGAGGCCAGATTACAGGCTATTAACAGCAGCAAAAATCCTGAAATATAAAGCCTGCCTGTATAGGACAGTTTGATTGCCGAAATCCGCGTTATCGCTGCCGGTGATTGAAAAATTGCAATAAAACCGGCCGAAAGCCGCAGCCGTGGGGCGAAAGCGGCAGGAAGGCGGCGATAAAGCGTTAATCCCGGCCGGCATAATAGTGCCGGATAAAACGGCAATAAATTTCTGTTAGCTGCTCCAGATCTTCCAGCGCCACGCGCTCATCAACCTGGTGCATAGTCCGGCCGATCAGGCCGAATTCAACCACCGGGCACCAGTCTTTAATAAAGCGGGCGTCTGATGTGCCGCCGCCGGTGGAAAGCTGCGGCCGGCGGCCGGTGACCGCGCCTATGGCGGCCGCCAGCCCCTCGATCAGGGCTTTATCCTCTGTCCTGAACGCGGCGGAAGGATTGGCGGCATATTCCAGCCGGTAGCTGACAGCCGGCTTATGGCCGGCGGTTGCGGCAGCCTTTTTTAGCCGCCGGGTCAGCTCGGCTTTCAGGCGCGCCGGTGTCCAGTTATCATTAAAGCGGATATTAAAGCGCGCTTCTGCCGCGGCGGGGATAAGATTAACCACAGGATTGCCGGTATCAATGCTTGTCAGCTCCAGATTGCTGGGCTGAAAATGGGCATTGCCTGTATCCAGCGGCGGCTGCAGCAGCGCGGTGAGCAGTCGCAAAAGCAGCGGCAGCGGGTTGCCGGCGTCTTGCGGGTAAGCCACATGGCCTTGCCGGCCCTCTACCCGCACAAGAGCGGAAAGAGAGCCGCGGCGGCCGATTTTTATCGTGTCGCCCAATAAATCGGCCGAACTCGGCTCGCCGACCAGCGCGGCGTCCCAGCTTTCTCCTTTTTGCGCCGCCCAGCGCAGCAATTTGGCCGTGCCGTTAACAGCCGGGCCTTCTTCATCGGCCGTCAGCGCCAGCGACAAAACCCCGTCATTAGCCGGCGGCTGTTTGGCCAGCCGCGCCAGGGCGGCAATAAAACAGGCAAGGCCGCCTTTCATATCCACTGCGCCGCGGCCATAGAGAAAGCCATCGGCAATCTGCCCGGCAAAAGGCGGGTAGCGCCATAAATTATCGGCTCCCGGCGGCACAATATCAACATGGCCGGCAAACAGCAAATGCCGCGGCCGGCGGCGGCCGGCCGCCGCTTGCCCGGCGCCCGGCCGTCTGGCATAAAAATTTTCTACCGCCGGCATATGGGCAGAGCTAAAGCGCGGCCGCTCAATGCGGAAGTTCAGCGCTGTCAGCATGGTTTGCAGCAGGTCAAAACAGCCGGCGTCCTGCGG
>Ga0157357_1000368_pt1 | contig 19522 bp, 31 predicted proteins | sample AttcapACBM1_FD_111485 | JGI IMG/M metagenome (GOLD analysis project Ga0157357, IMG submission 111485) | Fungus gardens microbial communities from leaf cutter ant in Botucatu, State of Sao Paulo, Brazil - Atta capiguara ACBM1 | ecosystem: Host-associated > Fungi > Mycelium > Unclassified ... | reverse complement strand
TCCGCCTCGTCATCGGGCTCTGTGTAGTGATGATCTGACCAGGCATCGGTGGTACACTGCGAGTAGGTTTTGGTGGAAGCCTCTGACTCGAGTGGGAGCGATAAACAGGGCATTGGGGAGTCGCATCCACAGACCGACCTGGAGAAATATTTCCCTGAGGAGTAGAATGGGGGAGGGAGGCAGCCATGGGAGTCGATGGAAGGGAGGCAAATGAATCAGGCATGGATAATCGGAGACAAAAGAGAGAGAAGGACTCCTCTCTGAGAGCATCACTCATTCATCCTGCTCTTTCGTAGACGTCAGATTATGTAACACTGTCGATCTATAATTACTGTCCACCCAGCCTCGCCCCCCAACTGGTAAAGAACCGCAGCAGCCATATCGGCTTAATCCCAGAATGCTCAATTACTCCTTCCCCTGTGTCATCTGTCAGAGGTGGAGGCTGAGTCAACGCCGATCCTACGACATCCACTCGGTTCTCCTCCTCTGCTTCTTCCTCTGTTCTCCCTAAGTAATCTACCAACCTCCTTTCCCCATTCAGTGTCCATTGTACACGATCATACCTTCCGTGTGCACCGTGTTTTCCCGGAGGTAGTCTTCTTCCACCTGCTCCAAATACTTTTTCTCTCAGCTCAAATACTTTTTTCCTTGAGAGTGACGCCGTGTGCCATAATTCTGAGATGAGGAATTGAGCAGACTCGTACTGAAGTGTGTTCTTTGCTTGTGTGATGGAGCCTATTTGACGGACTTGCCCCTCGATTTCGGAAATAACACGGACCCGACGTTCCGTCTCGACAATGGCGTCCTTGTGTAACTCAAAGTCATCCTGAAGCAACGAATTGGTCGTTTGGAGGGATGATGTCAGGATCTAGAATCACTCATTATGAGTACGATTGGGTACTTGTATCCATCACATGGCTCACTTCAAGACAAGCAACCACATTTCGTAAATGTTCTTCTCGTCGAACCATGATCAGTACCTGAGCACAAAGCTCAACGTCCAGCTTCATCCGCTCCGGACTCAGCACTTGAATCGAGCGTAAGGAATCAAGATCATGATAACTCCTCCTACCACCCAAGATAAATACTGATCCAGATACTGACAAGCCGTAGCAACATACCTCCGACCACCAAGTATCTTGGCACTCTTTGAACTATCCTGATCGCTTCTCTCATTCCGTCTCTTGACCATCTCTTTACCTTCCTCTGGGCCATCATCAACCCCATTCTCCTCCCTCGTCTCACTCGAGGCCGTATTCACCCTCCCTAGTCTCGGTCTCATCTTTCCTTTCCCCGACATCCAAAATCCTTCATCATTCCATGCACTTCTCGCATCCGACCAACTCGAGACCCTCTGTTGTTGATGCACGGGTCTCAAACTCTCCTCCCTTCCTCTTTCTATCATTCCTAGTCCAGTATATAGTTTTGTCTTCTTTTCGGTATCAAGCTCAAGTGCAGGTTGTAGTGATATGTTTGAGAGTGCAGCAGCCGGATGCAATAACGATTGAACTTTCAAGGGTGGAAGGACAGTATCAGAACGTCCGAGTTCGGTTGTTGATACACCTCTCGATATATCGTAAGATTTTGGGTCTTTGGATCGATTTTGGTCATCGAGCATAAATGGATTATGTCTGTACTCGCCTATTTTACTCATCAAAACGCCTTACAAAACTGGATTGAAAAAGTCACTCACTGCTCGGTGAACATGGACCACTATCATACAACGCGTCATCTTGTTCCGAGTCCCTTTGAAAGAATGAAATCAGAGTGAATACCACAGATGAAAGCTTACCCAGATAAAGGACCAGGATGCAATGTCGGTGACTGTACCCTTGAAAGCACCAGTTTCGGATCTGCCTTGGCTGCCATGTCGCCAGAAACAGCTTTCGAGCTAGGTGACCTCGAACCCGAGGTCAATCTGTTCGTGACACCGCGGCGCTTTGACAACCTATAGCCAACGTCAGCATAGTTGGCAATTTAATCAACTCGCTCACCCAGTCCAGCTCCCTAGCTTCCTCTGCATTTTCTCACTCCAGACACCACCCAGACTAACCCTGCTACCTCCAGGCCTGCCTTCTATCTGAAGATCACTGTCTTCACCCTCAGTGGTCTTACTATCACTCCTAGCCTCGTCTCCATCACTTAGAGATCCGTTGAGGGGTACAAGGTTTGGTAGTCCTGACAACTCCATACTCTCGATTCTTTCCCGTTCCTTCTCCCACTCTCTCAATGCCACGATATCCGCCACACGTCCCGACCATAACATCGTTACTAATGCGTCATGATCTCCGTTGGTGACTGAGTGTGGGACCACTGGCATTCCAGGAAGCTGAGAGTGGGATCTCCCACCTACACCACCGGAAGAAGCGCCACCAACGCTGATGCTGCTTCTACCCACGTCCACACTGTCGCCACCTTTCGTTGATCCTCTCTTTCGTCTTCTTGCTCGTTTTCGATGGTGCAATTCGTGGAGGATTGAAGTGACAAAGTGTTCCAAATCGACATCCACGTCCCATATGCAGGCGGTCGTGTTTGAAGCACTTGCAACGCCTGTAATACCACTGGCACCACTGAGCAAGAGATTTCCCATTCCTCTAAAAATCTGGCCACCACTGCTTCCAACGCTTAAATTTCCGTCTGCTTCGGTGCCATTCAATGTGGCAGCGGCAGCGCCGGTGGCACCCATTCCCAAGTCGTCTCTAGTTGGATCCACACTTTGACCACCGTCATAGGTATCTGTGACGGTTGAGGAGACGGCGTTTGTTAAATCTTCTAATTTGCCTTTGAGAGCTCTCTTGACTCTGCCTCGTGCTTGGGTTTTTGGGATTCCAGAAGAGGTACCAGGGGCATCACGTAGGCCTGAGGATGGTGATGTATTGGTACCAGAGGGACCTGGACCGGGTGCTGATGAGGTGTCTGCTTGGATTGTGGTTGCTACACGTTTTGCGTAGCAAGATTCAATGAGGTCGACGAGTTCTCTGGTTAGAGGGGTGGGGACAGTGGAGGAAGCGTGGTATTGGGGATGATGAGCGTGTCGATTGAGGATGGCAGGGGCGGTTGTGATTGAGGAATCCATGGGGGAGAGATGGGCGTCGCCTGTGATATAAGAAGGAAGATGGACAGAGGAAACATAGGAGGAGAGTGCCAGAGAGAAGGCGCGTGGATGAAGAAAAGGATCTTTGGGAACAGGCTGAAGTGAGAGAGGGTGAGGGAGAGAATGTGTATAGGTGAGTGAGAAGATGAGCGTACATGAACGTGGGCAAGTTTGTTGCGAATGGATAAGACGAGCGTCAGTAAAGTGGATACCAACATGGGATCGGGTATTTGTTCTGAAGGCTAAGTGGAAATGAGAGAGGGGATCCATTAGAAGCAAGGGAAGGGACAAGTGACCTCGAGTCCAACACGGGGGTGACCGATTTCAGCTATCCATCGGTGAATGGCTGTTAAAGTGACATCACAGAGGAGACCATCGAGAAGGAGAGGAGCATCTGAGGAGGAGAAAGCTTGCTTGACATGGTACATGCCAAACAAAGAGAGGGCGACCTGAAGGAGCTTGACGAGTTCGAGGACGGTGGCATTGAAGAACGGAAGGTCCTTTGACTTGGCTTTGGATTGGATTGCCAAAAAGAAAGGGAGATGGAGGTCTGATGATGCTGGAGCGTGGTGGGGGAGAGGGAGAGTGGGTGGAAGGGTGAATTCTGGGATCATGTAGTTGGCTATGAAACGGTCCTTTGTGGAATCACTAGAGAGAGAGAGAGAGAGAGAGAGAGAGAGAGAGAGAGTTAATGTGAGGGTCTGTAAGAAAAAAAACCTACCTTGGTTCGTGGAGAGTGAGAGCCGAGCGACCGCCACAGCCCATACGCAGGAGGTTAATGTTAGTGTAGAGCTGGTCCCTGGCCAAAAGAAAGTTGCCATGGGGGATGTGTACAATGGTGTAATCGGAGGGAAAGTAGGCGAGGGAGGTGGCCATCACGATGCCAGCGGAGGTCTGGAGCTCCAGGGGTCAAAACAAAGGCTGCAAAAGGGAATGGACATGCCTGTTTTGGACGGGCACTGCCATCGCGACGGAGATGGAGGAGAGCTTGTTGCCAGTGGGCAGCTGCGTCCTTGTCGGAAAGGGAAGCGGAGGGAGCAAGGGCCGCCACGGTGATCTGAGCGGAGATGAAGGTGCGGAACGCTGGAGATGCGGGATGGACACTGACCTTGTGGGACGGATCACCGGTGTAGACGGTCAGGACGGTGATGGGGCGATTGCGCTGGACAATCCTGGAAATCAAGCAAAGGTTCGAGCTTGGAGACGGATGGAGAAGCGATGCACAGACCACTTTTCGACGGCATACATCTGGTAGCCGTCGATCTCGAGCTCGTCGTGCATCACATCGAACGCGAGGGGAAGGCCGAGCCACTCCAGGGCGGTGTTACGGCCCGGTGCCTCCAGAGCGGGGCGGACACGGGGCAGGAGGAGGCAAGAGGGCGGGGGGAGGGCAGCAACGGCGGAGGACTGACGGCCCGAGAGTGGGGGCATGGAGGGAGGAGAGAGGGAGAGCAGATGACGTAATAGAGGCACGTGAGATAATGATTTCTCTCTCACTCACTCACTCACACACACACACTCTCTCTCTCTCTGGTCTCCCATGAAGCGCAGGACGCCGCCAGACGAAGAGCCCGAGCCCCCGGAGAGCGCTGTCGACGAAGGGATCAGTCGGGGTCCTACTCCTCCAAAGCTGGCCACCCTTTTCGCTGCGCTTGTCTGTCCACTCTGCCACTTGTCTCTGCGCTGCCCTACGACTCTGGCCTGTGGTCATTCACTCTGTGCCCTCCATGTCACCGATTTACCCGATCTGAACTCCGACTCCCCGGCCAAGTCCTCCGACTCCCCGGCCAAACCTTCCGACTCCCCGGCCAAGTCCCTCCTACTCCCCCGCTGCCCTCTCCCTGGCTGCTCCGCTTCTACCCCTCGCCGATCCTCCGTAGGCTCCACCATCTCCACCTCCTCCCGCGTGCGCTACCGGCCGGCACCTGCCACCGACGACGCCGCTCTCCCCATTCAACCCAGGACAGTGCCCGATCCACGGCCCGACGTCTCCCTCAACAAAGTGCTTTCCCTCGTGCGTCATGCAAAACAGGCGCTTGAGGCTAGCTCGGACGATGGACGACCTCGCAAACGACAGCGACAGCAGACTCCAGACAACAACAACGACGACGATCTGCCGGGATATGTGCAGCGTCTCGCCTCGCCCAGCCCCAGCGATGGCATCTTGTCTCGCTTCCAGAAGAATCTGCTTGCCGAGCTTACCTGCGAAATATGCTTCGTCCTTCTCTATCAACCGATAACCACCCCTTGTCAACATGTAAGGCTCATCATTCTCTCTCTCTCTCTCCTTTTAGACTCGCGATCAAATCCCTTTCCAGACCTTTTGCGCAACATGTCTTGAACGATCTCTCGACCATAGCTCCGCCTGTCCCCTTTGCAGGCACGATCTCCCCGGCTTACTTTATTTCCATGACCATCCTTCCAATAAAACTCTTCTTGCCATCAGTCTGTCCCCCTCCTCTTTCTCTCTCTCTGACCTTGCCCTTACCTCTTCACAGTCTTACATTCCTTCCCCATGTTTTACAAGGAACGGGCAGAGGCTCTTGCCGCACAAGAACGCGACGCCCGTCTCGATACTCCCATCTTTGTCTGTCAACTCAGTTTCCCCGGAATGCCCACCCTTTTGCATTTTTTCGAACCAAGGTACTCCCATTTCCCTCTTTCCCTCCTTCATCCTCACTCCACCAGATACCGTCTCATGCTTCGCCGTTGCTTGGAATCCCCATCTCCTCGCTTCGGTATGATCATGCCCCCCAAACCCGGCGCTGGCTCTCCTCTCACCGAATATGGTACCATGCTTGAAATTCGCAGCGTCCAGATGCTCTCTGACGGCCGTAGCATGGTCGAGACCTGGGGATCCTTCCGTTTTCGTCTTCTCGAACGTGGTACGCTCGATGGGTACTTGGTCGGTCGCATTGAACGGCAAGTCAACTTATTCCACTCATGCATCACGTAACCCCTTTTTCCAGCATCGATGACTATCCTGAAGACTTGTCTGCTTCTTCCTTACTTTGTCCTCTGCCCTTCAGTCCAACCCCAACACCCTCTTCTTCTTCTGCTCCCCCTCCTCTTGCCTCATCCAATCCCACCACCCCCACAACAACACCCACACCTGTCCCCATACACCCAAACTCACCATCAAACCAGGACCTCATGTCCACATGCCGATCCTTTCTCGATCGTTTGCGAGAAGGAACCGCCCCTTGGGTGGTCCAACGCCTCTCAAACACCGTAGGTACCATGCCTACCGATCCTTCCGCTTTCTCCTTTTGGGTCGCACTGGTCCTCCCCATAGACGAATACGAAAAAGCTAAGTTGTTACCCCTAAAAAGTGCACGGCTCAGATTATTGCTGTTGGTGCATTGGATTGAACAGTTAAATAATCAATGGTACGCATTTGTGTGCAGAGTGCTGACATGTTCGGCATGGTCAGCTTCGGTGTGCTCACAGTTTCGCGTTTTTGTGGTTTTACATAGGTGGTTTTCAAGTGGTTGTAATGTGCTTTGAGAAAACCTTGCTCGTCTTGCTTGTCGTACAAGAGCGAGAGCGCAAATGGTCGTCCACAACAAGAAAGGGTGGAGGGGGAAAGGAGGCATCGTCTTGCTAGCGACGTATTGGAACCCAGCCATGGGTTCCACAAGTGACATCATGATGGCGACTAGCCAAGATGAGTCGTGCTCTCTCCTAGGGCCGTCTTCATTCCATCCCATGCTGAGCTGCCCTGTGCTACGCTAGTCACTCTGTCCAGGCCTGCTAGCAATGACAGCTGATTGTGGGTAGCAATGACTTCAGGCATCTGTTGATTCTTGTTCATTTCATTATCAATTGACCAATCAAATTCTATATGGGAGTCGAAATGAAATGTATGTCTTTGGGTTTTATTTTGTTTGCTGTATTGGGTCGGCAATAGAGTACCACTAATTGTCCAACTTGATATCTCAAGTGAGTGCGAGTTCACGACAAAAAACGGATGATGAGCTTATTTCTGGATGACACGACTATGAGCCTTCCTCATAGATTTCTTCTTCTCCTTCTCAAGATACTATTAACAAAAAACAATCAGAATTAACTAAGCCATCTTAAGATCTCGGAAGAACACTGACTTTGCGTTGTTCGGCGGCACTAAGCTTGGATATTCTTTCCTCTTCAGCTCGCTTCTTCGCAGCCTTACGATCTTGTACAGCTTGTTCCAACTTGGGAAGAATTAGCAAAAACCAGTCCCCAAATTCGATATTGATATTGATTGACCTCTTCTTTCTTATCCTTCTCTGCATCCGCCTTCAATTCTTTATCCAGTTCTTCTCTAATTTTCCTCAGCTTGACTTTAGTCTCTGGGCGTAGATGGACTTTGGTCAAAGAATCGATGAAAGTGAATAATCCAGAAATGAATGGGAGTGTATCGTTGGAACGTGAAGGAGGGGGAATGGTTAGATTGAGAATGACATGTTTCTCTCGTTCTTCACTAAGTAATGGACCGTTTGGTCGGTCTCTAGGTTGGTCAGTAATCTATATATAGGGAGAGAGAGAGAGAGAGATCAAGTTCGGTTTAAATAATGGAGCTAGGTTCTCCTCACAGAGAGTGAACGGAAGTAGGGACGAATTTTCTCGTCGTTGATTAATGGGCCTAGAACCTTGAGAATGTTGTCGGTGATGTCTGGGAATTCTATTGACGGGGTCATCCATCTATCAATGACGACTCATGGTGAAAGCTTGTGGGTAACGTACCTGACATGATGGAGAACGTAGATGGAATACTAGGATTCTCAGTGGTTCTAGTCAGAGTCTAGACTTGATCTCGTTAACCCAAAACTCAATTTCCAAAAACAATGATAATAAAATTTCTTTAGGAAAAAAAAGAACACACCAAGTCCCACCGATTATCCTTAATCGTAACCAACTCATCCTTCGACACAACAGCGAAAACAAAATCACTCAAGAGAGCACCCGATGTCAGTGTGAAATCAAGCTCCAACATATCCGCAGGTCGATATTGTAAATCTATAACCTGACGTCCAAGTTGGATGACATACTGAAGAAAGTCATGACGAGGGCGGAACGTAAACACCGTATGCAGTGATGAAATATTACGTCGGCCAGTGCAAAAACTGAAAAAGTCCGAGTAACCATCTGCAGTGAGTCGACCATATTTAGTCTCTGTCTTGCTGAACTGTTGGCCGTAAAGAGGGAAATGGACATTGAGCCTACATGGGTGCCAAAGAAGAAAAAAAGTTAGAATGTGGATTTACCCTAAGAGAAAAAGAAAAAAAGACGATTCAGAACACACACACACACCATTTATTTGCCACTTGCTTGTTCTTCGTCGATCCATACCACCAGAACAAAACGTAAAACACGAGTGCGCCAATCATAAACACCTCGTTGGTAAAGTCTGTAGACGTGTAGAGGTCAGGACAGCAGTCCACGTATCCATCACAGAACGACATACAGGCTGGCCTGAAGACAAATATCTTCCAGCGCCACTGGAGGCCATCATACTCTGCTTGTACGTTGACAGGTGGAGGAGTCAGGCCTGCAAGGAGTTTCGGCAGCACAGACATGGGACGGGAAGGGAGGGCCTGGACCCTTGGACAAGGTTCAGAAAGCCGGAGATTGCCGGATGGCACACCTGAGAGTTAATGAGCGCGATGAGAGTCAGGACTCCCGTAAAGCCCATCTTGAGCGATTATTCTATATCCTCTACGAAATGGACCCGACATTGTCCTTCTCTTCCCTACATCCATGTTCTGTGCTTCGATACCTCCTACCGACTATAGTGCCTTTGCTCTCGACGTCCTCAGACACACTATACCTATCACACCCGCTTCATTCATCAGTCAATCTGTCCTACGACAATGTCTGGGACTCGCTTCTTCCTTCCTCATCACCGATCTAACAACTAGCCCCGAAAAGGGTCTATCGACTTGGCTCACAGGATTCAGTCGTCTCGTCGATCTCGTCGTCGTCCTTCACGCGAGGGGCGAACTCGAACTTGCCACCCTCTCTGAAGCTTCCAAGGCCTGTTCAGAATGCTGGACAGCTGCAGGTGCATGGAGGGGAATGGAAGACTGTCGACAGGGCGTTCGAGCAAACGCTGGGAAATTAAAGAAATTATTGGATGAGGGCGGAAGGACGTATCAAGGTGGGTGGGTGAGAATCCCGATTTCGTCCATTAGTGTTCAAGAGTTCAATGTTGGACTGTCAAATTTTAGGTGAACGCGTGTACGCACCTTGAGGTTACTCATCTAAAGCCATCAGACACCCCACTTACAGGATACCACTACATAGTTTTATACTCAGTAGCAGCTATCTCTATGCACACATGTATGATATGCTCTGATCTCATCTTTCTAGGGGCTGGTCTAATGTCTTATATCGTTCAACTCTCTGCCGATCTCTGCAACCCTCTTTGGAGCTTCCAATTGATTAATGTCAACTCACACACCACAGATCAAACGAGCATCCAAATGTGTATTTCTTTACAATGAGCAATTTACCTACATCCCTGAAAAGCCATATGATGATGGCATCGTTTCTTGTAATTTAACAGTCTCCAATGAAGCAGGCAACAAACAAACAACCGTAGGCATCCAAAAGAATCGCACAACATCTCAAAGAGAAGCGAGATTCGTGATCGGCCAAATGCTATCCAAGTCATTAGTGACGTTGTCCAGAGTTTCAAAAAGTAAAAACGTACTAGGCATCCCCGGAACGCTTGTACCCATATTTCTGAATAAACCCATCGAGTTCTTTGGGTCCTCGCGAACCATAGGGGTAGTTTACTGGTTTAGGGACTGGTCCCTGTCGACCTTCTATCCAATGTAGGATGGGTGTAAAGATCTGGAAATACCATCGTAAATCCACCAATCCACCACGCACACCATCACCGTCGCCAAATGACGCAACGCACCTTCCAAGCAACATCTAATTCGTCATGTCGTACAAAATTGGAATGATCACCCTTCAAGGCATCTAAGATAAGCGCTTCGTATGCCTCTGGGATCTTGGCATCCGTGAACCGTCTCTTGTAGGTCAAGTCCATTTCCGTAGGGATGGCACGCGTGTAAAGACCAGGCGTCTTTGCATTCAATTTGAGATAGACAGCCTCTGAGGGTTGGATGCGAATGACGAGTTCGTTGCGGGCGATATCCTTGAAGATACCCTGTGTGACGTCTTTGAACTGAATCCGGACCTCCACCTTGGCCTCGTTCAAGGCTATATCGGTGTCTTTAGCCGTGGCTCCTCATACGAAAGAAGAACAGGACATACCTTTACCAGCTTTGAGGATGAAGGGTACACCTTCCCAGCGAGGATTGTGGATCCAAAGTGTGGTGGCAGCAAAGGTTGGGCAAACCGAGTTAGGAGGGACAGTGTCATCGTCGAGGTAGCCAGGTTTTCCATTCGCAGAAACATATTGGCCCAGCAAGCAGTCATCTCGCTCAATAGGAGGAATAGCACGGAGCACCTTGACCTATCAGAATCCAAGTGTGATTAGATACATGGTTCCAGGGAACAATAAGTACCTTTTCATCTCGGATATCCTCTGCAGAAAATGAAACAGGACGTTCCATGGTCAGTATACTCAGAACCTGCAGCAAGTCTACACAGTGACGTCAGCAAGTAGGTGATGATAATTGGAGAGCGACTGACGGTTCTGCAATATATCACGAATAATACCGAACTCATCAAAGTATCCGCCGCGGCCTTCTGTGCCGAAGGGTTCCTTGAAGGTAATCTGAACATTGCTGATCGAGTTCTTGTCCCAACCAGCGCCCATCGCGACATTTGCAAATCGCAAAACGAGAAGATTTTTAACCATTTCCTTGCCGAGATAATGATCGATACGGAATGTCTCATCCTCAGTCCAGTACTGTTTCACAGCGCTCAAGAGTTCCCGAGCAGACTCGAGATCCTTGCCAAAAGGCTTTTCAATGATAATCCGATTGATGCCATTCTTAGCAATGTAGCAGTGTTCTTTGAGGTTTTTGGCAACGGGGATGAAAACACTGGGTGGAAGGGCAAGATAGAAAATACGGTTACGTTCCTTGGACTGATACTTTGATTCAATCTCCTCGAGATATCGGTTGAGATTGTCAAAGGACTCGCTATCTTCATATCCACCTGAGACGTAGGACGAGAACCCTTTGAACGACTCGATGGATTTAGCGATCTCGGGGTCATCATTGGGGTTTTTGATGTATGAGGTCTGGCGTTTGTAGAATTCGTCCTGGTCCATCTTTGTCCTAGCATATCCGACGATTTTGACGTCGCGAGGCAGAAAGCCCTGACGATAGAGACCGAAGAGAGCAGGAAAAGTCTGCAAGCGACGATGAGATATCAAGGTCGTATGACAAAGGGCACAGAAGCATACCTTTTTCTTTGCGAGATCGCCAGAGGCACCAAGGACTGCACAGAGTGAGGCGGTGGTGCACAAAGATGACATAAAGACCTACCGATGACGATGGTATTATCCTTGAGCTCCTCATGGCTGGTCTCCATGGAGGGGATGGTGCCCGAGAGAGAGCGTTCGCGCGGCATGGTGGAAGAAACAGATCAAGGTCGTAATCCGAGTTGGAAGAAACAGATAAGGTCGTAACCCGAGTTAGAAGAAACAAATCAAGGTCGTAACCCGAGTCCCTCATCTCGGTCCAGATAATCCCGGCCCGCCTTGCCCGAGTGCTCTTTTCATGGCTTCCATACCAGACCTTCCACCCTCTCCAGACGATGTCATTGACAAACTCCGGGAGCTCGTCCAGCCCGTCAGCAACGACCATGACACTCCTGCAGTATACATCCGGGCTATGACCCTCATAGCCAATCTCAAGTCTCTCAACCGCGCCGCTAACAATGCCACGCGCATCCACAAAGATATCACCGCTGAAGCTCGCCATGACATGGACCAGTCGCATCTTCACTTGCAGAATCTATTGTATGAGAAACGCCATCTCGAGCGTGAAATAGAAAGGTGTCGACAGTTTGCGTAAGGACCATGTCGTCGTGGGCCGCGTAGCCGTTGGTCGCTGATTCTGACTCCATGCTGTAGATCTGTATACCAGGATGTTCCTCTATATACCCTGGATGTGTTCAGATCACTCGCACAAGAAGAAAATTGCACAGAACAGATACTTGCTGACGAGCACCAGTTGATGCTCAGCCGTCTCAATTTTGAACTTGCGGAACGTCAAAGGTGTGCCCTTGAGTGCTTTGTTCACCACTCAGTTCCGCTCATATCCTGTTTAGGCTTGACCAGCGGCGAAAAGAACTTGTACAGCAAAAGGAAGAATTGCTCAAAGAGAACAAGACGAAACTTGCCATGATGGAATCTGTCAACACCCACATCGACGCTCTCATGAAGGTGATTTTCCTTACGGCGTATTTACCCCTTGCTTTTCCTGACGCTCACCACAGACTGCGTTGGAGACAAAAAAGAAGGTTGCCGAGCTTATATCCCCACAGAGTCAGTCTCCAATCCCACTATAGCTTAACTCGTTTCTTGCTGTGTTTATGTTTATTTTATTTCACTTAATGGTAACTGTTGTACAAATAGCTGTGGAAAAATGTGAGGGACCGCCAAAGGAGGGCTCTGTGATTCAGGTAAAGTTACAACCACGACTCAAGAGGTGGATTGAAATGAGAAGTGGCTTTACAGATAAAGCCAAACTGATCCAGCAGAAATGTACCCTAACGCGAAACCAATACAAAGGGCGGAATTCACCCGTCATTGTCACTGATACTCCCAAAGTCGCTCATCTCCTCGTCTTCATCCTTGTCCTCTTTACCATCAGCTGCGTCGGCTGCTTCCTTGGTGGCAAATCTTTGCACATACTCTGGATAACTGACATAAACGGAAACACCAGGTGAGATAAACATGACGCACCCTTGACCTTTGATTCATACTCCTTCGGATGGCGCATCATCAATGCCGCAGCCTCGCCGTTGAGGGGATCGTTGGGATTTGGGTACCGCAGCAATTGTGGCAAAAACACCTCGAAGATATTCATCATATCTATCCAACGGTCAGGCTATCAGTAAAACAAAACATTTGCAGGGGGTGCTATTGAAGATGTCGTTAACTAACCGAACATAGGTGACCAAGTCTGGTTGATAACATCCAAACATACAGAACCGCTCCTGAGTGATTTCTACACGTCAGATGATGTTGTCGGACCGAGTGCAGGAGGGAGGACGCACAATTCATCAATATTAGGGTGGAAAATCTTGTTCATGAAACCGATGCTAGGTGACTTGAAAGGGTATTGATCTGGTAACTCCACATGAATCTTCCATACTCCTCCTGCGAACGGTGCTGTAGCACAATACCATAGTCAACCCGCTGTAAACAACTGGGAAGGAGATGAATGATGCACTTTCTGATGGGCCGATGAAATGGACGTAGAACTCTTGGATATTATCGTTGATGAGATTGACCTCGTAGTCTGACATGAGTCTGTGAATGCTACATGAGTTATCGCCCCATCATAGGGAAGAGACAGCATACAGCTTCATCACGTCCGTCTCTATACGTCGTTTGTTTGGGTTGGCGTGGACATCCCGCAGACAAGATAAGCACAGTGTATCAGGTAAGATAGAGGGGCACTTATCATACTAAGTGGCAGCCAGGAAGATGGTAGCCAATGGTCGGGGGGGAAGTACTGCGGCAGAAGTAGCCGAGGTATGATTGGGCTAGTTGATAAGACGTTGGGCAGGTGTTTTTATGGCGTATAGGGACGGCAGTATAATGCTTGTCCTTGTGGAAGTATAGTACTATAGCTCACGACCATTTGTATACATCAGTTTCGGGCCGAGGCACTAATTAGGCACTAATTTCGGCACTTGTCATCTTTAGCCATGTCTCGAAAAGCCGGGATGATGGTTGAATGCAATGCCGAGGCGAAGATCGAGAACGACAGCGGTGAGGCCAGCCTGACACAGGTATGAATCATTCAATATTGCCCCCTCACTTATGTTTGGGCCATTGGCTCAGGTTCAACTCAAAGCTTTGGTGTGAAACATACACAACCTTGAGAGATCTTCAGAGGAAACGCAGAGAGAGAATAAGAAGTTAATTGGATGCTTATAAAGAGGAGACTTCAACGACTCCTAGGAGAAGGACCGCAGCAAATATCAAAAATGCAATCAGGACCCGGGAGATAGATTTATTTTCCCGATCAGATTATTGAGTTTGTCAAGAGCGGATCGGCGGCAGGCAATCAGCCGGAGTACCATGACAGTACGTACCACGATCTGTGCTAAGCTCAGTTTTCTGCACAAAACTCCTCCTCGATTGTCCAACGCCATGGAGACACAGAGCTCGCGTAGTCATGTGATCGCGCCTTACTTTGGTTGAGCGGTGAGACTTCAACTCCGGCCAGAGATAATACCCTATGCATTTCCACCTCAGTTTATAATCCCATGTCCATCAGCATCTCCCCACGAAAGACTGTTCCTTTGGCCCCTGCCGATGATTCTCGACCCCGCGCAAGATCTCTTATCCAGACCGTTACCAGGCGTGTGTTCTATTGTGGGGTAGTAGTAGAAGGCTCCGAAAATGGGAGAAGACTTTCTGAGGGTGCGCTCATGTCCACCCTTTCGCTTTTGTGTATTCAGCAATGTCGTAGAAATACAGGATCTTGTTCTTTCATTAGGACAGCCCGTTTCAATATCTACGAGTGAAATGTTTTCGTCTTCCGCCACATCCACATCCAACCCTGTAAGCCCGATCTTCAGACTCATACTTGCATCGGGACGGTATCTACAGCAGTGCACTGACAATTCTATGTCAACGGCTATTAGGGTGCAATAACCCCTCGCAAACGCAAGTTAACAGATACCTCTGCCCTCTCCGCCGTCGTCACCGAGCTCGTTACAAGTGAACGCACATATGTCAAACGGCTGCAGATCCTCAAGAATGACTACGCTGATCCTTTACGAAGCTTTGCACGCAATAAAGAAACTGCCATCATCCCCGCATATGAAGCCAAGACCCTCTTTGGCAACATCGATAATCTATTGCCAATCAATGAAGCTTTCCTGGTAGATTTGGAAAAGATGTTGGCTCCGAATGGCGCAAAGACAGTTGGGGGTGTAGGAGATGTGGCTTTACGACACCTCAAAGACCTCAGAGGGTTCGATCAGTATAAACAATACTATGTCAAGCGTGAAGATGCCCAAATAATCTTTGAACGTGAGGCGTCCAAGAGATCCTCGCGATTTGCTGCTTATATCGACGTACGCGCATTTGTCGTCTCCCTGTATATTGCTGTGCTGACGCGTTATTAGCATATCAAATACCAAGCTACTGATCCAAAGAACCGTGTGGGCCTACGAGAGCTTCTTATGGAGCCTGTCCAACGAATGCCACGATATACCTTACTTTTTCGGACGATGTTAAAACACATGGCACCCGATGATCCGCAACGAGTCAAAATTATTGAAGCAGATGAAATAGCAAGTAAGATTGCGCTTGCAGAAGCTGACGAGCAAACAAAACGGGCGGCTGTTTTCTACTGTTTAACCACGACTATCGATGGCTTTCCTCCTGATCTATTCTCCAATTCGCGCAAATTCATTGACTGTATTGATGTAGAAGACGTGATTTCCGAACCATCCGCATCGTTAGGAGCTTCCTCGACGAGTATAGCAGCCACCTTGCTTCATTGTACATTGTTCCTTTTTGACGATAAACTCGTTATTGTGAAACGGCCAGGAAACAGTGACAAAGGTGGCAAAGCGCTGACAGGGTTAGATGAGTTGGACAAAGTGACCAAAGGAGGGGTCCCAACAGCAAAGAAGAAGAGTGGGATGTCATGTAAAGGCGTTGTAGACGTCACAGATATTGTTGCAACAGACGTAGGCGGAGCTGGTAGGTGGTCGGTCCCTTTTTCCATCAGGTGGGGAGTCTTGACAACGATTCACCAGATTTTCACCTCTATCTGGAGAACCCACCACCAAACCAAACAGAACGATGGTCAGGTCGTCCATTCCGGTCACTCACTGTTGTAAACCCTCGACTGCCCGCAGGTTATGGAACAGAATCAGACAAACAGCGATTTCTTGGAAACCTGTGGCACGTTCAGGCAATGTATCGCTCTCGTGCTGGTCAATCCGTCGTTCTTTCTTCCGACGAACAAGAAGTAGAATGTCGTTCCGGGAAGACCACTATTGCCCGTACCTATTTCAACGTCTATCAGCGTACTGCTTTCCTTCAAGAGGCGAAGAAGGTGTAGTAATCCAGTGTTGTATATCTTGAATTTTGCTGAAGTCTTGGGTCTATTAGACCAAGATCGTAGTTCATATTGACCCTCTGGGATCGGCCGATCCGATACCATTTGGCGTAGGAGCACCGCCTTTCGCCCGTATTCGCGTTCAACCGTTGGCGGGAGGACTCTGTCGGTACTCTGTATCATCCAATGATCCGGATGACGAGCATGAGGAGGATATTGTTCAAACAGAACGCATTCCAACCCGCATTATCCAAACCAGTGAGCTTATACTTATACCTGAGTGCAATTACAGCTACTCATGTCATCGCAAGTTCATCAGTTTGGGCTTTTCGAGTTCAGGACGGGGAAAAATTCCTTGCCCTCGACTCCGACACATCGTTCCCGCGTTGCTAGATTCGGCCTTGATGCACTTTCCCGAAATCTGTTCAATGGTCGTCCCGGTTCTACCGCTATAGATTTTTTCACTGGCTCCATCAATGGTCACAAGAAGGGAAAGTCGTCAACACTTAGTCGATCGTCAACATACACTCAGACTACTATCACCACAGGTGATAGTAGTCTGGCCAAGTTTTCGTCCAGGTCAAATTCTACAGCTCCAACAACGGTTTCTTCGATGGATGAGGACGTGTCGTTCTTTACTTCAAAGTCGTCCAAGGCAAGTGCAAGGAAGTTGTTCAGTCGAGCAAGGTCCCCAGCTACATCCGTATCGGCATCCGAATCGGAAAGAGATTCGAGTAGGCCTGTGTCTCGTGCCGGATCCTTGACGGTGCCCTCTCAAGAGATGGGACCGGAGTACAGTGATTACGAGGATGAGGATGGGACGATACAGGAGAAGATCAAAGATATTGATACTTCGGATTATAATCTTGCTATGCAACTGGAACTGGCTAGACAGAATAGTTTGAATCAACCTGCCAAGCCTGGACTGTCTTTACATGTACCTGTGGAGGAGACAATTTATGAAGGTTTGTCATGTCGTATCTTTCTGGATCACTTCTGCCACGCAGGCTAACCCAAGCCCCTCAAGAGGTCCCACCATCATCGTTATGTCCATCACCTTTGGGGACCGGTAATCACAGGTCAACAATGTCCGACTCTCTAATGTCTCCCGAACACACCTCCCGCCCTCTATCCAGACAATCTGATCGCCGACCCATGGGACCTCGAAGTGTTTCTCCCTCCCCTGTTCCCAGGAGTCCAGACACCGTTAGCGAACTGCCTTATCTTTCTGATGACCTTGCTTCCGAAGCTTCACCGAGAGCCTCACCCGAACTGACTCCATCTTCGTCGACGTCATCACTCTCTATACCATCAAATCCAACACCTATACCTCGAAGCAAGCGCCAGCAATTCACACATTACCAATCTTACCAGAATAGTACTGAGGCAACGCCCAGAGCTTCAGGTTCAGGTTCAGGCTCCTCGTCCACTACTGTTGCATTTCCCACTGCTGTAGGTGGTGGTGGTACAACGAATGTGACTCACGGACATGTTGAACCACTGTCGATTAAGAAGAAGAATTCTGTGCGATCATCGACAGCAAATACTTCGCCTCTTGCTAGGAAGAGTAGTGTCCGAAATTCGCCGTTGAGTCGGCCTGTTAATCATCGTATGGTTTCTCCTAAGCGTCTATCGCCACAGTTCAGAAAAACGAAACGCGGGTCCCAATTGTCTACGTCGAGTATCAATACGGAGGCATTAGAACATGTGATACAACTGGCTGTGTCGACAAAGGAGGATGTGTGTTTCGATATTTTTTTCTTCGGTTTGAATTTAACAACGTAATAGATTGAGGTGTCAAGGCGGGCGGCGAAGAAGATCAAGGTGGAAGTTGAAAGCCATCGTCTATCAAATTCGCGGAGTTCGTTCCATGAAGAGCCACATTCACGGCCTTCTTCTCCTGATAAGACTCAACGTATACCTCACGGCGTACCAAACGCACCTCTGGTGAGTCAAAAGGCCTTATCTTTGACACCTTATCAGTGGTATCTTCCTTCTTTCTCATGGCATTTCAACAGACTAAAGAGGCCAAGGCTCGAATGGAGGAAATGCGCGCCTTGATTGGTAAGCGGCAAGCGGCAGATCTTATGCCTGCTATAAGGGCACAACGGGTCAACATATACGGTGAAACGACATCTCGATTGTTTCCAACAGCGTCAGGAGGATCAGATGAATTCTCGCGCAAGCTAGAGGATTTGATATCTGACATTGATAAAAATCTAGTACAAGCCCTGTCTCATCAAGAGGTGCTGCAAAACGAGCTCAAGACATTGTCCACTCAGTTTAGGGAGGTTTGTCGCGCACGTTTAACAAATAGTCACATACTTTGCTGATAGATTATTATCCACAGAAAGCAATCGAATTGGAACGTGCCAAGCTCGATCTTCAGAACTCCAAGAGACAGTGTATTCTTATCAAGAGTCTATTGGACGATGCGACGACGGAGAAGGAGATCATGTTCGAAGCTTTCAACGAAGAGCTTGACAACATGTACAACGATGCTAGTCTCCCAGATGACGAAGCCTTGAAGGCCGTGACCAAAGATTTACAAAAGACTAAAGAATCCAGAAATAACCTCAGTCGAGAGAACTCGTAAGTGTATCAACAACTAATTCAAATTTTCCATTGGCTTAATCAAGCGATCAGGCAAATGAAACGTCAAATCACCGAACTCAAATCACAACAGGAGGAATGGGCTTCTCTACTCCGTGCTCATGGCTTGATCTCGTAGACGACTAATATGATTTATCCTACTTACCTTGCCGCACTTCATCTTTGATTATTCAGCTCACCTGCTTGTATCATTTGCATTTTACTGTATATTACAGACAGCACATTTTTGTTTTAGGGCTTACGGATTTTTGCTTTACCTACGTCATGCAGTAGTGATTACAGTGATTGCCTACTTGCTCCACTGATCTGGTAGCCCATATACATTGATATTGATCGATACTGAGTATGTACTATGTGTGTCATCTATAAAACACCATGATTGGTCATCTAAAGAGAATAAGGATATAATAATAATAATAATATAAGTCTAAGGGTGAACTAATAGGGAAAAGTAAACCTGCGATTGATGGATGGGAGTGATATAATCTCGTGCAGTATGAAAATGATACCGACAACCATGCCAAACCTGCCAGCTTTGAAAACCGAGTACTGCAGGCTTCACCTTCAAATGTGCCTCTCTTCATCAAGGGCGACG
>Ga0157357_1000365_pt1 | contig 19585 bp, 13 predicted proteins | sample AttcapACBM1_FD_111485 | JGI IMG/M metagenome (GOLD analysis project Ga0157357, IMG submission 111485) | Fungus gardens microbial communities from leaf cutter ant in Botucatu, State of Sao Paulo, Brazil - Atta capiguara ACBM1 | ecosystem: Host-associated > Fungi > Mycelium > Unclassified ... | reverse complement strand
TCTATCACATGACTTCCAGGTCACGTGCCTATCTCTTATCTCTCTTCTGTTGTAGACTAATAATTATAATACTTAACCCTAACCCTAGTCCAAGTCTGTCCACACACTCGTCTTATAACACTAACCTGTATTTCCTTCAGTTTTGTATAAGACAGTTGTGAACTATTAATGGGCTCTCTGGTTTCCTCATCATCAGGGACATTGTTAAGCCACTCCATTCTGGTGGCATAATCCACTGATGCCTCACTTGAGGACATTGAAATAGTCCTGGAAGACATTTTGTTAGAAGTCATGGTATGACCTCTCACATTGTCATAGTTGTCAACATTCCTGCCACTGAAGTCATCAATGTCCATACCCATGTTGAGTGGTAAAGTCATTCTTGAGTATGGTTCTAGAAAGTTGTTTTGAAGAAATGGTAGGATGTGTGATAATAGGTGCATTATGTAGGCTCTGTTATCTGTTACCTGTGCTCCAATTTTATCATTATATATACAATGACCAACAAATCCAGTATCAGGAAACAAAAAAACAAATCTATAAGAAAATGAATAACAGGAAATTGTGATATTATCTAAATGGATAATAGTCAATTACAAAACAGGAAATGTAATCATGACAACAGGAGTAAGGCACAACCAAAAGGTCTGTGACATAGTGGGTCTGTGACATAGTGGGTGAGTCAAGTGCCAACAGCTAATAATTGCCGCCTGGCGTGATTTCATAGGATATCCACCCCAACGTCTCCAAGTTATAGGATCAACATTAGGAGTCATCCACAGGGGATGAACCATGTTTTCGATCAGTAGTGGGGTGGGTTCTTCGCCCGGGTCGTGCGAGAGCACCAAATTCTCAAGCTAAAATTTCGGTTCATTCGAAATCCCGAACTGACTGGTAGATCACAAGAACATCGACAAGAATATCGACGCCTCTACGATACGCGAAAATTCGCTCACATAGCTCTTGAATTAGGTATGCAGCCATTATCAGCGTGAGAGGCGGTATCATCCTTGCATTTCCCACACCGGACCTTCTATCTCTTGGACCTTCTATCTCTTCCCGTAACCGTTGCTTCAGTGGTCTGGAAGAGGTTATCATTTCATTTCCACTTCATTCGAGCTATGTTTGGGAGTAACATTGTCATCAAGCAATCCGGGATCCTGCTTGAAGCTTGCGTAGTTGCACTCAGCTTGGTGCTATCAGTGGCCTTTTATCGGTTGTTTCTTCATCCACTACGAGCGTTTCCAGGACCATGGCTGGCTGCGACCACTGGCTTATATGAAGCATATTACGACTTGGTGAAATATGGCGGAATGCTGAAATGCATCGAAACGCTGCACAAAGTATACGGTCGGTATCAAGCACCTCTAATTGTAACATGTCTGCCTACATACTACCCCACAGGACCTGTCGTGCGGATCGGCCCCAATAGAGTAGGTCAATAAGGGATAACTCAATCAACTGGGCTGAATGTTTTTGTGGTCAAACAGCTTCATTTCACGGAACGAACCGCGTACTTTGATATATATTCACATACCTCCGGTGTGACAAAGGACCCTCGTTTATATGATGCCTTCACTTTGAAGAGCTCGGTAGTTACTTTCGTGGATCCTGAGAAAGCACGTAGACGTCGGGAAATACTGAGTCCCTTCTTCTCTCGACGTGCCATATTGGAGCTAGAAACATCCATTCAGCACAAGGTAATTTCAGGATTCTCTTGGATTATTGGATACTAAGCTTCCGTATAGGTCAACAAACTCGTTGAGCGTCTGAAATCTATTCCAAGTAGCACACCGGTCGATATGCACCTGGCCTTTCGGAGTGCAACACACGACATCATTACCTCCTATTCATTTTCTGAATGCTTCAATCTTCTTGATCACCCAACATTTTCTGACCCGATTATGGTCGGCATAATGGCCATGATGCCCGCGATATGGGTGCTAAAACACTTCAACTGGATTACTAATCTCCCCGGTAGAAGGCTTCTGGGTTGGAATCAAGGCTTTCAATCATTAATGTACATCCGTCAAACTCTAACCAAGCAGGTGGAAACCTTCCAGGCAGATAAGGCACGACTGGAAAATACCTCACACGAGACAATATACCACCACTTACTCGCTCCGACGAACAATCCCTGTGATCAGATTTCAACCAGTGGACTTGTCGACGAGGCAATGACTTTGCTGGCCGCTGGCTCCGACACGGTAGGACACACGTGTACATCAGCGGTCTTCTATACACTCGCAACCCCGCGCGCATTGGAAAGACTCATTGACGAACTTCATAATGCGTGGCCCAACAAAAACTCCGAAGTGGGTTTACGGACACTCGAGAAACTACCCTATCTTGTACGTTCATTTGATCTATATAGAGTACTCAGTGTTTTCAATCCTTACAGACTGCAGTTATCAAAGAGAGCATGCGTATATCTACTGCAATTATTTCACCCCTTCCGAGAGTCGTAGAACGTGATGGGAAGATAGGAAACTACGCTGTCCCTAAAGGGGTGTGTTTTCTGGTTCAAGCCTTGTCATTTTGCTGAACCGTTATAGACCATTGTTGGAATGAGCCATATCTTCATGCACAATGATCCCACAATATTTCCCGATCCACATCAGTTCCTTCCTGAGAGGTGGCTCGATAATAAAGAACTTGACAGGTATCTGGTTACCTTCTCTCGTGGACCGCGAATGTGCCTTGGAATCAAGTATGTACATAGTTTCGTTTTTACTTCTGCTTTTGAATTGAGAATCCACCTAGCCTCGCTTGGGCCGAGTTGTATGTTCATCATTACCACATGATTCCTGCATTTGATGACATTGTATCTAGGTATCTCATTTTGGGAAATATATTTAGGCATTTCAGCATGCAGAACTATAACACATCGTGGGTTCAATGGCGTCCATGTTGTATTTTACTCACCATGAATATAGTGTTCAGGATATGAACACGTACAGGGAATTTTTCGCCCCATTCTACAAGCATCATTTCCATGTCTTAGTACTAGGCTCTGCCTAAACTCCAAGGTTAGCTGGTTCGACATGTCGAAGACATATCCTAGGCAGTACAAAGTGGGTCTCTGAGAGGTCCACACCACTCAAACTTCAGCTTAGTCTTCATCGCGGAAGCTGTTCTTCGTTGCCGATCGTGAAGTGTATTTCCCGCCCGTTTACTTCTGCCATCATAGTCTTCTATGCTTCCCATTCCATTAATGTAGGCAGTCCTGTCTTTCTTGTCTCTCACCGTTGTTATCACAAGAGTAGCTGAGGGGTTGGAAGGGAGACTACAGTGACCATCACAATATAGACAACTGGCTGGTTACTCACCGAATGTATTGGTTTGGAATTTATGAACAAGCTATCTCAGTATCTCCAGTAAATAGGAGACAACTGAGGTAGCAGAAAATGCATAAATATAGGATAGAAACATACTGAAACATGAAGACTCTTGTCTCCGAATATAGACAGGCAAATCTAATGCTTTAGCTCCTATAACTGATTGACCAATGCCAGATGGTCCATTTTCAACAGGAATTCCTGAAATGTCAATTACTGAGCATTAAGTAATCATTTATAACTCACCTTTGCTCAAAATATCAGCTACAAGGTGATAGGTATTAAACAAGGTAACTTTTGTAGCTGTTAATAGCTGCCTGCTAACATTATCATTAATGACTATATACAAGTCAGTTGATGTACATATGATCTTCCCTTATTGAACAGTATATTAGAATAGCATTATTAGTCATATAATAGTATCTGGATATGAGTATGATACTCAGTATTTAGAAGGCATTTTTGTGTTATAATACACCTCTGGGCTTCATTTCTTTTAATACAGTTTTATTTTGATTTTACAGAGTTTATCTCTTTTGTTATGATTTTCTTTTAGTTTAGCTTTCTTTTATTTAGTAATGGAGGATCACATGACTATGACATGATATGATGTCATATGTCTTGAAGGTAGTAGAAGGTTCTAGTACAATAATGGTAGGAGGCATGGCTATAGTATGTCTACCTTATGGTTAGAGCATAGTAGACTCATGGATGACACATGTAGCTTTAGGATAGGGTAACTAGTGCAGAGCATGGACCATGATATATTGGTATAAATAGTGTATGTTGTAGTAGAAGAGACTTTGCTAAGTTTCTCTTGTAAACCCTAATATAAGAGTGATAGAGATATACCAGTCTTGTGTAAGTTTGTATATCTTTTCTGTTACTGGTATTGGTTGTTACAACATTGTTCTTCTCACTCAGTTAACTAGTCTTAAGCTCTCTACAACAGAACACTAAAGTAATATATTTGGTGAGTAACCAGTAAGTTGTTTATTCATATTGTTATAGTCTTCTTTTCAACAATATTGAGAAAGTAGATAAAGACCTACTGTTAGATGCAGTTCACATCTTGTTATCTGAGAATATAGAAAATGGGTCAGAACAACTTTTGGCTTTAGCTTGTATACTGTATCTCTACCAGCTACACTGGTTGTATATTTTGGAATGAAACTTGAGAAACTTGATAGATAAAAAACCACTAGAGGATAGCAAGATGTGTTATCACCAACACTAAAAATAAGTGTTAGTTTTAGTCAATTTTCAGAATAACTAATATAATGTAAACTACCAGTTTATATACTAGATATGCTACCTAGGGTAGTTATCTGGAATGTAGGCTATTAAGCAAGTTATCTTGATTTTTAGTAATTTTTAGATAAAGTTCTATGAAGTTAGCAAAGGTCTAGTGAGGATATTTGAGGTGAAATAGAGGTAACTGATCTGTATTAGAAAAAGTTGAAAGTACAGATGAGGAAGAAGGGGCTATCCATAGATTGGAATAAATGTGGTTGGAAAATAGAATATAACATCTACAAATTATAAACAAAATTGTTCAAACAAGGTTTGGCTAAGATTCTTAGCATATTTTTATTTTTATCAATGTGATAAGATTTGAGATAGCTATTATTGATTATATTAGTAATAAATATCTATATACATAGAATATTTCTCTTATACAAGGTTAGAGCTTTAGAAAAGTAAACTAAGATTGTTACAATTTAAGCTTGGCTTAGATTGTAGCTTAGGCAAAGACTTGAGTAAAGAAGAAGAGTATGATAAATTGGTAAAGCATAAGAATACAAGACTATATCTATAACTATATATATCTAATAATCATAAGAAAAAGATATTCTTGAGAAAATAATATAAAGTTAGCAAGAGAAAAATGAGAAGGCCTCCACTGCTACATAAGATGCTGACTATACTACATGAGGAAAATACAAGATATAGTAAATATAAAATATAACTATAAAACAAACTCTAATACATTTCAAAGAAATCAAATATCTAAGTAAGTAGATTTATGAACCAACAAGCTGAATTATAAAGTCTATTATAGACTAAGTAGTATATTGTAGTAATACTTAATAGAGTTCACAATATACTAATATAAGGTAGTCTATATACTACTGAAACATTACTATCTTATTAGTATAATATGTGACATTTTTCTTCTTTTTCAAAAGAATTTATGACACAAAGTATATAGATAGGCTATAATAGTATATAATTACTTAAATAAGATATTTGTAAGTCTGAATGGACTTCACTTGACTCAAACACTAAACACTGAGTACTCAAGGCTGTAATGCTTAATATAAGAGTAAGAAAGCATTACAGGAGAAACTGTAATTGTTCAGGTAATTATGTAATATATAATCAATAAATATTACTGGACAAGAATAGAGAGAAAATATTGTCTGGTAATGAACTTATACCAGAAGGCTGAAGCTAAATGTTAAGTAGTAATCTTCAGGATTACAATGTTATAACTTAAGTCTAAGAGTTAGAATAAAAGAGAAAACCTTGTATTATAGTTAAACACAAGAAAACTCAATAGAGTTTTTATTACAACATAGTTTATCTTATATACTACTTAGTATTGGTTTATACATCCTGACTCTAACTCATTCTCAAGTATAATTAAGTTCTTCTAGGTGATATTCTATTGGTTATATATAACCATGACTCTTGTGCTCTTATATTATGTTATGTCTTATGACTATTACATATGACTTCTTGTCACACTATCTTAACTATGTTTAGATAAGGAAAGAGAAACTGTTAAGAGATAATAGGTAATTTGTAATAGACTATTTATAACAAGTAGTCTACAATTTTGCCTTAGATGACAGAAACCTTTCTTATAAACAGGGAGAAAATACTATTAGAGTTAATAGAAATCAAGGAGAAATCTAGATAAAGGTTACTTGTAACCAACCTACTAATTATGTATCTAAGTCTACAAATAGACAATCAATCTATTGGAAGATATACTAAAAAAGATAAATGCTAAGGCTTATGCAATAACAGTCAAGAAAGAAGAAGCTTTAAACTAATAGTTAGACAAACAACTCAAAGCAAAATTAATTGTGAAGTTAAGTTTAAGACATATAGTACTATACTTTTATATCCCAAAGAAGAATGGATCTCTATGATTAGTACAAGATTACAGGAAGTTGAACCAGTATACAATAAAGGACAAAACACTGTTACTACTAATTGAAGAAGTAATTAACAAGCTCAAGAATGCAAAATACTTCAATAAATTGGATCTTATCTGGGAATACAATAATATATAGATCAAAGAAAGTAATGAATGAAAAGTAGTATTTCTAACAAAGGACTATTTGAACTGAAGTTTATGTATTTTGAGTTATACAACTCATCAGAAACATTCCAAAGAATGATGAACAGCATATTTTGGGAGCTGTTGTATGAAAGAGTACTCACAAATTACATAGATAGCTTCATAATACTAGCTAAGACCAAAAAGGAATTAGAAGAAAGGATAATACAATCCTTGAAGGTAGTAGAGTAGTCTCTATTTCAAACAGTCAAAATACAATTTTGATGCCAAATAAATGTCTATTCTAGAAGTGATAGTTAAAGAAGAAGAAGTATAACTAGAAGATGAAAAATTTAAGACAGTCAAGAAATAAAAAAACACCTACCAAGATAAGAGAAGTAGAAAGCTTCTTAGGGTTTCCAAATTTTTACAGACATTTTATTAAAAACTTTAGTCATACAGTGAAACCTCTTAATAAACTCAAGAACAAAAAAAATGAAAATGGGAAAAGAAACATTAAAAGGTATTTGAAGAACTGAAAGACAATATTACTAATCAACCAATACTTACTTTACTTAGAAAAGAAGAAAAATTCTGAGCAGAAACAGATACATCAGAACATGTTATAAGACTTATTCCAGAAACAAGAAGGAAAATGGAAACTGATTACATTTTTATCAAGGATAATGCAAGTAACCAAAAAAAATATACAACAAGAAACTACTGGCCATAGTAAAAGCCCTGACAAAATAGAGGAAATATCTATTGAATAATATAGCAAAGTCCAAAGTCTGGACTGATCACAAAAATCTCAAATATTTCAGGAAACCATACAAACTTAATGGTTGGCAAGAAAGATAGTATCTCAAGTTATAAGACTATGATTTCATTTTACAGCATATTCCAGGAAAGACAAACACAAGAGTATATATCTTGTTGAGAAAAGATTAAGTGGACACTAAAGAAAACAACAAAAATATTAAGATGCTCAAAGATGAATTATGGAAAAAAAGGCTAGTCCTGAAAGCAGAAATAGTGATGTTCAGAAGAAACCAAATAGTAGAAAAAACCATACTACTGGAGAAAATATAAAAGAACAACACTAGGGAACAAGAAGTACAAAAGGAACTAGAGAAATAGAATGACAAAGTATGGAAATATAATGGAGTAGTATATGAATAGAAAGATCTATATACCCAACAACTGGAATATTCAAGAACAAATTCTACAGGAAAATCATGAACCAGTAGATATAAAATATCCAGGACAACAGAGAATGTTTGATATAATTAAAAGGAACTATTGGTAGCCAGGAATATGAAATAATATTAAGAAATACATTCAAGGATGTCAGAAATGTCAACAAAACAAAGTTCAGTACATAAAGAAGGCAGGAAAACTTCATCCATTAGAAACACCTCAAGGACTATAGTAAGAAATCAGTATTGATATTATAGGACTACTTCTAAAATCAAATGACAAAGATGCAATAGTAGTTATAGTGGATCAATTTACAAAAATAATTAGACTCAAGATAACAACAACAGTAGTGTTATTGGAAGAAATAGCCAGGATTTATAGGGATGACATATAGAAAATATGCAGAGCTCCAAAGAAGATTCTTAGTGATAAAAGTCCCCAGTTTGCCTCACAATTCATAGAAGACTTATACAAGACATCCATGAAAAGGAAATCTAACAATAAAAACAGAGTTACTGAAATTAGAGACTTTCCTTAAGAAGCTACAGAGAAGTTGGGAAATAGCAAAATCATTTATGAAAAAGACAAAAGAAGTAATGAAGAAGCAGTTTGACAATAAAAGACAAAACCCTCAGTAGCTGAAGCAAAGAGACAACATATGACTGAAAGAAAAAAAAATATCAAAATGACCCTCAAAGAAGTTAGGCTAAAAATACTATGGATTCTTCAAAATCATGAATAAAATTGGACAAGAAATATTTTAACTAGAATTATCAAAAGTGTTATAGTGCACCTAGACTTGAACATTTTCCTTTTCTTTTTATTTATTTTTCTTGATTTAATATTTCTTTTGTTTTGTTTTTGTTTTCTTAGACAATAAAGAGGCCCATGACCATGGTTACATAACACATGATATAACATGATATCATAAGCCTAAAATCTAGAAGAATGATGTCAAAATGTATGTTAATAGTATGTTTATCTCATAGTATACATATTGTATACTCATGGACGATGTACAGACATTAGGGTAGGGTTATTTATTGTTAGCACAGACTATATGTACTTGTATAAATAGTATAGAAATGCATTGGAGACTCCTTGTCAAGTTCTCTTGTGATTCTCATGATATTTTTATTGAGTTTATCTTAGTGACACTATTAGTCTTGTGACTAGTAGTTGCCATAACAAGAAGGATGGATAATACACAATGTGTTTAATGAAAACCTGCTGACACAATGCAAAGAGCCTCAATTCAAGGTACAACACATGGATTTGGTACTGCCACCTAATATTATCAATGATGAAGAAGAATACAAAGTAGAAGGATACTGAAAACAAGATAGAGAAACACAATTTTTTCGTACATTGGAAGGAGTATAGAAATAAAAATGACCAATAAATAGCTGAAACAGGATTACTATATACTTAAGAAGCAATTTAAGACTATAGGATAAGAATTTTGAGACAAAACCTATAAAAGAGAGAGTAAAACAAATTGGTATCTCAAAGCACATCAAAAACTTGAGAAATCTAAATTTCTTACCAATTCACAACTGCTCTCTCCTCCTACAATCCATCTATTTACTATACTATTAACAACTTTAATCTCATCATAACACTTAACAAGAAAAAAAAGATTGGATAAAGAAATACCACATAATAATACAAGAATTGGAAACTATGGCAGATATTCAATTACAAATTCAAGATATCATCAAGCAAGCCAATGTAGTCAACAATCAACTAGCAGACATTAAAGCCATTTTATTGCAGGTAGAAGAAATATACAAGATACAAATAAGAGGGAATATTCACAGTATATTAGAAGAATTATATACTGTTATATATAGAGATATGGAAAGACAAGTGTACCATAATCAAGTTCTACTAGCTGAGAAACTAGACTAGTGTGAAGGAAGAGAAGTTGAAATAGTTGATGAATATGTTAAAACACTACAAGAAGCTTAATAAGGAGAACATTATTCAAGACAAAGAAGTATTACTATATAAACTCTATACAATATCATTATCTGAACTAATGTCATATGTCAAGTCTACCCATTCTGAAGATATATTTCCATGGCAATGCTATCATTCCAATATCTACAACACAAGTCTGTCTTCCATAACAGCTATTCTTCTTGCAATATATTCCCACATCAGTGATGCAACAATTTAGATATCTAGTCTTCTATAATGAAGATACTCCTATTAAACTTGGTCTTCCATAGCAGAGTTTTCCTATCTTACTCCTATCAGTGTCTCACTACTAAAATCTCCACTCAGGATAATATACTGAAACTCTAAGCATCTTTTATATCTCTGACTTGTATATAAGACTAGTAGTCATACTGTAATTCACTAGTCTGATAATTGACAAAGATAACTCTTATTGAACTTAATCCACAGTGTTCAATGATGACACACCTAATTAATATTCACTTCCATCTTAGATTTCATCTATTTCTCTAAAGTTGTGACCATGTGACAAACAGATGGCACAATATATAAGCTGAAGCCAAGGTTATTCTATAAGTACACATGACCAAGCTCTTTCCACAAAGTTACATACTTTGCATATTTCTGAGCTGACTCTATAGACTTTCATCTTCTAGTGTGAACTTCACCTGACAGTATTATCAGACTAGTGAATTATAGTGTAATTACTAGTGTTATATATAAGCCAGAAATATAGAAGATGCTTGGGGTTTCAGTGTATCAGGTGAGATTTAGCATTTCTAGTTTAGAAGAGTTCATGAGAACATGAACATTAAAATGAAAGTATTGTTACAAATGATTTTACCTTATGTTTTACAAATGTTTACCTCATACTAGACATATCTTGAATATGTGTTAGGGTTTGTTTCATTTATAAATTACAATTACTGTGCTTTGTGTTTTATCATTGTAGTATTAGTCAGTGCCTTATGTAATAGTAGAGGCCTTCTCATGTTCTTTTTATACTTTTCTTATGTTGTTTCCCAAAAACATCTTTTTCTTTTCTCATAGTTACTAGATATATATAGCTGTAGATATAATTCTGTATCCTTACACTTTACCAATTGATCATTTCCTTCACTCTTACTTGAGCTTTTGCCTAAGTTGCAATCTAAGCCAAGTTTAGAATCATAACACTAAGTCTATTATTTTTAATTCTAATACAGAACCTTTTATAACCTTCTCTGTATTATATGGTCATGTAACCTGTGACTGTGACATGTGTCACACCTATAACACAATTTGTGAAATTTATAGCTATCATGTTAAGTAAAATGGAATATTTTACTAAAGTATAACAAGAATTATGCAACACTAGCTCCCAACTATTAAGATAATGGGCAGAGTCTGTGGGGTTCCATGAACTTTCACAACCTCTAAAAAACCTCAGTCTTTATTGAAAAAATATCTAGATATACTGCTTATCTTTAAAAAAACCTAAGAGAATAGAATAAGATTTTTAAAAATGACAAATATCCTATATAGCTATATTATATATTCTAATCTCTCAGATCAGCTTGCTTTATAAGAAATGATAAGGACAGCATGATCAGGGGTATTCCTAATAGTGTTGCACTTAGTAGAGGTTAGCAGCAGAGAATAGAGTTGACTAAATGAACACTGCAGAATACACTATGAGGTTTGGTATTCTGAAAGAGAAAGGAACTCTATGGACTTGAATGACAATGTTGGAGTTGAAAGAATAGATTGTAAGAGAACTTGTTGTTATGCTTTCAATACTGCTGCCACTACAGGATTCAAAGTCTCAGACTGAATATCACTAACAAAGTTTACAGCATCCACTTCCTTAATCTGAGGCCAAATACCATTGTCAAAGCCTGTAGTGCTCATCTTCTCAAATTCTGAGTCTGACCTTCTATCTATTATCAATAGTAATCCTACCTCTTTATTTCTGGGCTGACATTCTAGACATTTCCATTAGAAATATTCCTAGTCATACTGTTTTCATCATTTCTCCTCAAATAAGCTGATATAGAAGATTAAAATATATCTCTCAGCTATATAGAATGTTTGTTTTCTCCAGGAACTTGACTCTGTTCTCTTAGATTCTCCTGAAGATAAGTAGTGTATTTACAAGTACTATGTTAATAAAACTTAGGTTTTTCTAGAGGTTGTGAAAGTCTGTAATACTTTATAGATCCTAGTTATCCTAATACAAGTTCTCTTACACCAACTGTATACCAAAGAATTCAAAGAGGATATTATCAGTGTTAGAAACTTGTGAAGAAGATAAAAACAGAGATATAATAAAATATTAGAATGTATAAAACCTCTGAAATAACACTTATAAGTATAAAAGAGTATAGTTAGAAAGAATATCAAAAGAGATGGATAAAGAAAATCTGTTCACAAACATGTTCTTTTACTAACATGCTTTTAAATAGTGAATCTTATACTGTATAACAAGCTCTCTTAGAAAATCTAGTAGATAGATTAGATAGCTCTTTCAGAGCCCACTATAACACTATCTATCCTAAATAACACACTCTGAAGATAACTCTCAAGTCAAACCTTATGACTGAAAATAACAACCAATACTCATCTTACTAATCTTTCCTAGGCTGCTAGAACTTTCCAAAACTTGCCTGAAAGTAATATACAAAGTACTAGCAGTATATACTTAAGAAATAGCAATTAAACTGTTCTTAAGTAGGAATTATTGGATGAAGGTTCTCTCTTTTGTCTCCTCTCCACTCATGACTTATATATTAGCTTAGAAATATAAAGAATGAAAACAGAGAATGGAGACTGAAAAAATGAAAAAAAGACTTCTGAGATCTCAGAAGTATATGACCTATTCTTGAACTTGCTATCAAGTGCAATACTAGTATTCTTATTCATTTTACAAGTAGGTAACATCACTTTTTAGTATAATTCTGGTATTTGTTTTCATTTCACAAGCAGGTAGTATCCCATTCTCTATATATTTCTAGAAAAATGATATGTTTTGTTATCACTGGGTGACCTCTGTACACATATTAGCCATTTTTACAATACTCTGCTAAGCCTGTTCTAAAGACTCCAAGTCTGAAGCCTAGTTTGTTTAATAGTTACACATAATCTCTCAAGTTTAGAAGTAATTATTATTTTACTAAAATGTTTCCTAGCATACCAGTAATGAAGTAAATAAAGGTAGTAGAGAAAAGCTAGTGCTGGCCTCACTCTCAAACTTATACTCAAAACCTAAATCAATTTTTGTAAATATTAGTAGACTCTCTTCTTGTTCCACCTCATACTATCTACTAACTACTCTAAGTTACTGGTCCATGCTATAGTACCATTAATCTACCCTCAAGGCCATGTATTATTCATATGGTCAACATGTGTCAAACATGTTGTTGTTAAGAATGAAAGAAGTAGACTTAACATTTTCTTATTTTCTTTTTGATTTACTTTCCTTTATTCTATTTTTAGAACTAGGGTTAGGGTTAGAGTAACAAGATCATGCAGTCACATCAGATGACACAGTCACAAGTCACATAACACATGGAAGGATGATGTCATATAATATATGAAACACATGTTGAGCTTGAAGTATACATATGGTTATTTAGGGTAGGCTAGAAATAGCTTGCACAGACCATTAGGTATTAGTATATAAGGTAGACAATCCTGTACAGAGTTCTCTATCGAGTTCTCTTGTGTTAACCCAATACAAGGTTTTTTTCTCTAACCAACTCTAAGGTCTTTGAATTATAACAGTTGTAGTGGCATCATTCCTCCTAGAATCTTCTACTACTTTCTCCTATGACATGTGATTATGTAATAAGGTGATTATAACTGTGTTGTATAACTGTGTCTGATATGTGATACTGAGTCACATCATGTGATAGTTTATGACAGTGATGTATAATATCATGCTAATCTTAACTCTAAGTCCCAAAATAAGAAGTAAATGTAAAAGAACATATAAATGAGAAAGAAAATGAAAATAAACTAAGTTTAATGTTTGTGATTCTGAAATTCTCCTAGGTAGACAGATCACAAGTAGATCTATAGTATAGAGCTGATATTTGAAAATAAAACTAATATATCTACAAAAGATAGGTATGCCTATAATATACTAGTAAGCTTTGATATACTATATATGACTAAGCTTCTCTTGCCTAGCTAGTATACCTCTTATACTTAAAGCCCAGTAATTCTCCTTGACTAAGAGCAGTGTTGCCTTTAGTTAAGGATAATAAGAGAGTAAGTGAAAAAAGTAGAAAAGGATTTTGTGTTTGAAAAGTCTCAGAAATAGGAATCAAGTTCTAATATTATAACTTAAGTGTTATGACTTAAAACTTAGAGTTTAGTCAAAAGAGAAACATTGTATAGGATTTATATAAGAAAACTTGATAGAGTTTCTAGTATAAAGTGTCTACCTTACATACTAGTTAGTTGGTCTGTATAAGACTAATATTAATCTATCCTAAAGGCCATATATTATTTATAAAATCAACATGTTGTAAATATACTGTATAACATCATTGTTCTAGAATCTTCTACATCCTTCTATGTGATACATGATTGTGTAACCATTGTGATAGTTTCATGTAACATTATACTATAACTCTTACTCAAAGTCTAACATAAGAAAAATAAAATAGAAAATAAAATAAAAATGAGAAACCAAAGCTATTATCTTGAACTCTGATATTAAGTCTTAAAGTTATATATATATGCTAGACTAATAATTCATGCTTAGCTATATCTAACCTACTCTAAATACCATATGTTATATATAAGATTAATATGTAGTAACTATATTGTATGACACCACTTAACTCATACTCTTCTATATCTTTCTCTAGATTATGTGATGATATGACTATAAATATGATAGCTGTTATTTGTTACAATTCAAATCTCTTAAAGATGGAATAAGAACAGAATCTTGAATTGAATTATTATAAGAGAACTCAATAGAGAACTCTGTACAGAATTGTCTACCTTCTATACCCTAGACTAGTAGTCTGTGCTACACTATTATTAGCCTACCATAAATGACTATGTATATAACATGCTTATATAATATTATTCCTTTCAGATTTTTCTACTACTTTCCATCATAATATGTGATCATGTGACTGTGTGACAGAGACATGTGACATAACACTAAACTCTAACCCTAAATTCAAAAATAGAAAACAAATTGAAAAGAGAAGTAAAAATAAGAAAGAAAAGAAAATAAAACTAAGTCTAACTTTTGTGATTCTAACATCATTCTCTTTTCAAGGTTTCTCCTCCAGAAAAACTAACTTCTATTTTTGCCAATTCCTCTCCAACTTTTTTAGATATTCCTCCTTAAATTTTCTATCATCCCAGCCATACAACATCTTTACCATATACTTTTCTAGTAACTTTTCTCTTCTAAAGTCTTTCTCTTCAGCTATGTCTAACTTCTCCTGTTATATTACTTCCACCTTCATTCTTTCCTCAAACTCAGCTATCACTTCCTTTGTGTTTTCTAAATCTTCCTCTCTTTTCTAAGAGACATGCTTCACTGTAAACCCCTTCTATCATACCAGATACTTTATAACTTCTCATATTTTTCTTTTATTTAAAATTTTTCTACTTCCCATTCTTTAATTTTATCTACCTCCACTAGTTTCACTTTCTCTACCTTTTGTTCCTTCACTTGTTCTCTATACCACATTATTCAACTGATATTTACTACTGGATAGATTCTCATTGATGTTAGCAATTGTAATTTGACTATATTAGTGGAAACTACTTCTTCAATGACATATGGACCCACATGTCAGTCCACTAGTTTTATTGCCAGTCTTTCTTTGAATACTAAGTCTTTTGTACTCAGCATTACTTTGTCACCCTTCTTCTACACTTCTGTTTCTTTCCTCTTTCTGTCTGCTTGTCATTTCATTTCATTCTCAGCTTTTTCAATGCTGCTCCAGCTTCTTTCTGAACATTCTTCATCCTTTCTGCAAATTCTGTAGCCTTCTCTATCTTTTCTCTTTTTCTTATATCTGCCCTCATCCTCAATTCTCTATTGTAATTCATTATAAATGGAGATACTTTTATTGCCAAATGTACTTTGTTGTTAACTGCAAATTCTGCTGATGCTAACCACTCTGGCCAGTCTTTCTGTCTATGATCCACAAAGAATCAAAGATATTGTTCTAATTTCTGATTCATGTATTCTATCTGACCATCCATTTGTGGGTGAAATGCTGTCAACAACTTCATTTCAATTCCAAACATTTTATTTAGCTTCTTGGTCAGTTCTACTGCAAACTGTCGACCTCTATCTGACACCACACTCTTAGACAACCTATGCAATTTCCACATATTATCTCTGAACAATCTTGCCAACCTCTTTGTTGATATTCCTTCCATAGTTGCTATAAAATGCATTATTTTGGACAACCTATCACAGACTACCAGAATTGTATTTTTTCCAGCTACTAAGAGTAACTTGGTGATAAAATCAACTATTAAATGAGTCCATGGCTTTTCTAGTATCTTACTCAGCTTTAACTTCCCTACTAGTGCTTCTGTTCTATTCTTCATCCATTAACACATATCACATCCTTCCACATATTGCCCTACATCTCTTGTCACTCCTGGCCACCAGTAATTTCTTGTCACCAACTCTATTATCTTTTATTTCCCTCCATGTCCTGCTACTAGTACATTATGATGTAACCAAATTATTTCTACTCTTAATACCTTATCTTTTAGTATATAAACTTTTCTTCCTTTAACACCAAGTCTCCCACTATTTTCCACTTGTCTCCCCTCAACATTTTGACTTCTGCTTTTTTCATTTCCTCTACTACTCTAACTACTTTCTCATCTTTGCTTCTAGCTATTTTTATTTTTTCTAATATATCTACTTTTAGTCCTTTTATTACTATCTCTTCTAAGCTATAAATCTATTAGTCCTTAATTAAGATTTGATTATCATTGTCATTCTTTGTCTCTTCTTTCCAATCCAGTTTTTTACTCAGTCCATCTACCTTCCCCATTTTTTTTACCTAATATATATTTTAGAGTGATCAAATCTTGACAGGTATAATGTCCAATGAGCCTATCTTTGGTTCAGCTTCTATACCTTTATAAAGTACTCCAAATTCTTATGATCTATCCAGACCTTGAACTTGAATTTTGTGCTTTCCAAAAGATATCTTCAGTTTTCCAGCTCCCTTATTACTGCTAATATTATGAATCTCATAGTTTCTTTCTGTTTCATTTAGAGATTTTGAAAGAAAGACTACTGGCTTTCATTATCTATCCTCACACTCCATAGATAATACTCTTTCTGTTACATAGTCTGATGTATCCACTTGTATCCTCATTTTTTTTGTCTAAGTTTGATGTTGCTAACACCAGTTCCTTTGTAAACCTTTCCTTCAATTCCTGAAATGTCTTTTCCTGTCTTTCAGTCCAATCCCATTTCTGGTTCTTTTTTACCAGATCATGTAATGGTCTTGCTATATACATGAAATTTTTTATGAATTGCTGATAGTAATTAGCTAATTCTAAAAACTTCTGAATATTCTTGACTCTCTTCAGGATTAGCCAATTCAACACTCTCTTTACCTTATCTTTCTCCATATTTATTCTCTCCAGTCCAATCACTATCCCTAAGAATTCTGCTTCTCTTACCTTCCACTTATACTTCTCTGGCTTTATAAATAAATTGTTTTCTACCAACCTCTTTATTAATTCCTCCACTATTTTGTCATGTCCTTTATCTTTTTCTGTCCCTACTATTACATTGTCAATAAAACTTGCTACTTCCTCAGTGTTAATGAGATCCTGAAGGATTTTATTCATCATGGTTTAAAAGGTCACTGGTGAGTTTGTTAATCCAAAAAAACATCACCATTGGCTCAAATGCCCCTTCTGAAATTGTAAATATTGCTTTCCACTCATCTCCCTCCTTTATTATAATCCCAACATGGATCTAACTTAGTGAACACCTTCATACCTATGTTTTTTGCAATGTCTGAAATTAGTAGTAAGAGATAATTATTTTTGATGGTCTATTTATTTAAATATCAATAGCCTTGAACTATTCTCTTCTTCCCATCTTTTTTTTCTACAAAAAAAACAGGTGCCACTTGAAGCAATTTTGAGGGTTTGATATACCATTTCCTCAATTGTTTTGATACAAACTCATGCATTTTCTCCCTTTCTTCTCTAGACAACAGATATACCTTTCTCTTCCTTGGTACAAACCCTTCCTCTGTCTTAATTACATAGTCCCACATCTTTTTTACTGGCATCTTTTTACTCTGTTTCTTTCCAAGGACATGTACCCATCAATGTAATTGTTTTAGTACCAATTTTCTTACTTACTTCTCCAATTTTGCTGCCTCTTTCTCCTTATCCCAAATTTTCCTCTCTTCTGCTACCTTTTTTACTTTCATTGTTCTTTTCTTTTTTGGTTTTTTCTATCTTTTATTTTCTTCCTTCTTTCTCTATTCTTTCTCTTCTTCTTTCTTTCCTTCTTCTTTCTTTTTTGATTCCTCCTTCTGCTTCTGCCATCCTAACTTCCCTTACTTTGGTCTCCACCGCTTTCCATATTTCTCTGGACACCTTGTCATCTTTTCTTCTCCTGTTCTCCAATCAATCTCAAGGTTGTGGTGAGCAAGCTTTAGCATTCCCAAAATTACACTCCACTTTTGTCTTCTGATTACATTAATCTTTGTCCTCTCCCTATGTTTCTGGTAATAAATGTTTACCTCCACTATATGTTCAATAGGTTTCTCCTTGTTGAAGGAGCTATCCACATTCCTCACATATATGGGTTTTTCTATTTTATTTAGTTTGAATTCCTACTTTCTAGTGAGCTTAGAACTCATTATTAGCTCCATTGCCCCACTATTCAACAATGCTTCTACTGTTACTCCCTCCTGTGTATTGATCCTTTCTGGTTCTATTTTTACATTAACTTCTTACTATATTTCCATTGTCTAGATTGCAACTGGATGTATTATTTACTACTCTGCTGAGCATTGCAAATTTATTACTGTTAGAACCTAATTGAAGACTATTAGGTTCTCCTCTCCATTTAAATAGTTTATTGTATTCTGATTGTCCTTATATTCTATCCTCCTCCCTTGGCCTATAATTCTCTATTTTTTACAATTCCATGCAAGGTAGCCAAATCCTCCACAGCTATAACAGTTTCTCTCTCTATCTACATCTATTGTATAAGAGTTCCTCCTTATTCCTTTCTCTTCTTTCCCTTGTCCTTGCAGGGAGTTCCTAACTACTACTATGTTTGTTCTTTCCATCCCTTCTATTAGAGTAGGCTCTACTGGTGCCCACTGTATCTCTTGTCTCTGTGGCCATATCTGAGAAGGGAGAAGTCATGGTCTGAACCCTTCTTGGTTTCTCTCTGTTTCTCTCTGATTTTGTTCTTGGTTTCCACTTCTAGTCATGCTATCCTCATTATTTCTCATAAAATAAGCTGATCTGGAAGATTGGAATATATAGTATAGCTATATAGGATGTCTGTCATCTCTAAGAATCTTACTCTATTCTCTTAGGTTTTTCTAGAGATAAGCAGTATACTTAGAATATTTTATCAATAAGATTTAGGCTTTTCTAAAGATCATGAAAGTTCACTAAACTCTATAGATTCTGTTAGTTGCCCTAATATCTACTGTTATTATTGTACAGTTTTATCTACTTCTCATATTTTTAAATTTATTTTCTAGTCTTCTCCAATAGTGTTTTCCCAATGTAATTCATTAACTCACTTTGGGTCAAATTC
>Ga0157357_1000364_pt1 | contig 19586 bp, 14 predicted proteins | sample AttcapACBM1_FD_111485 | JGI IMG/M metagenome (GOLD analysis project Ga0157357, IMG submission 111485) | Fungus gardens microbial communities from leaf cutter ant in Botucatu, State of Sao Paulo, Brazil - Atta capiguara ACBM1 | ecosystem: Host-associated > Fungi > Mycelium > Unclassified ... | reverse complement strand
ATCCCACATATGTGCGGATAGCCCTCATTTGGGGCTTTCCAGCGCAACTTAGTTTGTGAAAATCGGTCCACTGGTTGTGGAGATACAAGCTGAATGAAGTTTGTGACAAAAGGTATATAGCTAGACTTTTTCTGTCTAACTAGTATATTTCTTCTACCTAGAGCCTAGTAATTCTTCTTGACTAAGAGTAGTATTGCTCTTAGTTGAAAATGATAAGAGAGTGGAGAGAATAAAAGAAGAACATTATATAAAGCTTAGATAAAAGAACTCAATAGAGTTTCTAGTATAAAGTATCTATCTTTATATATGCTAGACCAATGGTCTGTATGCAATTACATCTAACCTACTCTAAAGGCTATGTGTTATATTCAAGATCAATAGTAACTATATTATATGATATCATTTATTTTAGAACATTCTATGTTCCTCTCTGTGTCATACTTCCATCATGTTGTGTGACAGTTGTAATAGTTATATATGATGTTACACTAAATCCTCACCCAAGTCATAAAATAAAGAAATAAAAATAAAAGAAATAAAAATAAAAAAGGGAAAGAATAAATGAAGTCTACTATTTTCAACTCTGATATTTAGTAGCTTAATACTGGAGAAGTTGAATAGCTTTCTTTTTCAACGTCAATTCTATTTTTATGAAAAATTAATATAATTTCTTATAAATACCACAAAAATCAACTTTATAGCAACATACTTAACTAGAATTACTTAGAATTGATTCAAAATCAGTCTTTGTCAAGAAAAACAAAGAGTATGCTAAGATTGGCTTTAGATCTAGGCTTATTTTACTGAAGAACTTTATTGTTACTTTATATCTTTTAATTCTATTAAAAATGCCATCTATAAGAAAACTTACCTTTGTATAAAGTTTAAGTACTCAAAATCTGCTGAATCTTATAGTGTTCTTATTTCTTATTAGCTAGCACTTTTCTATCTCCACTAAATCTGTAGTCTTCCTTAAGCTAATACTACCACTTCTTATGGTCAATCTTTGCTTAGCACTACTTAATGTTTAAATACTATCTCACTCTGAGTATTGCTACTAAGAGCTTCTTTTCTTTCTTGGTAAATCTTCTAGATACTTCTATCAGAGTTTTTGACTATCTGGTTGATATCATTCCTTGGTTACATTACTACTGTTTTTCTAGATTGGAATGTATTCCAGTAGTATTTAGAATAGTTGTTGTTCCTAGGAGTTCCCATTCTGTTTTCTTAAAACTTTCTAAAGATGAGTGCCACTTGTACTTAGTTAATCAATATACTTAGGACTTTCTAAAGATCATAAAAGTATACTAAACTCCTTAGATCTTGTTAGTCACCTTAACACTATCATCTCACTTGATAACTCACAAATAAAGATTAGCAAAAAAATTGTAACTTACAATATTGTTACAATTCTAAGCTTAGCTCAAGTTTGACTTCTGATCCACTATCTGGTAGCTATGGTTAAAATATAACCCTACAGACTTTGCATAGAATAAGAGCCACATTAAACTTCTCTGTACAACTACAAGTCTAATCTGTCTTAATACTACTACTCTTTCAGATTCACATTTTCTTATTCTCACTATTACCTTGTTATTAGTCTGCAAACTGAACCATATTCAACACTCTTCATTCTGTATCCTTGTTAATTCCAGATCTACATATTATTTCATAGACATTATATTCATGAGCACTCATTCTATTTCTACTTTCTCAATAATATCTATAGAACTCTAACTGTTTGACAAATTATTGAATAGTATCATTTCCAAAATTGTGTCCCTTTCTGTTACTTTTGAATCTGAACTTACATATAACTCTACTTGATTCCTCTTGTTTCTTGGTACTTGAATACAACTTGCTCATCTGACATAATTTACCAATTAAATAGGTCACTAGGTCTATTATATTCCAACCAAATCTACAAAAGAATCCCATACTCCCAACCCAGTATCAACTCATTTATTTTCTAACAAAGAATTATTTCTACCAGTTTTTGTGATTCTCATTCCTATATCTAATTCTTCTGTAGTCTCTACCAAAACTTGAGCCTCCACAACCTCACATTGCTATCATTGGGGTACTAACTTACATTTGAGTATCATAGATAACTAGCTTGACTATTTTCTACCTTACTCTCCATTTTACAGCACTAACTGAAAGTGTCACTAAGATTACAGATAACTCAGTTGACCTATCTATAATACCATCTGAGTACCATAAATTTGTGAATGTCTTTAGCAAAGTCAAAGCTAAGAATCTAGCCTTCTACTACTCTCATGATTTATAGGTCAACCTAGAAGAAGAAATAAATCCACCCATAAGAATTCTCTATTTACTTTTATCTGCAGAATAAAAAGTACTCAAAATGAATTCATTAATGAAAACTCAAATACTAGATTTATATGGCCCACTTTCTCTCTTTGCAGAACACCTATGTTTTTTGTTAAAAATAAAGACAGGTCACTCTATCTCTGTATTAATTTTTGAAGACTTAACTGCATTGTGAGAAAAGATAAATATCTACTACAACTAATGTTTAATTTTCTTGATTTGCTCTGCAAAGCATATATCTATATAAAAATTAACCTTTACCATGGCCACTATCTTGTTTGTATTATAGAAGGTAATGAATGGAAAACTGCTTTCCATACTTGCTATGAGTTATTTGAATAGGAAGTTATGCTTCTCAATGTCACTAATGTCTCTACCAATATTCCTACAGCCTTCTAACAATTTATAAAAAATATCTTTTCCAACCTTCTTAATGTCTGTGTGATGGTCTATCTTAATGATATTCTTACCTACTCCAACAACATTGCCAACTATTAAAGCCATGTCATAGAAATGCTATGCTAACTGTACAAAGTTGGGCTTCATATAAAAGCTGAAAAATACAAGTTCCACTCTGAAGTAGTGAAATATCTAAAATATATTCTTTCTTCTTTCAGATTAACCATGGTGATCAACAAGATATTCAGAAATAGCCTAAGCCAAAAAAGATCAAAGATATATAAGCTTTCTGTTAGGGCAAATGGATAAAGACTGTGGTGTTTCAGTGAAGTTTATAACTTCAGGGAAATCCTAAGTGCTATTGTTTAATAGTGTTATATATATGACTCACCTCTAGAGAAATTCTAAGAGAATAGAATAGAATTTCTCAGGAGTAGCAGCTACTCTAAGAGTTTATTCTAATCAAGTGGGACATCAGATAAAACATTTGGTGACCTGACTATAGAATAATAAAGCTGTATGGTCAAGAACCTCAGTGGAACATTACCAGATAGTAGGGCTCATTGATCAGTAGCTGGAGAAGATAGTTCAATGGTTGTGAGAGAGTAAGTAAGCATCCATGAGAATATTACAAGGGTTAAGAGGGGCTAGTGGTATTGTGACAAGACATCAGTGCAGAGCTTGGTGAAAAAGAGGACTGTGGGGTTGACTTGGTGTTTGACTTATGCTATGGCCTTGAGTTTAGACAAAGCAGAGAGTTTCCTTACACTTTCCTCAAGTTTACAAATTTTTATTGAAGATTTATCTATAACTACTTGAACATGGTTGTTTTATCTTGCTTGGAAGAACATCCTCTGAAACTTCAACTCCTCTTACAGTAAATTTTTCAACAACCTCAAGAAAGTCTTTATTTCTATCTCTATTCTCACCTATTGAATCTCCAATACCCAACTCATTATAGAAAATGACATTTCCAACTATGCTTTTGCTGCTATTCTATCTATTATGATAAAACATATAGAAGTCTACCTGGTTGTATTCTACTTCTGTATCTTCAAGACAGCTAAACTTAATTACAACACATATGATAAGGAGCTCCTTACTATCTTCAGAATATTTTGGATCTAGTGCTACTACATAGAAGGATCTAAACTTTCTACTGATGTAATTACAGATCACAAAAATATTTTTTAACTACCAAGGTCTTTACCTATTGTTGTGTAAGACAGTCAGAATTTCTTTTTCACTTCAATCTCATCATCTGTTTCTACTCTGGTCACTTTGGATTGAAACTAGATGCTCTTACTTATAGTCTATCTAAAAGAGAGTAACACTAACTATGCTTTTATCAACCTTTACAACCTCTGATCTATCTCACTTGCAGTTAACTTATAACATTTCTTAGAACTACTGTTTTCATCTCTTCCTTTCTTTGTGCAGCCACTATTGTGGATCTCAGTATCTTTCACAATGACATTCATTCTGCCATTGCACAGAATAGTTCCCTTACAGAACATCTTCTTCAACTAACAGAGTATTGGTCAGTAGATATATTTAGTTTCTTACTCCTCAACTACAAGATCTATATGCCTTTAGTAGACAACCTCCACACATGAATTCCCAGATATTACCATGATCACATCCTTGCTATTCATTACAGATAAAATAAAACACTGAAGCTTATTCACTATAGATATATATAGTCCAACATATATACTGATGTCAAGGACTTCTGTAAGTTCTGTATTATATACATGAGATTCAAACTACAGTGTTACAAGCCTTACAGATTCCTCAAACAACTTCTAATTCCTGAATATCTATGGAACTCAATATCTATAGATTTCATCAAGAAAACTTCTTCCTCTTCTGGATTTGATACAATCCTCATCATTATTGATCAGCTCTTTAAGCAAACCATTATTCATCCCAATAGTAGACACTATAACTTTTCCCAAATTGGCAAAGTTGTTCATTATTTATATCTTTTCTAAGTATAGTATTCTATCTCATGTTACTTCTAACCACAGATATAAATTTGTTTTGATTTAAGATCTGCTATTAGTATATAACCTTATTTCATTTCTAGATATTACCCAGAGAGTGATAGTTAAATAGAACACTGGAACAGTATCTCTATATTTATTGCAACTACTAACAAGACAACTGGTTAGATCTTCTCCTACTTGCAAATTTTTTCTACAATAATATACTTAGTGCTACTACTAGCATATCTCCTTTCTTTATAAATAAGGGTTATTATCTAAACATCAATGTTTACTCTGAATACAACATTACTTCCTCTCATATCTGTGACTTTGCCATAAATCTCAAGAAATTCCAGAGTACCTTAAAGTCAGAAATATTCACTATGCAACAACAGTATCAATTGTTATCCAATACATACAAACTTTCAGTTCTAGATTTCCAAGTGAGACAACAAGTCTTCATAAAAGCTTGATTCTTCTGTATTACATAGTTTTTAAAAAAGTTGTCAGAAAAATACTTAGAATCTTTTGAAATTATTGGCTAAGCTGGTACTTACTTATTATTAGATGTGATTCACACTTTGTTACCTGAGATCCAGAAAGGGCATCTTAGATATCTAGAACTAAGTAATTTGTGTTATCTGAAAATCCAGAAGTTAGAGTAGAACAATCTTTAGCTTCAGCTTATATGCTGTGACTTGTAAAGGCATACTGGTTACATATTTTTGGATTGGAACCTAGGGACTTAGAAGGTGGTGAGGTGTGTCATTACTAATACTGGAAGAGAGGTGCTAATTTTAGTTGATTTTCAGGATAAGTACTACAGTATAAGCTACTGGATTTATATACTAGTCAGTATTACCTAGGGCAGCTATCTGGAATGTAACTGCTAAGCAAGTTATCCTGATCTCTATGTTATGGTAATTATAACTAATAGACCACTAAATAAACTTAAAGATAAAGTATCTTGTAGAGATCACAAGAGAACTTGACAAGGAGTTCCCGATGTATTCCTATACTATATATACTACTAGTACAAGTTCTACCCTAAACTACATATACCATCCATAAGTCCACCATACTGTTACCACAAGGCAAACATGTTGCAACCATACCTTTGATATTATTGTTCCAGTTTCTCTACTATGTTCCAAATCTATAACATCACATTATGTGATATATTATATAACTGTGGTCATGTATCTCTTTATTATCTAAAAATCAAAATAAAATAAAATAAAAATAAATAAAAGGAAAAGAAAATCAAAATAAAGTATCCAAGTCCAAGTGTACTATAACACTCTAGTGATCCTTAAATGTCAAAGAAGGAATATCTATGGAGTTGTCTTATACTAGCAAGAATATCTGAGATAACATAGCTAGTTTTGATTCATACTGAAAAGAGTCTGGGACATGGATAAGGTTGGAACATGGGATGTGATACTTATTCACCATCTGTCTTCTAGAAATCATGTACACTATTTACCTAGTCTTTTATGTATTCATGCTTGAGCTTGTTATCTCAAATACCTGTCAATCAGTTAGAATCTTCTTCATTACTTATAGTCATGGACAGTGAATTTAAATATGAAATTTCCTAAATTCAAGTGATTACCTACTATAGAGTTTATCTATACTCTAGAAATAGTATTCAATTTTTATCTTGCTTATCCTGACAAACCAGATTCATCTCTATTACTATGATTTTGCCTATGCTAGCCTCTTTTTTTATATCATTAGCTGATTCTCTATATTCCTCTCTATCTAATTAATTTTTTTATTAGACTAGTTTTATATCTGATTTTTATTCTACTAAGTTTTTATCTATTTTCTCATAAATAGATAGATAATGTTGTATTTTATGTTTATTCTCAATTATTTTGGACATATTTACATCTTAAATATCTTAAATATTATATAATACTTATTTATTTTCATACAGTTTTTTTATATATTTTAATTCCTTTTTATATTACTAAGTATTTTTATATTACTTTATGTTCCTACTACTCATTTTAACAGGTTATGGGTCTTATTTCAGAAATCTTCTAAATAAACTTAGCTATTTTCCATTTTCTAGTCTTTTATAATTTCTTATTTCTTTTATAATTTAGTTTTCTTATTTCTTTCTTTAGACTTAGCTAAGGAGTGTGATGGTCACAAATGTCACAAATGTCACAGTTACATAGTCATGTGACTTAGTAGAACATTATAGAAATTACTAAAAGAACTTAGTTATAACTTTAGGATAAGTTAGAAATACACAGAAAGTAGACTGCTCTATAGTAGGAACTCTATCATGTGTCAGGTGCGGTTCACACCGGGGTGGAAGTCCACAGGATGGACTCAGAGATGAGTGGACTTGTGGAACAACCTTAGCTTCAGCTTATGTGCTACGCCGTCTGCCTGCCACGTGGTCACAACTTTAGATGAAGGGAAGAAAGTCCGAGTGGATGTGAGTACTGAATGGTGTGTCGCCGTTGAACACCAGAGATCGAGTTCAATAAGAGATTATCTTTGTCGATTATTAGACTAGCGAATTACAGTGTAACTACTAGTCTTATATACAAACTGATAGTATAAGAGATGCTCAGAGTTTTAGTGGTAAAACCCCTATTGCCCCAAGTGGAGGTTTCAGTGTTGAGACACTGACAGGAGTAACTCCGTCATGGAAGACCGAGTTGAATAGGAGTATCTCCACCCTGCAAGACAGAATACCTGGATGGTTGCAGCACTGCCATGAGATGTGTTACGAGAAAGGTGGCCACCATGGAAGGCGGGCTTGTATGGTTTGGAGGTGGTTTCACCGTGGGGATGTTATTTCCAGACAGGTGGACTTACATATGACATCATATTCTCTTGTGTCACTTTATATATAAGTATACATTTTTCCTAATATTTGAGAGAAATTTATTGTTACAAACTTCATTCAACTTGTATTTCTATAATAAGTGAACTGAATTTTACAAACTAAGTTATACTGGAAAGTCCCAAATAAGAGCTATTTAGGATGTACAAAAGTGACAACAGATTACTGAGATATCAAACTATCAGTAACTACAAGTTTTATTGGTAATTATCTTAGAAATGACTGAACAAATTTCTATGATCAAACTTGTATTGGAAAGTGCTTATCAAACTGTCTCTAATAATATACATCATATAGCAATTAGTATTCATAGAGATACAAGCATATTAATATAGTGACATAATTAGTTACTCTTTAAAATTAGCCTAATATCTGCTATGACAGATAATAGCCTCATCAGATATGAGTTTTGATCATGTGATGAAAATAGCTTGTACATAGACTATCACTATTTTGTATATATCTCTATATCTGAGAATTACCTCAGACTTAACACTTATCAATATCAATTATTATCTTTGTTCATTATTATTATCCTTTTAAACTTTTGAAAACACTTTTAAACCTTTGAGAGTATATCCAAGGTTTAGACATCACAAATAAGTAAAGAGTTCATTTTGTAATAGTTATAATACCCTATCTACCTATAATTATTGATCAGACTCACATTGTAAACTCCATACATTTCTTTTATTACCTACATTCATTTTCCTTACTCTCAAAATATCAAGCTCTACTAGATCCTCCTAAATTAATAAATCAAACTATTTGTATAACATTTCATTACTTGAAAATAATGGTACCAACTTCTAGATCTCTGCTATTCTCAAGCTTCAGATATTAATAAAGATTGTTGAGGGCATAGAAAAGTGTTCAGTGTTCATCAAAAATGCTGATAAAATCACAAATTAGGTAGAAATTAAAAATTGAGATCATTGTAACATGGAGGCCAAAGCTCAGTTTACTCTGACCTTGAAGAATGAGCCTTCAAGTGGTGTTGTATATACTATAACAGCCACTGATATCTGGAACAAGCTAAATTAATACTATAAAGAAAAAGATCAGAAAGAGATTTTTCCTGTATCTTTATTAAATAAGATACCTATAGAACTATAGCTCAATGACATGTGTTATAAGGCATACATTTTTAAAATACTGAGTAAACCTATTTCAGACTCTGTTATTACTTATACTATACTCTTTGCACTCCTTGATTCATACTCTACTCTCTGCACTATTTTCAACTCTAGTCCTGCTACCTCAGTAGGCTTTTCTCTCTCTACTAATACTGTTATTACTTAAGTACTTACTGAAGAGAAGCATACCAAACTTGGCAGCTCTCAAGTCACTTTTCTTATATATAGCAAAGAGAAGAATAAATCATTTCCAAAGTCTTACTCAAGTAGAGATAAGAAGAAGAAAAAATACAATTACTGAAAGAAAATTTACATTAAATCTAAGTACTTTGCTAAAAGAAGATCAGACAGAAAAGCTAAAGTTGAAGGAAGGATCAGAAAAGAAGAATAGATATATGTTAGTAAAAATAGTTGTTGTTGAAGAAGGTTCAGAGGAAGTAATTAGGGTTTTTATAACAGAATTTTTGGCTAGTCAGAGCAATATGATGTTAAAATAGGTTGTTGACTCAAATTTATTATTATATATGAGTTTATGTCAAAATTAGTTTATTAGCTATTAGAAATTTAAAAAACTTCAGCATATTTAGCTTGATGATGAAAGCTTTATCTTGACTATTAGGATTGGTTGAATTCAGGTCTCCATTCTGTTGTGGCAACCACTTAGTCACAAAGACCAATAGCGTCACAAGCAATAAATCTCTTAAAGGTGGATATCTAGTGGAAAAATTCACAAGAGAACTCGACAAGGAGCCTCTGCTTAATTAGAGTCCTATTTATACAAAGTCCTCATGGTCCATGCTACTAATAATTAACCCTGCCCTTATGTCCATGCTCCTTCCTTATGTTTGCCTTAAGGCCACTATGTTGTGTACATGTGCCCTGACATCATCTTCCAGATCCTTCTACCACATTCTAGGCCTTATGATGTCATGTCATGTGACTGCGATGTCATGTGCCTCTTCATCATCACTAAAAGAAAACAAAATTTAAAAGAAAAGAAATATAAAATTAAGAAAAATAGATAAAAGAAAAAGAAAAATATTAGTGTCCAAAGTGTTCCATAACACATTCCTACTAATAGTTAACCATTAAGCTATACTATTTCTGATATCTATTATATTTCAGAACTTAGTAGGAACTTTTTCACTGTCTTAATACTTGGTCAGTATAGATATTCATCAAGTCTGGATGTTAGCTTATTAACTCTGGTAAAGTTGTTACAATAGCTTGTTAGAAAGAAAACCTGTACATTCTTAATATTACCCCTTGTTATAACTTAAGTCTCAATGATAAGACAAAAGCACATTATTGTATTGAGTAACACAAGAAAACTCAATAGAGACTCAAGTACAAGTTAGTCTACCTTATATATACTACAGACTATGGTCTGTGTGTACACTATATTTAGCCTACCCTGAAGCCCATATACTTTCCATAAGATTAACATGTTGTTGCCATGCTATATAATATCATCTATTCCAGAACCTTTTACATCCTTTTCTATGTCACATGATTGTATGATAAGTGTTACTCTTCCATAACATCTTGTGACATGTGTGACTGACATGTGTGATATCACATTACACATTTTGTCTAAGTTCAAAATAATATAAATAAATATAAATATAAATATAAAATAAAAGGAAAATAAGAAAAATAAAATAAGAAAAAAGTAAAATAAAATAAAACCAAGTCCAATATTCATAACTCTGATACTTCTCTTACTTCTAAACATGCTTATATCACAACTACTAATAATATCAACAACTTTGTTAATTCTATCACTTCTAAATTTGTACTTCTTGCTTTTACAAATAATTCTCCAGACTCAGCAACCACTTAGTACCATTATTTTAGTCATACTATACTTTTTTTTTATTTTTTTTTATTTCAACAATTTATTACATGGAGCACGAGGGCAGACCATGGTAACTACTTTCATAGCTACTTACAAAGGGATGAAATTACATGATGAGAAAAGGAAAAAGAAGAAGAAGATAAATGAAAGTACAAAAAAAGGAAGAAAAAGAAAACATAATAAATAGAAGAAGGAAAATTATCCTAGTGAATTGCAAAATGAAAATGCATTTGGATTGAACTCCAAAAACATGACAAAATAACTAAGAGAGTCTCTTCTTGGATTTCAATAGCTATTAAATCTGACACATTGGTGAAGAATATGTTGTCTCAATTCGATTGGGTAAAGACTGCACAGACACTTAAACTCTTCATTCAGGAAGAATCTAAGTCTATATTCACCAATAGGTGCATGGTTTGTGATAGCTCTAGTTGCTTGAGCGCATAGCAAGTTTGAGTGACCAAATACTTTGAGCCACAGTTTACCTTTTGTATAGGTCGGTTCAATGATATTGTGGTTGTCATCAACAAGTTCTAAAAAGTGATTCCCTTTATGGTCAGAAGCTTGGAATGTCATCTTCCAAGCTTTGATGATATCATCACTTTCACTTTTCTTGCTAAAATTCCATGAATTTTTGCATGGCAGTATAGGTGTAAGATTGAAAGCCTTGGTTACTTTGTTAACATTATTGTGAAGATGCCACTTGAAATGGCTAGGACATTTCCAGAATTCAATGGAATTATTATTACGTCTATTGAAGAAATCGCAAAGGTCCAATAGAATAGCGGCAGACATGATTTGGAACAGATAATTCAAAGGGTCAAAGATTTTTCAAGCCACATGAATGGAATCGGTGATGACAATAATTCTTGAAATATTGTCAAAACGAGTAGCCTGGTTAATGCCACATCTGATGGCAAATAACTCAGCTTTGGTACTTGTGACATTGACAGCTTGATGTATTGTCCTCGTTAAGGGTTTGTCGACCATATGAATATGCGATATGGAGGTGACGATGTTGTTCTTGATGCTAGCATCCAAAGCAACTAGAGCAACTGAGGGAGACGAAGAAGACTCTATAGTTAAATTGTCAAGTTTTTGAGCCCGGAATTTTATATCGTTTCTTTTGTCACAGACATTGAAAGAAAAGCAATCTGAGAAAGTGTCAATAATTCTTGAACCAGGAGAAAATTCAGAATTAAGTAGAGAGAAAGAAGAAAAACATTCATGAGATTTATTAGCCATATTGATTAAGTGACCTTTGACTAATGAACGTTGGCAATTGGTGAGTGAATCCAAAGCTGAAGATTTGAAGTTGGTTGTTCGGCTAGGATTTGAATCGATGAGCGAATGCAGGAGGTGGTTATGGGGAAGTTTGTAAACTCGAAGTTGAGATCTACCCCTGAGTTTTTGCAGATGGAGTTTGATGGGGATAAGATCTTCAATGGCTTCTATGCCAAATGAAGGGAAGGTTTTGAAGGCTCCCAGTATCCATATCACAGCCCGTCTTTGCATTTTGTTTAAAATTTTCATGTGGTAAGCCATTGGAGCTCGGCTGTAAAACCACAATTGAAACCCATAGAGTGTGATAGGAAGAATGCATGATCTATAGAGAAGATGTTTTTGAAGAGGATTGATGCCGCGACTTGAATTACCAAGTAATTTCATGCATTTGACTGTAGATATGGCCTTGTTTGCATAAAAGTCAACATGTTGGTAGAATGTTAACTTCTTGTCAAAAATAAAACCCAGGTATTTCCACGTATTGCTAGGGAGGAGAACTTTTCCTCCTAGCAGAGAGAGGTCAAGAGAAGGAGGGTTGAATGCTCCATGGGATCTGTTGAAATGAAAAATTTCAGTCTTGGAGTGTTCGACCACAAGACTGAATTTTTCAAGGAGTTCAGTGAGAACATTATAGCTACAATAAAGATGACTGTTTGAAATGTCAATTGAGTTGCTCTGAGAAATAAAAAGACCATCATCAACAAAAGAAATGAAAGATGTAGAAATTTTTAGTTTTTTTAATTGATTTTCTAAAATGAACATAAAAGGTGAAAGATATAGAGCAGATAATATTGGAGAGAGTGCTGAGCCTTGACCTACTCCAACATTAATATTAAATATATCAGAGAAAAGATTGTTTTATGAATAGTTTGTCTTTCTATTTGCTAGGTAATCAGCGAAGAAGGAACTGATGCATTGATCAAAGCCTGCTTTCTTTATGATGAGAGAAAGGAGCTGGTGGTTGAGCAATCGAAAGAATTGGATGATGTCAAATGCAAGTGTACTAGTGGTTAAGTTTCTAATCCAACCAGATCAGATAGCATGTATAAGAGTGACACCAGCATTGGTCATAGACTTGAACTTAAAACTATCTAGTTGACTCGGATGGATGAAATTGTTAGCTACTATGTTGAATTGTAGCCTTTCTTCTATGACTTTTTCGATGAGTTTACCCATTGTATTGAGAAGAACAAGTTATACTATACTTCATTCTGTGAAAACTTTCTTCTAAAAGAAAATAATAAAAGGTATATACATTTTCAAATATACTAATGACCATAATTCAATAATTTATAAGGCATAGCCTTAAAAACAAGCAAACTTGAGCTCTAATTGTTAAAGAGTCTGATGTTTAGAATTCCTCCATACTATACAGAGTGTACTCAGATCTTGTAGAATCTATTAAGTTATATGGTCAAAGTAAAGAGTACTACTTTATAAAATTCCTAAATGGTCACTTATACTATCTCAAAGTTACTCTGCTTAAGTCAAAGGAAAAAGTTGAAGAGGATCTCAAAAATCTTATTGAGCATTTTCAAGTTGAGACAGAATACCAGCTGAATTATTTTCATACTGACAGAGATGGTGAGTATACATCAGAATCACTAAAGAAATATTTTGTATCAAAGAAGATTCACTATGAACTCACAAATCTAGATACTCCTCAAGAAAATAGTTCAGCAGAGCATATCAACTATATAATCCTTGACATAACTTATGTTATGATTAGAAAGTCAAATCTCCTGGAGTCATTGTAGTTTTATATAGTCTTTTATACTACTTACATACTCAACTGAGTTCCTACTTGAGCACTAGATAATAATATTATCCTTAACTAAGCCTATACTAGAAACAAGTTCTCCATCACTTATCTTTGTATTTTTGGATGTGATGCTTATGCCCTGTTTCCCAAGCATAAGTGAGCTGAATTTGGCTATAAGTCTTTGCAATTTACTCACTTAGTATATTTCTCTCAGAAAAAGGCCTATATCCTTATTTACTATCCTTCTGGTTGCATTATTGAAGCATGAGATATTCATTTTGGGTAAAGCATACTAAGGTTGTCATTAATATCTTTTATAATAGTCCAAATAGTCAGAATGATGAAAATTCGAATTTAGTAGCCAAGAGAAAAAGTGATGATGAAAGAGAGAATTCCAAGAGCAATAGTACAACAGCAGCTACACTAATCAACACAAAACAAGTTTTTCCAGATACCCCCAAAGAAAGCAATAGTAGAAAAGTTGGAGAAGTTTATGAAAAAGAAATTATTCACAGAGATTAGTAGACTGAAAAATCATTGTATTATTGGCTGCAAATGGGTTTTTAAGTGCAAAATTGATGCTAATGGCCAGGTGGAACACTACAAGGCTAGCTTAATTGCCCAAGGCTTCTCACAAGTTGAGAACATTAACTATAATAAGACTTATACTCATATCAACAAGCATGCCATAATCCAGACTCTTCTTACTCTATCTTCAAGATATCAATACTATATCCATTAGATAGATGCCAGGGCAGCTTTTCTATATAGTGATCTCACTAAAGTAATTTATATGAAGATTCCTTCTAGAATTAAAACTACTGATAAAATTGTTTGGCAACTAAACCATGTACTCTATGAGCTCAAACAGACTGAATGTGAGTAGTACAAGAAGGTCTACACCAAACTCAAGTCTTCAGGTTTCACTTGCAGTGTATCTAATTATAATGTCTATATCAAGAATAATAGCTCACTCATTATTATCATTGTATATGTTGACAGCTTCCTCCTTTCCTCAGCTAATCTTGACACTAGTCATTATATAGGCCTTGGTATTTAGCTCTTTAGATATGTTCTCTAATAAGTTGATTTCATAATCCCATTCTTGTCTTTTTGGTAGCTTCTCAAATTCTTGTTGAATAGATGAGTAAAAGATCAAATGTACTCTGGTAGATCTTTTGTGTTTGTTGGATTCAGTTTCTTTTCTATTTCCTAGTATCCTTTATCTGTTTCTTCAGTTGGTGTAATTCTTCTAGTCTTATATTTGAACAAAATATTCTGGTGCTGTATCTTGTATTTCTTTGAACATCTTGTAAACCATATTGTCTCTTGTTCCAATTAACTTCTGGAATGTGCTTGATCAACCAGTCATGTCCTAAGAATATATAAGTACCATTTAGATCTATTACTACTATGTTAATATTTTCTAGTTCCAATAGTGCAAACTGAGTTACTTTGTGATTTCCACTTCTGGTTCTATCTACATTGAATGTGTCAAATAGTCTGGGTAGTGATGCTGTTTTAATCTGTTTACTATCAATCACATCAAATTTGAACTTAGCTTCTGCTTTGATATAAAGAATCTTAATACTACAAAGTAAATTCTTCAAATAGAAGTGACTGAGAGTAGAAATCACAAGAAAGTAACTCTTTCACAGTTACAGTACATTGAGGACATCCTCAAATATCAATAGTATGATTAACTACCATTCAGTAAAAACTCCTATAAAAAGTAGTCTTATACTTTCTATTCTCAAAAAGCCTGAAGTTAATGTTACCAATTATCAGCAACTCATTGGATTGCTTATATACTAGTATATGCACTTGTCCAGACATCTTATGTGTAGTGGGTATTGTAGCTTGTCATGTTACTATACCTAGTGAGATATATCTTAATGCTGTTAAGCATATTTTTGCTACTTATATGATACATCCAATTATAAGCTTGTTTATTAGGCTGAGAAAGAACCATATGTCAGAGTTATGAATGATGAACTTGGTTCTATTTTGTTTTCTTTCTCTTTTATTTTTCTTGACTGATTTTGATTTTTGATTTTGATTTTCACTTTTCTTTATTTTGGACTTAGACAAAGAGTATGATATAACATTATATATGATTGTCACACCTGTTACAAAAAAGTTACATATGTCACAGTCACAGTCACACAATTACATGACACAATGGAAGAATATAAAAGGTTTTAGAGTAGTAATATCATTATACATATGCTAACTTTATAGATAACATATGCTCTTTAGGGTAGGCTAGGTTTAGTGTAACATAGATCATTGGCCCAGCATATATAAGTTAGATACTTTGTACTTCAGAATTTTACTAAGTTCTCTTGTATTACTTAATACAAAAGAGTACTTTTGTTTTATCATTGAGATATCAAAGTTGAAAATAATAAACTTTATTTATTTTATTTCTTATTTATTTTTCTATTTTGAACTGAGGGTTAGGGTTAGTGTGATGTCACAAACTGTCATAAGTCACAGTCACAAGTCATAGTCACACAATCACATATTATATAAAAAGTTATAAAAGATTTCAGAACAATGATATTATACTATATGTTAACAGTATATAGTATATATATTCTTTAAGGTAGGCTAGGTTTAGTCTAGCATAGACTATCAGTCCAGTATATATAAGGTAGTATAAGATAAACACTTTATACTTGGAACTCTATTGAGTTCTCTTGTATTAATCTAATACAAGATTCCTTTGTTGACTTAACTCTGAGTTTTTAACCATAACATGAGACCTAAGTCATAACACTAGATAAACCATTGTTCTATTCAGACTCTGATTAGACTAGAAATTGTAATAATCATAAGTCTATTACTAGTTTTGTATCTTATTTTGCTGGTAGTACAATTTTCTGAATTTTATATAAATAAGCCTGTGTTTCTACTTTCTTAACTGAGACTGAGTTTATTATTACTGTTGTGGCAACCACTAGTTATAAAGACTAATAGTGTTACTAAAGTAAACTCAATAAAAAGTATCTTATGGAAATCACAAAAGAACTTAACAAGAAGTCTCTGATGCATTCCTATACTATCTATACAAGTACACATAGTCCATGCTAATGATAAATAACCCTACTCTAATGTCCATGCATCCTCTATGAGTATACAATGTATATACTATGAGGTAAATATACTATTAATATGTATCTTGATGCTATCCTTCTAGTACTTCTCTCAGATTTTAAGCTTATGACATCATGTGACTGCAGTCACATACCTCTTCATTGTCCAAGAAATAAAGGAAAAATCAAATCAAAGAAAAAGAAAAGAAAATCAAAATAAAATACAAGAGTTCAAGCATACTATGACAATTACAGCTACAGAATGTTAAAAAAACTCTAGCTTTTGAATTTCTTTGATTCTCTTCATCTTCTAATTATAGCTCTCATTTCCCTTTAATTTGACAACCAATCTGTTATTACTATTATCACAACTGAAAATATTAATAATTGTACCAAACATATTGATATAAAATACAAATTTGTTTGTGATTAAAACAAGTCTGGAGATATTGCTACTTTATATATTCTTATTGATTAGCAGCTTGCTTATGGTTTTACAAAGGTCTTTTCTCTAATTAAGTTTTCATTGTTTATTTTTGTTGTAGATCTTATGTGAATACTTCTCATTAAGTGAACATATTGTGTTTTATATTTATTCTCAATTATTTTGGATATATTTATACCTCAAGTATTACATACTCATTTATTTTCATGTAGTTTTTTCATACACCTTAGTCTTATTTTACATTACTGAATGTTTTTATATCACTCTAAATTCCTGCCACTTGTTTCAACAGTTAGGACATTAAGAGCTTAACATTAAAAAGGGAAGATACTGTCATATACTAACCTAGTAATATCTACTATCTGTATGTTAGAGGCAATTCACACTTGCCAAAGATATCTGTGAATATTGTATAGAAGACAGAAAATAGAAACTGGACTTAGCAACTGTGAAGTAGGGATTGGAAGTGATCTTATGTGTATAATTGGTCTTGGCTTTAACAGATGACACTGAGCCTAGCCTATGCATTGCATGACCATATTTTTGAAGATTGGAAGTTTTTGGAAAAAGGTTGAAATGAGTGTGGTACAAATTTCAAGTTAATTATCAGACTAAGAAAGAGTATATAGTAGCTAATGTTCTTAAATACAGAAGTGATAATCTAATAATGTTCTACTGCTATACTTACTCTAGGTTGTTGGACTCTATGAGATTGATGAGGAATATAGGGTTTGGTCTTTGGGTTGTGAGTTAATGGATAATTGGAATGGAGTACAATCTGCATTGGAAGAGGATGGAAAGAGTATGGATATTAGATGGTATATAACACTGTATCAGATAATAACTAACATATATCTGACTTAAGTATTTTCTTTCAGTATAAATCACCTCTATATTCCAATCATTAATCTAAGTATTCTTTATTCTATAACAACTCCATAGATTTTCTAATGACAACTTTCTCAATGACCAACAAATTCAGAATATAACTTAGTTCTCTTATTCCTAAAAATCAACACTTATATATTTTAAGACTAGTAGATATAATGTATAATCCCCAATTTTATAATCAACTTGGATTAAGTGCTACATTCATTCTCTTTCTAAGATTCAAAATCTTTATCTCTTTTACCTTTTTAAAATCATGACTACATAATAGACAAGTTAAGTGTAACATTACACACAAGTTGAAACCAAGGTTATCATTTGTATCACATTCTTATTCTGGATTACTTAGCCTACATTTTAATAAGTGTCCCATCCATTTCCTGTCTTCCATATGATATTCACAGATTTACTCAAAAAGTGTGAATTATATTCTAATAAATAGAGCTAAAGTATCTGGAGAAGCCAAGACTAATGCTGTAGTGATAGCTACTCTTACAAAAGAAATAGAGGTTGTTCATTGATTAAACTGAAAAACTTCACTTGTTATGACTTAACCCTCAAGTGTTAGAGGAGATAAGAGCTCAATAGAGTTCCTAATACAAGGTAGTCTACTTTATATACTCTAGTTTGTTAGTGTGTATATATATACATTAACTTACTCTTGTCATATTCCAAACTCTGAAACATGTCTGACTTCAATACAACATCAAATCCCTGCAGTTATATAGCTTTATTTGTGCCCAAAACTCCATTGGTGGTTTGGTACTTTATAATAGACTTAATTCCATCAAAAGTCTACAGTTATTTAGCTTTAATTGAGTTAAAATATGCAGTCATCTTTATCTGTTTCTATTACCTAATTATCTCCTTCAAACTCCGCAAATTTACTTGGACTTTATATAGAGTTTTCTCCTCTCCAAATCTGAACTCCTATTTAGTGTTTTATTACTGAAACTCACTCAGAGATCTGTTTTTAATTACTCCTTTTGTTATTTTATGTATTCAAGGCTGGTAATTACTTTGTAATAGCCAGCCTGATAATTGACTAAAGTTGACACTAAATCTCTAGTGTCAATGGCGATATGCTTTACTCTTCTCCTTATAACTCCTTATAAGACTATCCTCTGAAATTATGACCACATGGCTTGTAAGAGGCACAACATATAAGTTGAGGCCAAGGTCATTCCAACAAGTCTGCATCACCGAGCTCATCACATGGAGTTTCTACACTCTGTGCATGTTCAAGCCAACTCTGTAGACTTTCATCTTCAAGTATGAACCATATTTAACAACTCTAAAGTAATGACAAAGTCCTTCTAGAATGTTCTATAGTGTTCTATCAGGTTACATGACTGTGACATGTATAACATTTGTAACAGTCACATCATGCTCTTATCTAAGTCTATCACAAATAAGCTACTCACTGGTTGTGATACTTGAACTTAGTGGTGTTTTAGAGGTTCAGTATAAGGAGATAATGATGAGTAGTATCAACAAGGATAATTGACGTTGTTAAGTCTGAGGT
>Ga0157357_1000362_pt1 | contig 19619 bp, 13 predicted proteins | sample AttcapACBM1_FD_111485 | JGI IMG/M metagenome (GOLD analysis project Ga0157357, IMG submission 111485) | Fungus gardens microbial communities from leaf cutter ant in Botucatu, State of Sao Paulo, Brazil - Atta capiguara ACBM1 | ecosystem: Host-associated > Fungi > Mycelium > Unclassified ... | reverse complement strand
TGATAATCTGTATTAATAACTAAATAATTATATAATATATGTACATATATAATTATTTAGCTATTAATATATATATATATATATATATATATATATATATATATATATATATAAATATATATATATATATATATATATATAATGTATATATACGTATATATACGTATATATTTAAAAAATCTTTAATTATATTTATATTTTTTTTCAATGTCTATATCTTCGAATTTAATTTATATTATAAAATAATTCTATTAATTATTTTCAACATTAATATTATATTTTTTTCACATGATTTTCTTTTTTCTTTCTTTATTTAAAATACTTAAATAATTTTTCAAATTATATTATTTTTTTATAAAAAAATGATTTTTTATTTAATAATTTAAATAATTCTTTAAATTTTATTATTTTTTAAAAAAAATGATTTTTTATTAAATATTATTTTATTATTTAAATTTAAATATTTATTATTTAATTATTATAATATAATTTAATTAATTAATTTATTTATTTATTTATTTTTTTTTTTTAACATATTATTTTTTTATTAAATAAATTATTTTAAATTTATTTTTATATTTTACTTTAACTTTTTATTACTTTTTTATTTATTAATTTTCCTTTAAATTTTAATTTATTTACTTTTACTTAATTTAATTTTATATTTATTTTATTAATTAATATTTTTTCTATTTTATATTTTTTATTATAATTTAAATTTAATTTATTAAATTTATAATTAACAAATTTTTTATACATACAATATTTAATTTTATTATTTATAATTTTTTTATTAACTATTTTTATATAAAATTTTTAATTTTTAAATTTTTTTACTTTTATTGTAAAATCTTTTCATTGTAAATGAATTATTTTAATTTAAACTAAAATTCTTTTATTATCTATCTTAATTTTAATTATTAATTTTATTTATAATTTAATGTCTTCCTATATTTTATATTTTTACCCTTCCAAATTAATTTTTTAATAATAATTATTTTTTAAAAACTCTTCAAATAAATAAAATAAGTAAGCTAATTTTATAAGCTTTTAGATTCATACTCTAAAAATAGAGGAAATTCCCTCTCTTATTTATTTTTTTTTTTCTTTTTCTCTTCTATTCCATTTTATATTATTATTCTCTAATTTTAATTAAACTAATTAATTTAAATTTATAAATTTATCCTCTAATTATCTAATCTTATTTTTATATTTTTTTTCCAATAAACTAAAATGATATGCCTGAGTTAAAAGGATTATTTTGATGAAATAAATTATGTATATCTTATATTATACTTTCATTATTATTTATTATAAATATTATTAATTCTTTCCCCTCTTATTATATTAAATTAAAATAATTTATAATTATACTTAACAGAATTGAACTGTTCCTAAAAACTTCAAAAATTTTTATGCTCTTTTACATTAAAATATATATTTTTTTATAGTAAATAAATTAATTTTCATATTTTATCCTCCAATGTTTAATTATTTTTTTTTCATTTTAATAATATATATTAATTTTATACCATTTATCCTATATTATTTATCCTTATCATTAAAACTTATTAATTATATTACTTATTTATAAATAAAAATTATAATTCTATATTAAATATTAATTTTTTAAATTAAAAAATTTTAAATTATTAAATATTTTTTTTAATCAAATTTTAATTTATTTAATCTTTATATTTTTATTTATCTTTTCTTTTATCCCTTTATTTATTAATTATTTAATAATTATCTGATTTTTCTTAGAAATTACTAATTTTTTATTTATTTTTTTATTAAATCTATTCATAAATAATAAAAAAATTATTTTTATATACTTTCTTATTCAAATTATTTCATCTTTTTTTATAATTTTTTCTATCTCTATTAACAATTTAATCATATCCAATAATTATATTTATTATATTTTATTTACTTCTTTATTAATTAAACTTAGTATCCCTCCTTTCCACTTTTGATTCCCCCTAATTTCAAAATTTTTACCTTATAATATACTCTTCACCCTAACTACCATCCAAAAAATTATTCCCTTTTATATCATATCTTTAATTAAATTAAATAATTTTTTTATTATTTACCTTATTCTAATTTTATGTTCAATTATTCCACCTTTCCTAAGTCTAAATATTACTAACTTTAAGATAATTATTGCTTATTCTTCCATTAATCAATCTAGATGAATAATTTTAATAATTTATATAAAAACTTTATCTTGATTAATATATTTTATTTTCTACTCATTTTCACTTATATCTTTAATTTTTATTATTTCATTATTTAAAATATTCAAAAATTCCATAACAATATCTAATATTAATCTTAATTTAATATTTTTATTTATTCTTTTTAACCTTTCCGGTATACCACCTTTTTCAATATTTTTCATAAAATGATATTCAATTTTTTTATTTATAAAATTAAATAATCTAATCATAATTATAATTATTATAATATTTAGATCTTTATTTATATTATTTATTTATAATAATATATTATTTCATGCTTTATTTTTATTTAAATTTGAATCAAAATTAATTAAATTAAATTATTATTATAATAATATTTCTATATTTATTTTATTACCATTATTCTTATCCTTAATTATTTTAGTAATTTAATTTTACCTAAGATTTTAAGTTATATTTTTTTAAACTTTAAACTTTCAAAGTTTAATAAATAATTTTTTTATAAATCTTATTATTTAATCAATATATATTATTTAAATTTATTTAAAATTTTTAAATTTGCAATTTAATATTTTTTTTTAAATTATAATATATTAATTATTTTTTACCCATTTTCTATGCCTCCATTTTATTTACAATTAATTTACCATACTAAAATTTTTTCATTAAATTATTTTTTATATTTATTTTAAATTTTATTATATTAATTTATAATGTTAGAAATTTTTAATTTCTTAAATAAATTTACAATTTATTACTTTAATCAGACATAACATTTTTAAATTTATTTAATAAAAATAATTTATACTATGAATAAATGATTATTCTCTACCAATCATAAAGATATTGGAATTCTCTATTTTATTTTAGCAATTTGATCAGGTTTATTAGGTTCTTCAATAAGAATAATTATTCGATTAGAATTAAGATCATGCGGAAGTCTAATTAATAATGATCAAATCTATAACTCTCTAGTTACTAATCATGCATTTATTATAATTTTCTTCACAATCATACCTTTTATAATCGGAGGATTTGGAAATTTTTTAATTCCATTAATACTCGGATCTCCTGATATAGCTTACCCTCGAATAAATAATATAAGATTTTGACTTTTACCGCCTTCATTAACCCTATTAATTATCAGAAATTTTTTATACACAGGAACTGGGGCAGGCTGAACTCTATATCCTCCTCTAACATCTCAAATATTTCATAGTGGGCCATCAGTTGATTTAACTATTTTCTCCCTTCATATTGCAGGTATATCTTCTATTCTTGGGGCAATTAATTTTATTTCAACTATTCTAAATATACATCATAAATTTATATCCTTAGATAAAATCCCATTATTAGTTTGATCAATTCTTATTACTGCAATTCTTCTTCTTCTATCCCTTCCTGTTCTTGCAGGAGCTATTACAATACTATTAACTGATCGAAATTTAAATACTTCCTTTTTTGATCCATCTGGAGGAGGAGACCCTATTCTTTATCAACACTTATTCTGATTCTTTGGCCATCCAGAAGTTTATATCCTAATCCTACCAGGATTTGGCTTAATCTCACAAATTATTATAAGAGAAAGAGGAAAAAAAGAAACTTTCGGAACCTTAGGAATAATTTACGCTATAATAGCTATTGGTCTTTTAGGTTTTATTGTTTGAGCTCATCATATATTTACTATTGGCCTTGATGTAGACACCCGAGCTTATTTTACTTCCGCTACTTTAATTATTGCAATCCCAACTGGAATTAAAGTTTTTAGATGATTAGCAACACTTCATGGTATAAAAATTAATTATAACCCTGCCTTATGATGATCATTAGGATTTATCTTCCTATTCTCAATGGGGGGGCTTACAGGAATTATGTTATCTAATTCTTCTATTGATATTGTTCTTCATGACACTTATTATGTAGTTGCTCATTTTCATTATGTTCTATCCATAGGTGCTATATTTTCTATTATTGCCGGATTTATTCATTGATTCCCCTTAATTACTGGATTTAGATTAAATGATTTTTATTTAAATATCCAATTTCTTTCTATATTTGTTGGAGTAAATTTAACTTTTTTTCCACAACATTTTCTTGGCCTAAGAGGTATACCTCGACGTTACTCCGACTACCCCGACTCATTCTTATCTTGAAATATTATTTCTTCTATTGGATCATTAATATCTATTTTAAGATTATCAATTCTACTATTTATTATTTGAGAATCTTTATCAAAAAAACGACTTATTATCAATATTTTCTTTCTTAATTCTTCTTTAGAATGATTGAGAAAATACCCTCCCTTAAATCATAGATTTGCAGAAATTCCTTCCATTGCTTAATTTTTTTTAACTTTAAAAATTTATCTATTTACATGCCTTCTATTTTTATTATTTACTTTAAATATTTTATTTTTATCTTTAAATTAATATTTTTTTTTATTAAATTCTTAATTTTACTTTATTTTTAATAATATTTATTAAAAATATTTATATTTAATATGGCAGAATAGTGCATTGAATTTAAACTTCAATTAAAAAGACCAATATATCTTTTATTAAAAATTAATACATGATTAATTTCTCTTCAAGATTCTAATTCCCCAACTTATGATTTAATAATTTTTTTCCATGATTTTGCTATAATTATTTTAACTTATATTACTATTTTAATTTTATTTATTACATTCAGATTAATATCTAATAAATTTATTAACCGATTTTTATTAGAAAATCAAACAATTGAAATTGTATGAACTATTCTCCCTATATTTATCCTTATCGCTATAGCTATCCCTTCAATTAAAGTACTTTACCTTACTGATGAAATTTTTAATGTTAATCTCACTGTTAAAGCTTTAGGACACCAATGATACTGAAGATACGAATTTTCTGACTTTTCAAATATTGATTTTGATTCTTTTATAATTCCAACAAATCAACTTACAAATAATGAATTTCGTCTTCTTGATGTTGATAACCGTTGTATCCTACCCTATAAATATCCTATCCGAATTCTTACCACATCTATAGACGTAATTCACTCTTGAGCAATTCCTGCATTAGGAATCAAAATAGACTCAATCCCAGGACGTCTAAATCAATCTTTATTATTTATAAATCGCCCAGGATTATTTTTCGGTCAATGTTCTGAAATTTGTGGAACAAATCATAGTTTTATACCCATCGCTATTGAATCCACTAATCTAACTAACTTTAAAAATTGAATTTTTCAATTTTATCAATAAATATTTCCCACAATCTTCTACTATTTAATTATTTATAACTTCAACTTTATTATTCTTTAAATAATTTTTTTTAAAAAAATTATTTATTAGTAAAAATTAAACTATACTTTTCTACTATCAAAACCTAATTACTAAATCTTTTTCCATTTAAATTTTTTAATAATAATTAACCCCCATTAAATGACTGAAAAAAGTATTGATTTTTTAAATCAAATTATAATAGAAATCTACTCTATTTTTAATGACTTCTTGACTCTTTCTTCTTAACTTTAAATTAATATCTTCTCATACCTGACTTATAATAAATATAAAATTATAAAATAATCTTTATTATTAATAATCTAATTTAAATTAAAATTAATACTTTCTTATAAACCTATCAGACCCCATTCCATACTAACTTAATTATTTATCCACTACAATTAAATTCTCAATTTTTCTCCCTCCTTCCTTTCTTTTCTTTTCTTTTTCTCTTCTTTTTTTTTCTTTCTTTTTCCTTCCAGAACACCACACTATCCATTAAATTAATATGTTTATACTAACTATATCCTACTCCTTATTTTAATTAAATTTTCTTAAAATTTTTAAGGAAAGAATTAGTTTAATTATAACAACATTAAATTGTCAATTTAAAAATATTATTTATGAATAATATTCTTTTCCTATAATCTAAAATTATCTCATAATTATCAAAATAATTAAAGTTTTTTCTTTCCCTATTTCTATTTTTTTTTTTTAAAAAAAAAACTTCATTTTAAAATAAATTAATTAATATTAAATTTTTACTTTAAAGTCGTTAATTATTAAATTATTAATATTTTTTTTATGCCACAAATGATGCCTTTATTATGAATATTTACTTTAATTTTTTTAAGTATTTTAATACTTACCTTAACTTCTTTTATATACTTCTTTACTACTCCTTCCCCTAATTCATTTAAAAATTTAACAACAAATAATAAAATTTTTCGCAATTATAAATCTAATAAAAATTTTTCTTGAAGCTGAATATGATAATAAATTTATTTTCTATTTTTGACCCGTCAACTTCCCCCTCCTTTTCATTAAATTGATTAAGAATTTTTATCTTACTCTTTATCCTACCTTATCAATTTTGATTACTACCCTCTCGAATCACATTTTTATGAATTCTATTAACTAATTATATTTTTAATGAATTTAAAATTTTAATTTCATACTCCTTTTCTAATATTATTATTTTTATCAGCCTCATTATATTTATTTTTTTAAATAATTTTCTTGGGCTTTTCCCCTACATTTTTACTGCTTCAAGTCATATAAGATTTTGCCTTTCTTTATCCTTATCACTTTGAATTAGATTAATACTATATAGAATTATAAATTATTTAAATAATTTATTAACCCACTTAACACCCTCAGGAACTCCTTTTATACTCATACCTTTCATAGTTATTATCGAATCAATTAGATTAATTATCCGCCCTTTAACTTTATCTATCCGATTAACTGCAAATATAATTGCTGGTCATTTACTTTTAACTCTTTTAGGATCCTCAGGATTAAATATTTCAAATTCTCTAATACTTTTTATTTTAATTTTTACACAAATTTTACTTTATATTCTTGAAATTGCTGTATCAATAATTCAAGCTTATGTATTCTCCATTTTGTCAACTTTATATAGTAGAGAAACCTAACCTATAATTTACATAATTTTTTCTATATTCTTTAAAATTTTATCAACTTACTTTCTGCTCTATCTAATCTTTATTCCATTATAAATTTATGACTAATCTTAATCTTACTCATAATCACCCATTCCACTTAGTATCCCCAAGACCTTGACCTCTAATTATTTCTTTAAGAATTTTTAATAATTTAATTTGTACAGTTAGATGATTCCATAATTTTTATACTCCGTCTCTCTCTTTATCAATTCCAGGAACTTTAATTTGTATATACTTATGATGACGAGATGTTTCCCGGGAAGCTACGTACCAAGGATGTCATTCAATTAATGTATTTAAAGGAATAAAGATAGGAATAATTTTATTTATTATTTCAGAAATCTTTTTTTTTATCTCTTTTTTTTGAGCTTACTTTCATTCATCCTTAGCACCTAGAATTGAAATTGGACAATCATGGCCTCCTAAGGGTATTATTCCATTTAATCCATTTGATATTCCCTTACTTAATACTATTATTCTAGTCTCATCTGGATTAACAGTAACCTGATCTCATCATGCTTTAATTAATAAAAACTTTAATGAAACAAAAAAAAGTCTTTTTCTAACTATCTTCCTTGGAATTTATTTCTCCCTCCTTCAACTATTTGAGTACATTAATTCCCCTTTTACTATAGCTGATTCAATTTATGGTTCAACTTTTTTTATTGCTACGGGATTCCATGGAATTCATGTAATTATTGGGACTTTATTCCTCTTAATTTGCTTTATTCGACTTTTAAAATTTCATTTTTCTTCTTACCACCACTTCGGCTTTGAGGCAGCATCCTGATATTGACACTTTGTAGATGTAATTTGATTATTCTTATTTATTTCTATCTACTGATGAAGATTTTAATTTTTACTATAAAAATAATTTCTAACATTTAAACTATATAATATACTATACTTAACTACCTTTATTTTATTTGTCTTCATTTTTAAATCCCCAATTTTAACTATCCTTTTAAATAAAATAACTTTACTTAAATTAAATAACTACTTTCTACCTGCATAATTTATTTACTTTTATTTATATAGTATAAATATTACATTTAATTTCCAATTAAAAAATTTAAAAAAATTAATATAAATAATTATAAATATTATTTTATTTATTATATTTCTCTATTTTTTATCCTTAATTTTATTCCTTATTAATTTTTTTATCTCAAAAAAAACTACTTTAAATCAAGAAAAAATATCCCCATTTGAATGTGGGTTTAACCCATCCTCAAGAGCCCGATTACCTTTCAGAACCCAATTCTTTTTAATTAGATTAATCTTTCTAATTTTCGATATTGAAATTGCACTACTTTTACCATTAATTTTTTTAACATTAAATTTTAATCCATTTATTATTTTTTACTCCTTCATATTTTTATTTATTCTAATTATCGGTCTTTACATTGAATATAATGAATATTCCTTAGACTGAAAAATAATTTAAAATTAGTTACCCTAATTATAATATATCTTTAAGCTTTTCCTTCAGGATATTAGTTAACTTATAACATTTTAATTGCATTAAAAAATTATATTTATTTATATATATCTTAATATTAAGCCCACCTCATTAATAATATTAATTTTTATATTTATACACTTTTAAAATAAATTTAATTTTACTTAAATGATTAAATTTATTCTTAAAGTAATTTTACATTTTAATTTCGAATTAAATTTTTGATTTAATTTTCTAAATCTAAGAATAATTTTAAAAATTTTATTATTTTATTTTTTCTTAAATATCAAATTCAAATTAATTAATTTATAATTACTATCTTATATATTAACTTATTTATTATTGATCTTTTATTTTTTCTAATAAAATTATAAATTTATTACTATTTTAATTTACACTTTTTATTTATCTAACTTCCACTTTAAATTTAAATAAACTTGCCCTACCCCTTTATTTTCATTTAACTAAAACCAAATAAGAGGTATATTATTGTTAATAATATCATTGAATATTATAAATTTTCTAGTTGAAGTAAATAAAAATGAACTTCTAATTCATTAATTTATAGAAATTTTTCTATATTACTTTTTTTAAATATAGTTTAAAAAAAACATTATACTTTCATTATAAAAATAATTTAATTTTTAATTTATTTAAAAATTTTTATTAAATTTTCTTAATATCTTCAATATTATACTTTAACTTATAAGCTATTTAAATAATTATATTATTATATATTTTAAATAAATATAAATATAATTATTATAAAATAAACAAAAATAAATATAAATATATATAATTTATAATAAATATAATCAAATTTTTTTATTACAAATCTAATAATAAAAATTTTTCTTATAAATTCCACCCACCTTTTATCCATTCTTGACATTCAAACCCTATATACATTAATTGGTTTATACACTACTCTATATAATCTAACTAAAAATCATATTGATCTAAAAAAATATATATAATAATATAATTTCATGATTTTTCCTATAATTATTACTATAATTATAACTAAAATACCAATTAAACATCTTAATAAAGTAATTATTTTTTTAAATAAAGGTAAATAAATTATATAATAATCAAAATAAAAAATTCAATTCACTATCGACCCTACTATTACCCTTAATAATATTATAATAGCTATTGAAATATTAATTACTCAATCCTCCTTTATATATACATATCTATAAAATTTAAACCTCCTATTAAAAAATAAATAATACAAAAATCGCATAGAATAGGCTACCGTTAACGATAAAGATACAACTATTAATACTAATATTATTATATTTAATCTTCTCCTTCTATAAATAACTTCCATAATTAAATCTTTTCTATAAAATCCAGATATAAAAGGCATTCCACTTAAAGCTAAATTAGAAATTAATAATCTTATCATTACATAAGGAATTACTTCATTTAAATTTCCTAACAAACGAATATCCTGCGTATTCTTTATTAAATGAATTACAGCTCCTGCAGCTATAAACAATATAGATTTAAAAATTGCATGAATTAATAAATGATAATAAGCTATTATTTTAAATCCATACCTTAAAATTATTATTATTAATCCCAACTGCCTTAAAGTTGATAAAGCAATAATCTTTTTAAAATCATTCTCAAAATTAGCCATAATCCCAGATATAAATATAGTAATAATTGAAATAAAACCTAAAAATAATCTAATCCCCCTATCTATTAAAAATCTATTAAAACGAATTATTAAATATACCCCCGCAGTTACTAAAGTTGATGAATGAACTAAAGCTGAGACAGGAGTTGGGGCTGCTATTGCTAATGGCAATCATACAGAAAATGGAATCTGAGCACTCTTTGTAATTGCAGCTAATATTATTAATAATATTAATTCTTTACCCCCCTGAAATATCACTAAATCCCACCTACCAACTATTATCATTATCCTAATTGCTATTAAAATTCCTACATCTCCAATTCGATTACATAAAACTGTAATTATTCCAGAATTATAAGATATATAATTATGATAATAAATCACTAAACAATATGATACCATTCCTAACCCATCTCACCCAAGTAAAATCCTAATCATATTAGGTCTAATTACTATCATTACTATTGATAAAATAAATAATAATAATAAATAATTAAATCGATTTATAAATTTTTCTATTTTTATATATGTTATTCTATATAATATAATTATTGAAGAAATTAATATAATAAAACTAATAAATAAAATAGAAATCCAATCTATTAATATAATAAATTTTAAATTTATGGAATTAAATCTAAATACTATCCATTCCAATATAACTATTAAATCTAAATAATAAAAACTTGCCCTCACTAATCATAATATAATAAATGTTCAAAATATATATATAAAAAATAGTATATTTAAAATAATTTAGGATTCCTTTTTATAATATCAAATATCTTTAATTCCACAAATTAATATTTTTCTTAAACTACCTAAATTTATTCTTCTGCCTATATAAATAATATTAAATTTAATATAAATATTAATAAAGGAAAATAATGATTAATTAAAATTATATATTCTTTTAAACTTGAATTATAGATCTTACTTTCATAATAAATATTCTTACCATGATAAATATATGAAAATAAATATAATGAATAAGCCCTTCTAAAAAAACAAATTAACATTAAATATATTATCATCATTAAATCTCAATTAACAATCCTTATTAATATTAAAGTTTCACCAATGAAATTTAAAGAAAGAGGGAAAGAAAAATTTATGATACAAAATAAAAATCATCATATAATAATTGTAGGTAAATTTCTAATCATTCCTTTATTTAAAAATAATAAACGCCTACCCGACCGTTCATAATATAAATTCACTATAAAAAATATTCCAGAAGAACACAAACCATGAGAAATTATTATTACATATCTCCCTAATATTCCTACTTTATAAAAAGTTATTAAACTACATAATATCAAATTTATATGCACTACAGAAGAATAAGCTACCATACTCTTCATATCAACCTGAACTAAACATAAAATTCTAATAATAATTCTCCCAATAATTCCAATCCTAAAAATAATATATCCATATTTTACCCCAACCTTATAAAATATTTCTATCAATCGAATTAACCCATACCTCCCTATTTTTAATAATACACCTGCTAAAACTATAGACCCATATACAGGAGCCTCCACATGGGCCTTAGGTAACCAAACATGAAATAAATAAATTGGTATCTTAATAAAAAAAGCTATATAAATTATTAAAAACCCCCAAAAAGTTATATTATAATTACTTATCACTATCACTATTAATCTAAATTTTATTGTCATTCCATATATATACATATTAAAAATATAAACTAATAATGGAAATGAAATTAATAACATATATATTATTATATAATATCCTGCCCTTAAACGTTCTATATTTCCCCCCCAATAAATAATAAAAAAAAAAGTAGGAATTAATCTAATTTCAAATATTAAATAAAACAAAATCAAATCTATATATATAAAAAATATAATTAATACTAATAATATATTAATAAAAATAATTAATTTTAATTTTAACTCCACTGCTCCTTCCTTACTTAAACATATAAATATCAAACCCAAAATTCAAAAACTTAATATTAATAACATTATAGAATAATAATTGCACCCTAAACTTATCATAATATTAAATCACTCAATATCTTTCTCTATATAAAAAAAAATCAATAAAAATCTTAACAAATAACATAAATTATAATAAAATATAACTATTCTATTATACCTAACCATTAAATTTATAAATATTACTATTATAATAAATTTTATCATATAAAAATTATTTATTTATCAAATAAAATAATTTAATTACTTAAAATTATTTAATCTTTTTTAAATTTTTTTTATTTCCCTACTATTTTTCAATCTTAATATTAATAACAACAATTTTTTATACTTTATATTTAACCCACCTTTGTTTTTAATTAAAATTAAAATCATTTTCCTCACCTCATTATTCTATTCATTTATTCAACACAAACAATTAAATCTAATCTTAATCTTAATTAATAAAAATTATTACTTCTTTTTTAAATTAAATTTCTAAAATTTTCTAAAATTAAATATATAATATAAATCATTACCACTAAATCGAACAATTAACACTAATAATGCTAACCCTAATACCCTCTCACAAACACTAAAAATTAAATAATAAATTAAATAAAATTCTATCCCACACTCACCCATTATTATATAAATAATTATTGACATATTAATTACTAATAATTCTATTATTATTAATATAATTAATATATGTTTATATATTAATATCAATAATATTATAGAAATCAAAAAAACTTGTATATAAATTATAATATCTAAAAAAATGTTTTATAGTTTAATAAAAATATTAATTTTGTAAATTAAAGATATATACAAATCTTATTATTAAAACAACTCAAAAAAATATAATTTAATTATATACCTTTAATCTCCAAAATTAATATTCTTAATTTTAAACTATTCCTTGAAATTTAATTCTTACTAATTTATTTTACACTTAATATACACTTTCTATTTTTAAAGTATATTCCATATTAATTCCCAAAATCACTATGACCAAATTTTCTAATATTTTCTTATTAACTATATTCTCCTTATTATTTTTAATCACCTTTATAATACTTATTAACATATTTAATATTAGCTCTATAATTATTCTCTTAATAATTTATTCTTTAGTAATTTTTACTATATTATCCTTTTGATCAGAAAATTATATCTACTCCATTATTTTATTTCTTACTTTAATTAGGGGGTTACTCGTAATTTTCTTATATTTTACAAGACTAATTTCTAATATAAAAAATAATTTTTATATTAAGCCTATCCTTATTATTACACTTTTCATTAATATACTATTTATATTCTTTAGCCATATATCAAACTTTACTTTTTTAATAAAAAAATTTAACTTAATTTTTATCAATTCTAATATTTTTCATACTAATTTTATTATTAATACCAACAAAAAAATATTTGAAAATATTTTTAATTTATATTTTTACCCTTATAATAATTTTACTTTTCTTTGTATACTATTTTTACTATTAACTATATTTATAATTATTAAAATTTGCTCAACTAAATCTTCCTCATTACGAAAAATTAACTAAAAAATAATTTATTAAAAAATTAATATCCCTTTAACTTTAATTCAAAAAAAACTTTATTTTCTATAAATTTTACTAATATGAAAAAAATTATTAAAATCTTTAATAATTCTTTAATTAATCTGCCTTCACCAGTAAATATTTCTTACTGATGAAATTTTGGCTCATTACTTGGTATCTTTATTTTAATTCAAATTATTAGAGGTCTATTCCTCTCTATACATTACTGCCCTGATATTTCATTCGCTTTTAAAAGAATCATTCATATTATTCAAAATGTACCAAATGGATGAATTATACATAATATTCATATAAATGGAGCCTCTTTTTTTTTCATTTCTATATATATCCACATTGGCCGTAACATTTATTATAATTCTTTCAACCTTACTTACACTTGAATATCCGGTGTAACTATTTTTTTTATATCTATAGCCACAGCCTTTTTAGGATATGTACTCCCATGAGGGCAAATATCATTCTGAGGAGCCACTGTTATTACCAATCTTATATCTACTATTCCTTATATTGGAAATATACTAGTGATATGAATTTGGGGGGGATTTTCTATTAATAATTCTACATTAAATCGATTCTTTTCTTTCCATTTTATTCTTCCATTTATTATTTTAATATTTATTATTCTCCATTTATTTTTTTTACACCTCACAGGATCCTCTAATCCTACAGGATTAAACAGAAATCTTTACAAAATTCCTTTCCATCCATATTTCACTTTTAAAGACTTACTAGGATTTAACCTTATATTATTATTATTTCTTATTATTATCTTACAACATCCCTATATATTTAGAGATCCAGACAATTTTACTCCTGCAAATCCACTAATTACACCAACTCATATTCAACCAGAATGATATTTTCTTTTTGCATACGCAATCCTTCGATCTATCCCCAATAAACTAGGAGGAGTTATTGCCTTAACTATATCAATTCTAATTTTATTCACCCTCCCTTTCATATCTAAATCTATTTATTCTCAGCCATCCTCCTTAATTCTTTCTAATCAAATAACATTTTGATTTTTTATTAATACTTTTATACTTCTAACTTGAGCTGGAGCCCAAATTATTGAAAATCCTTATATTCTTATTAGCCAAATCCTAACTATTTTATATTTCATATTTTTTATTATTTTACCATTAAACTTTAAAATATGAAAATTTATCATTTATTAACTTTATCTAAATCAATCACCCCCTAAAATTCTTTCGTTAATTAATTAATCTTTTTATAATAATAATCCTCCTTTTTCTATAACCCCCCTTACTTACATCAACACCCTTACTAATTTAAATCAATTTATTTTCCTACAACCCCCACACCCCATAATAAAAATTAAAAATTATATAAATTTCTACTTTATATTTTATTTATCAATTTATTCAATACTAATCTCCTTCCTAATTTACTTTAAATTCTACTTTCTACCTATTCCACATTTTTCTAAACCTAAACCTTAATAAATCTAAATTAATGATCTTGAATAAGTTTATGTTTTGAAAACATATTAAAGAAATTTAAATTTTCTATTAATTTTTCCCAACACAAATTTACTTATCAATCAATTACCATTTAATCTAAAAATATTAATTAATGAATTAAAATTCTTTAATTTTTTCCCCTACTAACTATCTATAATTCAATTTTTCAATTTTTTTTTTCTTTAATCTTATTAAATAATTATACTAATAACTAATAATTAACTTTTTAACACTTCTTTCTTAATCAATAATAATTTTTTTTTCATAAATCTTAAATAATTAAATAAACCTATATAAATCTAACATTAATATTTCTTTAACCTTTTATACCTTATGTCTATTATAACTATACCTTCATTTATAATTAACTTATTAACTATAAATATACAAATATATATTTAAATATTAAAATAAAAATTATATAATTTAAAATAAAAGGTAAAATAATTTTTCAACATAAATACATTAATTCATCATACCGTATCCGAGGTAAAATCCCTCGCATTAAAATAATTAAAAACACTATTAAATTAATATACAACCCAGCACTAAATCCTCTTAAATTAGTAAATATTCCCACTATTAAATAACTAAAAAAAATAATTATACCATATTCCGCTATAAAAATCAAAGCAAAAACTCCTCTAAAATATTCTACATTAAATCCAGAAACTAACTCTGATTCCCCCTCAACAAAATCTATAGGACTTCGATTTAACTCAGCCAATACTCTAATAAAAAATATTAAAAATAATGGCCTTAATATAAACCCATACCATAAATACTCTTGCCATTTTATAAAATCTATAAATGAATACCTCTCCCTCAAAATTATCAATACTAAAAAAATCATAATTAACCTAACTTCATAAGACAAAGTTTGTGAAATAGCTCGAACAGCCCCTATTAATGAATACATAGAATTAGAAAATCACCCTATAAATATAAATATATATCCTATAATTGTCAATATAATAATTAAAATTAATAATGAATAATTTAAATAATAAATACTAGTAATAAATCTATATATTATCCAATTTCCTATTATTAATATAAATAAAATAATTGGACAAATATAATACAAATAATAATTTGATTTAAAAATAACAAAAACTTCCTTCCTAAATAATTTAATTGCATCTCTAAAAGGTTGTAATAATCCTATAATCCCAACTTTATTAGGGCCCTTACGCTCCTGAACATACCCTAAAATTTTTCGTTCTAATAAAGTTAAAAAAGCCACCCTAACTAACACATAAATTTCAAGAATAAACAATCTAATTAAATTTAACATTATATATCTTATTAACCTTAAAATTACTACTTATATTATTTTATTTAAATATTTTTTTAAATTTAAAATTTAATGTAATGTTATAATAAATTTACAAAAAGTATTATTATATTATATATATTATATTTTATTTAAAATTATTTAAAATTAAATAAAATTAAAATTAAATTAACTATATCTTAAATTAATATTAAAATAAATTTTATAATAAAATTTAGTAATACTTTCTTTAAATAAATTAATTTAATTATTTTATTTATATTACTTATATAATTTATTTAAATTATTATATTTTATTAAATTCTAAATTTAATGCACTATTCTGCCAAAGTAATTATATTTATTATTATTTATACTTTTCTTTTCTCATTTAACACCCTTTAATATCCTCCTTTCCTTAACCTTTTATTTTTTATTATTTAACCTTTAAATAATTTAAAATTTTAAATTTTTTTTTTCACCTATTTTACTAACACTTTTCTTTACTAAATTCCTTCTTTAATTTCTAAAACTAATACTATTATCCAGTTAGATAGTAAATTTCACTAATAAACCCTCTAAGTTTATTAGATAAACTCTTTCATTTCATCTCCATTTTAAAAAAATTATATTCATAAATATAGTCCTTTCGTACAAATATTTATTAAATTTATTATAGATAGAAACCGATCTAGCTCACGCCGATCTAAACTCAAATCATGTAAGATTCTAAAAGTCGAACAGACTTAAATATTAAACTTCTACATTTAATTTTTATCTTAATTCAACATCGAGGTCGCAATCATTTTTATCAATATGATCTTTCTAAAAATATTACGCTGTTATCCCTAAGGTAATTATTTCTTTATTAATTTTTCAAACCAATCAATTTTAATTTAACTATTCATTAATATTTTATTTATAATTAAAGTTTATTAAATTTAACAATCCTCCCAACTAAATATATAAAATTATTTTTTAATCCTTTAAAATTATAATTTTTATAAACTTATATATAAAATTCTATAAGGTCTTCTCGTCCCATAATTTCATCTAAATATTCTTATTTAATTACTAAATTCAATTTTTTAATCTAAGACAGTCTAAGTCTCATTCCTACATTCATTCTAGTTTACAATTAATAAACAATCTATTATGCTACCTTTGTACAGTCAATATACTGCAGCTATTTAATTTATAATCATTGAGCAGTAAAAATATTTTTTATTATAATCAAAAAACTATGTTTTTATTAAACAGTTGAACCTAAATTTTTGCCGAATTCCTAAAATTAAAATTTTACTTTTCTTTTATTATTTAATTTCTAATTAATTTTTTTTACTTATTTTATCATTATTACTTATTTTTAATTATTTAAAATTATATTTCTTTATCTTATTAAATCTTTTTCTTTAAATCATTATTTTTATTTACTTTAATATTTCTAATATTTTTATTTTACTCTTTAATAAATTATTAAATTTTTTTTATAAAACTAAAATTCTATTAGTACTATTTTTTATTATTTACATTTATATAAATAAATCATTTTAATTTAAACTACAGTTTATCCCGCAGCTTATTTTCTTAAATAATAATAACCTTTTTTATATAAAAATTATTACTCTATTTTAAGACTAAATTAAATTTAAATAAAAAAAAACTAGATATCATTAAAATTGACTAGAATATATCCTCTAATAACTTATTATTAATAATTATTTCACATTAACTAACATAATTTAATTTCATTTAATATAATTATTAGCTCTTTTAATTTCGAGAAAATTATATATTTATAATCTATATTTTAATAAACCCTGATACAAAAGGTACATTAAATTAAAATTACTTTTATACATTTATCTAAATTCATTTACATTACTATCTTTATAATTTTTATTTATTAGTTTATTCTTATATTATAACTCATTTAAATCTAATACATCTTTAATTACTTAAACTTTCTTTAAATAAATTCTTACATAAATTATTTATTAAATATTATATTAATTTTCACCTCCTATTTTAATTTAACATTTAATTTCAAATGATTTTTCATCTAAATACACATTCCTGTACATTTACTTTGTTACGACTTTTTTCAACTATTTATTTATGAAAATGACGGGCAATTTGTACATATTTTATTTAATTTTCAATCTAATAAATTTATTAAATTTACTATTAAATCCTTTACATTCAAAATATTTAAAACTTTTAAAATATTCTTTTATAAATTAAAATATAACTCATCTTTACTTAATAATTCTACATTTTGATTTGAATTCAAATTTTTTATTAAATTTAATAATTATATAATTCTCCTAAAATAATTTTTAAACAACAATATATAAAATTTTTATTAAGACCTTCCTATCGTGGATTATCATTTATAAGACAAATTCCTCTAACTTTTTAAAATACCGCCAAATTATTTAAATTTTAATGATTTACATTTATTTTCCAATTATCCTACTTTATTTTATAATAATAGGGTCTCTAATCCTAGTTTTTTTTTAATTTCATTATATCAAAATTATTTAATATTTTAATATTTTAAATTTATTACATATTTCACCATATAAAAAACTATTAATATTAAATTTATCATTTCAACCTCTTTTAATTCTAATTAATTAAATTTACTTATAACACTTAGTTTAACCGCTATTGCTGGCACTAAAATTTATCATTATTTTTATATAAATTACTAAATTTAATTTCTTAATTAATTTCATTATAAATATAAATTAATTTTTAAAAAATTTTTTAAATTTTTTAATTTTTATAAAAATTTATTTATACTAACAATTATAAAATAAATTCTTAAACATAAATTAAATTTTTTTTTTTAGATTAAATTTTTGTTAAAAATTCTTATTTTTAAATTAAATATATTTATAAACTTTAACTAATATTTCTATATTTATAATTTTAATTAAATCTCTTTTTTTACTTTATTTATTAGCCCCTCTAAAATATATTCATTTTTTTTTTTTTTTTTTAAAATAACTTATTTATATAAACCCATACTTTTATAAT
>Ga0157357_1000361_pt1 | contig 19624 bp, 21 predicted proteins | sample AttcapACBM1_FD_111485 | JGI IMG/M metagenome (GOLD analysis project Ga0157357, IMG submission 111485) | Fungus gardens microbial communities from leaf cutter ant in Botucatu, State of Sao Paulo, Brazil - Atta capiguara ACBM1 | ecosystem: Host-associated > Fungi > Mycelium > Unclassified ... | reverse complement strand
CAGAAGTGAATTCTGGTGTGATATTGTACATGTGTATGCATGTATGCATGCAGGAGAACATTATTTGTATATATCGACATTGTTTAATATTATTATATGCACACTTCAAAAGAAAGAACATCCCAGACCTGTAATAGGCTGTATGTATGCTTGTGCTTGTATGTCTATATTTGCGTTTTAGTCTCTCCGGAGGGTTTATGTCGCCGGTGTCACGTACGGCGTGATGATCCGATTTGGATCCAACTAGTTATTTTTGGCGCCGATACGACGGAGAAAAACAAAAAGCTCATAATAGAGATGAGAAAAGAATGGGAATTTGGGAATTTTCTCTCTCCCAATTGATCAGTGATAATAGATAATAGATAATAGATCATGTTGATTGAGTAGATAGGAGATGATCATAACATATATTTCGAAATCCCTTTTCTTTTTCTTGTTAATAAGGGTGAGTTTGGCTGGATTTAACGTAAATAAAATGTAAGTAGGTATGGCAGTACAACTCGAAGCATGTTTTTGGAAAGAAAAATGGCCATCGTGGTTATTTGATATTGTCGATGATGATGATTTTGATGTGAAGAACAAGATTGATGATGATGAACCACTACGATAACTCGGTTTTCATTTCTCGCATGCTCGGGAAGAAGAAGACTAAGGATTAGTCTTCTTCTTCGTATTTAATATGTAACGCTCAACAACACAAACCGGTTTACAAAACTTGTTTCTTGCTCTTGTCTAGTTTAGGTTTAGGTCATCATCATCATCATCATCATCATCATCATCTATCAGGTTGACAGACGGAGGTACCAAAAGAATACATACATCAAATCAAATGGACCATCAAGCTCGCATCCTGAAACCTCGGACCTTTCGTTTAGAGAGAGAGAGGGAGGGAGAAAAGAGAAGCCAAACCTAGCGCGATGTTCGGAAAAACGGAAGGGACAGGGGCAGGTGAGAGTACTGATTCATGATTTTCTCGTGTGGAAGACACGGGAACAATGAGATGTCGAATATCTACCGCTGGAAGGATGTACCTCGGACCTAGCTTTATGTATAAGTGTACACACTGTAAAATAGAAATTCTCCGCGATACTTAACAAAAGTAAGAACCCTATCGACATCACGACGTCTGTCAAAGAAACGGAGAGTTGAGGCATCACCAAGCCAACCAGGGAGACAACCTTTGAAGGTCTCTCTCCGAATCGGCGGCCATCGGCAACAATGAGAGAAAAGACCTTCCGGAGCGGTTTCACCACCGCCACTTGCTATACCATTTCAGGGGTACTACGCGCTCTTCGGCCCCCTGATAATTCCAAGAGAAGCACAATGCTCATTTTTCCTAATGGGCACAATTACAAATTCAGAGATGAATTATTCTTGGAAATCCACAACCGTAACATGTCCGAGGGGAAGGGGGGAGTAAGGGAATATAACACAGAAAAAGAGGATTTAAAAATGGGAGCACATGGTTGGAGGTAACCAGGTGGGGATGTACGGGTGGATAATCAACTTTGAAAGCAGGTTAAATGCTAGGAGAAATGCGGTGAATGCAAGCGATGGATAACCAAACAATAAAAATTAGGGAGCAGCTTTGACGATAAGAGGTAGTAAGTCACAATGGACAATGGATGGGTGGTGGTATACACAGGGCAGCAAGAGGGGGGGGAATATGAAAAGCGACATTTTGTTCAAGTTTGTGTCTAAAGATACAAGTTGATGCTTTCCAGAGAATCCAAGCAGTGGCAGCCACTGCAAGACGCCAGAGTCAAAAGATTAAACCGTGAGACTGTGATGATGGGGCGCTATGGCGAAATCGGATAGGGTTTAGACCTAATTGGAAAGACGTTCACTTTAGCAGGTCCAGAAGGCGCATGGTATGACGCTTGCTGGGAGTCGTGGCGGAGATAGAGTGGGGGCTGCCATGGTAGGCCTCCATTTTAAAAATGGAAGGACTCGAGATGGGGTGGATTCTACCGAGGGGCGGTAGCGGAGGATGAAGGATGAGAGGGACGCTGGGAGGGTTTAGGGGCATCGTTGGGCTTTGGAACGGCACCCTGAAGACCTTTGTAGCCATAGGGTTTGCCGAACTCAAGAATCATTGCCTTGGCCATAAGGCACACCCAGCCCAACCCCTCTCCGGTAACGAGCTGCCCGGGCCAAAATAGTTCACCCTCCTCATCTTCCAAGTCAGGCTCGTGCTCTTCTGTTGGGATGAGGGTGCTGTAGACCATCCTGGAAAAGGTAGTTGGGAAGTGTCTCGCCAAAGTGGCGAGATTCAACATCTTTTGAGACTCGGACATTAATGAGGCGGTTGAGCGATAAGTAGCGGTGAGATCTTTGAGATTGGCGATCATGGTAACATCGACGGGCTCGCAGACCTTGGCGGCAGCCTCGATATAGGAGGGGGGAGGGGCGGGGCTCTCGCGGATTCTGCGAGGGAGGAGAGGGAAGAAGGGAGGAGGATTGGATCTTGGAGGAGGCTGCTGGCGGGAGGGCTGGGGGGGTGGGTTCTGAGAGGGGCCTTGGAGGCGAGGGTCGGTGTTGGGAGTGGCACCATCGCGGCTGGTGGGGGAAGAGTTTGCACTGTTTGTGGGGGCGATGCTGGCAGGAGAGGGGAGCATGGGAGGAGAAGGGTGTGACTTTGGAGGGAGGAGAGAGGGGTTAGCAGCGGTGAGCTCGGCATCCTGGATAGCGGCTTCTATTTTTGCTTTAGCTTGTTCGGAGATCCTGTCCATTCCTCGATCGAGTTCTTGGCGGATGGTATAGAACATTTTCCTTGCATCAATGAAGGATTCGATCATGAAGCTGTTGGGCGGGGAACGATGAGAGAGAGGGTAGATGAGGAATGGAGGACTTACATAAGACCAATAAAGGTCTTTTCAGCCTCATCGATGGCGTTTTCCTGGGCCAGCCACTTGCTTTTGCACCAAGAAAGGAAAGCAGCGATGGTGGTCCAAGTGTCCTTGTTACAGGTCTTGCGGGAGTAGTCCTTGGTCCAGAGGGCATAGGTAAAGCAGACGAGAGCATCGAGGAGCTCGATTCTGGCAATGAGACCGCCGTACTTGTGGTAGAGGGAGTTTGGCGGAGGAGGATCAGCTAGAGGACGATACTCCTTGTGGGTGGGAGGGTAGGTGGACCAGAAGCGGGCGTCTCCCGAGTACTTGAGGGTACGGCCGGCGTAGTGGTACTTGTCGTGGAGGGCATCATAGTGGGAGGTGGGGAGATGGCCGCGCTTGGGACGACGGACGGGGACGGGGTGAACGCGGGGGAGGTCGTCGGAGAGCTCACCATCCTCGTGGGCGTCTGTGCGAGGACGCTTGGTAGAGTCTTGGAGGAGGTCGTCGATGGGCTTGCGCTTGGTAGGAGTGGGAGAGTGGGAGAGAGGGTCAGGGAGAGTGGCCAGGAGCTGTGTAGTAGTAAGGGAGGGGGGTCAGTGAAGTGATATAGAATAGTATCAATGATAATATTACCGCAAGCTTGTCCTGAAGACACGAGCGACGCCATCTGTGAGATCTGCCCTTAGCACCCACACGCACACACCCAAAGTCATCGACGAAAAAAACTGACCGTTTCACACTCATGCTGTTGGCTGGTGGTGGTGGTGGCAAGACGAAACCAGGCCCAGTCACGCGTCACCCTCCCTCCGTATCCGGCCCGCCCACCGCCCGTAACCCGGCTCCCTTGCACCGCCAGGCCCAGGCACTCTCACACTCAGTGCTCCCTGTGTGATCCTGTCAAGGGTGGGTGATCCAGAGTCACGTTCTCCCGTCGCGTCCTATATATATATACTTATGTGTCCACGACGCGATCGATACCATTCCATTTCATACAAAGCATCCTAATACATATCAGATAATGACGACGACGAGACAGCAGCAGCAGCAGCCATGTTATGTTGTACATTTCCATTCCATCCTCAGTAGCGTGTTATGGTTTACGTTTCACTTTGGGCATCGACCCCTGCTTACCACCCCTGGTTTTCTCTTCCGCGACCATCTTGACAGCGTCCACTCGGGCTCGAGAGGCTCGGCCTCGCGTGACCATCCCCTCATCATCATCCTCACTGTGTTCCTTACTGTCCCCACTCGCCTGCTTACGCTTCATACAGCCCCTCCCACCAACTACCGTAGTGGCCGAAAGAACAGAAGCAGACCGCCTGTGGTTCGACACAACAGCAGTTTGTGACGATGTATAGGAGATAGATCGCGTGCGCGAGTGCGAATGAGGAGCTCTACCTTCTCCACGGGATAGGGACGATGAACGCGAACAAGTAGAACATGTCTGCGATCCAACTCCCTTACCCTTTCTCGTCGACATTCTCGGTTGCGACGCATCCTCCAATCCCAATCCCTCTTGATCTACCGTCCCAGCAACATTCTCATGCAAAGTACCCTCTGGCGATGACACTAAACTCAAATTCTGTCCCCTCTCAACTCTGCAAGACGGTGCCGGGTCCAACGAGTCTTTCTCAGTAATAGGGGATGGCCTCGGACTGTCCACAGGCTTGGATTTCACTTTCTTCTGTGGAGGCTCCTCAACCACTTCCTCCTCCTCCTCCTCCTCTTCCTCCTCTTCAGGCCCAGGGCTCTTGGAAGGCTCTCGAAAAGCCCCAGGAACCGCTTTGCGCTTTCTCAGATTAGGAACCTTGGCCGCAGCTGACATCTTTGGCGGTACCAGCTTTTGGTACCAGCCCTGAGACTCATAGCTCTGGCGGTGGCTGGAACCATGGTGGTTGGCAAGGATGTAGAGGTATTCACTCGATCCATTCCATGCAACAGGCGTACGGATCAGAGGAGGTTGATGAACTACACAATGAACCCTAGTCAGTGCTTTGTACAAATCAAACGTGAAAGGAGATGCTTTTACGAGCAATACGTGTTACAACTTGAGCCGTCTGATGCTTTTTCTCGTCGCTCCAGAATATCCAATGAGCCGCATCGTTCGGCTTGTAAAATACATCGAGAGCAGCTAGAGTAAACACGATCTCGTTGGATGCCACCGGTTGCTTCAAGGTGGCGCGAGCCTCTTTGAGGAGCTGCTGGACGGCTGGATAAGCAGACGAGAATACTCGATCTTTCCCATCCGACCACACTCCAGGAGATATCTGGGTTCTAGCAGGGACAGAAGTTGGATATTGAGTGCTGGAGAGGTAATCTCTGCGTTCCCCTCTGCACGGAGCGAAAGGAGAGTAAGGTGTAATTCTACGGGGGTCGGCCTGCATGGCTGGAAGAGGAGGTGCGATAGAGACACGAATGGAATGGGGGGGAAAGGTTTATGAGTTAAATGAGCTCTGAAGATAGATGGGAAGAGGAATGCAAGAGAAGTGCACAACGGGTGGCTTCGCACGCGAGGAGAACGGAGCAGCTCGTAAAACGACCTGGTATAGTGGCAGTGAGAAGTAGGAAAGAGAGAGGAAGAAGAAGAGAGGTCGATGTGGTAGACGAAATGTGGGAAGAATTTATGATTATGAAGTGACAGGATTGTATCAAACAAAACACAGGTGGACTCTGCTTACAGTCCACACTCAATAACTTATAGACGCACTTCCTCTTTTGGGTTTCAAACTCGGCTTCATTCCCGTGGGAACGCTCCCTCTCCCTTCCTGTCCGCCTCCAGCACAAAAACAGACTTATTTATTTATTTATATCCAGCACGTAGACTGTCATCCTCCTGGCAAGTTCTGTCATTGCATACCAGTGCAGGCAAGAGGTCATGCACAGATCACCATCATCTGGTCCGAGGTCTTGAAAAAGCAGTACAGTACACCGATCCGGTTATTCCTGATATATAGCCAAATGTCATCATTGGGCCTTTTTAACTGCGGCACTCTCGCACTTGACTCTGAATTTCTCTCGCAAGCAGGGGGCTCCCGATGTGTACACATCTACTACAGTACTTTGGTCTGCGTGAAACGAGCAAGCCCGAGTACCAGAACTCCCCCCCCCACGATGAGCTATCACACAGATATATATGGTCACGCGGCAGCAGCTCCGCCCATCCGCGAGTTAGTGGCTAGCAATTTCCATCTTCCATTAATTCCGACTGTCGTATCACCCTTACGTTTACACATCCCCCCCCTCGTGGGTTGATGAGGAAAAAAAAACCCCGCCTTCCCTCCACCCCCTTTTTCCCCGTCCTTGGACTACTAGTTTCACCTCCACAACTGTCTTTTTTCACAACTCCTTTTTCAAAAATGCTCTGTACTCTGAGATATTCAGCGTATCATCGGGCGTGACCAGAACAGCGCGGAGCACAATATGAGGATCTATCGATTGATTCCCTTTAGGGGCGGATGGTGTCGGGAGCACATTCTAAAAAGAAAAATACAAATAAATACAAATCGGTAAACAGATGTGAATTATTCCGGCCAATCTAATTTTCACATCTCAAAGGGGGGGGGGAGAAGGGGGTTGGAACGGAGAAAGGGGTGGGAGAAATCTTGGCATAGAATTAGAACCCTTGACTTACCTCACTTATTTCCAGATAACCGAGCACGATCAGCTGGCACAGTTGTTCTTGCACCCATGTCGAATTGGGAGTAATGCAGAGCGAGACGTCCACCAAAATACCCCGATCACCATCTACAAGGGCTAGGAGACTCGATATGGGTTCGTACCACAACATCCTACACGACCAACCATGAGGTGATGGGGGTTTCCTCCTTTTTTCAAAAAAGGCTCGAACTGCTGAATAACCTTACCTACCCACCAATCGCAACTTCTTCCCTACCATGCTCAGATCGATCTTGTCCAACACCACCGGAGTTCCATGTTCAGGTAGAGGCATATATATATATAGAATATATACCTATTCGGTGACGTCGTCAGGATACACCAACTAACCTGGGGTTTAAAGCTATATATGCGTTGAGCATTTCCCGATTTAGAAATGCGGCGCAGGGTTTTTTCAATTAATGACACGTGGTGTTGCTTGTCATCGATCGCCAAGTCCTAAAATTAGGAAACCAATCGAATCGCTTACGATATTCACTGTTAATGAGTAAATGGCTCTTCTGACTGCCATGAAAATGTTAATGCAAAATACCAGAGAACTTGTGACTTGTTCTCTCTCATAACTGGTCACACTGGTAATCACACTGGTAATTAGTACCCACATTATAGGTAGTTACATCAGTAACAACCCAAGAAACTATAAGAGAACGGAAGATTAAGGGTAGAGAGAAGTGAAAAGAAAAAAACTATTTTATACAAAGATAAACGTCAGCGTGGCAGCCTACTGAATGTCCCCCACAGCGATTTAAGAATCACGTTCCGAGTTGCTTCTCTTCCTCGATTTTCTTTCGGTATCGCGCAGCGTAACACGTACACCATACTTGGCCAAGCTCTGACAAGGCAGGCAGACATTTCGGAAAGCACATTCAAAAACGAACGAAATCATATCAATTCCAAAAAGATCGACCAGAGGGACAAAAGTCAGCAGTAGGTTTCTTCATAGAAGAAAAATACACGCACTCGAGTCAAATCGGTGGATGGCTCTAGGCCAGGAAACTCTCTAGTAGAATAGACTCTGAACGGACCTCCATACAGTTCCGCCAGAACAGGTTGCTCTTGACCGCCAGGGACGGTCGAAAAAATGTCAAAAGCTCGGTACCTGAAAATAAACGTGCCCTCCCGTTGAACTGCCAGGTCCTGAATGCCCAACCAGTTCAACATCCCGCGAAATGTGTTAACGGACAAAATATAACAAAGAAACACATGGAATGAACCCGTGAGCCTCCGATCGGTTCGGCCAAAACAGCATTCAAAGAACAGACATACCCCAAACACAAATACCAAACACTTCTTGCCCTTGTAATCAATCAAGGTAGGTTCCACAAATCTCTCCCCCACCAACGCAGGAGTCAGCTTAGATGACTCCGTGACAAGATGGTTTCCTATCCGCAAAACGATATCGGAAGGCGGTTCAGCCTCATTGAGTTGACTGAGCATGGGTTGTCTACGGGGGATCTGGAAGGGGGAAATACGCAGGGGAACTACACCACCCTCTGCACTAGGCGTGGTGAAAGGGTGCAGTGGAAAATATGTGTATGCGTTCTCTCCTGCATTATCTGATGCCACATAATTCAGTTTTAAGGCTCCAGAACTAGTCGGCCCAAACGGCTGTGAGGTTTGAGCCGAGGACACACGGGAAGTGTGCGGCTGTACGTTTCGGACACTAGGAGAGGAAGCTGATGATGAAGATGCTTGTGACGCGGTGTAGCATCCGAAATCAGGAATATGAGAGGCTGCAGGTGAAGTTGGGACAGGAATATTACTATCTAAAATCTTGTCGGGAACTGGAAAGAGGTCGACGCTGCACAGGATGCCAAGGTTCTGGATATCCCTATCACGAAAATCAGCGATATCAGTGGTGAGTGAGGAATGCGGGAAAAGGAGGGCGAGCTGCTTACTCGTAACTGCCTACCTCTCTCTCCCAGCTCTTATCCGTTCCAGGATTCATAATGTAAAAGAAACGAAGGAGTATGGCTGGAGGAGGATCAATGGGCCGGCGATCTATCTTAGCATACCTAGCGATAGACGCAGGCGAATGTCAAAACATGAAGGCTCAGGGTCTAGAAAAACAAACTTTCGTCCCGAATTCGCCTTCTGCAGTTCTTTAAGTTCGACGCGAATGGTACTCCCCGCAAACTGGCCAGTTGTAAAGGTAATGGGCAGGCCTGGCTGGTTCAGAAATGCACCCTCCTTTGTTCCGAGTCTATGGTGCCAATCTTGATATTGGGGTTGAAAAGCCATATTCACGATTGTTACCAGGGAGCCGGTCAGTCTTCAAACCCACTGTACACTAGAACAAACAGCGAAAAAGCCCAGGACTTAATGAATAGTGGGTACGTCGACGAGGGAGGGAGTAGTCGGCCAAGAAACACAAAAATCAAGTCAGGGTTACACTCACCTACATTCTAATATACCTCAATTATTGCTGTCTTGAACCACTTCCCGTGGCAGCAATACTCAGACGACGGGTCGATCCGTGAATGTTGGAGATAGGCTTCGGATGTCTGTACCGGTGGAGGAGCGAATATCATTTGTGGACTTCAAAAAACTTTGTCGAGGTCAAAAATAGAAGTACATTGCGTGTATGACCTATTGACGTTCCAGGGTTAGACGTACGAACTTCAACAAGCTTTGGACCTTGTGGACCAACGAAGAAACCATGAGCTTCGTATTAGAAAGAGCTTGACGCACTCAGCTTGGGGCCTTAGAGCAGGCTGTGAGCTATTTATATCATTTTGACGCTCTAGTAGAGATATTAAGGATGAGCAAGTAACTTGTGGTGCTCCACGAATGGGCCCAAGGGTCGTCAGCAGAAACCATGCCTCTTACGGGGTGAGTATGAAAGCCACTGGGAGATGATCCGCTGAGGGAACACGCGCATAACACGAACATCACTAATGCTTGCCATACGTGGCATCGGCAACAGGAAGTAATAGTATACCAGAACGTTTGATACGTGCTTGTTTCCTGTGAGACAGAGCGGGGGAATAGCGGCCTTTTCCGATACAAGTGCCGAGTAAATTTGAACAACTACGTAGCCATCCCCAGTATAGCATGGAATAAGTGGATCCGGCATGAATCATGATCCGTTGGAAGATTGATTCAAGAAGCTTCAACATTTCGTTAAGCTAGTAGAATACAACGCGCACTTATAACGATAGCTGCAAGGATGGCTGGTGAAAATGTAAGTTGGGCGCCATGAGACGTGGGATGGATCAATGAGATAAATTAGATGAACTGAGATTGAGATAGGAAGGTGCATCTAAGCATGTAAAGCACTTTAACTTGATGTCGTCATACATCGAACCTGCAAACAACGAGGTTATCTTTCTGAGCGATAATAAGTCTCCTTTCATCAAACGAAACAGATCCTCTGGTGAGCTCGGCATTCGGCCCAAGGACAGGGCCAACTGCGGAGTCTAAATTTGCGGCAGCAACCTCAGCGCCTGTCCCCGCTTCCAGGTCCCACACCCAGACACTCCCGTCGAGACTCAGGCTTACACACCGCCCGTCAGAAAGACTAAGGGAAATCACAGGGCCAGTCTGACCATGCAGAGTACGCACGAAACTAAGTCTTGGGGGCAAAGATGATATGGAATTCTTTTTGGGAAGAATCAATCGATAAAGCTGCAAGCTCGCCGAAGAATGCAGCGATGGAACAGTAGACATGTTCATCTGACTGTCATAAGGACCGTTGGCTTCGGACATGGGTGTAGGGTATGACGGACTAGAAGCTGATTCTGGTGAGAATAAACGGACATCCAGGCCCGTAAGCTGATCACCAGGCGAGAGGATCACCCATTTTCCGTCTGTTTGAATATCCGCGACACGGTTAACCTTGCGACTCCATTGCTCTCGCATGACACGAAGCTGCTGTTCATCAACCCATCCAAAAGGGATATCAATGGCACGTGTAGTGCGAGTGTTTAGCACAATCAAGGTTTGAGATTCCGGTGAAGGAGTAAGTGAAGAAGTATCTTGTCGAGCAGAATCAGGAGCGAATTCTACCATCATAGTAGGATTGGAAATCATTAACTCTGTAGCACCTGCGGTCCAATGTTGTGGGAATACGGGGATAGCGTAGGCCAGGACAAGCTTGTAAATTTTTGGTGATGGTGCAGACAACACCAAAGAGACAGGTGGAAATGATGTAAAGGACGATAAAGTTTGCGTTAGCTTTGCAGTGTTAAATTGAACATCGTATAAAGAGATTTTGAAGTCTTGGGAAAGCGTGACCAGCAAAGGGTGATGATAAACAGCTTGGGTCACTGGACTGGTGCGAGTCCTGGACACAGAGGTACGAAACAGCAAGGTACTGGAGATGGGAGTGCGTTGAAATCGATAACACAGTAATTCTCCGGTGGATAGAAACGAGAGGATTCTACACTGGTCGGCTCTCGGAATGGATTGGTCGTTCACCAACGACGTTACGTGGCAAAGAACGGGATCCTTTGGCCTACAAACGACAGAATAAGACTCGGTAGAGTCAGTGACGTAGATGGTAGGTCCATATGAAGATCGGGAAGAAGCCACGAAAGTTAAAATACTGGTGAGTAACAAATGGTGTTTGAAATTTCCAGAGGCACCTGAAGATTGAGAAGCGTCTGAAGAGTTGGGGGATTCCTCGACGGAACATCGCCCTGGAGGGGGCTCATGTCAGGAACCAATGGGATAGAAGCTGCAATAACAAACCTTTTCGCCAGTTGGAACTAATACGAAACATCCATTTCCAGTCTTTGTAAGCCGAGTCATCAACCCTGGCTCTCGAGGGGAGAGATTTGACTTCTCTGCCGTCAGACCGAATAGGCGGTGGTCCTCTAAAACCGCGAAGACGCGGCCTTCCAAAAGTCAGGAGGTAATGCTTTTTCCAGAGTTCGTTGTCAAGCGCGAGTCGGGCCCAATTCCTATTAATCAATTGTGTGACACAGAGATCAACCCAGGAGAGGTGAGAAAGAATGGAAAGAATAAGTTCATCAGAGAGGGCATCTACGATCGGGATGTGTTTCTGCTGGGGATTTGGGTGAGTTATATGAAAGCGTTTCGCTGGAGGAAGATAATGTGGGCTGAGGCCGCGCTTGGACATGGAGGTCAGCAGTCAAGTAAGATAGGCTGGTTTCGTTAAAGTTCTCACCCTTGTTTCCTGCCCTCATGGCTCCCTCGCGTGGTCCCCAAATGCTAGCGCGGACTGTTCATGCTACTCTCAGTAGCCATAAAGGACCTGTCAATGTTGCCCGTTATTCCAAGGGCTCGGCAAAATACATCCTGACTGGAGGCCAGGACAGAACTGTCCGCCTTTGGAATGCTAGTCTCGGCACTGAAATTAAAGCTTTTATTGCACACGGCTACGAAGTCCTCTCCATCACTGTGTATGGGTTTATTTTATTTCATCTTATCTACATTCCACATTGACCACTTTTTTACATCTTAGTTCCAATGACAACGCCAAGTTTGCGTCGTCCGGAGGAGATCGATCCGTATTTCTGTGGGACGTGACCACTGCGACAACGATACGAAGACTCTCCGGTCACATGGGCAAAATACATGTCGTAGAATTCAACGAAGATGCTAGTGTAGTGGCAAGTGGTGGGCCATTTTCCTTCTAATGTGGCACGTGGAATGAATTCATCCCTGAGGTTCATTCGATGCCACTGTTAGGCTATGGGATCTCCGGTGAGTGTTATGAACCCCATTAGGATGGCATAAATTCCTGACAAGGAAACCAGAGCTCACAATCGCTCACCGATTCAGACGCTGGAAGATGCCAAGGACACTATCCAAACTTTGCATGTTGGGTCGTCCTCGATTGTTACTGGCTCGGTCGACGGATTCATCCGGACCTACGACCTTCGTAAGGGAGAATTACGGTCTGACTTCATTGGACGTGAGTGGGCTTTGGTCGATTTTGCTCTATAACCAATCACCATAAATATTAGAACCTGTAACCTCTGTCGTGCCCACCCAGGACGGACAGACCCTTCTCGTTACCTCCCTCGACGGTCACATCCGGCTGATGGATATGTCAACAGGCAAAATGCTGAACGATTTCACTGGACACACGAACAGTTCATATCGGTGTCGCGCATGTTTCGGGCGTGCTGAAGACAGTGTCGTCTGCGGCGATGAGAAAGGAATGGTCTGGGCATGGGACCTCCTTGACGTAGGTTTACATTTACCTCTGGTGTACAATTTTTGATGACCTTGAGAAGGCTAAACTCCTTGACCCCAATCCTCCACCAAAAGCTCATTCAAAAGTGATCACTTGGACAGAGCATCATCCTTCTGACTCAAATGAAATGATAACTTCTAGCGCCGATGGCACAGCTAAAGTTTGGCGAAACCCTGTTCAGGTTTAGGCACGATGTCTCGATACAATCACTCGATTTTGTCCAGTGCACTCTTCAGTCTAATACTATGGTGTTTCCTAAAACAGGATGTTCGGCTAATATACCAGCTGGATGACACCATTGCGGGGCCACGCGGCTTGCGTTCATACGATTACAACAGTATAGGAAACTCAGTACCAAGTTTTGCAGGGAGTTGATCACCGTTTGGTTTGCATCTGGGCCTCTACATTTGTGTCAGTGCTTGTTCAAGTTAGATTGAATCCATTCGTACCTCTTCTTGTGGCGTCTTCCAATAGTTGTGTGTCTACATGCTCAGCCGGTAACTGCACGTACCGCACGACTGATCCACGTATGAAACAGTTCTTTACAGCCATCTGTAATGTTGATAGTCAGATGCCGTCTATAATGCCGAAGCAATACACGCCATGTGAGGATATCGGGCTTCGTCTGAGACCTTGATATTGTCTAGACGGATATTGAGGAATCTATGACAACAAGATTACTTGTATGGTAATCTGCGAGATCAACGCTCCTGGTTCGGTTCACATACTGGTCAACCGATTTCAGCACGCCCGTGATTGACAAGTCGTTTTTGAGCTCGACAGTCACTGTCTGGTCTGTCAATGTTTTGAAGACTGAAAAAATAAGCTATTTCATGAGTTAGAGTGAATGAAAAGGTCATTTGTGAACATGACTGGATTCACCATAATGTTTAGAGTTACAAGTTACCGGGTAACTTCCAACTATTTGCTTGTATTTGGTCAAGGCTGCTATGAAATTACCTCGGAGAATGTATTCCTAATTAATTGTCTACCCCAATCATGACACAAGTGGGTTTTAGTGCAGTCCACAAGTTTAACCCCGAGGATATGAGCATCTGAATTCATACTACTGCCAATACACGCCTACATCCTTCAAACAGCTCTGGTGCGATGAGGAAGTACGAACCAAGAAGTGACATATTCCAGCAGCTACAACTTACCAGTCGGGAAACGATGTACTGGAAAGAATGATCCTAGACAAAGCGATGTTAGTCTTGCCAGTGGATTGGATTAAACTTGACAAGCGATATCCATCTTCGGACCGTTCAACTTCATGGTCACGCCAAACGTCAACAGAAAAACAAGACCAATGAACTGACGATAGGTGGTGGCTTCACTACCGGGGTAGTGGGTCAAATCGCACCGAAAACGAGTAATGGGACCCTCGTACGGGATGTTATGTGTGCACTGGCTTCGATTCTGTGCTCCAGCGGGCATACCAATAATGGGGAAGTAAACTGAGAGAGCTAGCGATAACCAGTGCAGACCAGATAGGTGGAAACCAGGCGGCGGAAACGATTCAGGTTTAGATTCGAGCGTGAGGGAACTTCCTGAGTCTTCATGAACGAAAGGTTTGGAAGTGCCAATCATAACAGTTGGTGTCATGTTGTAAGAAAAGAGAACCAGCAGATGGTAATAGGACTGTTGGTAAGTACAGTTTGTGCTCGGAATACATCTGTAAGAAAAACTAGATTGGAGGATTGGCTATTATTCAATGATTTTTGAAATAATTAAATTAATCTATATGGATAGCAAGATGCTTTTTCCAACTCCATTTCTAATCCATCTATTGATTTACTTCCAGTCTTTCTGCTGTTCTCTCTCTCTTCTGGCCAGCCTAGAAGTGTATATATATATAAGAGTATGTCTATACACGGAAACGAGCAAGTTGCCCATATGGAACATAGATAAACTGATATAAGAAGATAAGAGCAAGCAGCAAGAAGGTAGATGGATGAACGTGCACTGTTCGGTGTTCGCACCTGCGAGCCAATCAGCGAAGAGCCTGAAAGTCCCGCCGTCTCCGGCCCCAGACGTCATCACCGACCTCGCACTCTGCTGACCCGCACTAATTCGGCCCCTCAGTTTCTCATCTCGACCACCACGACTTCGCCAGTCTACTTCAACATGTCTGCCTCCCTCATGCCTCGCAGCGACTCCTACCCTGCCCGTGTTCGCGGTACCAGCCACATGGACTTCAAGGCTGCTACCACCGGTGTTGCTGCAAAGGCCATGCGCAACGAGCTCAGCACCCTCGTCTCTACCGTCAGCGACCCTCAGACCCGCAAGGTGCGTTTGGCTTTTGTCCTCTATGTCCAGACAGATTGCCGACCGATAATCAGGCCTTCGATGCCGAGATGCAGTCATTTTTCTATCTCTTCACTCGCTATCTCACCGAACGCGCCAAGCACGTCGATCTGTAAGTATCGCGTTATCATTCCCATATCACCTCCCCCTTTGATTCGCCTTTAGCGACTGGGATCGTATCAAGTCTCCTGCTGCCGATCAGATCGTCCCCTATGCCAATCTCCCCAAGGCTAACGATGTCGACAACCTCAACAAACTTGCCGTCCTCAAGGTCAACGGTGGCCTCGGTACTTCCATGGGTATCTCGTTTCTGCATCTTCACCTTTGTACCACTGATGTTCCTCTCCCAGGCATGACCGGCGCTAAGAGTGCGCTCGAGGTCAAAGACGACATGACTTTCCTTGATCTCACTGTCAGGCAGATCGAGCACCTCAATACCACCCATCGTGTTGATGTCCCCCTTATTCTCATGACTTCTTTCAATACCCACGAGGATACCCTTCGCATCATCAAAAAATATGCCAACCAACAGCTCCGCATCACTACCTTCAATCAGTCCCGCTATCCCCGTATCTACAAGGAATCTCTCCTTCCCTGCCCTAAACGCGCCGATGATGACAAGGCCAACTGGTACCCCCCAGGCCATGGAGATCTTTATAATGCTCTCATGCACTCTGGCGTCCTTGACCAGCTTCTCGCTGAAGGCAAGGAGTACCTCTTCGTTTCCAACTCGGACAATCTTGGTGCCGTGTAAGTGCTCCCCTCGTTTCACCCTCCCCTGTGTCAATTATTTGGTAGTGTCGACGAGAGCATTCTCCAACACATGATTGATACCCAAGCCGAGTTCATCATGGAGGTCACCGACAAGACAAAGGCCGATATCAAGGTAAATTCATGGCATATGTCTATCATTCTTGTTTTGACAATCTGATAGGGTGGAACTTTGATTGGTATGGCCGTTCAGATCAACATGATCCTCCTGTTAAACCACGAATTCAATAGACTACGAGGGTTCCGTCCGTTTGCTTGAGATTGCCCAGGTTCCTTCAGAGCATGTAGAGGATTTCAAGTCCGGTACGTGTTTCTTGGTGCCTGAATACCCTAGGTTCGGGATTATAACACCCTTGCTAGTCCGTAAGTTCAAGATCTTCAACACCAACAATATCTGGATCAACTTGCGTGGTACGTACTCTTGTCCTCGGATTTCGGAACGGATACTTACGTCGTGTCAAGCTCTCAAACGGATCATGGAAACTGAAGGTCTTGAGCTCGAGATCATCGTCAACCCCAAAATTAATGACGATGGCCATGCCGTCATCCAGCTTGAGACTGCCGCTGGTGCTGCGATTAAGCATTTCAGGAATGCACATGGTATCAATGTGCCTCGCAAGCGTTTCCTACCCGTCAAGAGCTGCTCTGACCTTCTCTTAATCAAGAGTGATATTTATTCACTCCAGCATGGTCAACTAGTCATCAATGAAAACAGGATGTTTGAGACTACACCTGTTATCAAGTTGGGTGACCATTTCAAAAAGGTTCGATTGACGGCGCGTCAAATCTTCACGACGTTTCACTGAATTCGGTCACAGATTCAACAATTCCAGAAACGATTCAAGAAGATTCCCCGTATTCTCGAGCTTGATCATCTGACTGTGACTGGGGATGTGAATTTTGGTCGCAATGTCACGTTGCGTGGCACTGTCATCATCGTGGCAAACGAAGGTCAGAGGATTGATATCCCGGATGGCTGTATCTTGGAAAACAGGTTACTTTCTGGAAACTTGAATATGATTGTAAGATCTCAATGTCTTTTGTTAAGTTGTCTATTCAACCTTGCTCTTCAGGAATTATGATTGTTATTGCAGATCTGAACATTTCTCCAGAGTGAAATATTTGTCTCAGAAAATATTCGTTATATCCTTTTTACCTATCCTTTTTTTGCATTTACTTGTCAGTCTTGTTGATTGTTGAGAATTTGGCACTCATTTCTGGTGACATCTCGTTCATTCTCGTTCATTCATACCCAGTTGTTTTCATCCTTCAGACTCAGACAATGGTTTAGACTATTCTGCTGAAACTATAAATGATAGGATGCAGGAGTATCCAATCATCTGGAATTATGATTACATTTCAAAATGCGGAATAACATGCATCAACTACAAATGGTGATTCGGTAAAGTGTTAGATTCTCAAGATTTCATCAGGATAACTCTAGGCGCAAGAGTCAATGGTAGCAATAGGCTACGGGATGGAGAACCAATTGCTTGTAGGGACCAATGCCTATTGCTGAATCTTTTCCTCTTCCTGAAACCATGTGCAGCTAGTGTGGTCACCTGAGTACTGGCTGTCTTCCCCATGGCACTCCAGTTTAAATTATTAGTACTTTTTGTTGTGAATGAGACTGTTCCAGTGTGGAGGAGGGTCGCTACTGAGTCAAAAACTATGCAAGGCCCTGCTTTGCTGATGAGAAGCTAAGTTGTGAAAAATACACAAGTTGCATGGGAAGAGACGCGACCAGATATTAGTGTAAATCTGGAATAGACTAAATAACCAGTTCGAGAGTTCCAAGCGGCATGACGTCAAAGCACATGAGATAGATTCTGTAATCGTAGAGAATAAGCAGCGACAAATTAGAATTTACTCATGGTGGGAGAGAATCAAGAGCCCGCGTTGCAACACCAACAACTCCCAAATCATACCTTCACGGAAATAAATCTTTTCCAGCTCGTGAAGTCTGAATTGTTGTTCGAGGGTCTGGCATAGAAGGACTTTGAGGTCAAGTCTCTTTACATGCACTCGCAGAGTCCCTTATCGGGTTATATACGTGTAGGCTCCCTAGAATGAGCCATCATGAGAAATAAAGAGATCAGGATTAGGACTTCTGGGAGAATTCTGATTCTGTTTCGTGGGTATAAGGCTGGCTGTGAGTCTTCAGTGGTGGCAGCACTCAAAGCCAGGCGGCATTCAAATGTAGGCGAAACCCCACATGAACCCTGCCCGTCTCCTGAAAGCCTCCAACACAATCTAAGAACATTGAGTAGAGTTACTTCAATTAGTGAATGTGCCCACACAGCTGAGCGATAAAGTAATCGAGGCTTCTTTGGCTCAATTATTTGAGTCTCAAAGTATTTTCCCAAACTCGATGGCACCAAAAACCTTACGCTAGCTCCAGACGATCCAGGCAGGAAGCCATGCGACAAGACATTTTGTAACCAATTGACAGAAACCACTTACCGTGCATCCATGAACACTCATGGCTATTTCTCAAAGCCTTCGGGGAGTGCCGATCGGATATTGAAAATCCATCAAACTTTATCCACGACTGACACATCCACACAACCTCTAAGTGTACTGTACCCTTTCCTCAAGACTTTCCGACATGGGTGAGCGCTGCCGGTTTCGCGTCCTGTAGTTCGGAGACATTGAATTGTAATGTCAAGGTATCTCTCGATCGTCCCGGCACAAACGTTCTGCCTCCGGTGGTCAACGTGCCCACTACCGCAAGAAGAGAAAATTCGAACTTGGTCGTCAACCTGCCAACACTAAACTTGGTCCTAAGCGTATTCATACAGTTCGTGTCCGTGGAGGTTCTGAGAAGTACCGTGCTCTTCGTCTCGATAGTGGAAATTATGCCTGGGGTTCAGAGCATGTCACTCGGAAGACTAGGATTATTGGTGTCGTAAGTGATAGTAATAATTCCAAAGTTATCGGTGCTGGATTCTTGAATTAGGTGTACAACGCTTCCAACAATGAACTTGTCCGAACAAACACGCTTGTCAAGAGTGCCATTATCCAGGTTGATGCCGCTCCCTTCCGTCAGTGGTATGAAGCCCATGTACGTTATCTTTCGTACTCGACTGGTCAATGGTCCTCTCAACTTGCAATAGTATGCCCAACCCATCACCAAGAAGGGTAAGGTTCAGACAACTGAGTCTGGCCCTGAAGAGCCTAAAAAACTCTCCAACCATGCTCAGCGTAACCTTGAGGAAAGGAAGAAAGGTGTGTTAACTGAAATGAATTTCTCGAGTTATTCTCAACTTGCTGGCTTGGGTAGATGCTAAGATTGATTCTCTGCTTGAAACACAATTTGCTGCGGGTCGTCTTTATGCTGCTATTTCCAGCCGTCCTGGTCAATCTGGCCGTGCCGATGGTTATATTCTCGAGGGCAAAGAGCTTGAAGTGAGTTGCCTTATTCCCGTTCGTCGATTCAACAGACTTATTATTGCTTCAAGTTCTACCTAAGGAAACTCAGAACCGGCAAACAGAAGCATGCCCATGCCTGATCTTTTTACTTCTGTTTTTCCTATGTTTTATATTAGTGTTTCAAGTTCAGTCCCGCTCAAAATGCAATTACTCCTGTTGATGAGGTGCCATGCTAGAGTAGAATCTAGATGTGACCAGAGTGTGATTTTGTGTGACAGTCACATTGTTAATGAGCTTCGAAAAGGTTCGTATGTTCGGATGAGTGTATTTATATATACAAGGATAAATGAGAATCTGATAGAAGAATAGAGGCAGAAGAGCTGGAGATGTTTAGGTAGATTGAAAAAAAATCAAACAAGGCTAGAGTGTCATGATATACTTGGAGCTCTTATATTTTATTCTGATTTTCTTTTCTTTAATTTCATTTTCATTTTCATTT
>Ga0157357_1000360_pt1 | contig 19628 bp, 11 predicted proteins | sample AttcapACBM1_FD_111485 | JGI IMG/M metagenome (GOLD analysis project Ga0157357, IMG submission 111485) | Fungus gardens microbial communities from leaf cutter ant in Botucatu, State of Sao Paulo, Brazil - Atta capiguara ACBM1 | ecosystem: Host-associated > Fungi > Mycelium > Unclassified ... | reverse complement strand
TGTAGCCACAAGCTTCATCCCTTCGTTCGAAGTCCAAAAATCAGTCGTTGAGGCTGGTAAGGAGGTACCAGGATCGTTGTCTGTACCGACGTCATGAGCTCGTGTCTTCTGTAGAGGAAACCCGAGTCATTACTTATGAGTGTATGTGATGGAGATGGAGCGCCACCATCCACGAATACAGAAGTCACGACTGGTTTTTAGCCGCAGTTCCGGAGAAGAGCCCCCAAGCTTGCATGTATGAGAAGTAATGCAAGGCAAGGCATTACTCGAGTACTGTATATTATGTAATTAAAGCTATACATTGCTTATTAAATTCTACTCTGCTATAAGATCAAATCAACACGACGCTTCTTTCTCTCATACCACCATCTTGTATGGTAGTGCCCAGAGGAGGATTAACAAATATAATCTACCCAGTTCACATATCTACTACTTATAACCAAATGAACCCCAACACTGATTCCGAGGACATCAACGTAGATACTCCTAGAGGAAGATCCACTTTCTCAAGCTCTCATAGTTCTAGGGCATCTTCTACCCATTCTGTGGCATCATCTGTTCCATACCATGCTAGGATAGAACAACAAAGCAATGATCCTTCCTGGGCTAACCAGATGGACTCATCTCAGGACCTTTAATTGTTCTATGCCAATTCCAATGAAGGGGATAATTCCACTCTCAACCAGGCTACAACCCCAACTCTACACATGTTCCAAACATGAAGGGTGCAAATGGCTGTGACATAAACATGTACCCTTCTCAAGATATTGATACTTCTTCTATCTCTTAGAGACAAACAACCTGCCAGGCCTAGTATGTGAAACAGTCAAGCTCATCTGATCTCCATTATCAAGAGTATCAAACTATCTGATGAATATTTAAATACTCTGATTATATCGGAATTCAGTCATGCTACCAGGACTCTTATTTACTCTATCTATGAAGAAGGATAGAACAAATTGAAGATGAAAAATCAAGATACAACCTTTCATCAATGTATAGCTGCTCAATTCTCTTCATTGAGAATTCCAAAATCACAGAACAACAATTCTGTAAAGAATATTCAAGTCTCCAAACTAGTGAAAGTTCCTCTTCTCCCACCTCCACCTGTTCTACCCAGATTCTCTAAGAGCAAATTGGAGAAGTCCAAATATTATCAGAAGAAAGGTATGAACTCAGTACAAAACACTAACAAAGGAGAAAAAAAATCCTATGCTCAAGCTTCATTTGCTAAAATTAACAAAGTCTTGAAGACCAAAGAAAACTTCTCCAACTTATCAGCAAAAAGAATTGAGGATATTCACAAGACAGTCAATGGACCAAGAAAGGAGAAGTCTTGCATTAATATAACAACAAAGAGCCCCTCTAAAAGACAGTTCATTGTTCCCATGGATAACAACAATATTTCAAATTTCATGTCATCTTCTGGTGAACATATTTTTAATATCAACAGGGCTCTCAAGGACATTAAGTCCAATATCTTGGCTTATTTTGTCCACAATGATCACCAAGGACTTATCATAACAACCAACAAGGTTGCTTCTCCATCTGACCTCAGTGTCATTGAGAATTATATTAAGAATGTCAATGCTATTGAATCTGAGGACATCATGGCTTCTCATCTCCCCCAATCCAAATTCTATCTCAAGATCATAGGCATCTTATACATCTTGGAAAATACTAATGTGCTTATCAATTCTAGTATTGTCAAGTCCATCATTAAGTCTACACATATCTTTAATAATGCCCTTCTTGTGTCCAAACTACAAGTCATCAAAGCATCTTTGAAATTAGACATGGTTATCATCTGGATAGATATATGGAATATCCAAAGTGGTACAAAGGCCAAGAGTCTTACCAATAGAACTGCTGGAAATGGGAACATACAATGTTTGCATACCAATTTCAAAGCTCTAGATGCATAAAGTGTAACAGACCTTACAAGGTTGAACATTACAGACACTATACTTAGTGCTACAAAGCAAACTTCAAGATCACCCTCCTTGTCTAGAAACTAAGCAAGGTAAACCATGTCCTCACAGCTTTAAATGTTTGAATTGCAAAGGTGATCATCAGGTTGACTCCAACACCTGCTCTTTCCAGAGGCACCACTTCAACACAGAATGGCATTCCAAGAAATATCAAGAACTCTGAAATAACAGAAACAAATCAATTTGCTCTCCTATGGGCAGTAACCAAGTATGATTTAAAAAGTCTCAAGGTTTTTTTGTAGAATGTTTGAAAAAACAGAACTCTCATGGACACTACTTTAGAAACTAACAAAGAGTTTGACATTATTTTTGTTCAGAAACCCCCTTGGTTATTTATTTGCACCATACCAAGTTCTTCTAACAAAGACAGAGACAGAGTAGTAGATACTCCAAATCATTCTAATCAGCTCATTTTTTCCAGGCCTTCTTATGAAGATAATAATCATTCAAGAGTTATCTTATATATCAACATGCAACTTTCTCACATGTGATTCTCTTTAAGAAAAGACATTTTTAATCACAGAGACATTTGTTGTTTTTGTTAACAACAGTGATATTTTCTTTATGATCAATGTCTACTTTGACAATCATCAATTAGCTTTAAAGTATCTTAAGAATACTGAAGCTAATATTCATAATGTCTTAGTTATGACTGGAAACTTCAATATTAGAGACAGTATCTGGGACCCTTCTTATCCTTTTCATTCAGTTCATAATGATGATTTATTTGACATTGCAGACTTATTTGATCTTAAACTTTCATGCCCTATCCAGCAGGTTCCTACTCACTATTCTGATAATGCCAATAACTCAAACTTGGTCATTGACCTCATATTCCTTTGCCCAACTTCTATTGAAATGGACAATCATAACATTACTTCTAAGTTCTAACCATGCTTCTCTAACCATTGATATTTCCATTACTGAAGAGTTCATTTAAGATAAACATTGAACCATCATCAGAAATAGTAAAGAAGAACAAAGCTTCATTTCTGAACTTATTGAGACAATAGAAAACATTGATATGTCAAATATTCCAGACAAAGATGCTCTAGAATTTATAGTTCAAGAATATGTAAAAATATCAGAGTCAATCTGGTATAAACATTTATAATAGATCAATATCACTAGATAATATAAATACTAGTGGAATGAAGACTGTCAAGCCAAACTCAGTAATTACATATCCTTGAAGTTTATTGAAGACTGGAAATTGTTCAAGGAAGTTGTTAAAAAGACCAAAAGACTATTTTTTGATAACAAGATTCAAAAAATCACTTCAAAAAATCACAAACCTTAGAATCTCATGAATTGGGTTGGAAAGCATAAATTACCAGCTATTGAAGCACTTCAATTCAACAGATGACCTTGTATTAAAATTACTGATCTCTGGCAAGCATTATATTAGATGTTCAACTCAGTATAAAATTATTGCATTAACATCAATATCTAAGAGGAAATCCTATCAAAATCTACATTAGTATGGATGCCCTTCTCCAATAAAGAATTCAAGAGTGCCATTATCAAATGTAACAATTCATCCACTCCTAGACCAGATTATATTTCATGGAAACATCTTAAAGCAGTCATTAAAGATGAAAGATGTCTTGTCAATATTGTCAACATTGCTAATGCATGTATCAATATAAGTCATTGGTTATCTCACTTCAAAAAATCATCCTTTATCATCATTTCTAAGCCTAATAAGACATCTTATGACTCTCCAAAAATATTTTGCCCAATTATTCTCCTGAATACTCTAGAAAGGCTTATTAAAAAAGTCATTGGAGAAAGACTTCAATTTCATTTGATCTCCAACAATTTCATTCATCCCAATCAATTAGGAGGACTTAAACAACAATCAACTACAAATGTAGGCATATTTTTCACTTATCTTATTTACTTGGAATGGGTTAAAAATTTATAAATGAGTACTTTAGCATTTGATATTGTCTAATTTTTCCTTCACTTAATCACCAGCTCTTATTGTTAATTCTAGACAAAGTGGGTTTTGATTCAGAAGTCTTTTTTTTTCTTTTCTAATCATTTAACTGGTAGAAATATACAATACTTATGGAACAGTTTTACTTCTTCCCTTTTCTGTATAGATATAGGTGTAGGTCAAGGCTCTGTGCTTTCTCCTATCCTCTCTACTATTTATCTTTCTCCCATTCTTCATATATTCAAAAAAGATCTAAAAATCTTGATATTCCAGTCTTATTTCTTTTGTTTGTAAATGATAGACTTCTCATTTCTCAGAAAAAATCTTTTGAAAATTCTAACACTTTTATTTTCTATAGTTATAACACTATTTCTTTGTTACTCAAATAATTTGGCTTGACTATAAAACATAAGAAATCTGAAATATTTCATTTTTCCAGATCATATGGTCTCCTCAATTCTTTTCTTCTTAACCTCAGTCCTCTTAGAGGACCCATTTTTTATCCCAAAGACACATGGAGATATCTAGATTTTATCTTTTATCAAAAACTGTTTTTTCAACAACATATCAACTTTTATTCAAACAAAGCATTGTCAATGGTCAAATATATGAAGCATGGGAAATTTCACAAGAGGTCTTTTACCACATCAAAAACAACTTCTTTACAAAACATGCATACTTCCAATTGTTTTATACTGTTTTCTATTGTAGTACTACAACAAAGCTTCTCTATTATACCTGCTTAAAGAACTTTAAAAAATACAACATAAAGCTGCTTTGTAGATTCTCTATGCTTTTCACACTTCTCTTACTCTAGAAATTAAGGCTATTGCTGGCCTAATTCCTATTTACTTATATCTCCAAAAACTCAGTAGAACACATTAACTTAGAATATCTGCTTTATTACCTAATCATGCTGTCAAATCTCTTTTAGAAAATAGACACACTAACAACTCTCATCCTTACCATTTCTCCTTGAAAAACATGACCTCCAAATAGAAACTAAAAATTAAAAGTTCTATTGTAGATGACAACAATTGTTTTAATGGGATTTTTCCTTCATTTGACTTTTTAAATAATAAAATTTTTCCTAGATCTAGACTAATAGACATTTTCTTTGGTTGTTTTCTCTTTCATCAAGCAAACTGTAAAAATAAAGAAAGAAAAGCTTCTCATATTTGCAAACTCAACAGTGTTATTTTGAATACATTATCAAATCCAAATTCTCTTATTGTTGTCTCTGATGTTAGTATCAGAAACAATATTGCTATATCTATTGTGTATATCCACTCATATTCCAATTCTGTTAGAAAGACTCTTTATCATACTGTTAATGTCATTATAACCAAAGCCAAATTATTTGCTATTAGATATAGGATTAATCAAGCTATTCAACTGATTCTGTTCAACACATCTTTGATTTTTCCATCCATCTATATTAATAACAATTCATTACCATCTTGAAGGATCTTAGAGCATTCTTCAACAAACACTCATCTAATTCAATTGAATTCTGGTATCGTCCTAGTGACAGTAAATAGTTCCTTCACACATTGGTTGACAAGAGTACAAAGGAGTTCAACCTCACTCCAATACTTCCTTAAAAAACATCATGGGACTTTAACAAGAAAGAAAAATACAACAATATTATCAAACATTGACAAATGACATTTCAAGCATCTGACTTCAAGGAAAATGATTTTCTTGATCTCTTAGATAATGATTTCTGTACTATTGAACCTTCTTATATAAAAGGGAGTCCTTGGATCAAATATTTTTAATTATTCAAACTTGTTATATGTAAGAGCTACTTGAGCTATTATAAGCTATGCTCCAATAGAAAAGTATTGTCTAAGGTTTTTTCCTAGAGAAGACTTTAGTTGTCCATGCAGATCATATCCAATTGAAACCAGATACCATATTCTTCACAATTGTAGGAGATTTAATAATTATTGGAACTCAATGAGAGATACTCTTAGCTAGTTAGTAGCTTTTTTGAGTTCAATCTGAGTGCTTTCTCCTTTCATGAAGGCATTACATAGTTAAGTAAATAGTTAAGTGATATTTCTGCTTACCTTTTATTTATCTCATTTCATTTTATTTTCTTTTATTTTTCTCCTTTTTTCATTTTCCTGTTATTAGTCCCTATGTAAGTAGTTACAAAGTAGCTGCCATGGACTATTTATATATTCTATATAATAAATTGTTGATTTAAAAAAAAAAGAAAAAAAGATCAAATCAACACAATTAGTAAGTAGCAAGTAGCCTCTGATTGTCTATACTATACAGATTTGCTAATATGTTTGTTGCTTTGCTTCTTTTCAACAAGAACAATATTTCTTCTATATTGTATTCATAAAGATAAGAAGATAATATACAAGACAAAAGAAAATCAGTTATATAACACATACAATTTTTTCTGAGAAAGTCTTAGTATATGTATTGCACAGAATCACTAATAGTTGAATCCAAATTGAATTCTAGAGTGCTGTTCTTATATTCCTATATCCAGATGACTTAGTATTTAGAGTGAGTTGATAGAGAACAATAGACATAAAATTCTGATTACATTCTCACATACTATTTGTTAGGGCAACTGAGTGAAGTCCACAGGGTTTCATAGAGTTTACAATCATTAGGAAAACCTAAGATTATATTTCAATAGTCAATAATCAAATACTATTTATCTTTAGAAAAATATAAGAGGACAGAATGAGGTTTTATAAAGATGGCTAATATCCTAAATACTCTATTGTCTATTGCAATCTAGCAGAACAATGCTGAGCTAATCATCAGAATCATAGTACACAGATGGTTAGAAATCTAAATCAAAGTATCTAGAATATTATCCAAAAAGACAGGGAACATTTAGAGAGATATAGAGTAGTAAATCAGAGATCTAGAAAGTCTTCTAAAGAAGCAAGGTGTGAGCATGGGGCTATAGATTTATGACATTAATATTATAGTACAACATAGTTAGAGACTAGGCAGAGTTTGTAAGAATATGTCAAGTAGATAGGATGAATAAGTCTCATCTCAGTGTTTAATATAGTAGTTAACAACTGAGAGAGATAAATGGAAAATTCTAGTTTAAAAATAAGAGTAGAAGTAATTAATCAAATCAGCAAAAGAAAAACAATAAAATAAAGTAATAGTCAAAAGTGATTGGAAATAGAATAGAAGTGAGATACTAGGTTCATGTTTTATCACACCAACAGCCTGCAGGTCTAGTAGCAGCATTTGAAAATGTAAAATTATAGTAGAGTTTATAAAGAAGCTTACAGAGTTCAAAAAGCTATGAAAAAGACTGTAGAATGTATAGTTGAAGAGTAATGCTTGGCTAAGCATGATATACAGTCAGATTAAAAGCTTGGTCTTCTTATACTATTATAAACTGATTGATTTTTTCTTTTTTCATTTCTTTATTTTCTTTTGATATAAAAGATAGTAAATATTCTAATAGACTTTAAAATAAGAGTAAAAGTATTGTATATAGAACAAAAACTACTTGTATAAGTTGTTATAGCAATTACAAGCCAAGTTAGCTCACAGTCAATACATAAGCAGTAATTCTAAACTGGCTCTTATAAATATTATAAGAGGAACTTGATAAGAAGTCTTTATTATATTAGTATACTATTTATACTTTTATATGATAGTTTGTACTAGCCTTAATTCACCCTACCCTAAATTAGATATATACTATAAGAACATTATACTATAATCCTATTATTACAGATTCTTTTATAACCTTCTACATGATTGTGATAACTTATTTATAAGAAGATCTACTTATCACCAAACTCTACTGACTTGTACTTAGAGTTTTTATCCACAAACTCTGTAAACTCTACTATTTTATACTTGAAGTTTATGTTAGAAACAGACCAGCTACTAAACTAGTTATATTAAAAGTGTACAATATCAAGCTTAGTTTAAAAATTCAGCTAGTACTATATATAGCTATATCCAAGAGTTATACTATGTGTTACAGTTATAGAGTCTTAATAGTCTTATAGAATTTTTAAAAAACTTAGTAAACTTTGATTTATAGAGTATTCATTTTAATAAAAATAGTAGCTAAGTAACTGGTACTATCTCTAGTAACACTCTTAACCACATCATATCTCTGTACTAACAACTATCTATTTAAAGAGAATAGTTTTATTAGAAGTCAAACTGCTAACTTGTTACAATTCAAGACTTAGTGATCAGTCAAGAACAGAATATTGTATAGGGTTTATATAAGAGGACTTTCTAAATTAAAGTCAATAGTATCTGCTAAAGTTTGAGATATTCTCATGGTTATCTTATTCTCCAAACTCTGTACCCATGTGATATTATCCACCCTTATATCTCAACCTTTCTTATCTTTTCTCATCTCCTAATAGATATCTGTTTATAGTAACCATCTCATAGCCTCCATCAACACTAATAAAGCCTTAAGACTCTTCTTGCACCATCTATGAGAAGTAACTATGTACCAACATACCTCAGGACATAATACTAATACTATACTAGCCAGTCTTGTAAACCAACACTAAGATTTGCCCACCTTGATTCCTAAGTCTACTTCTGTAACCACAGATATTCCCCCTCCTTCTACCATGAGACCTTCTTCATCCACCAACACTTCCATATCTCAAAACCTTCTTTGATACTCTAGACACTATGTTCCTCTTCTGCCAGACTTCAATAGTAATTGACAAACTAGATGAGTCTTTCTAAGCTCCTACTCTCTATATATTCACCTATCCACTGACTGAACTATAGTTCATCTATGATCAAGACAAGATCCTTTGGGCCCTTTCCTTTTTCAGAAGTGGTTAAGCTATGAAATGGGTAGAAGGCTTGTTCAGAGAGGAGTCCAGTACAGATATCTTTCCCATTGTTATGTGGCTAGAGTTTGAAGAGCTTTTTCACACTCACTTCTTTACTATAAATACTACTATATAAGCCACTAATAAGTTAGAAGGAACAACTTACTATCAAGAGATCTGTGCTGTGGAGGATTACTTAGATGAGTTTTAGACCTTGATTTTAGAAGCTAGCTATATTGACCTTATACCATAGTTGTTAAGTTATACTGTAGACTTTGTACAGTAATCTGAAACCAGATCACAATCTTGCCAGTTGGGGAATCTAAAGACACAAACCCTATTATCTGGTTTGAAGTTATATATAGGATTGACCAAGCTAGACAAACAAATGAAGCATTTTAATCAACCCAGCATATCAATCTAGCTATTCTCTTCAACTTCCGAACACTGTGGGATTCCTTAGTCATATCCATTCCAAAGCAACTGCTCTCACATCCCTTCATTCTCCCTACAATAGCTACTGCCAGTACTCTCTGCAAGTATTCCTATAAACATAGACACTGCTCACAAATCTTATACCATTCCTACAAGAGAATGTTGCTAATGTGGAGATCCAAGCTACATTGTCCATAAATGTCCAGTGAGGTTAGATATGAAGCAGTTAACTACTGAGCAACAGAAGAAATTGACAAAGGACTTGAACTCATTTAAGAATATAGAAGCAGTACAATAATTAGAATCTGAGGATCTGGACAGTATTGATAACTCTATAAACAAGGATTTGCATAGAGTGGTCAGTGATTTGTGCACTCCAGTGTCAGATTCAAAAATAGTGAACTTGTTTCTTTTCTATGTCTCTTTTATTATTTAAGTTTTCTTTGATTTCTCTTTCTTTCTTTCTCTTTCTTTCTCTTTCTCTTTTTATTTTGGATTTAGATGTGATATTACATGTGACTGTTACAACTGTCACAAGTCTGTTACATGTAACAGTCACAGTCACAACATCATGTGATATAATAGAAGGATGATGTTATATATTTTATGATAAGGTAACTCTTAAATATAATATTTAGGATAGGCTAGATGTAAAGTACACACAAACCATATACTAGAGGTATATAGAGTAGACTCATTTATACTAGGAACTTTATGAAGTTCTCTTCCAATATAAGATTACTCTTTTATCTCTATACTAGAACTTAAGTTGTAACACCTAGCTGTTAGTAAGTAAGTTTACTATACTTGAGGTAGAAGAATATAACCCCAAGGACATTGAACTATTAGACACATCTGCTTGTCCATTCCACTAGCCCCTATAGTTTCTGCTAAATGCCCCTGGTAGAAGAAGTTACCTTTGAAGTCTACAATCAATGCTCTCAATATTTACAGGACTTCCCTATATCTCTCTATCACTCTTGAAACTACAGATACCTCCAAAATATTTTCTGTTTGAGATTAAGTAGACTCTAGAGCTACAGAAATCTTTATCAATCAGAACTTTATAAAAAAATATTGTATGAACATTTGCAAACTCTCAAAACCTATACCAGTCTACAATGTTAATAGTACTCCTAATAAGAACAGACAGATATCTGAGGTAGTAGATGTAGTTCCATGATACTAGTCCTACTCTGAGCAGGCTTTGCTTATAGTTTTAAGTAAATGATTGGAAAGACGCATTCCAAAGTCCGTGAACTTCTACTAAGTACTAGAAAGAGTTGAGGGACTGCTTATACTTAATTTGATAAGTGCTTAGAACCCTTGTCTCTCAATTTTCAAGTAGCAGCTACTCTTTCTCAATATCCTTTGGAAGTCTTTCATCATAACCAAGTTAAAGGCAACACTCCTACTATTCTCCTACATGTTTAGCAGTTTGAATTAGTATTTGCTAAGGAAAACTTTAATACTCTCCCAAACCACCACAAGTGGGATCATACTATTAAACTAGTTCTAGAAGCCAAGTCTAAGATATATCTCCTATCAAGCAGACTGAGTTGGATATACTCATTGCTAAGAATCTCTATATAGGCAAGATAAGACCTTCCAAGTCTCCCATAGCTGTGCTAGTCTCTTTTATCAAGAAAAAGAATAGCCTGCTTATATTAGTATAATACTACAGAGTATTAAATGCAATGACTATCAAGAATAAGTACTTGCCTTCTTTGATTTCTAAACTAGTTACTAAGCTTCAAGAAGCCTATTACTTTACTAAACTAGATGTTTGCATCAAGCTCAGTAATGTTTTTCAGTATGAGAAATAGTCTTGCCATTTTCCAGACTATGATGAATGATATCTTTCAAGATCTTATAGCAAAGAGTATTATGGTAGTGTATCTGAACAGCATCCTAATCTTTACCCAGATATTTGAGGAGTATTATCAAGCAGTTTGTAGAGTCATAAAAGTTCTTGCTAAGTATAAGTTATTTCTACATTCCAAAAAGTATGAATTTGACAAATAGCAGATTATGTATCTAGATCTGTATCAAAGTTGAAGATGGTAGGCTTTGTTTTTATTTTTATTTCTTCTTATTTTCATTTGTCACAGTCACATGATCATGTGCCATATAGAAGAACATAGAAGGTTTTAGAATAACATTGTTATACAGCATATTTATCACATGCTAACCTTATGAATAATACATGGTCTTTAGGGAAGATTAGTATTAGTCTTGTATAGACCAACTAGCTATTGTATATAAGATAGACACTCTGTTCTAGGAACTCTATTGAGTTCTCTTGTATTAACCTAATATAAGATTCTGTTGACTTAACTCTTAGTCTTCAATTGTAACAGTCTAGTTATTTTGGAGGATTAAGTTGAGATAGATTTCATCAAAGTAGCTAGAGTCTGAGATTAGCTAACCCTGAAGAACCACATTAAGTTGTATATTTTCTTAGACTTTACAAACTTCACTTCTACTAGTAGTTTATTCAAGAGTTCTCAACAGTAGTACAACTTCTTTTTGATCTTACTAATAGCAATAGTACTTGAATATGGACCTCAGATTAACAAGTGGCATTTAATACCCTAAAGAGGGTAAAAATTGGATTTTGGATTCAATTGAGCAGACTCTAGTAATAGCAGTAGCACGGAATACTATTTCTCCAATCTAGTTGTAAGGTATAGCATATGAAATCCATGTTGTCAGTGGAGATCTTGTTACTGGGCTTTATATAGAAGTTATCCAGTATGTTTACTGTTTTATTAATGAGGTCCAAAAGACCAAAATGTTGATAAAGCTTGTTAACAAACTGATTTCAATCAGAGAACTAATCTTGAAAGATACTCTAATCTTCTTAGTTAAGGGAGGTGGTTTAGGGGAATTATTTGTTTCTTTGAATCAAAACAAAACCTTAACCAGTCTTAGTTCAAAAAAAAGGTTATTACAAATTTTATCTTTGCAATATTCATATTGAACTGCATAGAGTTTGTGTAGAAGTACAGATGACATTGAAATAGGTAATTATTGAGCTTGTAAAGCTCAGTGCTACTGAAGGTGTTATCTAGAATGCAAACTACTAAGCAGATTATTCTGGATCCTGGTAATCCTTAAATGTTAGGAAATGAAGGTTTATAGAGTTAGTCAAGACTAGCAAGAACATCTGAGATAAAATAGACAGATGTGATCTGCACCAGAAGAGGTTGAAGAGTGTAGATAAGAGAAAGGAGATTATCTGGGAGTTATAACAGATGTGGTCAGAAGATGGAATGTAACAGTATGTTAGCCAGTTCATTATTATTATTATCACTGTATTAGGATTTTGACCAAATATAAATTAAAGAATGTTGAGAATTATTAGGTAGATTAGTAGTAGAAGTATTCTTCAAATTAGGATTATTGTTTATAGAGATAATACTGGGGTCTAGATAATATATGTGTAAGACTAAAAAGATGATTAATCTTGTTGGTTGATTTGTCTTGAGTACCACAGAGCATTTGGAGAGAAAGTTCTAGTGAGATGCTCATCTAGACAAGAAACAGAGTTAAATAGAGTTCTAAGCAGTGAGATAGAAGTTGACATCAAGTAAGTCAAAGAGTTGTGGTAGGATAATGCCATTGGACTTGAAGAATGTCTTGGGAGCTGGAGAAATTGCAAATGAAACTGCATAGAAATAACAGCAGACTTGGAAATCTAATATTGTCAGGTATAGTTCATACTAAAGAGTCAAAGTTCACAGGATTAGCTTAGAGTTTGTAACAAGTATAAAAATCTGTACAAAGAGTGTAGTATTATAGATTTTTCTGAATGACCTTGGCTTTAGCTTATGTACTGTACTATCTGTTTGCTATAGAATTGCAACTTTAGAAGACTTTACTATAAAATACTAAGTACTCACAAGGTTTTGGATAAAGTATAACATTGTTATGAAGAACAAGTTAGGAAATAATACCACTGTAGAAAATAGGCTATTATTAGATATCAAGATGGGATAACACTACTGTGGAAAATAAACTATTTTTAGAATTAGACTTAGTATATTATAAGAACTCTAAATACTATGATAGTAAAGAATAGGTATTCTCTCCTACTGATATCCAAATCTGTATTCAAGCTTCAAGAAGTCAAGTATTTTACTAAACTGAGTATATACTAAGGATTTAACAATATTCACATAAAGCCTAGAAATGAGTGGAATACTGTTTTCTATACTAACTATGAACTTTTCAAATCTTCAGTAATATTATTTAGTATAATGAATAGCTCTGCTACATTTCAAACTTTGATCTTCAATTAGATCTTGGAAGACCACTGCAAAATAATTCATACTTGTAAGTGAAAGTTTATAAATTTTTGTAGGATTTGGACTAAGTATAGAAACTTGTCTGAAAAAATAATGAGCTGTGAGCTTTGTGAATGACCTTAGCTTTAGTTTATATGCTATACTATTTACTTGCTGTATGGCTACAACTTCAGAAAAGATGATGTAGGTCTTAGAGCAACCAGTAAAGTCTGTAGGATTTTGTAGACTTTCATAATTTCTAAAAGAATCTAATTTGATTGACATAGTAATGAAATATATTCTAATTTTCTAGATCAGCTTACTTAGGAAAAATAAAGACAGTATAATGATATTTCTAATAGAAACATCTAGAATGTTAGCCTAGAAAGGAAGAAAGATTACTATTAGCAATAGATAGAAGGTGATTGGGACAATAGTCAAAATCAAACTCTAAAGTTAATAGCAAAGGTTAATAGTACTAAGAAAATAAGCATTATAGGCTTTAATAGTGATGCTTAGCCTCAGATCAAGAGAGTAGATATTATAAGCCTTGTTGGTGGTATTCAATCTAATATCCAGAATTCTATAGGCTTTGGCAGTGATGTTGAAGCTAAGAAAACTTATTCCCTTATATCTATACTCTTTTTTAAATTACTAAAAATATAATATATCTTTACTTGAACTTAAAATTTTAAATTATGATAATGTTTGATTTTCTGGCTTTTTTTGACTTAGATAGAAGTATCTATTTAAATTTAAAATCTTCTCAAATATTAATAATTGCAGGTCAAAAAAATAAGTATCTATTGGATATTTTCTTTGAACTTTATAAAGAATTTGCCAATACCAATCCAATCAAATTTTAGCAAGCAATCAAAACAAACAATTAAAAACAAAAACAAACAAACAATTTTAATAGATTATGACTTAAAATAATGAAAATTGTTTAAAACTTGATAGTCAGAAACTAAGTGACTTTGATAAACTATGAAGCTCCAAAGCTTAGCTAGTGTAAATTTGCTACTTTATCTAAGACAAATATCTTTGAGATGAATTCTCAAGAATTCTCTTCTAGACCAAAGCCTTTCTATTTAATAAGATACTAGAACTTTCTATAGTGACAATGAATATTTAGGATATTCTTGACTTTTCACTCTTCTTGTCTATCTATGAGAATGAGATTTGAGAGTGCTTTAAACACATATTAGATATGAGATCTATAGATATAGCAGTTAACTTAATAATATTAAACATTAGATATAGTTTTGTTAACAATGATAGGAGCTTCAATTGGTAGGTCATGGGCTCTACCCACTTCTCCACTATATAGGACCTAAGTTACCAATACAATAGTTTAACTAAAAGATAAACAGTCTACAGAGTTGAGATATATCTTGTCATTAGACTGAAAGACTAGTATAGCAGTCCATCTTTAGTTGTAGTATAAAATTATGTCTTCCTGTGACTTATAAATTGCTAACTTTACTTCTTCCACTGCTGCTTTCATCTATTTGGTAATTGTGATGCTTTCTAACTTGAAACTTTGACAGTGTGGTTTAAAGCCCATCTAGAAGAGACAACTTATATCTAAGAGGAATGAATATTGCTTAGTGGAGGTATAGATATAGTTGTTATGTTGGAACTCTGCTATAGGTGAGAGGTCATACCAGTTACTTTGCCACTTATTCACAAACAAGTAGGGATATTGGTTAAGTTTCTGGTTAATGTATTCTATTTGTTCATCCAACTGGAAGTGCTATATCATAAACAAAGCAATCTTAATTTCAAGCATACAATAAAGTTCCTTAGTAAAGTACATAACAAATTGCAGATCTCTGTCTGAGACTATGTAATTTCCAAATGTAATGCAAGAAGAATCTTGTAGTGTTTTCCACAGTGACAGTAGTATAAGTCAGAATAAAGTATGTTCTTTTAGATACAAAGTTAACTACTATTATTACTGCATCAAACTCTCCCAACTCTGGAAATTCTATAATATACTGATAGTTTTCTACTTGGAGTTAGATATGGGTAGCAGATACAACTTCCAAGAGGAAGATAATGTGCCAGCTTAGTGCACAAGCAAAGACTATATATGTTAACATACTAGCCAATATACCTTGACATCTGGGGCTGCCAATAGTTCTAGGAGACCAATTCCAATATTTTATACCTATCTGTATGCCCAGCTATCTTGGAGTCATGATGAAGTATAACAATCTTGTGGCAGAGATCTACAGTGTTGGGAACATATACCTTACCATGAAACAAGAGTAGTTTGTTATTTTCTGACTATTCAAAAAACCACAATTACTTCATTATCAAATTACAGAGTTTATATGTAGCTTGAACTACAGATTTCTCTTGTTTATTTAGTCAATTTCCCTGTTGAATATTTGTCAGGAGAGCATTCTTCTTATCTTCTACTGCAGTATCTTCTAATAAACAAATAGCAAGAAACTTCTGCTTAAGCAATACTATATTCTAATTATTTTGAGAACAAGTACCATTAATCCACTTGCTTGGATAGTATATCAGACTTTATTATGGACTTTGATAGGTGATGGTACAGCAAGATATTAAACTATACCAGGTATAATAATCACTAGACTTGTTATCAGTTTAATTGCTTGGCAGTTATGAAATACTCTAGATTCTTGTAATTCATCCAAATCTTGACTAGAGTCACAGCTTCTTCAATGAAATGATGTCACTTCTCTAATTTATAAATGATTGCTAGCATTTTCTTGTTATGTATCTTGTAGTTGTATTCAACCAGGGAGAGCAACTAGATATTATTTACCATCTTCTTTGAAAGCTTAGAAAAATACTGTTTCAGTGGCAAAGTCAGAGCTGTCTGCTTCAATGTGGAAGGAAGCAAAGATGTCTGAGAAGATCAATATTGATATTGCAGTGATGGCTTTCTTGAGTGTGTTGAAGGCCAATTACTACATAAAGGTCTAGGTACAGATACTAGTGCTTTCTGTGACATCAAAGAGAAGGTGAGCAATGGCTGAAAAACCACAAATGAATCTTTGGTAGAAGTTAGTGAATTTAAGAAACACCTATAAGTCTGAAATGACCAAACCTAAGTATTTAATATGTGATCTATCAAACTTATACTTTTTCAGATAGAGAAACAACTTGTGCTCAGCTAAAACTTCCAAAACCCTATGAATCACCTTGTAGTGCTTTTCTAACATCCAAGTATACTATCATGATGTCTTTTATAATAAGATCTTGAAAAATGTTGTTTGGAAGGTAGCTAGACTATTGATTATACTGAATAATATTACCAGAGGTTTGAAAAGCCTTAGTTTGTACAGAAGATAGCCTTCCACTTATTACTGGGCTTGATACAGATATTGTTAAATCCCTAGTATATATTAAGCTTAGTAAAGTATCAGATACCTTGGAGCTTAGTGATAAGGTCACAGATCAGTAAAAGTAGATATTTGTTCTTGATTATCATTGCATTAAGATTCCTGTAATTTTACATCAGATGGAGTAAATCATCTTTTTCTTAATGAAGATAAATGTCAAGAACGTTAACGGTGGACTTTATTCATTTTTATTTTCTTTCTTTTATTTTATTTTTCTTTGCCTTTTAATTTCTAATTTCTATTTTTAGAACAACTTGGGTTAGGGGTTATCAGTCACGCTGTCACATCAGTCACAAATTTGATGGCATAGTCACAAAACTGATCATGGGACTTAGAAGAATGAAGTAGAAGGTTCTGGAACAAAGTGACGTCATACAGCATGGACAACACATGCTAACCTCATGTAATACTCATGGTCATTTAGGGTAGGGTGCACAGTAGTTAGCATGGACCATGGGGACTAGTATATAAGGTAGACTACTTTGTACTAGGAACTCTATTGAGTTCTCTTGTGTCACTCAATACAGGAGTTAGTTCTTTGCTTAACCCTTCGAGCATTGAATCATAACAATAAATAGCATAGCTATATAGGATTTTAAAGGTCTTATTCATCTAGTATAGAGGTTTTTAGTAATAAATATGTCCAACTTTGACTGTTTTATATAAAATATAAAATCAGAAAATCAGTTTAATAGCATAGTTCTATTTATAGTGATCTAGAAGATCATTAAAGTCTTCTTTATAAAGACTAATTCAAAATGTTGAATAGACAGAGAAAGAAGTAATAAATTTTTGCAAAAAGCTTCAAAAAGATGTTGGAATAGGGTCATTGTAGCTCTAACATCTAAAACTAAGAGCTCTGAAATTAGTCAGATTAGATAGAAATAGTCTTCCAACTCCTGTACATAGTCTACAATCATTTATGAGATTGTAGATATGTTTTCCAAGTTTTTAGCCAAGATGGGAAAAAAGCTGAAGTGATAGACACTTAAAATATACAACTAGTGTTTTTTAGTCTTGTGTATGTCTTAGAAACCTGAGCAACATGTAGGATATTTCATCATAACCACTTCTCTCTTCTACCAGTCAACTTTGAAGTTGTTCTACTTGAGCCAGGTAAAGCATATAAGATTCTGTTTACCTATACTTAATACCATAAGCAAAGTTTGCTTTGAATGAGTCTTGTAATGGAATACTATGTTCACTACTTTGTTGATTTATCTATTCTCATTAGAAATGTCATTAATATTGTAGATTGTGATGAGACATAAAAGCTTATAGATATTTTATTAGTGCTTATTAACAAAATTTCAGTCAACATGCTTCTTTTCCTCTTACCACCATCTTGCATGGTAGCGCCTATTGGAGAGCTAGCGAATAAATTGTCTTTTCCTTCCACAACCTTCAGCATTTCTAACATGGCTTCATCTTTTAAGACTGCTTTACCAACTATGTCCACTGAAAAGGATATAGGGATGGACATTCAGACGGGACGAGTCCCTTCTAGCAACTCTGAGGTACAAGAGAGAAACCCTTTACCTTCTAACAACCCTTCCAGAGACTCTTCTATGGTTTCCTCTGGACGATCCACTCCTTACCACGATAGGATGGTCACCGACATGGATATTGTCCCAGTTAACAACAAATCCAACAACGAATGGCTTGAACTGTCTTACGAGACAGAACAAGAGAAAGCAATTAGGGTTAGTATGGCGACTAACCAACAAGTACCCACGAGGCTTTATAGTGTAAACAATGAGGCAACCCCTACTCATGCCCGACACGAGGATGACGTTATTAACATCCAACTTCCGTATGATCCAAACGCTCCATTGGAGCCAAAACTTTGGAGTGGCTCCTTCAACCTCATTTCCCTTCACGGTTCTATAGAACATTTTGTGCACGACACCAGAAATATTAAGATAACCCTTGACTTCATGGCCAAATATATCCGAAACAAGAAAGTCAATAATGTACAAGCAAACGACGTTAATGAGTTCGAAGGCATGGATGACGCTATCTGGAATTTCATTTCATCGGTTTATGAGGCTAAATAGGATTCCCTTTATACTGATCATAGCACCAGGACACTTAGGTCAAAAATTTCGTCGAAATTCACTCCGAGAATCCCTCCGGCTAAAAGCAATGGCAACAAGGAAATTCCAAAGTCCAACCTGGTTACCATCAGCAGAGCGCCCCCACCCCTCCCTCCTTTGTTGACCAAACCAAAGAAGGGGATTAACACCATCCCCAAATATTTCCAGTCAAAAAATCAATCAGACGAAAACAAAACACCTAGTGGGAATCCAGGGAAATCATATGCTCAAGCTACCAAACCTTTGGTGAACACGTCTGATGTTTTAAAGATCAAGGAAGCATTCCCCTACCTCAATGCATAGAAAATTGATCAGGTAAACAATATCATTAACAGACAAAGCAAACCAAGGTCACATATCAAGATGACTACAAAAGGCCCTTCCAGGAAACAAGTCATCATTTCCATGAGTGCTGAAAATGTTTCGTCTTTCATGAAGAATTTGTCTACAAACGTGGCTAACATCAATAGGCAATTGCAAAACGCAAAAACTGACATACTAGTTGATTATATCAGATCTGACAGCAACGGAATCACCATTATTACAAACAAGGTCGCTCAACCATCAGATCTTACTATCATTGACCAGTTCGTCAAAAACTCCTGTGACTTAAATGCTCTTCAAGTAGAAGAATCGAGACTTCCCAAATCCAAGTCATACTTAAAAATCATC
>Ga0157357_1000359_pt1 | contig 19631 bp, 22 predicted proteins | sample AttcapACBM1_FD_111485 | JGI IMG/M metagenome (GOLD analysis project Ga0157357, IMG submission 111485) | Fungus gardens microbial communities from leaf cutter ant in Botucatu, State of Sao Paulo, Brazil - Atta capiguara ACBM1 | ecosystem: Host-associated > Fungi > Mycelium > Unclassified ... | reverse complement strand
ATTTGTTATTATGCTAATAAAGCTCTATCCACTATCAAGGGCATAAAAATGCTTAGCAATTCAACAAGAGGACTCTCTCTGATACATAAGCATCTGTTATACAGAACTTATGTTTTTCTTATTGCTCTATATGGCTTTCAGCTTTAGTATTTCAAAGGAGCACTATTATATCAACCTCTCAAAGAATTGAAGAAAATGAAAAGAAGAGCAGCCTTATAGATTACAAAAGCTTTTTATACATCACCTTCATGGGGGTTGAGGCTATTACCAGCCTCATCTCTATTTACTTTTACCTCAATAAACTTATAAGATGTCACTATCCCTGAGTAGCATCTCTTTCTAAGCAACATGTGTTTTGAATACACATCATTCCAAATAGGCCAGTCCTCATTATATGGCCATGAGTTATCTCACTCCCAAGTAATACTTGAAAGTTAAGAGTTCTATAGTGGACATCAATAACTGTCTTAACCAAGTCTTTCCTACCTTTGACAATCTGAATAGAGAACTTTCCCCAGGATTTCATCTAATAGATACTTTTCCTAATCATTTTTTCTCTCATACAGTGAATTATAAAGATGCTGAAGTAAGAACTACTCATCAAAATAAACTTGAGAACATTGACAAGGATTCAACCAATTGTCATAATACTGTGCTTATCATCTCTGATGCAAGTGTCAAAAACAACATCACTACTTTGGTCTCATATCTGGAGAAAACATAAGATTATCATGAAAACTATTTATCATGTAATGAATGTTACATCCACAGAAGCTGAACTTTTTGCCATAAGATGTGGTATTAGTCAAGCATCTCAAATACAAGGTGTCACATGTATTGTCATTATCACTGATATTATTCTAGCAGCCAAAAGAATCTTTGACATGTCCCTCCATCTATACCAACTACATTTCATTACCATATCTAGCAACTTAAAGGTTCTTTAACAAAAACTCCAGCAATTTTATTTTATTTTTGGACTGCCCTAGCAACAATAAATGGCCCTCTTATCTTCTAGTTGACAAAGAATTGAAATACCATAAAATAAGCCCCATCTTGCCTAACAAAACATTATGGGACTTCAGCAGAAAAGAATTTATTGTTAAAAAGTGGCAGATGTACTTTCAAGCATTCAACTACAAGGAAAGGAACTTCCTCAATCTAAATGACAATGACAGCAACCCCATTTGTCCTACCTATTTGAAAGACAGAGCCTGGCTGAAACATTGTAGCCTCTCCAATTTATTCTGTGCATACATCACTAGACTAATGACCAATCATGCTCCCATTGGTGAATATAGACAAAGGTTTTTTCCTAATGCATCTATTGCATGCCCTTGCAGTAACTCTCCAATCAAGACAAGGTCACATATCCTACATGGCTGTGAATGATATAAGAAGTCATGGAACCCAAAGTGAGAATCCCTCAAAGATGTTTTCACATTTCTAGAGTTCAATCCAGGCACATTTTGCTTTCAAGAAGACATTACACAGATTTAGTTGTATATTTTACATGACATTCTAGTTTTTGTGTCTCCTTGTACAGTTTCATGTTTCCTACTTTTCATTTCTCTTCTTTTTTTCTTTTCCTTTTCATATTTAAATAGTTACCTTGTGTAGCTATCACGGTCTGCCAGCATGTTCTGTATAATAAATTGTTGAACCAAAAAAAATCACACTTAACACACTTCCACTTTCCTATGCTTTCCCACTCTTCTATGATATTCCATGGTCTTCTGTTATCTTTTATTTTTTTGTCTCCTTGACTCCTTGCTATTATCTTACTAGAATAGTAGCTATAGTGTCTCTGTGGTCATTTCTTCTTTGTTATTGTCTAGGCACCAGTATTGAAGGCCAGTGAATACTTGGAACATACTTAGAACCACTTAGAACCAATCACGTATTCTCAGCAGATTAGTGATAAACTAATAGAAGAAATCTTTATAGACAAATCGTAGGGATATACTTAGTAATCCATTCATGACATAAATAAGATAGTAATCTCATTATCTCATGTGAGGTTAGGCTTCTAGATGTCTCAAATGGAATGACCATTCCACAGTATGAGGCAAATGACGAGTGAGGTATTGAACCTACCGTGTGGCTTGACTATCTAACGTATACCGCGGCAGACGAACCATACAATAGCCATTTGAATACCAATTGGCGGCTTAGCCGATTTTTGAATCCAATCAGGACTGAGCACCGATAGAAGTGAAGAGATTGTTTACCATTAATAAAGGCAGAGAGCGAGAAAAGACGTAGACATAATGTACACGTTGTCCATCAAGTTCACTGGGTCTGGGCACCGTACCCTCTGATACCTTCGGCAAACGACCACGACGTCGAAATAAGACGAGATTCTGTGATCTTGATTCCGTCGGCAGTGATGGCAGCGAGTTGGTACTGGATTGAAATGAGATCGACAAGTTGCCAAACGGAAAGATCGGGAAGGGACAGACTTTATCGATGCTTCGAGCGTCTCTGTAGTAGAGTACTCTGATACAGGTTTCCATGATCTGTACAGCTTCTTCTTCTGTCAAGGTATCTTCCTTTCCCTCAACTTCTTTGCGTAGTAAGGGTTGGGCGAGGTAGGCTCCGTAACCCGTAGCAAGTGTTGAAGCAGAATAAGTAGTACCCAAAAGGTCGACGTATGCCAAGAAACTAGATTAAAAAAATCAGCACTTTGGGTTGGGATGGAGATGGGGACTAAGATGCCTCTTGCCATCCTTGAAACCACCGACGAGCAAGGAATTCCACAAAGGGTTAAGCTTCGACCGGCGAGAGTACATGATTTGGGACAGATATTCATGAATCTGCGCAGGACCCAAGTCGTGACCATCTTGAGAGGTGAATTCCTCGATGACAAGTTCTTCTAGGAATCTCTGGACATATTGGAAGTCAGACATATCGCCACCAGCGCCGATGACGGTATATTTGCCAACGGGATGCAATCGCTGGATATCCTTGAAACGAGCAAGGGAGCCATATGACGCTGGCGAGTTCTTTCAGACACATAATGAGCACGAGGCATGAGGATAGATTACCTAGCGTGTCGGCTGCCATCATAATCCCATCCTTGTATTTCAACGCGAGAACACTTGTTCCTGTGACGATCGGTTGTCTTGGAAGTGTCCATCGGTGAGTTTTCCACCACAAATACATTTATTTGCTTACTGAGTGTGCTGAACAGCAGATACAAAGGCATCTTTCGTATTATTGCTCGGTCTGTGGGGTAGGGGAAATGTGCCATAGGCATCGTAAGCATCGTTGCGCTGTCGCAGTGGTGAACAATCAACATAAAAATAGGGAAGAGTACATACTGGTCGGCCCCAATTTGTCGGAAAGTGGTCCATGGTTGAGTTTTTCAAGTCTGGACGCGCAAGCTCGACGCGCTGACTAATCACATATACGAAATGATACAAACAAGATCTACAAATGTCTACCTCATGGCTCCCTGAAACACATCCGCTCGTTGACTCTAGACAAAACACACACTTGTCTTGCGTCCCAAGGTCATAGGTAACCCCTGTCCAACCTAAATGATAGCTTATGGACACTAGTAAATGGGTGTCACCAAAGATAATGGTCCTTTCGTTTTGCAGTGCTGCAGTCCCTATGAACTGCCAACCCACCTTCCATCAGAGCCATGTTGTTCCACTTGAAGAGGCCTGAGTCTCAGGAGCCAATTCATGGAGTACAGATCAACGCGAGCGAAGCCTTGTTCAGTGATCTGACCTTATCGTTTCGTGACATGACATTAACCTGAGGAGCTAAAGCTTCCCCTCTCTCCAATATACTAGGAGTGTCATTTACTCGATTGGACTGGCCGATACTCCGTATAACTAGATCCTTCCAATGGATGCCCCCTGTACTGTGGGCTTCATGTGAAGAATTTCTACAGTTTGACTATCGATCAGACGGAGAATGTACTCTGGAAATTGACTTGCAAAGTGTTAGCTTAGAATCTCAACTTGAATGATTTAATTATACTACGTACTAAAGGGGGCCCCCAAGTGATCCAAGTAAATATGACCAAATAATGGTAGTGCGAAACTCAAACGATTTTTGGTTTGGTTAATCCTACAGTCATCATCCTCTCCAAATGACCACTCTCGCTCCCATTAATGATGGTATTGGCATTGCCAATCTTCCTAATCAGGTATCCTCGCTGCCGTCGTCTTCCGTGGTGACCACGTCTGACGTGTCCTTAGAGGCATAAAATCGTTGCTAAGCGGGGTGCTCACTTCACAATTATGGTTGTAGGTTGGTGCTCGATTTTATGATGTTATGATACGCGCCATACTCACTTTTATACGTTGTTCAGGCGAGTCTGGTCTTGGGAAAACCACTCTTATCAACACCCTCTTCTCCACCGAACTCTCGCCCCCCAAAAACTACAACAGGCGCCATCACAAGCAACTTGACAAGCTTACAGAGGTTGAGATTATCAAGGCCGAACTTGAGGAGAAGCAGTTCAAGGTCAAGCTCACCGTCATCGACACACCCGGATTTGGCGACTACGTCAACAATAGTGATTCCTGGACGCCCATTGTCGACTTCATCGACGACCAACATGAGGCATACATGAGGCAGGAACAACAACCTCAGAGGAGTGAGAAGACCGACCTACGTGTGCATGCCTGCCTTTATTTTATCCGTCCCACTGGGCACACGTACGTGGCAGCAATCTGACTTTTCGGGTTCATTTCCCTTTGACACGCTTTCTGGTTACAATCTAGACTCAAGCCTCTAGACATTGAGATTATGAGACGTCTTGGAACTCGGGTTAACTTGATTCCGGTCATCGCCAAAGCCGACACTTTGACCCAGAATGATCTCCAGATTTTCAAGCAAAGGGTACTTATTTTTGTTTGTCCTCGTTAGGAGTGCTAATGCCAACTACGTAATTTAACCAGGTTCGTGAAGTTGTTGCCGCGCAAGGTGTCCGCACCTATAACCCTCCTATTGATGCCGATGATGAAAGTGCTGACCTTGCTCGCGCCCTCGCCGAGGCTATGCCTTTTTCCATCATTGGCTCCACAGAAGATGTCAAGACCGCTGACGGTCGCACCGTCAAGGGTCGCGAATACCTTTGGGGTGTTGCTGAAGGTATGCCGCTACGATATCCTCTCTGTATCCGGATTTGATAACTGAGTCTGTTGGATATAGTTGAAAATGAGAGCCACTGCGACTTCAAGAAGCTTCGGTCCCTCTTGATTCGTACCTTCATGTTGGATCTCGTCTCGACAACTGAGGACATTCACTATGAAAATTATCGTCAACAACAAATGGAGACGCGCAAATTCGGTGAAGCCAAGGTCAAGAAAGATGAAAATCCCAAGTTTCGGCAAGAAGAGGATGAACTCAGGAAGAAGTTTACTGATCAAGTCAAGGCAGAGGAAGCACGTTTCAGGCAGTGGGAACAACACGTACGCAGTTAATCTCACATGGAAAGTGCACTGTCTGATCGTTTCGGGTTCTAGCTCATCAAAGAGCGTGATCGTCTCAACAAAGACCTCGAGCTCGCTCATGGCGCCATTAAATCCCTCGAAGCTGATTTGGATGTGCTGAACCATAGTCGTGGCACAAGCAGGAGATGAACAAGCTCTTAGCTCACCACAACATACCACCTGGACAATTTTCTTGAGCATGTTATTATTCAGTTCATCGTGGTACCTTTCCTTCGTACTAGTATTCTCCAAAATTTCTAGTTTTTCTTCCTTTGTATACCCTTTTTTGGCACTTACTCTCACTTTCGATTCTGAATTTTGGAAGAGTCTTGTCATTTGTGATACTTGTGACCGATGGAATAATTGAATTCTATGTTACAAGTATTTTATAGTCCCTGGCTGACTTGCGATCCTTGAATATTTACCTCGAATGAACAAAGCTCACGGACTGACTTGAAAATCCTCTTTTCAAATCATAGTTATGGCTTGTGGCATACAGACCGGTTATGGCTTCCCTGTCTAAAGTATGCCTTGTTGTAATACCAGTCTCCCACTCCTTCAGACGTTGTGACAACGTCGTGATAGCATAAACAGTCAAGTCCTCAATTATGCACAATCATAAGATGTTCCGGATGTTGAGCGTCCCAGAACTATGTAAGGTCATGTCCCTCTCGAAGATGCCCCTCACACATCATCTAACGGTGCTTTACCTCATGATGAGCCCGTATTGACAGCATGTCCGGCTTCTTCATTCACACACTAGCTGCATTCAGGAACAATTAACGGAGGAACAATATATTTATCCCTTAACGGAGGAATTGATTTTTCGTTGATGATGAGCTCTGGCAGACAACAGTCGAATCAGGAAAGCCATGAAGACAGATAGATAGTAGTACTACATGAATCCACGATCAAGAAATCCAATACTTCATTCTCGTAAGGTTGTCTAAGATATAAAACACGCTCAATAATCCAATCGACTGTTAGAACTTGAAATGGAGTCAGTTTGAGGAGCATCAAACATCCGGGTTACTTTGTCTGTGGCGCTCTGGCAGAGGTTGATTCATGACGAAACCGTCATTTGATGAATCACCTGTTGAAAACGCTGGAATCGATCAGACGTGGATTGAAAACGTGGTGAAGGGAGCTATGTCTGCAGAGAGAATGATATGGATACAGGATAGTAATAGTACGACAGTGATAATATACAAACATGATAATAACATGGTCACTCAGAAATCAAATGCTGCACTCTGCCAACCAGGCTGCTGCCGTTCGAGTTGTCTCTTCTCCTGAACGCTCTTCGTAAAACTCGATATCTGTTTCTTCCCTTCTCTCACAAGGCCCTTCATGCGCTGTCTGGCTTCACCAGCATTGTCACCTGGGTGGGCCACCTCCGTTCCAAGACGGGATATGCCCATCTCTGTCCCCATTTCCTCGACACGTGCCTTGAGAGGTTTTGATCCTGTTCCAAGTGGCCCTCGCTTCTCTCCACTGAGAATCTGCGGCTCTCCACCCATCGCAAATTTGGTTTTCCCAACCTCGCGTCCATCTTTCGAATACAGTTGCTGTTCGACAACGAGTCCGGTCCCAGTTGCGTGAATACCCAGCTCACCTTTTTCTCGACCTTCTCGTCGGCACCTGCCTGCCTCACTCCAGATAGCTGCCATCAGGGATCCACCGCCACCCAAACCAGTGTCCTGGAATACTTCCTTCCTCTTTGCAATATCGAACGCGATACCATCTATCCACTCAACAGCTGCCCGCACTTCCTCAGTCAAAGTCCGCTCCAGCGCTTCACGAAGCCGCATGATCATAACGGACTTAAATAATGTGACAAAAAGCGAATGATTGCTGTCCCTAATTTCAAATCCGATGTCTTCAGCAAGTCCAACCCCAACCTTCTCAACGACATTGAAATGCTTCCTACTTTCACGGGAATGAGGTCCCTTGACCGTCGCGGGGATGAGACGGAGCTTCAAGTCAAGATCAAGCCCTTTCTTTGGCAGGTCAAAGTGGAGAAGACCAGTAAATTCCCCTGGCCCGAGAGAGCCACGAGTCTTGTCCTTGTACCAGAACGATACATCGTTCAATGTCATCTGCACTGCTTGGACGTGGATATGGGTGAGTGTACCAACAGCAGTACGTGATGGTTCTGAGAGGTTGGCGGCAGTTTGAATATCTACATCCGTGATATTACGGATATAGACATGGGAGGGAAGGATATGGAAAGAAGAAATGTCGAGATTTTCCAAAACAAACTCGAAATCTTCGTCCATGTATTCGATTCTGAGATACAGGTCAAAGACGTGAATGATGTCAATAACAGTTCAAAAGCTTACCGAGGAATAGGAACATCTTTCATCCTGGACATGACGCGGGGTAGATAGACTTTGAAAAGGTCCTGCCAAAACCACGTCACCTGTTCCACCGCTGCTTTAAACCCATTTTGCGCCTCTCTACTAGCATCAGTGAGACCTTGTTCAATATTGTGGTTAAAGCGTTGATGGGCGACCCTGATACTTTGGAGATCCTTATCTTCAGAAATGCCATGATCAATCTTCACAAGTCCCTTTTTCAATTCTTCAATGTTAGACTTCCATCTCTCGTCTTTCTCTAACAAGGCCCTCCACCGAATGTTGAGTTGTTTGCGTTTGCGTGTGGCATCATCACTCCGAACGTAACCCGACTCAGAAAGATCGCGCCTGATCTCGTTAATCGAGTCATCGAACCACGACTTGAGGTCGCGGTCCCCAACAACCATAGAGACAGTTGACCGAAACTCTTGAATGAACAGGTCCAAGGAAACATTAACGATGCGTTCAAAGAAAGTCTTGAGGCAATCAATGGCTTTTGGAACATGCTGCTCTGGCGTAGGGTCTGTGATGAAGGTTGCAAGAGTGATGTTTGGGTCTGAGACACTATCAAGGCCTCGATCCATATGTTTCTGCAGAATCGTGAAGATAACATCAAGGGCATGATGATACGCTGGATCGGCTTGAGCACGATCACAGATCTAAGAACGACCATAAGCCTGCAAAAAATATGGAAGCACAAAAAATAATAATACCGAATAGAGTGCATCCTGCAATCGTGAAACCGTCCGCTCCACATTATCCTCAACGGCACCAGCCACATTTTGCGAGACACCCATCAGCATTGATCCAGCCCCTTTGACTGTGTCCATTCCGTGTTCCCAGTTCACTCTTGCGTCATTCCTCTCTGCCTCAATCTGTTCCTTATCTCTTGCAAGAGTATTGCGGTTTCCTTCCTGAACGTCGTGTTCTATCTGACGTAATGTCTCCTTTGCTTTTCCAGCCTGAACCTCCACCAATTCCGCGGCATCAGCAAGCATCAGTCGAACGACTGACGTAAAGTCACTGAATATATGGGTGCCTTCAGTCGTGACGTTGTTGTAAGCAACTTTCAAAATAACCAGAAGGGACTGTTGAAGAGAGTGAATATCCCTGAGAGCTTGTTCACGGTCTTCTTTAGCTTCGGTGGTCGGGACAAGATCCCCTTGTTTAAGATGCCAGACCATTTCTTGGAGGATGTTATCATCTGTAATCATGTCAAGCGGAGGTGAGTGGTTATCGATCCCAAAACAGGGAAGGACAGACCATTTTTGTTGTTCAAAAACTGTGTGTAGGCGTCCAAGATTCGGCGAACGTCGTTTGAGAGAAGACGGCCTTGAGAACTCAGTTCAGCCTGAGCTGGAGACTCGATGTTGATGATTCCAACCTCACGAAGCCAGTTGACAAAGTCACCCAACTGCTGGGTAGATGGCAGTTTCCCAGCATTGAAAGCAGCAATGACAGACGAAGACTTGTCCATAGCAGAGAGAGATAGAGAAGAGGGTGAAGAAGGCTACAAGGGATATATATATATATAGGAGAAGGAGGAGAGAAACAGGATCTGATGGCGTCATCGAGTCCCAATTAGGGTACATAGACAAATTGGGCTCCTGCTTATCATTCAGCATCCTCCCAGCTCTCGACGTAGCTCTCCCACCCAAGCCATGACAAAATACAAAATTCCCGCGGGCAATACGCATCTGATGGACACTTCTCTCCAATCCCATCGTCTTTTTCTTCGCCATTTGTTCCACTGCTTCCAGTAAACGTAGCCATAGCGCCGAGAAGGCTTCGTGCTCTCAGCCAACGTAGCTCTTTGTTTTTCACGCTCTCGTGTATCTGTGGTATCTCCATCTTTATTGATACTCTGTGACGATGTAAAATGGGCTGGAAGGTTGCTGACTACCCAAATCTGGATGCTGCGGCTCATGCAAGTACACGTGCCGATCAGTGCCCAGACCACAGCAGGTCTTTTGGACACTTCGAACACAGTGACTGTGAGATGAGTAGCCGGCCAGCAGATCCCTTGAAGTGCAAGCAACCGTACAAGGGTAGACAAAGGCGTGTAATAGTGCCTCCACCGTATCAACAAGCCGGTCGTTAGTGAGAGGCACTGGTGAGCTGTCAGTAAAGCCTGAGAGTGCGTCAATTCCGGCATCTCGTTTCAAAGTTGGAAGCAACAAACCCATAGGGACGCAGTCATGTAATCAATTCTGTCGGGATGAGGTCGATCTGAGCCTGTGCAACGGTTTGGGCATGGAGCAAAGGCATAAGTGCGCCACAGACACCAGATGAATCCAGATGAAGCAGGCACAATGGCCAGTAATCTCGAAAACTCAAATAGGAACCACTGCCAAGGAGGAGGAGGAAGAGTCAACGAATCACTTTCCGACCAAGAGAACGAGGTCGATAGGCGGGAAGCGGCTTTTGGGAAACGTGCCGTTGGCAACCAATGCCGTGACTAGACCCATGGTCAGATTGGAAAGAAAACAGACAGACAGTTGGGAAAAGAGAACTCGCAGGTTCATCGGTTTCGGTTTCGGTTTCACCAGCACATGCCATACCAGGCGTGGTACAGATAGCCCTGCCTTGACTCTCCCCCTCACTTTCTTCACCCCCAGTCACCCCTCTATCTCGACTACGACTAGACGAGACACTATCAACGACAGCGAATATCCTTCGTCTGAGGCTTATACTTGTATTACTCCCAGACTTTGGGTTAATGAGCTTCGGATGTGCTGAATGAGGATGATGTGAAGAACGTGAGAAGCTGGTTCCGAGAGAAGAAGAACCACCCATTGAAGGGAGCGGTTGTCGTGTAGGGATTATGTAACATGGTCTCTTCCTACGTGTAGACGCAATAAATTAATCTATTTCTGTACAAGAAAAGGAACACCAAAAATCATAAAATGGAGCATCAATGGGATGCGCTGCACAAGACAGTTGAAATCAAATAGGAACGACGAACAGTGACGACCACAAAGGAGAGAGAGAGAGAGAGAAAAAAAGAGCGTTATGACTTGAACAACTAAAAGGGGGCATCGATGAGGGTCTCATTTCCACACACTCGAAAGCAAAGCAGAAAGAAATTCAACTCACGAAAACAGAGTGAGTGATTTCCAGAGAGAGGCATCTACTCTGGGATCGGAGATAAATAAGCAAAAGATGCGAACCGGAGCACGGGTCCAAAAAGGAGGAAAGGAATACAACGTTGGTATCATCAAAGCTCAAACCTGGGACCCAAGAGGAGGCGAGTGATCTCAGACAAGGAGGAGGAGGGGGAGGAGGAGGAGGGGGAGGAGGGGGAGAACCGGAGTCATGGCATGGCGTGCGAGGTACAGCTTGAATGAAGCATAAAGCACATGTAATCTTAAAACGGAACCAAGGTGGAACAGAGTAACTGTACTTTTGTAGCCTTCAGGAGAGGAAGAACGCGATGGTCCGAATCCCGTTCGGTGGAAAAAAAGAGGGTTCATCGTCTCTTCGCATTACAAGCTTCACAATACCTCCTCCTATTACCCTCACTCAAACTCCTTGTAGTAGAATGTCTCTTGTTATGAGCACCTTTCGTACTATCTGACACCACTGTCCAATCATAGATATCATCATACTCAATCCCCACCCGTTCTCCTAACCCCCGGAATAATCTCCGAAGTCCTTCGTAATCAGGTAGATCATCGAATTCGAGTGCTCGTGCGTATTTGTATAAGATATCAAATTCAGGTGAGAGACCCACCGTCAGCATAGGTTCGTTTTTGAGTTTCGAATCTCGAATCAGATCCCATGTCACTGAAATGGGATTATACGTCTTATGTCCGTGTTGGTGTTGATGTTGATGTTGGGCAGCGCCGTCATGGTGGTTGGGTTGGACTACGGTCGTACCGGGAAACTCGGGAGGGGGTGATGGAGTGATGACGATGGGGGCTCGAAGTCGACGCCATGGGAGCGTACCACGTAAGAAATAGATGAGCATGTATGCCAAACTTTCCAAATCATCTCTTCTTGAGGATTCAATACCAAGATGAGTATTGATAGCCGCAAAGAGAGAAGTTCCAACACCGTGTATATCGTCTTGTTTGAATGGAATATGACTTGAAGTTTTTGAATCTCTGTATTTCGTGGCGAGACCGAAATCGATCACGTTGACGAGATGAGAGGATCTACCGGTGCCCATGACAAAGTTGGCTGGTTTAATATCGCGGTGAACGTAGTTTTTAGAATGGATGAATTCGATACGGGATATCTTTGAAAAAATGGGTTATAGAATGATACGAGAGCCTCCTCCACTCACCAGTTGATCGGCTAAAAGTAAGACCGTCTTGAGTGAGAAATGTCGATTACAGATTTTAAACAAATCCTCGAGGGAAGGACCCATAAGGTCGATAATCATCACATTGTAATCCCCTTGCTTTCCGGACCACATGATCCATGGTACACCAGTACCACCCATGAGTGTCTTGTATATCTTGGATTCTTGCTTCAGTGGACTTGATATATTGCGGGGGACGGCTGGTTCAATTTTGATAGCCACTTCCTTCCCAGCTACGGTATGCACACCCAGAAAGACGGTTCCTAATAGCCAGCATTGAATATCTACTCCACAGAGAGAGAGTGTGGGTGGGTGTGTGGGTATTGTACCTACCACAACCACCATTGGCAATCTCTTCCTCGAGTCTGTATTTGCCAGCAAATGTTGTATAATTGGATGACATTGGAAGGAGGGAAAGGAGGGGGAGAAGCAAAACTGACTGAGAAAGAAATCAGGGAAGAGAATTAGAATTAGCTGGTTGAAGAGTTAGTTTATTAGTCAGCTTCGGCAAGGTCTCGGCAAGTTCAATCTGGGCTTAGGGGTGACCGCCAGTCTCAAAGACAAAACATTTGATCTATTACAGCTTTTTTTGAAACGACAGAATGATGAGAGCAAGCTACAGACAAATGGCTCTAAATTGGTTTTTTGTCAGAGATAGATAGATAATGATCAACTTTGACTTACCTGGCAAGGATTTTTGATAGAGGGGAAAAATGAATTTGTGAGAGAGAAAGGCTGTACTAGTCGATTTTCAGTCTGATGAAAGAGAGAGAGAAAGAGAGAGAGGACCAACCAAGATACGGGACCACCGCTCCGGAGGTGACCGTCATGCTCACCTCCGATTATATAGGCTTTATTTTGAAGTGAAGGGAGATGAGGGAGAAGATCAAACACTGGGATGGAATGAGTAGGGATAAGAGAGGCAACTAGGACGAACCTTGAGGTCTTGAACTAGGTAATAGAAAACGCGAAGGCCTTCAGGATCCTCGCTATCCTGAATATCGACCAAGGAACCGATCTTGGCGGTCTACACATGAATGAGTCTATCTACATGTCTCTCTCTCTATATATATATTGAAGCGCACTTCAAAGGAGATATGATCGTTGCCAATCCTAATTTCAAGTTCTTGCTTGCCGACGATATTCTTCTTGGGCCAGTTGGTATCGTCTTCCCTGAGAAGAAGAAGGATTGAGGGAGAGAGATTTGAAAAGGGCGGGGGATGGGGACGCACTTTGTGATTTCGCTTGATTCAATGATACGCTTCAACTCTTTTACGACGAGGGAAGCGATCCACACTAGAAGAGAGAGGTGTGTGTGTGTGAGAGAGAGAGAGAGAGAACAACGTACTTTCTTTGCGAATGAGGCTGTCATTCCTGTAATTTGAATTGTTGGCATAACGAAGGCGGCCATGTGAGTATTCGAATTCGAGAAACTCATGGCCGTGTTTTCCAGAGTGGCCGGTACTGCGGGTGAGTTAGCTGGGAGAAGGAAAGAGTTGGAGGGAGAGGTGTACTAGTATCTAGAGAGAAGTGAGTGAGTGAGGATGGATAGATAGATAGGATTACCGCAAGTAAAAGGGATCCGAGGCCATGATGGTGAGAATGGAAGGGAGGACAAGACACGTGATGGGCTATTGTGTGTGACTCTCCACTGACTATCATGGAGCGAGAATACACGCAGCTACGACGGTCTCTAGTGGAAAGTGGGGAATGGGACCAGTGAGCCCAGGACCAGTTCAGTCCACAAACTGATGCCAATAGAGTACAGACTACAATCTGTGATGCGTGCTCGGCTCAACGACGTGGGATGGGTCGACGACATCAAAAACATGACCAGTTTGTCTTTTTTGGTTCAGTCCAGCGTATGTTTGATTTGAATTGGTTCTCTTCAAGAAGAGATGCGTTGTGACTTCGACTCTCTCCTTGAACAAGTCTCTCGCCATGCACGCTGTACGTTGCGCAACTCTAGTGTTGTGCATTTCTATTGACCGACGACTCCCTGTCCAGCGTCCCTACCGGCAGTCCTGAGAAAGGATATGGTTGCCATGATCCGAGGTCAACTAGATACTAGTAGTAGTAGTAGTAGTAGACACACCCGTGGGAAGATGTAGATATTCTCCTCGTCGTCCTCGACCATGCTCAAGACACCCATGTTCTGTGCTCGTCGTCTGTATGCAACGACCAGTACTCCTTACCAGCAGCCTGGGTTCAGCCTCAAAAAGCCAGTCCAGCACCAGCGTACACACGAGGTCGCTGTGGCCAGTGTCCACCTGCGGTCGCATCACCCCCAGCTGCTCGACCTGTTCACCCACTTTGCGTCTCACACAGCATCCGCTCTTCACATCCCCACCTCCCCCGTCATCTTCCTCCCCACCCAGCGCTCCCTCTGGACCGTCATCCGTAGTCCTTTTGTCCACAAAAAATCCCAGGAAAACTTTGAGCGCAAGGTCCACAAGAGAGTGATCAAGGCCTGGGATGCTCATCCCCGCGTCGTCGATACCTGGCTCAGGTACCTCAGACTCCATATGCTCGGCGGCGTCGCTATCAAGGTCACCACCTGGGAGCACCTCCCCCTCAGCATCGGCAGTCACTCCTCCCTCTCTCATGTCGACCTCACACACCAACACTCTCTCCACCACCAGATCCAGAGTCTAGGCACTGACATTCTCCGCCAAGAAATGCCTGATGTAGTGTCAGATAATTAATTAATTACTTATTCTTTTGGGTTGTAATAATGATGGTTATCCCATCCCATTTCCCATCCACCATGCAAGGCTGGAAATCGCTCCAGTCAAGTATCAATGCTATCAACCTTGCCCAAGCCAGCTCAAAGTTTACAAAGGGTTTCTCCCAGTCTGTCCAGGCCACCAAAGAACGTCTTGGTCAGGTAGCTCCAGAAGATATCACAGAGCTTCCCCAGGGTCAGTCAGTCAGTCTCAAACTCATGCTTCATTTCACTTTCTCCAGAGTATAAGGATCTCGAAGCCCGCGTCGATGCCCTCAAATATGCCCTCTCTACCTTGCAAAAGTTGTCTATTTTTCTCATCCTCCTCCCCCTTGGCTGACGACGACCCCATAGGATTACTCGTATCTACGAACACGAGTCCTACGACTATCCAACTCAGATCCAGGAAACCATCTCCGGTATCACCTCCCACGTCGGGTACAATCTCACCTCGTTCGCCGCCCAGAACCTCAAAAACACCAATCTCCCCTCTCCCAGTCCTCCTACCGCCCCTCCCCCAGCTCAACACAAAACCCTCCCCCATGCCCTGACTCGCGCCGCCTCCGCTGCACATGCTTCCATCGCAAATGCTCCCGATGGTTCCGCTGATAAACTGGGCAAGGGTTTGGGTCTCTTTGCTCAAGGTTGGGACAAGGTCGCCCTAGCTAGGGTGGAGCACGACAGGGTCATTCAGGATCGTTTTCTCCAGCCTTGGCAGATCACATTGAACGCCAGTGTGTCCGTTGCCATGAAAGCAAGGAGTGCTGTCAAGGTCAGCAGATTGGATTTGGATGCTGCTAAACAAGCGTGAGCCTTTCGTTCAACTTGACAAGAGGAGTCAATCAATTCTCTCCATAGCTTGAAGAATGCGGGTCCGACACGACAGGAACATGCTCGTCTGGAAGTCGAGAATGCAGAAGATGACTTGGTTCAAAAGACCGAGGTTGCGATACAGCTTATGAAAGCTGTACTTGATAACGTACAGACCGTGTTCTTTTTTTTACTTTGGGATGCGGTCGCTGACGTTGGTTGATCGAAAAGCCTGAACCCCTCAAAAACATCAATGAGCTGGTCAAGGCACAGCTTGTCTATTTCTCGGACGCTGCTGAAGCGCTCTCAGCTGTTCAAGGAGAGATTGAGGAACTTGGCGTGGCTGCGGAAGGTGAATACAGGTAAACCCTTTTTTTCTTTTTTTTCTCTTCCAAAAAGATGTTCACACTGGTTCTGGTGTTTTAGAAAGTCTAGGGACCATTAAGAGTAGCGTTTTAATGTATCTTTTGTTCGACTCATAGATTTAACATTGGATGCCACCTCACTATGTCGTAGCTACCAAGTGCGGTACGGTACACGTGCCCCCTTTCTTTCTTTCTTTGTTCCCACCCATTGATATGGCGCAATTATTCGAAGTAAGCCTTACCTTTTCCCGGCGGTATTTCTCATCCTTCATGAATTGAGATCACACCCACGGGGTTCGCCTACATCAGTTTAGGAGGTTTTATTGTATTGGTATGAATTAATTCGCGGTCGTGATCTTCTACTTGACTCTTGTGGCTTAGTTTTCTCTCTTTTCACTGCCTATTAGGGAGAAGGTTTCGTCAAAAAGTAGTTTCGTCTCTGGATGGACTTCAACTCTCTTTCACAGGTGTATATGAATGAAGTTGTCCTAGGTACTGGTTTCGGTATCTTGATGGGTCCACTCTGTGCGGGAATCGTAAACCCACGATCCTGGTCGTCAAACGAGACCACACTCGAAATCATGCGTTTCGTCCTTGTTACCGGATTGTTTGCGAGTGGTGTCGAGTTACCCAAGTCATACTTATACCAGCATAGGAAGGGTATGCTCGTCATGGTCGTTCCTACTATGGCCATTGGATGGGTAGTCGTCGCGGGTGAGTCACCTATGCTACCTTTTTCGCTTCACTTGCCCTTCTCAGCCCACCCTCTAGGACTTTTGAAGGCTCTCTTTTCTCGATTTGATTGGGTGACCTCCCTTGTTATTGCAGCTTGCTTGACACCCACCGATCCCATGATTAGTGCTGCCATTATCGGTGATTTTCCATGGATGTCGCTACTGAGACCCTCATTTTATGATTCATAATAAGGTGGTCAATTTGCCAAGAAGCATGTACCTCGCAATATTCGGCATCTCATTACAGCAGGTATGACGAGATCATGATCTTCCAGATGGTTTTTCATGCTTCGTAGAGTCCGCCTCAAATGACAGTTTTGCGTACCCCTTCATCAGCATCGCCCTCTACCTGACTATGGAACCAAACCGAGGGAAAGACATGCGAGACTGGATTCTCATTGGGTGGTTATGTACGACCTGTTCTGGTTTTGTGTCCAAGTTGAGGCTTATCGTCAATGAACGGAAAGACCAGGTGGTTCTAGGCATTCTTATTGGTGCTCTCATTGGTAGAAGCTGGTTGTATCGGGTCAAGAGAACGTGGATATGCTTACATGACTTTAGGCTATCTTTTTTCACGCATCATGAAGCTTTCGCACAAGAGAGGATACCTTGACCACGAGTCTTATGTGGCACAATGCCTCGCATTGGCTGTCTTTACCATGGGTGTGGTTAAAACCATTGGGAGCGATGACCTTTTGGCTGTGTTCTTTGCTGGTAATACTTCTCTTCCTGAGCTTATATTGATCCGGTTTGATCATGTTTCCTCCTCCTGTCAGGTCATGCCATTGCATGGGATGGAATTCATCTTGAGGGTCAATCATTTAATACGATCATCGGGTACCTTCTCAGTTGTGGTTGTTTCTTCTACATTGGTGCCTGGTTTCCGTGGGATGACTTTAGCATGCCTGATTTAGGTATCACTCCTTGGAGATTGTTGGTTCTGTGTGTTGGAATCTTACTTTTGCGTCGCATTCCGGCTGTGTTGATGTTGTACAAGTGGGTGCCTGAGATCACGAATTGGAAGGAGGCGTTATTTTGTGGGCACTTTGGTGAATCGATTCTGTTTTTGTTCCAAGATTTCATTTTTGTGATGTTTTGCCTTAGGACCGGTGAATACTCATGTCCCATGCTTCGACGGTATCTTATTATTATTATTATTAACGATGCTAATAGATGGGTGTTGGTGCCATCTTCGTATCAACCCTTGCTTTACACCGCTTACCTGAACCGCGGAATCCCCCTCAAACGCAGGAAGATCTTCTTGCACTCGCTCTTCATCCAGTGGTGACTTTTGTCGTTCTTGTGTCCATTGTTGTCCGTGAGTGCGGGTCCTCAACATTATCTAGAAACATTCATGTCACTATTGATGTTGTTACACAGATGGTCTTTCTATACTACTCTGGAACTTGAGGAGTATCATCCAGTCGAAAAGGATTCCACCACCCGGCGCTCTCGACGATGGCGCAGGAATTTCCGTTCCATCTTCTGACTTGTCGATGGCTGTTACTCCACACTCTCCCAATGATTCTTCGTTGCCTCTTCACCAGATCTCCGGCGTTCATGCACCTCAGTTGCCTCCTCTTGCCCTGATGAGAGAAGAGCCAGTTATACATTGAATTATTTCCTAAAGAGTTTTGGAAGAATGTATCGCAGGTGGGACGATCGTTACATGTTTCTCCAAATGAATAACATGTTCTTAGGGAATGTCCATGAGAGTTTCTTCACAATCTGGCTGGATGATGATTTCATCCAATCAGAAGAGTTTTCATCATACAATTCTTCCAAATAATAATTACAAAGGTGTAGTTGGCGCGTCGTGTAATGGGATCACTATCTGAGCCTGAACTCGTCATCGGGCCACTTGAGAGGTCATGAGAAGGATCTTTCCAAGGGGTTTTCCCCCACGTTGAGCTTTTAAAGAAGCTAACCGTCTTGCCCTCCATTGGCTAGTCTCAATGAGATACATCCGAAGTCAGTTTCACATATATTCATTTTTGGTACCTGCTACGACTTTCCTAGATATTAAGATTAAGAGAACTCTGCTGTGAACAAAACAACAACAGAAGTGGACAACAGTCTTGGCTTCAACTTATGCATCACACTAACTAACTATGTGCTATATGGCTGTCATTTCAAATAGAGGAAAGGGAGAACTTGGAAACAAGAAACAGGAAGTAGTATGTTACTAATGTGATTAGATTAGACTGAGAAAAAGTATCTACAGATCTTGAGTACTAAATACTGGTATCTAGAATAAGAAGGATATAATCATAAAGACTCTTTGAATACTAACTACACAGAGTCTAGAGAATGAGTAATCAGATGATGAAACATGGATGCTTGATTCATAGAAGAAGTGCTACAAAAACCCCATAGACCCATGTTTGGGAGAATGGGATTTATTTAGTGACCAGATTAAGAGTAAGGAATGAGTAAGGAATGAGTCATGCTGCTACTATTCTAAATATAACATTACCTCTCTTCTGTAAGAGTACCTATATTTTCACACTCCTCATCCTGTCATATGTTGAAGTCCAATCCTGCAAATAACCTATCTTCTGCAGTAGTGTTATCTCTCTTCAAACCCCACAGGTACTTGGTCTTCTATGGCAGAGTTTAATTCTATTTTAAACTCTGTACTTAGTCGGTATTTCTTCACAGATTATTTCAATCAGACATCACTCAGCTTGGAGCTGGGCTTAAACACTGACCTCACTTGATGTGGATAATTATTATACTGTGTAGTAATAGTACTGCTCAAGTTTTCCAGTGTTTTAAACACTTCTTTTGTTATAGAACGCTTTAGACACTAACATTTTTTTATCTATTTTTCTCGATTTTATATTTCTTTTCTTTTGAATTTCTTTTTCTTTTTCTTTTT
>Ga0157357_1000357_pt1 | contig 19650 bp, 20 predicted proteins | sample AttcapACBM1_FD_111485 | JGI IMG/M metagenome (GOLD analysis project Ga0157357, IMG submission 111485) | Fungus gardens microbial communities from leaf cutter ant in Botucatu, State of Sao Paulo, Brazil - Atta capiguara ACBM1 | ecosystem: Host-associated > Fungi > Mycelium > Unclassified ... | reverse complement strand
GTTATTGTTATGAACTTATTCCTTAGGGTTGGAAATAAGAACAACTCTTGTATTAGAGAAACACAAGAGAACTCGATAGAGTCCCTAAGACAAAGTAGTCTACCTTATATACTATAGCCCATGGTCCGTGCTAACTACTGTGCACCCTACCCTAAATGACCATGAGTATTACATGAGGCCAGCATGTGTTGTCCATGTTGTATGACGTCACTTTATTCTAGTATTTTTTACTCCAAGTCTCGTGATCAGTCTTGTGATTACGCCATCAATTTGTGACTGATGTGACAGCGTGACTGATAAACCCTAACCCAAGTTGTTCTAACAATAGAAAAATGAAAATGAAGAAGAAATGAAAAGTAAAATAGAGATGAGAAGAGAAAATAAAATAAAGTCCACCGTCAACAATCTTGACAGTTATAGTAGAGTATTGGTGTAAGATTTGAATAACAAGAGATTTGCAAAGTTGACTTGGGCTTTACAGCTTGAATTTAAATAAGGCCATAGGTTTTCTTATATTTACTCAATTATCTGTCTTTTAAGGATCTACTACAGGTTCCAAATAACAAGGTATAAACTATGTCTAACAGTAATATCTTTCTTTCTAATAAATAAAAAGGTCAGTCTTAATCACTATTATATATTCTTCTCTACAAGGTTTGTATTTCATCTTCATTCTAAGTTGTGCCTTTTCTATAAAGATAGCACTCAAACTCCATAAGCATTTTGCTCTTCATAGTAGAGTTTACTCTATTATCTCTTAATATTGATAATTTTTATTGTAGATTACTCTTATATCAAACTCTGTGCATAATTTGTCTTCTACAGCTATATGTAAGCCTACTACTTATCTAAGTTTCTATAATCAGCATAAATATTAGTAGTTGGCTGAAAAGTATAAGCTTTCAGTTAGTATAATATAGCTAGACTGCCAACACCAAACCAACTATGCCAAAAGACAATTTAACTGAAAGCTTATGGCTTACAGGTCAGAGATTCAATTCTGGTTAGAAGCAAGTTACAAGAGATCATACTCTTGGGGTGACATTTGTGATTTACCAGATTTGGAAACTCTCAACCAAACCTTGCCAAGAATATGGGATTAGAACCCTTGGCAAAAGAAGGATTTAAGTTCCAAAGTTTGGGTGGATGTAAGCCTACTACTTACCTGAGTTCCCATAATTAACATAAATACTACTGATTGGCTGAAAAGTATAAGCTTTCAATCAAATTGCTTTTTGGCATAGTTGGTTTGGTACTGGCAGTCCAGCCATATTATACTATAAGAAACAGTAATAAATCAGTTACTTGAAGTAGTATAAGAACTTAATGTATTTAATACCTGTAAGAAACAGTAATAACTATATGATACTGTTAGCTTAAGTATAATAATATCTAAAAAGAGTGTTTATATCTCAGTCACTTGAAGTAGCACAAGAACTAAGATATATAACTGATATAGTACTAATATATATATATGAAAGAAAAGATAACTAAAATCTAAGTGGATAGTCCAAGCATTGGACTCATAACCAGTTTATCATTCCAACACTTTCCTTTAAACAGTGAAGAGTCCAAGCTTCACTACAAAGTGCTTTACTTTCAGTTAAGGCAAAGTTTTGGTAAATATATTAGTAACCATGTTTTTGGTGGAGCAGTAGACTAAATGTATTTTGCCTTCTTCAATAGTCTAGCAAATAAAATAGTAGCAAATGCTGATATGTTTGGTATGTATATGGAATTGGCAATCTTGAGTGAGTGTAATCACAGATTGGTTGTCAGAGAAAAGTATTGTAGCTTCAAGCTTCTTGCCAAAGACCTCAGAGATGAATAAATAAAGCTATAAGACCTCTTTGGTAGTATGTGTTGCTATTATATATTTAGATTCAGTTGTTAAGAGTGTAATGAGCTCTTGATGCTTGGTACTCTATGAAATAGCACCACTATTGATCAGAAAAGCATAGCCAGATGTTGAATGTCAATCTTCAGCTATATTTCTATTAGTATCTGTATAGCCATGGAGATTTAGGATCAATCTGCCATAAGTGAGCCATGATTCATGAGTATTTTTGAGATATCTAAAAACATATTGTACAGTCTTTCAATAAGACTCTTTAGGATTCTTTGAGAAATAAGAGAGGAGTTGAACAGCATAGATTATGTTCAGGTAGGTTTTCAAAACCACATATATGAGTGTGCCAATAGTCTCTTGATATGGTATCTTAGCTATCTTAGTGATTTTGTTTGTTAACTTGAATGCTTGATCAGAGGTGAGGTAGATAGATGGATTCATGAGAGAACTAGCAAGCTTTGTATTTTTGAGGCCATAACATTGTAGCAATGCATCAATATACAATTGTTGAGATAGTAGTAACTTGCTTTCATTTCAAAGTTTTTTACTTTGATTTCCAGAAACTAGTATACTTTTCATAAGTCACTCACTTTAACATGCTCTTGAACTCTAGCTTTGATCTAAGCAATGAGAGAAACATTTGTGGCTATAACTATGTAGTCATCAATATATATAGCAATGATGGTGAGATTAGATGGTTGAGAGAAAAAGAATACATATATATCTAACTCAGTGCATGAGAAACCAAGGAGATCAATTAGGATCTCACATAGACATTAATACCAATACCTACCAGACTACTTTAGACCATATAATGTTTTTTGAAGACAACACACATAATGGAGAATTTTGGATTCTCAAAACCAGGTGATTATCTTATATAGATAATCTCATTATTAAATAGTTTCCTGTTTAGGTATACCCTCTTGATATTTATCTAGTATACTTTCATGTCTAAGACTGCTATGAGTATTAGAACTATCCAAATAAATGCCAATTTTGCTACAAATACATACATATCAAAGTAGTCAACTTGGAAAACTTAGGAAAAGCCTTGAGTAATAAACCAGGCTTTGAAGTAAATAATAATGCCTATGATATTCTTCTTGATTTTGAACATCTATTGCAAACTAACAATATTAGTACTAGGTAGGAGATTTATAAGCTTCTATATACTAGCATCTATTAATATCTTGTATTCTTCAGCCATACCTGTCTTCTACATCATCTAATCAGCCCATTTCATTACTTTCTGCAAAGTCTTCAGCTCTAAAGCTTCTGTTCCATTCATCTCAATGGAGAAACACCAAACTTTCTCCTAGTTTTCTTCTTCAACAGCTATTATGGTATAGCTTTCAAGAATGTTACAGGCTTTTTAGCTTTAATTCTGTAAATGGTATAGGCACTCATTTGCAATGGGCTGGGTTTTCTCACAAACAGGCTTGTGAATGGCTTCAACAGTCAGATTGGAAGTAGGAGGATTAGTGAATATAGTTTTGATAGGTGGTGATGGTACTAAAGTGGCAGGGGGAGTAAGAATCTTTAGTGGTTCAGCTAGAGGACTGGTAGGTGAATTTTTGTGTCAAATTTTGTTTGCTAACTTTTCCTCCCCTTTGAAATTTAAAGGCTTAGCAAATCTGACATCTTATTCCATCCTCACAGTACTAGTAGTAGAATTTAAACCCTTATCACATTACTCTTGTCATCATAGCCTAACTAACATATCTTTTAAGCTCAATCCTCAAGCTTATTAGCCTTTGAGTTATGAGCCCAACACTTCTTACTCCATTTGCACAGTCCACTCAAATTTGGCTTGTATTTCCAGACCACTTTAAATAGCTAACTATGTCTGCCCACAGGCCTTGGACAATTGAGGAAGATAGTTCATAATATGAGCATGATCCATAATTGTATGATTTCATCATTTAGCAATTCCATTGTACTAGTGTGTATTGTATACAGTAAATTTGATCTGAGTTTCTAGCTAGAGCATGCATTTGATATGATGATCCATGTTCAATAATAACTTTGCTTTCTTATTTCTTAGATTTTTCATATCCAACTTAACACTACCATCCTCTTCTCTGACAACTAGTTTGCCATTGTACTTGCTACTGATCACCAATACCATCCCTGTATCAAATACATTAATGTATACTACCATTTTATCTGTTGGGTCATCAAAAAGGTTAAGTACTTTGCAAGTGTACTTGATCTCAGTACAGCTTGAGGAGGAGTGTAGGAAATGTAAGTATGTACTGAGTCATTGTTCAAGTGTATGCACTGATGCTATTGTATCATGTGCACATTTTGTATTACCTTATACTATTCTTTGATTATCAAAGTATTGTTCCCTATCTCATATGTGTATTGTACATCTTATAGTATAAATACTGGACTCTTGTAGACATTCACCTTAGTTCTTGTCTGTATTACAAGTGACTGAGTCTTTCTAATTACTACAAGCACAATATACAAGTTGAAGCCAAGGTTGTTGTCTGTACCTAGTCATATTATTCTCTTGATAAGTCTTTCTATACTTTATCTATTCTCTTTCATGCAACTTTCACAGACCTTTGCTCCAAGTATGAACCATACTTAACAATATTTTGAACTAGTTTATCTCTTATTTATATAACTATTCTGAAAATTTTCTTGTTAAAGAATCCTAATTCCTAATTCACTGAGTTCCAAAACCTTTAATATATTCTAAGTCTAGGAAATATTTCTGAACTCTAGCTATAATCATGAACATGACTAGGCTTAGCTATTAATAAAACTAAGGTAGTAAGCTCTCATTAGTTCTACAGTAAATGTAGTGAACTCTAATAGTTGTTTAACAGTCATTTACTGGCCATAATCTGCTTAATAACTATTTATCTCATATCCAGATATTGATGGATTACTATATATACATAATTCATGTTTGGCAACAAGAGTCTATTGTGATATACCTAATTATAAGACAAAAAGTAGCAACTTGCTATACAGTTACAAGATACAGTAATCAAAAATACTTCTTAAGCTAGATAGATAGTTGCTCAAGAGAGGTAGAGGAAATGATGAGAAACTGTAAGTCTTCACTTGACTCAGACACCAAACAATGTGACAAGAGAAAAAATTCTACCTAAAAAGGGTCATACTGGAGGCTAGAGCTCGGATAGAGAGTAAGTAATGATCCCCAGGATTACAGAAACTTGATAATTTAACTGGTGACTTAGAATCTTTTTGAGTATAGAAAAAGGCCTCGGATCTGGCAAATACTTATTTTTGAGTGTAATGTCGATGTAGATCTGAAGTCTTAGTTAGGAAGGCAACATAGAACACATGTGCGAATGCGGTAAAAATGCATTTTGCTTTACATTCAGCTCAACATCTCTTCTCTGAACAGTGTTCCTACCACGCTCTGGAGTGTCTTGACACTCACCCGACGATGTACTGAGCACCCAGTGCCTCCAAAATCTTGTTCACTTGTTCACGGAACCGAATGATCAACATGCCGCTCCAAGGCCCTCAACATTATCGTACCACTTACATTTTTGGTAGCAAATCTCTATTGAAATAACGTGCCGGTGATGAACATCGTGGAGCAGTATGTAACCAGGAGCAAGCGGTGAACATTTTTTTCAAGGTTCAATCCTATAACCAGCGTAAGTCTCGCCATTGATTCAAGCAACAGAGGTGTCGATGCTCACCCATAACTTAATAAGACCATCCCACGAAGCTGTGATGACCTTGGACTGCGCAATGAATGAGTAACAATATTGTATCAACTTTGGTGTATACCTACTGTTTCATGTGGCAACCATTCATGAGCAATGCAAACTTTGGAATGTGCTTTTAAGCGTGACTTGATACGGCCCGTTTTCCAGTCCCAGAAAACAACATTTCCTTCACCATCTCCACTGCTTATCCACTTGCCGTCAGGGGAAAACCCAACCTGGCACGCGTAACCAGCAACGGAATGACCTGCAAACCGCTTTTTGCGATTCTGACGGAAGTTGTCTGTACTATAAACAAGTATTTGATTATCAAGCGACTGTGCAGCAAAATACTTGTCTGAGTGTGTTCCTGATCAGATGGCAGGTAGTGCACAAGGGGCTCGTGACATACTAGATGGGTGTAAAGTCACGGAGGGCATTGAATGCATGTGCGGCTCTGCGATATACTTGATGACGACAGGAATATCGAAATCCCACGCGCGAATAGTCTTATCATCTGAAGTCGTGACAAAACGCCGGTTTTCATCCACGAAAGTTATGGTATTTACAGGACCGAGATGTTGATCATACTCTTGGATGATTTCACCGGAGTTGATATCATACTATGAAAATGCGAGCATAAGGAACCATTTGGGGGATCCTTGCGGAAAACCCACCTGTATGATCTTCTTATCTGACATTCCGGCAAGAAAGATGTTTTGCTTGTCTTCATCAGGATGAAACCGCACAACATAAGGAATCTTCCCGTTGCTGAAGCGTTGTAGGCATTGCCCGGTTTCAGTGTCCCACAACTTCATCTGGCGATCATATCCGCAAGAAAGAAACCGTCGACCGTCATTTGAAAAGCAGATGTCCTTGACAGCCTTTACATGGCCGTGAAATGTTCGTAGGCAATTGCTGTGCGTGTAGATATCCCAAAGCTGAAGAAGACATATGATCAGGGTACGTACTATACACAAACAGAGCAGCACGCGCACTTTGATCTTTGTGTCCATAGAGCCACTAATGAAGAGATGGCCGGTTTCAGGGAATGTTCGAATAACAGAGACGCCCTGAGTGTGTCCTGTCCAGGTATGAATGCAAACTTTTGGAATGAAACAATCCTGCGAGCCAGCTTCTTGCGACAATTGGGGTGCATCTGCGATAGGGGCAGACATGTATGTTCTCCCTTGGTAATCGGTCAGAGATGTGCCATGGAATACTGAGCTCTCTTGCCCAATCGCTCCCTTCTTAGGTTTCGCCTTTTTGATGGTGTAGTCGAGTTCCTCTTCTTCCTCTTCCTCTTCCTCATCCCCGACAGAAACTCCTGCTAAGAAATCAACCTGATTGTCTTCGCCCTTCCACGACGCCCAAGGTCCAACATAGGCACCCTCTCCATCTACAATCTCGAGATCACCCTTGTCCTCACGTTTACGTTTGAGTTTTTTGCGCTCACTTCTAGATATTCTTAGTGTATCGATAGTCTGGAAATTGTTGGCTTTTGCATTCTCCATGGATCCAATAATGGCTGGTGCATTGGGGTCAACCGAAGGATTAGCTGAGTACCCAAGAATGGAATGGGTCAGATGTTGTGCACGAAAGGCATGCTCCGAGATAGACTGCTCTTCCACATGACCTGCGAGTGCATTCTGATTAATGAAGCGATTCCGGTCGCCGAACGGATTCTCTGGTCCTTGAAGAGGTAGCATCATGTCTCGGTAGGGAATATTCACGTTCATCTGCGTGTCGGTCGGTCTTGTCACAAGAGAAGTCATTTTAAGAGGATCCTAGGATATCCTTCAGCAGCTGAGCTACATGGTGGGCAGAAGTTCAACTTACTTCAGCTAGAACATGGGGTGCAGAGTCTATGACTGCGGTATTTGATTCCACAGACTCGTCAACACGAGGGATTTTGTTTGTTAATAAGGACGAGACCCCAAACGCGTCGTTCGCAACAATTCCGGCATCGTCAGACGAGTAATCGAGAGCGAGAGACATATGTTCTGCAGACACTCTGTTGTTAGAGGCCAGTAACGCAGTAACGAACCTGCTAGATTGGGAAGGAGGTGTGACCACTCCGGCTCATTGCAGTGTCGGAGGAATGCCGCAACTTGACCTCTGTGTCATGATTTCGTGATTCATCCTTTCCCATGGCAGAGAAAAAAAATGCTAGTCGACCATGGACTGAAGATGAAGGTCATATTTTCCCTCCGTCTTTCTGTCCTTCTGCTCATTTTTTCTTCCCAGATCACTTACTGAAGGAGGCTGTTGCAAAACACGGCGAACATGATAACTGGAAAAACATTGCGCTATGTATCTCAGGCAGGTCCAACAAGGCATGTAGAAAGGTATCTTTCTTCCTCTACTTGTGTCGCAAGGAAGCTCAATTCCTTGTCAAGCGTTGGTTACACTCCCTTTCTCCCGTTGTGAAGAAAACGGCATGGACCCCAGAAGAAGATAAATTACTTCTGGAACTTTATGAGAAATATGGATCGAGGTGGTCGACAATCGCCCGCTCAATACAAGGAAGGACCGACGATGCATGTTCCAAGCGCTATCGGGAGGCGCTTGATCCGAGTCTCAAAAAAGACGAATGGTCCGTTGAGGAAGACGAGAAACTGCTCGAGGTCTTCAGACATATTGGGGGTAAGTGGGGTCGGATCGGTCAAGAGATGCAACGCAGTGGGCTTGGGTGCAGGAACAGGTAGTTGGCCATAATTGATTCGTGTACAGAGGTGCTGCGTATTGACTTTTTGACATTGTACCTAGATGGCGGCTCCTAGAGAGAAAGAAGGCAGCAGCATTGAGGGCATGTCGGCAGTCGACGACCTCGAGCAATGCACCCAACAGCGCATCCGACAGCTCCTCTACCTCCCCCTTAATCAATGTACACGCCAATGCAGCTCCGAGCCCCTCGCATCCGATCCAAACAGTTTCCTCTCCAGCAATGAATCAACCAGCGTTGTCTCCCACAGGGGTGCCACATCTATTCTCTTTGGTCTCTGATACGGGACGATCACCAGGAAGCTATTCACAGCACGACTCTGGCTTTGATGTCTGGCCACCATACTATCCACCGGAGTCCTATCCCATCCCCAGTTCTTCCCTCAGCCCTTCCCATTCTTTTCGAATACCTTCACCGGAAATTATTACCGTTTCTCCTGCACCGTTCCACTTCTCTTCTTCCTCGCTCAGTGCAGCACTCTCAGCACCCCCTCAGCTTCACCGGCCCTTACCGCCGATCTCGAGTGAACTGCCATCGATGGAGCCACGTCCAGAAACTGAGCTTCCATCAGATAATGCGTTAAACGTAGGTCAAAATGGCTATGACAATCCGATGTCACTGGGCGATCCCCTTGCTGCTATGGCCAGTGAAACAATTCCTGCCGATCATCTTCCTGCTTCTCATTTTCTGCCTGCTTTCACATCTTCTCCTCTGCTGCAACCGCAAATTGCTTTCAATGCACAACATTCATCGACGCCCATTTCCCCTATTTCTCATTCATCTGCTCACTTCCATCCTCTGTATGACTCATGGAAATCCCCAACTGAAACTCTTTCTGACCTTCTTATATCGTTTGAGTATTCTCCGCAATCTAACTCGGATAATACTCTGCTTGCAGATCCTGGGTTCGAAGACTTGTCATCTGCCGCTTCGACTCCTTTGTCTGTCGCTCCCTCTGTCTCTCCAATATCTAGTCCCAATGTCTCATCACCGGTGAATCTGCCTGGTGGTGAGCAATTAATGACTTCAACTAGTTCCCTGCTATTTTCAACACCCCTGGAACCAGCTCGTTCTCATGTATTCTCGACTCAAGGCCGTAAGCCAACATCCGCGACTAAAAGGCTACTCAAGTCTGATACCCCAATGAGACTTTCTTCCTCCCTTCCGTTAACAACAGAGTGGGCTGCTCTATACCTATTTGCACCATTTGAATTTAATATTTGTATGGTTTAGTTCATCTATCAAACCTTATGCATGCGGAACAGATACATGCTGGCCAAAGGACGCGACAACCAGTCAATCATGTTTCACAACATCAAAGGAACTCTTTGATCACAACAAGAACGAACATGGTGATGAGCCATATACTGAAAAACCGTTCCGTTGTGCCCTCACAGGTTGTGGCAAATCCTGGAAGGTATGTTAGTCAAACCACTGTATCACCATAATAAATCTAGTTTTCGGTTCTCATAGTCAATTAATGGTCTTCAGTACCACCTTCAAGTGTGAGTTAAACCAAGCCCAATCGATAAGAAAATAACAACTTATGATTCCATCATGGCTTTGGGATAGATCAACGGCCCACTTCCGGACAGCGCTGTCAACGAGGTTTTCTAGCCAGTCGCTCAACGAGGAGAACGGCTCTGGGACTGACCCTGAAGTGGACGACAACGAACGAGAGTTTGTTTGTCCTATGCCTGACTGTTTCAAAGCATACAAGCATTCAAGTGGGTTGAGATACCATATGAAACATGTCAGCACTACCATGTCTACGACTCGCCTCCTATTGACCAAATGTTTTACTATTTGTTCATGCAGGGACACCCTCAGAACCTGCCTGCGCAATTATCGGAAGTTCCCCCGACTCTTGCTCGCCAATTTCCGACGAAGACAAGGCGGATGCGCCGTAAAGCTCGTTCCGAGGAGCTACGATAACACAGTCCAGCGACGCCATCTCCAACGCTTCGGTTTGCTTCGGTTGTGGCTGTGGTTGTGGTTATAAGACATTTTTCTTATACTTAGGACAAATGACCAATGGTCGATTTCCTATCCACGTTAATGGAGGGTGGGAAGAGGTCAAGGACTCGAGTTTGTGGCTACTCAATCTTCTGTATTTATGTGCTACTCTGCAGGCTAGAAACTCACATCATGCTTGAAATTTCAAACGCACCATTCGCTACCACTGTCCGTCATCAACTTCTCTCTCACTTGTCATGATAATTGCATCTTGCAGAATGTTCCTTGTCAACATGTTGTCCCGAGTAAGTATCTTGGACCTCGGAATGGCACCGATAGACTTTTCAATCATCTCCTATGTCATAGTAACTTCACTTCTGAGCTGTCAACTCACAGCACCTATTGAATCCTCAGATTTCTCAATGGTCGTCCACCGCCAGGCGCTTGTGTTGGCGTCGATATAATCGACATACTGAGTTCCATTCAACCACCGCAACGAACTTCTTTTCCGATGGTCTTTGGCGCGTCCCAACATGGCTTGGTCCCTTGTCTAAAGCATAACAAGAAGACTGGACAGTGATTTTCTTCAATGGGTGGACAGAAGGCGGAATATTCTGGAAAGCATCCCAATCAGGCAGGTTTCAAAGGATGATGTATTGGAATTCAGAAATCCAAGATGTACTCTCACTCATACACTCGAGCCACCGGCACCAGAACCTCCTAAAAACTTCTCAGCTCTGAATATATGAGGTTAGGATTCCTTTTCATTTCAATGAGATGAAACGCACATATTTTTGAGGTTAGGATTTTGCATGAGTTCTTCCATCGAAGGCGTATTGCCAGATTGTACTCTATTCATCTATAACATATCTCATTATAGGATTTTCAGTACTTGAGAAATATGAACACACCATATCTGCAACTGCTGGGTCCTGCATGAGTCGACTAAGGCCACCGTTCTGCGCCATTTGTTGTGCCATTGATTTGATTGCGGGATTACTCATGAGACTTGTCAAGTCAGGCATGCCGCCGCCGCCCCCGCCGATATTCTTGAGCATGTCTGCCAGACCGCCCATGCCTCCACCTGCTCCTACTCCTGCACTAGGATCATCGACCCCTGCTGGAGTGCCCCTCGGGGATACCTCACTTTCGGCGTTAATTTTTGCCTTGGCGCTTGCGAGGCTAGATTTCAAGCCAGGATTAGTAGGTTCGACCTTAAGACCACGTTCGAAGGCATCTGCAGCAGCTTTGAAGTCACTAATCGAATAAAGTGCATGACTGAATAATCGCATGTGAAGGTGAAGACCCAAGGACTTTGATATAGATGGTATTCGTACCCTAACCGATGATAGCCTTTCGAATATCGAGGATCGACTTCGATGGCTTTATTAGCATCCGAAATGGCGGAAATATGATCACTCTTGCTCGAGTAAGCAGCTGCACGGTTGGAGTAGTAGACTGGGTTTGTTGCATCGAGTGTGATAGCTTGGGTGTACGCTTCAATAGCGCTGTCAAATTTCTTTGCCGTCATGAGAGAGTTTCCTTCTTGCTTGAGAGCCTCTGCCTTTGCTTTATCTTCTACTGTGGGGACCTTGCGGGAAGAAGAAGCAGTGTCGTCTCCCGAAACGGACGCTTGAGTGGCGAACTTGTCGTGAGTCTTCATGTGGTCGTCGAATATACTCTGCAATGTCATGGGTTGGATGCTCAGCTGCTTAACTTGCTCCTGATTACTTGGATCGACGCCGAAAGACTCGCCAATACACTGGACTAATTGTTCCGATTAAACAAGGCTTGGGACATAGGTAGACAGAGGGCGTACTAGCTATTTCTAAGCCTTCCTTGTCTTCCCCTTTTACCGTCCCATCATACATAGAGTGATTAAGAAAGTCTAGAATAGCGAGGACGAGCTGTTGTTGTTTCTCGGACATGGTGGAAGGAGAAGTAAACACAAGTCAACAAGGGTGACGCGGGCGGAGAAAACGCAGTCTGCGTCGCGTCGTCGTCTTTTCTGTGAAATGGTTTTCTGTGCAATTTCGGGCGAACCACCCCAAGATCCCGTCGTCTCCGTCAAGTCGGGTCACGTCTACGAACGCAGGCTTATAACCAAGTATATCACTGAAAATGGCACTGACCCAATCACTGGTGACAAACTCGAGGAGAGCGACCTCATAGAACTTAAAGCCTGTCAGTCCTTCCCTGTGGCTTGACATTATCCCTGGAGAACTAACACAGGCTCAGCACCAAAAACTGCGCCCCCTCGGCCACCCACACATACTTCCCTGCCTGCTCTCCTCCATACTCTGCAGAACGAGTATGATGCAATTGTTCTGGAGCTTTTCTCGTTGAGGCAAAAGTACAACTCTGTTCGGCAGGAACTGAGTTACGCGTTGTACTCGCAAGATGCTGCCACTCGTGTTGTCGCACGTCTAATTCGTGAACGCGATGCGGCTCGAGAGTATGTCTTGCGATGGTCCTTTCATCAGGTTAATGATATTCATTTTATTCAAGGGCTCTTACAAATGTCCAAGTTTCCATGGGCATAACTTCTGGATCTGCTAACGGTGCCGATGTGGAAATGGCTGAAGGTGGTGCAGCCGAAGAGAGCCTTCCTGCCTCAGTCGTTGCTCAAATAGACGAAACTCACGCTACACTATCCTCCGTCCGCAAGAAGCGCAAGCCTCCGACGGGTTATGCAACTCACGCCGACGTCAAGACGTACACGGCCACACGTACTATCCCATCCCTCCATTCTGCCTCCCCTGCTGGCATTACCTCTCTTGCGGTTTCTCGTGCCAATCCCTCTCAGTTCCTCACCGGTGGCAATGATAAAATTATTCAGCTGTACGACAGGAGCACGGACAAAGTTTTAGCTACCCTGAAAGGTCACAGCAAGAAGATTAACCACGTTGCTTTCCGTGAAAATGAAGGGGAGAGGACACTCCTTCTCTCCGCTGGTGCAGACAAGATCGCTAAAATCTGGTCGCGAGATGACGCATCGGGGGAGTATATCGCCGACTACACCCTTCGTACTCATAAAGGCGAAATTTCTGGACTAACAGTTCACCCTACGTCTGCGTTCGTCGTATACTCCTCTCTGGACAGAACATACTCTATCCACGATCTGAATAATTTCAAACAACTCTTCCGTTCTGCTCCCTCCGACGAACCCTTCACCTCTTTGCAGATTCATCCTGATGGTACACTCATAGCTGCCGGCACTCCAACCTCGACAATTCAAATCTTTGATATTCGTACTGGTGCTATCGCAGCCACTCTCACTCCAAGTGAAGGAACGCCTTTCACTGTCAACTCTCTCGCCTTCTCTGAAAACGGGTATCACATGCTTGCGCCTGATTCGCTCTCGTCAGTCTCTATCTGGGATCTACGTAAGACAAAGAGTACACACAGTATTCCCCTCGGCGACAATTTCCAAGTAAATAGAGTTACGTATGATCAGAGTGCTCAGTTCTTGGCCGTCTCGGGGAATCACGGTGCCAAGATCTTCGCTCATAAGTCTTGGGAAGAGTTGGCACACATCGAGGAAGGTAATGATATTTCTGAGCTAGTATTTGGGGAGCAGGGCAAGGAAGTCTTAGTTGCGACCGGAAGGGAGGTCAAGGTTTGGGGTTGTGCTTAATGACTGGTGGTTGCTGCTGTTCTACTGTTAACTTGTTTTTATTTATCTATGTACCATGATCCTGAATGGTAAAAGCAAACTGTTGCGCCCCGGTTTTCCCTTGCATTTTTCTATGTTAAAATCAAAGGCTTTGATTACATGGTAGTCGCACAGTAAGTGATGGTAGTACAGTGGTAATACACGAGCTTTCAAAATTGCGAATGAACAAAGAGAGTATTTGTTACAATCTCCAGGAAGAGGAACACCGATACAACACACAAAGAGTAAAACTACTAATGGTTGTATATTATCCGTCATAAAAACCTCTTCACTACCTGAAAAGGAATGTGTTTGGAAGAGAGAGAGAAAGAGGGGGGGTTCGAACAACAAGAAGCAAGGATTACTTTCGTAAGGAATTACATCCAGACACCAGACACATCACCCATGCCATTGTCTATGAGAAGGATGCAGGGCCAATAGTCGAGCCCGCAGCAATGGACTTGAATGAAATGCCGTTCGCATCAGCGTTGTTGAGCCAAACACTTAGAAAATCGATGAAAATCAGCTTCAGCTATTGATCGTCTTTACTAAAAACAATACTCACTTATTACCCCACCAATCGAGTTCGAAACCATTCTTCGGGAACTGCAAGCAGAAAAATATCACAATAACGCTGATAGCAACGCCTGCATCGAGGGCTGCAGATAAAATGTAGTTGTATCTCATCCACCACTTAAAGTGGTACTTTCTAATCACATGATTGAAGAGGAAACCGACGAACGTCCAGGACATGTAATTAATCCCTGTTGCAGGAGGGACTGATCCCAGACCGGCGAAGAAAATTGGAATATTGACATATCGCCAGAATGAGAGAGGGAAGCGACGGGCGAGGAGATAGAAGGGGATAGGGAGGAGGGCGCCAATAAGGAAAAACCAAAGGAGAGGGCTGTATAATGCTCCAGGACCAAACAATCTTCGAGGTCCAATTCCACCCCACACGAGGGTTGCAGTGGCAAAGACGTTGGTGGATGGACAAATAAATCCGTTCTTTTGATCAGGAGTGCAGATATCTTCAATATTGGCCAGCATCCAGTCCTGAACACCCGTTACAACGAAGCAGCTCACGACGGAGGCAACAACTTGTACGCTAAACATGATACGGGGAGGGATCTTCATGTAGTAGCCAAGCTTAAGGTCACCACTAAAGCTGATGGCCTGAGAAGTACCGATGAAAGCGTAGGTTTTGAAGAGGACGTTGGCAATGGGACGTCCAGGGAACATGCAGCCAGCAACCAACTCATGCATAACCTGAGTTGGGACCTGTTGATTCGTGATGGCCATGAGCATAGCCAAAGGAATGGAAAGAACTGCGGATAGACCGAATGCAATCAAGGCACCCCAGGCAGGCAACCCAGTGTGGAAGACCTCGACACCGACGCACATAAGGATGAAGAACACGCCCCCAAGGATGCCGTACCAGTATATAGGGACCTCATCATACGCTTGCATGAGCCGGGAATGAAGATCGCGCTCATTTTTGAGAGTGTTCTTAAAACGCTTGATAATATCCTTGCGGAACCAAAGGAATGTGTGTACGAAGACAGATGAAAAAGCGGCGAAAGAACAGCCATAGGCTACCGTGAGCGCAGCTGACATGAAGAGAGGCGAGTATTGCGAATACTTGGTTGGAGAGAAAACGATATTCTCATCCACGACGGCAGTAAAATTATATCGTGCACCGGTGTTGTCGAAAGACATGTATGACAAAATCGGGAAGTAAGCACTATTGAAGGTGTTTGTGACTGAATGTAAAAGAAATCGGCTGACAGGAATATTGGAACGACCATGACAAACGCACAATACAGGATAGGTGTGATAATCCAGAACATCACAACAAATGCAATACCAGTGTTCATCTCAGACCACCACTATGTGCGCACGCACGCATAGATATATTAGAGTGGTTCCTCAGAGTTAATCGAACTGGAACTCACAGGGGTAACGAGTGGATTGCCAATGTAAGAGATCATACTCCAATCGAAAGTCAGAATGCTCATGCCCAAACCGGTGTTAGATCCGAACAAGGTGTTGACGACAACATTGTTTGGAACAATCCAACAGATCCAATTAAACACGCTAAGAGCAGTAAAGAGATATCCGGGGACGAAGTACCATAGGAAGCTGCCCAGAAACGCATAGAGAAAAAAGCGTTCACGGCTTATGTGTCCAGGATCCTTTTTGCCGTAGTTCTTGTGCAATGTATTGAAGAGGGCCGAGTTGACCAAAGCGCCAGGCCAAATCATACTCGATGGCCATACAACGAACTGGCGAAGGAGTCCAGCAAGGGAATATCCAATGAGTTGAGAAGAAAGGACAGTCACAATCTGGTATCCATAGGAGACCCGTTGATTATAGAAAACGCGTTGGGTTAAGATGATATCCGTTGCATAGGCACCTCCAGCGACGACATTGGCCATAACAGTAATACAAACGTGTTCCTTGATCGTGAAGGGCCCAGGACTCAGGGACCAAACATAACCGAAAGTGTTGAATTGTCGACTTGGAAGGATCCGCTCGAAGAGTCTGCCAATTGGGAGAGTTATCAACTGAACAACAATTCCTGTTATAAATACGGAAGGATCTGTAGCACATGATGAACAACTGCATTGAAAATGAAAAACATTGGGGGACTCACATCTCAAGGAGAAGAACTGGTTCAATCCAGAGACTAAGATGGTGGCCAAAAGACCGATAGCCCACCTGATGGTAACCAATGTATAAGAGTGAATGCTCGAGATAATATTTACTCACATCCTGAAAGTATTCACTGGCATATCTGGATCATCTATACTTGAGACTGCAGCACGAACTTCGGGATATGGGGACTCGCTACGGACGGGTGAGCAAAATTTGAATGATAAACGAAAACTCACTCGTCAAACTCAGTCATAGTCGAGTGTCTCAATGATGGGCGGTCAATGTCAAACCGTGACTCGACATCGTAATCAGACTGGTCATATTCGTTCTTGCTGTCTCGAACGTCCGTCATTATGTACCGAATTTGGGGAGGTTTCTTGATATCCATGTTCGGGTCATTGAGGTGCTCCATGAGAAATTCGACATCTTCTGGCACATCTGGTATATGCCGAGCACGAAGGAAAGTAGACTCCACTGAAAAGGACGTAGAGTCTTTAGAATCCTCCATGGCAGAGGGACGGCCTAAGCAGAGCTACGGAAGCAAATATATAGACCCGGTATTGTCTTTTAAGACCAGCGTTAAGATGCGCCATGACTCATTCCGTGGAAGCCTTCAGTGAGAGGAAAGCCGCCGTGCAAGACAATTAGACAAAAATAACCGATGAGATTACGGCATGACCTGTGTTGGGTGCCTGAATACGAACAATAAGTACGTGGCGAATATAGACCGACAGCTTCTTGATCGTACGTCTTGGAGTCAATTCTAAACACCACCTCTATGCCCGCCAGTGCATTGTGCTGGGATCAGCGAGAGAAGTACAATGTAAGGGATGGTCGATCTTTATTGTTACTGTCACGGGGATACCTCGATGATGATTTGGCGGAGCATTATGTCCAGTGACAAGTAACTGAGTCCGTCGCACACGAAAGCTGGCTAAGCAAACAACAGTGTGAGACTTGTACTGCTCGTTAAACTCTCCCAAATTGTATACATGACCTGATATCCACATGGCGGACATATAAATGCATGTCAAGAAATGATTCATATCGACGTCATAATAGAGAGACAATTAATAGGATAAAATTCCTTCGTAAATATTTGGATCTAGAATTTATTGTAGAGCACTTATATAGAGTCTCGTCTGTTCCTAGGACTTCAGTGTCTTGTGCTGAATCCTAGGTGAGTGCTGTACCTACAGTGAGTAACTAGTTTCTAAATATAGCATCTTGTGCTGAATCCTAGGGATCGCTCGCATACATTTGTTGTGTCTACAACATCACTGCACTACTTATAATCCATTTCTTGTTAGGTTATGGGCCCCAATAGCAAGTTAACATCTGAGACACTTTGATTCCCAAAGTTAAATGGTAGAAACTACCATGCCTGGGCTGACAATATGAAAGCTGCCCTTCAAGCCCGAAAACTCCGGTTATTAGTTGACAGCTTGGAAGAATGTCCCCTTATACCCACTCCCAAACCTCCTTTCATCTCTAAGGGCCTCCCTTACTTGATGTCTTCAGTTGAGTATAGAGATTGGTTGAAGCCAAGAGAAGACTATCTTGATTGGTTGTGATCTGATAGTGCTGCTATGGGCTTAATGAAAGGTGCTATCAAGTTTGGACAGCATGAACATATTGCAAATATTACAACTTCAAAGGAAATGTAGAATCATCTCCACAATATCCACATCATCCAGCACTAGGGTATTAATGTTCACTACTATTACCAAGAGCTTTACACAAAGAAGTGGAATGAATATACTACTATGTCAGACCATATTAGGTCCTTCCTGAACCTTTGCCATCATATCATCAAGGCTGGTCAGAAGCTTGAAGATATTCATCTGATTCATGCCATGCTTTTTTCTCTTTCTTGTTTGACTATTTGGGATATTGTCAAACAAAATTTACTAGATAAGAGAAAGACTTTTATATTCAACATGGTGACCACAGAGCTTATTGCTGTAATCAACCAGACTGAGCGGGATTGTCAGGCTGAGAAAACAGAGAAGAAAGGTAAAGCTAAACAGCTAGCTTTATTTGCAAAATCAAGATCTTCAGATACAAGAGGCTTATTAGGTGTGGTTTGCACTTGAAGGTAAAAGTCTGTAGAGTTGGCTCAGACATGCACAGAGTGTAGAAACTTCATGCAATAAGCTCAGTGATGTGGACTTGTCAGAACAACCTTAGCCTCAACTTATGTGTTGTGCTTTCTACAAGCCACATGATCACAATTTCAGAGGATGGTCTTGTAAGGAGTTATAAGGAGAGAAGTAAAGTGCATCGTTATTGACACTAGAGATTTAGTGTCAACTTTAGTTGATTATCAGGCTAGCTATTACAAAGTGGTCACTAGTTTTAAATACATAAAATAGCAAAAGAAGTAACTAAAACAGATCTCCAAGCAAGTGTTTCATTAGTAAAACACTATATAGGAGTCCAGATTTAGAGAGGAGAAAACTCTATGTAAAGTCCAAGTAAATTTGTAGAGTTTGAAGGAGATAATTAGGCAATGGATACAAATGAATATGACCACAGATTTTGACTCAAATAAAGTGAAATAACCACAGACTTTTGATAGAATTAAGTCTATTATAAAGTACTAAAATACTGATGGAGTTTTGGGCACAAATAAGACCAAATAACTGTGGGAATTTAATGTTGTATTGAAGTCAAACATGTTTCAGAGTTTGGAATATGACAAGACTCTAGTATAGGAAATAAAAAAAAGTTGAAGAAGAGTAAAAAAAGCTGAAACCTACAGATGAATATCATACTTACTATCAGAAGTATTGTAAAGCATTCTGCTTAGTGAATGTATGGCCCATGATCAGTAGTCCTAATTAGGTAATCAATATAAAATTTTCACAGATTGAACTTCTACCAATATTACTTGTTTTCTATTATTACTTACACTTTCTTAGCTCTTTATTAAAGTATTTACTATAGGTAAGTGGTTGCTAGTTGTCTATACTATACCAAGCTACTATGCATTCTGTTCCTTCCAACAGGTTATAGGCCCTGGTTGTCTTAATCTCTAGTTAGTGCTTTTTTAGACTGTTTTCTATTAATGAGAAGAACTTAACTAACTTTACTAGTAAGCTGT
>Ga0157357_1000354_pt1 | contig 19712 bp, 14 predicted proteins | sample AttcapACBM1_FD_111485 | JGI IMG/M metagenome (GOLD analysis project Ga0157357, IMG submission 111485) | Fungus gardens microbial communities from leaf cutter ant in Botucatu, State of Sao Paulo, Brazil - Atta capiguara ACBM1 | ecosystem: Host-associated > Fungi > Mycelium > Unclassified ... | reverse complement strand
GACTAGTAGTTACACTGTAATTTGCTAGTCTGATAATTAATGAAGATAACTTCTTATTGAACTTAATCTCTGGTGTTCAATGGCAACACACCAAATCAGTACTTACTCCTCTTTCGAACTTCTTCCTATTATATAAAGTTGTAACCATATGGTAGACAGACAGTGCAGTATATAAGCTGAAGCCAAGGTCATTCCACAAGTCTGCACATCTCCAAGTCCATCTTGCAGACTTTCACCCTCAGTGTGAACTATACCTAACAATAAGAGATGCTTTGGTAGAAAAACAAGTTTAATAGGTTTTATCATATGTACAAAAAAGATTGGTAGATATATGGAAAGAGAATGTAATGGAAGATTTGGAGAATAAAAGCTTGGAGTTTGCAATAGTGGAAGATTTTCTTACTGACCTGAAAAAAGAATTCAGAAATGAAAATAACAAGTCAGTAAAGGTAGTAGAGTTGTAGAGAGTAGAGCAAAGAGCAAAAACAATGGAAGAATTTGTACAAGAATTCAGAAAAGTAGCAAGAGAAAGTAGTTTTGAAGAACAGACATTGATAGAAAAATTTAAAAGAGGAATGAACAATACTGTCTGGAAAAAGCTAATGGAGAAAGAACAACCACCTTGAAGTATTGAGCAATGGTATAAAGAAGTGACAAATCTAGGTAGGTATTGGAGAGAGAGTTAGAAGGAAGAATAAAAAAAGTTGAAGGGTAGGAAAGAGACTGGGAACCTACTACCAAGAACAAATATGTCAGCAAATACTAGAGAGATACAAAGGTAATAATTGTCTTAACCTCAAATTTGGCTGAGGAGGCAGAAGTTTCAGTAGGCACTAGCAGAGCCTACTCCAATGAAGGAAGTTGAGAGGATAAACATAGATGTTATAAACCCACAATAATAAGAGGCAGTGTTTGTGCCAAGGCATAATCCATATATAATGAATATGGATTGTGGAAGAAATTGTTATAATTGTGGAAGTTTTGGTCATATTGCAAGACATTATAGGAATTAGAGGATGGTAGGACAAGAGAGGCAAATCAGTTATCAGAACAATAATCATAATTTAAAAGAGAAGGAAAGTCTAGTAGTTCTTAACTAGGCTTTAGTAACTATAATAGGTTTGCAGTGCTTAGTAGAGTAATGGAAAATAAACCCTACTGCAATCTAAATGGTGATATATTAAGAGAAGTAACAGTGAAGATTGAACTGGAAAAGATTGATATATAAGAAGAAGTAACAGTAGAAGCATTGTTGGATAGTGGTACAACAGGACTGGTCAGGACTGGTCATAAGTTTGGAATTCACTAGAAAGCAAGTATTTAAGCTGAAAAATAGAAAGACCAATATATATAAGAAATGTAGATAGAACATTTAACAAGAAGAAACAAATATAAAATACTGTGGAAGTCAATATTTATTGCCAGAGACATAGAGAGAGGGCAGAGATTAATGTAATTAGAAGACATCAATGGAGTGTAATTTTGCAAGTACCATGGCTAGCTCACTACAATCCTAAGATTTATTTAAAAACAGGAGAAGTAAAGATAATAAGGTGTCTGGAAGAATGTGGAAAACAATGGAGACCAAAGCAGGGAAAACTGAGGTGGCAAAAGCAAAAGAAAGAAAAATAAAAGGAAGAAGAGAGAAAGAAGCAAGAAGAAAATAAACAGGAGAAGGAAAATAAAAAGAAAAAACCAAAGAAAGAAAGAACAATGGAGATAAAAAAAGTGGCAGAAGAATGGGAGACTTGGGATAAAGAGAAAGAAGCAGCAAAGTCTGAAGAAGAGGTCAAGAAATTGGTTTCTCAAAGATTCCACAAATAGATATATGCCTTCAGAAGGAAAGCAAGTGAGAGAATGTCAAAAAAGGAAATGTGGGATTATGTGATTGAGATGAGGAAAGTATTTGTGGAAAGGTGTATTCACTGTCAGGAGAGGAAAAGTATGTGAGTTCATTGAAGAACAATTAAGAAAATGGTACATCAGACCCTCAAAGTTGCTTCAAGTAGCATTAGTGTTTTTGTAGGAAAAAAGAATAGTAAGAAATACATGGTATAGGACTACAGGTATTTAAATAAACAGACTGTAAAGATTATTCTTTGTCTTTGATTTTTGATATTGTAGAAAAAATTGGTATAAAAAAAGTATTTACTAAATTAGATTTTACAATGAGGCTATAATAATATACAGATAAAGAAGGGAGATAAGAGGCAGCATTCACAATACTAGAATAATTGTTTAAACCAACTATAATGTTCTTTGAGCTTACAAATTCTCTAGCAACATTTCAAATGATGATGAATGAGATCTTATAAAACTTGATCAGTACTGAAGAAGTAGTGAGTTTCATTGATGATACTATATTAGGGATATAGAAAGAGGAAGGATATGATGAAGTAGTGGAGAAGGTAGTAAAAATGTTTGTAGAAAATGATTTGTATGTAAAACTGGAGAAGTGCAGGTGGAAGGTTAGAGAAAATCCCACTTGGAAGTAGTAATAGGACTGGAGAGAATTAAGATAGAGGAAGAGAAGGTGAAAGGAGTGTTGGATTGACTGACTCCAAAAGAGGTCCAGAATATACAGAAGTTCTTAGGATTAGCCAATTATTACTGGTAGTTTATCAAAGACTTTATATCTATAACTAGACCACTGCACAACATGGTCAAGAAGGATTAGAAGTGGGATTGGACAGAGAAGTAGAAAAAGGTGTTTAGAAAGTTGAAGGAGAGGTTTAAAAAAGAACTGGTATTAATAGCACTAGACTTAGAAGAAAATGAGAACAAAAGTTAATGTGTTGGATTATGCAATAGAAGGAGTATTATTGAAGATGGACAATGGAGACCAGTAGCTTATTTTTCAAAATCCCTCAATGACACAGCAAGAAATTATGAAATTCATGACAAAGAAATGCTGGCAGTAATTAGGAGGTTGGAGAACTGGAGACATTTATTAGAAGATGCAAAATTCAAGTTTGAGGTCTGAACCGATCACAAGAACTTGGAATATTTCATGAAAGCACAGAAATAGACAAGCAAGATAGGCTCTTTATTTATCAATATTTGATTTTATCTTAAAGCATATGTCTAGAAAAAAGATGGGAAAAGCAGATGAACTAAGTTGGAGACTAGATTAGAAGGTAGGAATAGAAAAGGACAATAATCAAAAATTAATAAAAGAAGAATGGGTTTGTAGTTTAGCAGAAGTAGTAATAAAAGGACTAGAAGTAGATATAATAGAAAAAATAAAAATGGTTAGAGAGATGAATGAGAAAGTAGTTAGAGTAGTGGAGAAAATAAAGAAGGCAGTAGTAAGAAGTGATGAATGGCAAATAGATGGAGAGTTGGTGTTAAGAAAAGGAAAAGTGTATATATTAAAGAATGAGAAATTGAGATTAGAGATAATCCAGTTACACTATGATATGCCAGTAGCTGAATATGAAGAGAGATAGAAAATGACAAAGTTAGTGATAGTAAATTACTGGTGGCCAAAAGTGACAAAGGATGTAGAAAAGTATATGAATGGATGCAATATATGTTAAAGGATGAAGAATAGAATAGAGATACCAGTATGAAAGTTAATAGTAAATAAGATACCAGAGAAACCATGGACATATCTGACAGTTGATTTTATCACAAAGTTACCATTACTAGCAGGGAAAAATGTAATTTTGGTAGTTTGCAATACATTGTCAAAAATGTGTGGCAACAACAGAAGAGACATTAGCAGAAGGATTGGGAAAGTTGTTTAGAGATAACATATGGAAGTTGCATAGATTGCTAGAAAGTGTTATATCAGATAGAGAACCTTATTTTACAGTAGAATTGACCAAGGAACTGAATAGAATGTTGGAAATTGAGATAAAGCTATCAACATCCTTCTATTTACAAACAGATGGACAAACAGAGCAAATAAATCAGGAACTGGAACAGTATCTTTGATTCTTTGTGGATAATAAACAAAGGAATTGGCTAGAATAGCTAGCAACAGCTGAATTAGTAGTAAACAACAAAACCTATTTAACAACAAAGATATCACCATTTATAGCAAATTATAGTAGAAATTTGAGAATGGGAGTGGATATTAGGAGAAAAGGGAAAGTAGAAAAGACAACAGAGTTTGCAGAAAGGATAAAAAAGGTGTAAGAGGAAGCTAGGGCAATATTAAGGAAGGTATAGAAGAAGATGAAGTAAAAATTAGATAAGGAAAGGGAAAAAGCTGAAAAATGGAAGAAGAAGGATAAATTAATGCTGAGCATGAAATATCTAGTTTTCAAGGAAAAACTGGCAAAGGAATTAGTAGATCAATATGTCAGTCTATATAAGGTAGTATTTACCAATGTAGCTAAATTATGACTGCCAACTTTAATGAGGATTTACCCAGTTGTGAACATTAGTTGAGTAGTGAGATATAAAAAGCAAATAAAAGAGAAAAGGTAGAGAAAGTGAAACCAATAGAAGTAGATGGAGTTGAAAAGTGGAAGGTAGAGAAAATATTAAACAAAATAAAAATAAAAGAAGTAGTATGAAAGAAGTAGTAGCAGAATTTGAAGGAAGGTTGAGTGTAGAAGTAAGAAGGCATGAAAATTTGGACATGATGGAGGAAAGAAACTTGAGAAGAGGAGAGTTACTAGAGAAGTATATAGCAAAGATATTGTATAGATGAAATAACAGAAAGTTTGAAGATGAATATTTAAAGAAGTTAGAGAGAAACTGATAAAAATTGAAGTCAGTTGTAAGTCCAAAGAACCTCACTCAGCTCAGTTATCTGTAATTGGGAGTTCAAAACCATGATATTTGGAATTAAGACTAAGAAGATTATATAATTACAAAGGAGAGCTTACTTGTAATGTTTGGAATCAAGACCAAGAAAACATCATAGGTAGCTTTGGGTATTGTATAGTATTTAGTCAAATAGTGTAATACAGGAACAAAAAGGGGGAAATATTATCTTATCTTATTTGTGTAGTAGTAATCTTTGAGATTACATCCTCTCTTACTCTGTAAAATTTAGATTCTTTTTCCTTTTTCCTATTGGTCAGGAGTCTTGTTCTCTTGTAATTCTGTACCTGGTAGCTAGGTATTATGTTCTGGGCTACATCCTTTAAAAGCTACTAGATAACATTTATCTAAGTCTATCTTCTTCTCATTAAGAATTTGATCTACAAGCCATTTTTAGTACTGTCAAATAAAAGAATAGATTCTGGCTGGGTAAGTTTCCAGAAAAAAGACTGGGATTGTTTGGCTGAAAACAGCATAATTGGCTTGTATGGAAGAAAGGAAAAATATTGTCTGAGTTGGAAAGTTCCAGTATATATTCTGATTTTTCTAGAAAGGCCTTAATAACCTTTCATAGTTCATCATATCTTGGCATAAATTTAGCAAAATGTTTATTCTCTCTAGACTTGTATTCTGAGCAGCAATTTCTTGTGCTTAGTATTACCATATCTTCCTCTTGATGAATATCTTCTACTATATGATGTAAGCTGGCATGATGTGCTTATCAAATCTTTGTTACCATAAGAGAGTATTGAGCTTTCTTGATGTCATTTTGAAGCCATTTAAGTATTTGGAATGCTTTTGAGACTTTCTTGGTATCTTGGATAGCTTCAATTAAGGGAGAAATCAGCTGCAGTGAGAACTTTGAGTGTAGTTGAAAGAGAGAGTAGCCAGTTGATGTTTTAACTGTGTTCATAATGCAGAAGTGTATTCTAGATAATACTTTTACCCATCCTTTCCATTGTTGATCCACATGGTAATGTAGTATTTGGTTTACTGTCTTGTTTGTATGCTTTGCTGCTCTATCAGTCTCTGGATAATAAGCTAATAACATTTTTAATTTTACTCCTGTCTGTTTATGCAACTCATTCTAAAATTTTCTAATAAACAGTTTATCATGATTGATTATGATTTTCAAGAGAAGCTTATTCTCACAATACTAGTTATCAAAGAATAGGTATGCTACTTCCTAAGCTATGTTTGTTGTCTAGTACAGAACTAATTGGATATCTGCTTAGTCTAGTCAGTCTATTGACAGAGGTTAATCAGAAAAGAGGTTATGCTAGGGTGTAACAAGAATTATGCAACATTAGCTCTTAACTGTGCACTAAATAATTCAAAAGAGACATTATCAGTGCCAGAAATCAATAGAAGATATAGAAACAATAATATAGAAAATGATTAGAACACATCAAACCCTCAAAATGGTTCTCATAAATATAAAGGAATAAAGTTAGAAAGGATATTAAAAGAAATATATAAGTATCAAATGCTTTTCCTAGCTAACACACCTTTAAATAGTGAACCTTACACTGTGTAACAAGTTTCTTTGGAAAATCTAGTAAATAGATTGCAAAGTTCCTTAAGAGCTTTCAATAATACTATTTATACTAGGTGATGCATCTTGAAGGCATCTCTCAAGTCAAATCTTACAACTGAAAATACCAACTAATACTCACCTCACTAGTCTTTCTCAGACTGCTAGAACTCTCTAAAACTCATCTAAAGGTGATAGCAGATACTAACAACATTCACTTAATAAAATAAAATAAAACCAAGTTTACTCTTTGTGATTCTGATAGCAGTCTCATTTGCCAAATTGTTACTTTTCAAGATAGCCAATTTCTTATCCTCTGCTCCAAAGAAACAGTCCAATTCTCTATAAGTGGACCTCTCTTCCAAGCTGACCAACAATAGCAAGTTGATCAGTAATGAGTATAAGAAATATCTTGAAAACAATCTGTACCTCTATTATAGTATAGGAGACTATAAGCTGGATTCCTATCCCAAGAAGCAAACTACAGCCATTTCCAAAGGCCATAGTACTTTATCAACTACTGATACCTCTGCAGCTGTTTCTAAGAAACCCTTAGAAAAATAAAGAACAACTTTTAGGACTCTGTATAAATTAAGGGCTATTTTAAACTTCTGTGTGTAGCAACAAGTTCTATCAATCTTAACACATCCACTCTTTCTGATCCTCACTCTCTCTTTGTCTCTCTTACTTCTTCATTAATCCTTGGTCAGGATAAAACTCCATTTCAAGCTTTAGTCAACTCTAAATCTACTTATTGTTTTGTAGACTTAGAATTTGTAGTCTGAAGACATCTGCAATCCTGCTAGTTGCTCTCTACTTGTTTAATGGATCATCAAACAGCATCATTTCCAAAATTGCTACTTTGTCTGTAAACTTCTCCTCTGGTAATTGTATGACTTTAAATTTCTATATTACCCTACTTGATTCTTCCTGCTCTTTGATTTTTGAATACAACCAGCTTATCTGTTGATTGGGCAAATAAGTCAATAAAATTCCATTTATTTTTGTGGAAAAATCTTACTCTCTCTTGTATTTTAGCTAATATACTATTGGTATTTTTGTCATCTCCTAACAACTCTCTGCAATTATTAGTTCCTGTAGTTTCCATACTTGTATCTGAGACCTCCATATCCATTTTTAAGTAATCTAACATTGTTATTATTAGTACTGTGACATTTCTGCATATATCAAAATTTTTAGAATCTAGCAAATTTTAACTCTATCTTTACTCTTTAGATATTTAGTCCAACTCTGCACAACTTGCAGAGGCTTCTAATCTTTTAAATATCCTTTCTGAGTATCATGAATTTGCCAATGTCTTTAGTAAAGCCAAAAATGAAGTACTTACTCCTTATTATCCTTATGAACTCCAAATCAACCTTAAAGAGGGTGTTCAACCTCTAGTTAGCCCTATATACTCTCTTTTGGTATCCAAACAAGAGTGTTATAACTTAAGTTCTTAGGTTAAGACAAAAGACATACTCTTATATTAAATAACACAAGGGAATTTAATAAAGTTTCTAAAATAAGATAGTTTATCTTATATACTACAGACTGTGGTTTGTATGCATATTACAACTAACTTATCCTAACTTTTATATGCTTTCATAAGGCTAATATGTTGTTGCCATGCTATATAATATTATTTATTCTAGAATCCTCTATAACCTTCTCTGTATCACATGATTGTGTGATCTGTGACTGTAGTAGATATCATGCCTCCATTATACTTTGTAACTCATATGACCATCACATCTTTTGCCTAAGTCTAAAATAAAATAAATAAAAAATGGAAAATAAAAATTGAGGAAAATCTCAATATGAGTTTTATCCAACTAACCTTATTCTTATATAATGTGCTAGTCTTATTTATCAAGAAACAAGACATTTTACTATATCTTTGTGTTGACTTCTGCAGTCTCAATACTCCCACTTATCTCCAATCTACTGGACTCAGTTTACAAAGCCTAAGTATATACTAAAATAAATCTTTGCCATACTTACCATTTGGTTTGTATTGCTAACAGTAATAAATAAAAGACTACTTGAAGGACATATTATATATAATTTGAGTAGTCTATAATACTCTTTAGTCTTACTAATACTCCTATAGCCTTCCAGCAATTTATAAACAACCTCTTTTCTAATATTTTGGATATTTGTATTATAGTTGTTACAACTCAAGACTTAGTAATAAGTCAAAAGAAAAACCTTGTATAGGATTTACATAAGAGAACTTAATAGAGTTCTATATATAAAATATCTACCTTATATACACTAGGCTAATGGTCTATGCTGTACTAAACCTAGCTTATTCTAAAGAGTATGTGGTAAACATACTATATGATATTATTGTTCCAGAACCTTCTATATTCTTCTGTATGATATATGATTGTATAACCATGACCATGAAATATGACAGATATATAACATTTTGTAATATTTATATATCATATTACACTTACTCCTAATTCTAAGTCCAAAATATAAAAAATAAATGAAAAATAAAATAGAAATGAGAAAAGAAATAAAAAATAAATAGAGTCTACTGTCTTCAACTCTGACAATGATATTAGGTAAGAAATATGTCTAGAAGAAGAAACTATCTATGGGAAAATCACAGAAGATGTCAAAAGACTGTAGGAATATAATCCAACATATATGAATGTAAATCTGGAGTAACCTTGGCTTCAGCAGATATGCTGCATCTATATATATCATAATAGTCATATTTAGAAAGAGAATTATAACAGAAAGTAAATCATAGAGAAAGTCAAACTTCTAAGTATGAGCACTCAGAACAATGTACTATAATAGTTGATTTACAAAGTATCTAAACATCTTAATACTAAGACTAAGACCATTCAAGAATCAGAGGAGATAGATAATTACTCTAGGTACATTAAAGTTCTTGGAAATCATGAAAAGCCATGTAATCAGTAATAAAGTGATCAGATATAAAAGAAAACCAGATAGATCTATACTAGAAGAAATATATCTACTTCCACAGATATTTTGAGCAGAGAAGAGCTTATGTAAGCATTATCTGTGATATATTTGGATGAATAGGATGTATTCAGATAAGTATGTAACAATAGCCTCCATCAAGTACAATTATTGATCATATGATAAAAACAGCTTGTATACAGACTATTACTCTTTTATATATATACTTTTGTATCTAAGGATTAGATCTCAGACTCAACAATATCAATTATTATTCATCTTTCATTAATTGTTCATCATCATCATTCTCTTGAACTTCTGAATCACTTCTAAACCTCTGAGAGTACATTTAAGATTCAGATATCATAAACAAGTAAGTAGTTTATTTTGTGATATATAATAAGAAGTTATATATGATAGTAACAAGTTATAGAAGCATGATGGAAGTGTGATATAATATCATAGGTTATATCATATAATACTAATTATCTATGGAAAGAGTTATAAAGTTGGGAAAGAAATAGTATAGTGGAAATAAATCCCATTCCATATAAATTATGCCTACCTCAAACCTACTTGAGGTTATAGGTTTAATTTCTGAGTAATCCTTCATGTTGGAAAACTGCATAAGTAAGATTAGGATTGATGCACTGTAAATAATCTTCTATAAGCATGGACTACCACTTTGCTCTATATAATCAATTGTTAATTTCAAAAAAAAAAAGAGTTATAAAGCTAAGATCACATAACATATCATCTGATTTAACATCACTATATTATCTAAGCAGTATATAAGATAAATAAAATTGTAATAGAAGCTTCATCATATTTTCTTATATTAATATAAGATTTCTCTTTTGTCTTAAGTTATAACACCTACAAAACAACCTCAATTTAACCTTCTAATTATTTTCTTGGAATTTATTTCACTTTGAGAGTCCTAAATGTTAATTCTCTAGATTAACAAGTCCAATTTGGAATATATTTCAATAATTCAAGGTTTTAATACCAAGATAATATTTTTAAGTAATTTATACATTATCTGAGAATATAGAAGACAGATTAAAATGACCTTTGGCTTCAGCTTGTATACTGTGTCTCTACTAGTCATACTGGTTATATATTTTGGAATAGAAACTGAAGACTTAGTAAGTAGGAAACCACTAGAAGATAGTAAGATATGTTATTGTCAACTCTAAAGATAAGTGCTAATTTTTAGTCAATTTTTAGGATGAGCTAATACTATTATGACTTAAGACCTTGTATAAGGGCAAAAGATGATTTTTGTATTAAGTAATACAAAAAAACTTAATAGAGTTCTAAGTACAAACTAGTCTACCTTATATACTACAGACTATGGTCTGTACACACACTATAATTAACCTATTCTAAAGTACATATACTTTCTATAAGGCTAACATATTGCCATGCTGTATAACATCATTTGTTCTAAAACCTTCTAGAACCTTCTCTGTATCATGTATTTATGTGACAGTTGTGATAGTAATGTCACACTGAAACCCTAATCCTAAGTCAAAAATAAAATGGAAAAGAAATTAAAAGAAAAAAGAAAATAAAGAATAAAATAGAGTTCACAGTTTACAATTCTAACAAGTATAGTGTAAACTACTAGATTATATACTAGGTATGCTACCTAGGGTAGTTATTTGAAATGTAAACTGCTAAGTGAGTTACCCTGTTTTCTAGTAATCCTCAGACATCAAGGAGAGAAGATTCATACAGTTAACAAAGACTAGCAAGAACATCCAAGATGAAATAGAGATGTATGATCTATACTGGAACAGATGGGAGATCAGGGAATATATCCTTGATCTTGAGTATATTGTTGATATCTACTTGGATGATATAAGTAATAGTCTTTGCATCTAAATTTTCTGGGATTTTCTTGTTGAACTCCTCTAACTTGTTCTGGACAATTTAGTATTTACCTTAGTCTTTTGACCAGATATTCACCTTTCATTCAGAAGGTGATTTGCTTGGGGTATTTCTGCTGAATCAGTTAACTATAGCTTATCTGAACATCTTCCTATCCATCCTGATTCATAGATAGTAATTATGAATTCCCATGCCACCATGCCAAAATAGTTCAGCTGAGAGAACTGATTGACTTTCTTTCAAGTGTTTGATGAACATAGCAATTCTCTGAAGAGAACCTGCAAGAAATTCCAAATAGGATGTTTACACTATATGGGATAGTAGAAGTCAATGTGTTTGGAGTTTCCTTCTAATCAACTACAAGGGGCACATTGGTATTGGTCATAAGGCATATAGCCTCTTGGTTAGTTCAGTTTGGGGTTTGTTAATGAACTCCTCAATGTCCATTTAGTTGGCCCATTATTAAGCCTCCATTCTTTCAGGGTATTCCACTGAAGACTTTGATTCAAATGATGTATTGGAAATACTTCATCTGGACATGACAGAGCTAGAGTATGAAGTAGGCTATTCTCTTATATTATCATTGAGGGCCATGTTACTTATATTGTGTAAGTTTTCATTGATGTTAAGAGAATTTCTAGAAGAAATAAAATGTGTCTTTGCAATTTTTCTATTAGGTGCTTTCATACAAGATGGTAGTACAAAGAAAAGAAGTGATGAGTTTGACTACCTAGTCTTTTTTTTTAAAAAAATCAACAACTTATAACACTGGATGCGATGGCAGTTCACAGTAACTACTTAGTAGCTACAATACATTAATGGGCAAACAACATGTAAAAGGAGAAAGAAAAAGAAAAAGAAAAAAGAAAAAGAAAAGAAAACTAACCTACAGCTAACAGGATTGCTATATTACTGTACTCTACTTTCAAAAGAGTTCCTGTTATTTTCTACCATACTACTCTCTGTTGAAACAGTTACACTAATAAGAACAACTATAGCTATCTGCTTGGTGGTCTCCTTTACAGTTCATGCATTTGAAGGTGTAAGAATATAGCTCTTCTTCTTTAGTAGCTGAATGACTTAACTTTTTGTTTTCCATACAGCACTATGCTTTTTCTTTGTAGTGTTCAGTCATATGAGCTCTGTAGCACTTGGCATACCTGGAGATATGAGAGTGACAGCTGAGTGTTAAATGGCCCCATTTCCAACAGTTTTTACACCGTGGAATACCCAGGTTCATATTAGTACTGCAAATAGTAGTGATATACCAGCCAATATTGAATTGCCAATTGATAATGTTCTTAGCCTCAGAACCACTCTGGGAATCCTATATATCCACCCAAACCACTACCATGTCCAATTTAGGAGACATCTTAATAATACATGGCTTTGATGTCAACATAACATCTTTGAACAAGTGTACATCTTTAAGCATACTTTCAACAATATCTGGAGTAATAACACCATTCTCCATCATATATGGAAGTCTGAGTATCTTCAAATATGACTTGGACTTTGGAAGATGAGGATTCTTGATCAAATCTGAATTGATATTGCTGATACTTTTGATGTACTTCTTAATTGTGGTTAAATCAGAAGGGTTGGCCAGCTTATTTATCATGATGTTGACTCCCTTGTTTGTAACTCAAATAAAGTCAGCAATAATGTCTGATTTGATATTTTTCAGACATTTATTAATATTAGCAATGTGCTAATGTACCAAATTGACTATCAACTCAGTATTTGATTTCGTTATGAGAACAATTACTTGCTTTCTTGATGGCCTCTTAGTTGTCATATTAATTTTGGGTTTCTTTTTACCCTCACTGCTTTTTGCTTTCATCATCCTTCCTACTTCATCAGCTAACAAAGATGGGAATACTTCTTTAATTCATAAAACATCTTCAATGTTTGATGAAATATTAGTTTTCGAAGCCTGTGCATAAGACTTCTTGACATTTGAAGACTTCGAAGCTTTCTTGACAACATTTTCACTATTCTTGATAGGAGGTAGAACAATAGGGGAAGTAGTGGGAGGAGTAGCTACTAAAGATGGAGTAGCTGTTGGTGCTGGGAGAGTTATACTTTCTACTGGTTTGTTGATGTTAGAAGTCAATGGCTTCTCATAAAAACATGTAATGCTTTTGTTAATTGTCAGACATTTCTCTATATCAAATACAAAATAATTCCATCTTGAATAAAAAGTCATGTTAATAAGATTGCAAAGACCTTTAATGATAGGGATATATTCTCCACTTGGCTTTCTGTTACTATTTAAGCTGACTGGGAAATTTTTGATATGATTAGTTAATCTCTCCAAAGAGATTTGCATATTTTTGACATCTTGATTTAAGGTTTCTTGAGACCCAAATAAAGACAATGCCTGACATGCTCCATCCCAAGAGCTCAAATCAGTTGGCTGGCCATTGCCATAATTTAATAAACCTGGCCTGAAACTACTCGTTTCTGACACGTTGCTGCCACTTGAACCACCTTGAGGCAAAGGAACATGAGGCAAAGACATATGTCCTGCTGGAGGGACACATGGTGAAGGCATGGTAATGGGTGGGGTATCACAACTCCAATCCATAGTTGAATCTTCCTGCTCCTCGCATTGGCTTGGTAGTCCGGATGGTTGATGAACGGCGACTTCTTGCTACTCGAATGTTTCAATTTCATACTTTACTTGCTCGTAGTGGTGAAAGAATATAGTGAACACAAAGTACACTACTATTTCTTATGAGCGCTAACCACATAAGATGGTGGTAGGAGGGAAAGAGCGGGTTTGCGACTACCCGGTCTGTCATCATACCATACTCCATGTAATAAACAATTTTTTAAAATACTAGCAAACCCCATACCGTGACAATTGTCACATGTCACGCATCGAACTCCAATGCGCCAATTCCTAAGCCATATTATCCACCGCAGTGAATGCTCTGCACTACATACCCCCCCACCCAAGAGCCTTCCTGAGTCTTTCTATCGGGAACAAGAGATATTCCGGTTCAGAAAGCAACGCGGCGTAAACTTAGGTTAGTTCCGTTCCCTCTCTGGATCGTTGTCAACTATCGTCATTATTAGGCTCTTGGTTTGTCCTGGAACGCTGGATTGCGGACGGACCATTCAGATCAGCTGTTCAACCTGCACAAAGTGATCTGGATGTAGCCCTTGGAAATAGCGCGAAAGCTATTCTAGAAGACCACTGGAGTAATTGGATCACAGAAGCAGATTGGGAATGGCTCAAAGAATGTGGTTTCAACGCTGTCAGGATTCCAGTAAGCTACGAATGGGATATGTTGAGTTTTACTTGAAGAAGTGACAGTTTACTTTGGTAGATTGGATATTACCACTTGGCAGGGCTCGATCCATCGTTGCTAGAAGGAACAGATTTTCATGATTGCAGAGATGTGTTCCTCAGTGCTTGGGAAAAGATCCAAGAAGTATTCAAATCCGCATACAAATATCGTATCGGCATACTCATTGGTAATATCCTCATATCGATGTTTTCAGTGTTTTATACACTATATTTTCCTAGACCTCCACGCTGCACCAGGTAAACAAAATGCTAACTCCCACTCTGGAACTTCCAAGCCTCCTACCTTCTTCTCTTCCAAGCACAACATGCAACATACCACACACATCCTCACTACTCTTCTATCACATCTGAATCAATTCCTTTATTCTCATAGCCCGCCTTTACCGAACCTTATCGGCATTGAATTAATCAATGAGCCAGACCCACCGTCTGACGCATCTCTTCAATCGTGGTACACCACCTCAATACAGAAGCTCCGTTCCGTCGATGCCACAATCCCGTTGTACATCGGTGAACGTTGGCGCTTGGATGCTTATTCGGACTGGCTTGTTCAGAGTCATGATGGGGGTGATGCTCTAACGGTACTTGATCACCACCTATATCGTTGTTTCACCTCGTCCGATATCAATATCCCAGCGGCGGATCACACTCGGGCACTCGATCCAGAAGCGGATGGACACACATTCCATTACTTCACTTCCCTTTCTGAGAAGCTTGGCCTCGTATCCGGAGGCTCAGGCATCGTTGTTGGGGAATGGTCGGGTGCTTTGAATCCCGGATCACTTAGTACAAGCTCTTCAGGCGGTTGGGAGGAGACCAAGCAATATGTCGATGCGCAGATTCGGTTGTACGATAAAACTTGCGCTGGGTACTTCTTTTGGACTTTCAAGAAGCAGCATCCGGGAGATTTTGGCTGGAGTTTGCGTGATGCAGTTGGTGCCGGGACGTTCCCGGATCGACTTGGTCTTCGGCCAACGATACCAGGCGGGGTAATCGAACCAGACGATGTTGCTAGAGCCAAATCCGACATAATGAATAGAGCGTGTGGTGAGGATGTTTTTTTCTTTGACGTAGATGAAACAATAAACGGTTGCGCAGAAAATCATCGGAAGTGGTGGTCCCAATACCCTGGCAGTTACGAACACTGGAAATTCGACGATGGTTTCAGCAAAGGATGGGACGAGGCTCTACGGTTTCTGATGTTTGACCTGAGTGGGAACAATTCGCTCACAGAATTAGGATTTACTCGTGCTTGGGCCCGGCTCCAAACAGAGGATCATGGAAGTAACTATTGGGAGTTTGAACATGGTTTCCTACAAGCCGTGAATGAGGCGCGTAATTTCTTCCAAAATCACTTTGGCTACGCTTGATCACGTCGGGTTACCGAAATCTATCAGATGTAGCTATTTCCGATATCCGACCGTCTGTAGCGTTTTTCACTTACATGTATATTCTGTACTCCTCATCTCTGCCTTGTGATCTCTGTACTAGTAGCATTCAAATCTCTGAAGGATACAATCGAAATCCAGTCTCAAGCTGATTGCCATGTTTTGAACACCGAACTTAGGCCTTAGTAGCATGGGTTTCAGACGACTTTTCAGGAGCATTCACTCTGATATGGCGATCGATCAGCAATGACCACTCGTATGACCTCACTGTGGGGTCAACTGTGGAGAGTTCCACTATACATGCATTTCAGAATAGGCCACCATTGATTCATTCTCCTTTCACAATTTCCTTGGGCATGGAAGCAAGCTTTGTTGGTGATAAGCAAGTTAATCCTCATAAAATTCCAGAGTCCAATACTCGAAAGATTCCAGATCAAGAACTCGATAAGAGGGAGGTCAGACGCCTGAGGGCAGGCGCTACGGATCCAGGAACAAACAAGTTAGCAGGAGCAGCGAGCAGAGATCCCAAAGGTAGATGTGTTGCGACTCCCGTAGTCCCATTTCCACTCACCGACATCTAGATTATGATACTTCTGGGAGAAGTGGTCAAGGAGATACTCAACCACAAAACGGTATGTCACTGTGCACCTGCATCTTCTGCGTTCTCATTCTCATTTTCCGTCAAAGATCCTATTCTTTGATTGATCTAGCATCACTAATCTTCCGCTACTGTACTGTATCCTGCTTCTTAAATGAATCTTCCCAATGTCTATTTCTCCTCCCTTAACGTAGACCCGTGTCCATTTACCTAAATCATCTTTCTCGTCCCATAAGTCATGTTTCATAAGTTCTTCAAAGTCACCAGACAGCTGATTTCGATGAAATTGAGTACGTTATACCATGCGTCGGAAACAGCAGGGAGGGTACAAGTTCAAACGACAAGCTCGCTAATAACTCTGCACCGTTCGAGAAAGTCTTTGGCCATTTAGTCCATCCAGAATGCGATCAACAGTATTCCTCATGAAGACAAGGCAGGGGACAGTGGGCGGCCATCATTTCGTAACATCTCCATAGCATCTTTCATACCGCCTGTCAATTCACCATCGATCAATCAATCATGTTCGCCACCCACCCTCCGCTGGATATATAAACGGAATCATTTGAATGCGTCCTCAATACCTGCCACCTCAATACCTGCCACCTCACGTACGTCCGTCCGTCCTGTTTTTCTCCCGCCATTGTAGTCATAGCAGGCCAGCGTTCCCTCAAGTCTGACATGAAGTTCATTCTTTACCCTGCTATTGCAACAGTTCTATTCTTCGCCTCAGCTGCAATTGCTTCTCCCACAACTGACCAGTGGAATGGTGCCGCTACCGCGGAGAGACGCTCTTCAGACTCCAACCTGAATCTCGGTCATTGGCATGGAGTGATTGAGGCAAACGTTCCAGCCACAAGGGAAGGTTGAGTACTCGTAAGTTCCCTCTCTTCTGCTGGCTTTGACTATACCAATCGTTTGATGCGCAGACGTTCAGCAACTGTTGCGGTGCATCTATTTTCAGTTTATAATCCACACATGTTCTGACCAAGCGCCCAAATACATGTCAACTCGTAAATGTTCACTTTCTTCTGTCGGTGCAGCATAACTGGTACGAAATGTCCTGGGTCAGATCTTGGCACTTCCATTCTAAATTTTTGAAAATCTCCCTCGGTGCATAAATGAACCATAACCTGTCGCTGGGCACGTGGGCAACTGGCGGCTTAGCTTACAACAAGCTTAATTCTGACTGTCTATCTTGGTCTACCACAATGAGCCTACAATGAGTATGTACTATATCGGGTAGTCGCATCGTAAGGCAATTTTATATATATAGGATAGGAGCTGACGTCGTTTGATGTCGTCAAGCGCCGAGCAATACAGAAAATGTACATATATGGTCCAGAACACTGGTAGCCGGCAGAATGGGAAGAAATGGAATATGGAAGAAAATAGAAATGTTCAACACCAAGGGCACCTAGAATTCAGCGTAAGGGCTAGTGTGGATGAGTGCGGTCTAGTGAGTGCAGTCTAGTGAGTGCAGTCTACCATGGTCAGGTTTTTGTTAGAAAACCCTAAGGCAGCAGCACTGTGGCACAGTAGGGACAACTGGTGGCTTATATAACTGGGCACCACTCTTGACTCTAGTGGGACTGTAACAAGCACACACAGGTTCTCCTATTAGGCTATCCTTATATTAGGCTATCCTTATATACTATGACCGAATATATGACATTATAGAGTCATAGCAGCATGGTACCAGATATAGTAATGCTAATGTGGAGAGCTTAGTATGTTTACTGAAGTTTATATATCCCTACAGGATGTAGACTTTAGTAATCTATTCTATGTAATTTTGTGTTACCTTGTACTGTTCTTTGATTATAAGAGCATTTGTTCCTATTTCATACAGGTATTGTTCATTCCATAGTATAAATACTGGACCCTTGTAGACATTCACCTCAGTTCTTGTCTATATTGCAAGTGACTGAGTCTTTCTGATTACTACAGGTTATTGTCAGATATGTGAAGCTTGGACTCTAGCTTTTTTATTTAATTTTCTTTTTTCTTTTTCTCTTTCTTTTCTTTTCTTTATTCTTGGATCTAGGGTTAGGGTTAGTGTGACATTATGACCACACTGTCACACACTGTCACAACAGATGACATGGTCACAGTAACAGTCACACAATCACATGGTCACATAGAACATGGTAGAAAGTCCAAGAATAATGATATTATACAATGTGCACAATACATATTAACCTCATGGCTGATACATGGTCTTTAGGGAAGACTAGAAATAGTTGAGTATGGACCACTAGTAGTTAGTATATAAAGATAAATATATTATACTAAGAACTCCATTGAGTTCTCTTATGTTAACCCTAATATAAGGTTTCTTTCCTTGATCAACTCTAATGTCATTAAATTATAACAGCTATGGGCCCTAACCATTGCTAAATCTACAGATTGTTAGGAGCAAATTGGACAATATTCCAATTGTGCTTCCAGATAGTTGTTGAAGAAAAGGATTTGTGGGACTATTATGACAGAAACAAAGTTTGGCTAACTACTAGTAGCTTGCCTATAGTAATTGTTTTTTTCCCTATCTTACCTACTTTGACTATCTCTATTATATCCTCTATTGCTATCACTCTGCCTATATCTTCTACTACTCTAACTGTTCTATTTGGAACTTCTACTAAGGTTCTTAAATGGGACTGAAATGAAAGCATAGCAAAATCACTTTTGTCCTAATAGCTGCTTAATTCAACATTAATAGTCATAGGCAGAAAACAATCAGCTACAAAGATATAGGCAGCTATTGTGAAGAAATATACATACAAGTATACTTTTTCCCAAACTTGCCTCCACTGTGATTTTCTATTCTCTCAATGTTTAAAGAATAGAAATACACAAGACTTTCTTAGTGATCTTCATGTATGACATATCAAACTAGAAGCTGTGGGAGTAATAGTCAGTTATAATAACTACAAGAGTATAATTATCCAGTCTTTACCTTGGTCTTTCCAAAGTTTTGCCTCAGAACAACTGACTTCTGCTACTCTTTGAGGAGAGATAATTAACTCTGATTTATTAATCACTGTAATCAGTGATGAGTCAGATCAGATGTAGTTGTCAGACACTAGAAAAGAAAAGAAAAATAGTAGCTATTATGATACTCCAGTTATTGATGCTGGTCAGTTAAAGAAAGAGGAAAAAGAAAAGAAAAAGAAAAGTACTCAAAAGCTATGTTGGGATTGTGAAAGTCCTTATATGAAGAGGATGTGTCCTAAAAGAATGTCAGGCATGGTT
>Ga0157357_1000350_pt1 | contig 19771 bp, 12 predicted proteins | sample AttcapACBM1_FD_111485 | JGI IMG/M metagenome (GOLD analysis project Ga0157357, IMG submission 111485) | Fungus gardens microbial communities from leaf cutter ant in Botucatu, State of Sao Paulo, Brazil - Atta capiguara ACBM1 | ecosystem: Host-associated > Fungi > Mycelium > Unclassified ... | reverse complement strand
CGCTGCTGCGTTATAAATCTGTTTCCACCGATCCGGCTTTTAGCGAAGATTGCCGTCAGGCGGCCGATTGGCTGGTGGAGGATTTGCGCGCTATAGGCTTTGCGGCGGATCGCCATGATACCAAAGGCCGCCCTGTTGTGCTTGGCCATTGCCGCCAGGCGGGAGAGCAGGCGCCGCATGTGCTGTTTTACGGCCATTATGATGTGCAGCCGGTAGATCCTCTGTCTTTGTGGAATCATGATCCCTTTGAGCCGCGGCTGGAAAAGCGGGACGGCAGAGAGGTGATCGCCGCGCGCGGCGCGTCTGACGATAAAGGCCAGCTTATGACTTTTATCGAGGCGTTGCGCGCGTTTAAGGCGGTGGAAGGGCGGTTGCCGCTCAATGTGACTATTTTGCTGGAAGGGGAGGAAGAAGCCGGATCCGAGGCGCTTAAGCCTTTCCTGCATGAGCATAAAGAAGAATTAAAAGCCGATTGCGCGCTGATTTGCGATACCTCCATGTGGAACGGGCAGACTCCCTCTGTCACTATGAGCCTGCGCGGCCTGGTGGGGGAAGAAATTATTATCAAAGCGGCGCAGCGTGATCTGCATTCCGGCTATTATGGCGGCGCGGCGGCTAATCCCATTCATATTCTGGCGCGTATTCTGGCCGATATGCGTGATGAGAGCGGCCGCATTACTATTCCGCATTTTTATGACGGGGTGGAAGAAACAGCGCCGCAATTACAGGCGGATTGGGAAAAGTTGCAGCTTGATGCGGAGCATTTTTTAAAACCGGTGGGGCTTTGGCAGGCCGCGGGGGAAAAGGGGCGCTCGCTGGCCGAGCAGGTTTGGGCGCGGCCAACGGCCGAAGTCAACGGCATTAGCGGCGGCTATGAGGGAGAAGGGTTTAAAACCGTTATCCCGGCGCAGGCCGGCGCCAAAATATCCTTCCGCCTGGTGCATAAGCAGGATCCGCTGCAAATTCGCCGGCATTTTCGCCAGTTTGTGCAAAGCCGGGTGCCGGCGGATTGCACGGTAGAATTCAGGGAACACGGCGCCGCGCCGGCGCTCAGCCTTTCTCCTGCTTCGCCTTTTGTGCAAAAAGCGCAAAAAGCTTTACTGGAAGAATGGGGGGTGCCGGCGGTTTTGGTCGGAGCCGGCGGCTCTATCCCGATTGCCAATGATTTTTGCGCCGTTTTGGGAGTGGAGCCGCTTTTTATCGGCTTTGCCCTTGATGATGACTGTATCCACTCGCCGAATGAAAAATATGATATGCAATCTTTCCGCAAGGGGCAGCGCTCCTGGGTGCGTATTTTGGCTGAGCTGGCAAAAATACAGGAGCCGCCGGCGCGGTAAAGGGCAGCTTGTCGGCTGCGCCGGTTTGCGGGCAGGCCGGGCGAAATTTTAGCCGGCGCGGTAAGGGGTGGTGTCGGCTGCGCCGGGCGTGGGGTGTGCCGGGGGGCGGCATTGGCTGCCGCGCTCCGGCGTGAGAGGCGCAATACAGGCAGAAAGATTACAAGCAATGACAGCGCTGAAAAATGTGCATATATATCAAGGCGATTTGCCGCATCTTGACCGCTACCGCAATGGCGCGGTAGCGGTGGATACGGAAACTATGGGGCTTAATGTGCCGCGTGATCGCCTGTGTCTGGTGCAAATTTCTGCCGGGGACGGCGCGGTTGATCTGGTGCAAATAGCCGCCGGGCAGAAAAAGGCGCCGAATTTGGTAAAATTGTTGAAAGACAGCAAAATTACCAAAATTTTTCATTATGCGCGTTTTGATATGGCGGTGCTGGCTCATAGTTTCGGCATTATGCCGCAGCCTGTTTTTTGCACAAAAATCGCTTCCAAACTGGCGCGCACTTATACGGATCGCCATGGTTTAAAAGATTTATGCGCCGAATTGCTGGATATACAAATTTCCAAACAGCAGCAATCTTCCTGGTGGGGCGCGGCGAAATTAAGCCCGGCCCAGCAGGATTACGCCGCGAGTGATGTTTTACATCTCCACGCTTTGCGCGATATTTTGCAGCAGCGCTTGCAGGCGGAACAGCGGCTGAGCCTGGCCGAAAGCTGTTTTGCCTTTTTGCCGGCGCGTGTCAGGCTTGATCTGGCCGGTTGGGGCGAGCAGGATATTTTTGCCCATAATTGAGCGGCCGGCTGTTTTTATGAGATATAATGGGGGGCGGCAGCGAGCGGCGCTTTTAGCCGGTGCTTGCCGCCGGCTTCTTCCGGGCCGGCGGCCTGAAACCGGCTTCGGCCATCTGGCCAGGGTAAAAGCCGGGAGGCAGCGTCAAAAAAACTTCAGCAATCGCGCCGCCCGGCAGCGGGCAATGCGGCGCGCGCAAGGGTAGGGAACACAGGCAGGCGCCCTGCCCGGCGGCGGGCGGTGGCGGGCTGTCAGGCGGCGTGGCGTTTGCCGGCACTATGCCCCCGGCCCGGCAGGCGGCGGGTTGGTGAAGCTGTATCCCGGCCTGAGGGCTTGAACCCGGCCCTTGGCGCGGTTGGCAAAAGGTTAAGAACCAGGCGAGCGCCGGCCGCTTTTATAGTGCGGAGCGCCGAGCGGCATTGCGGAGCGTCTGGTAGCCTTTTGGCGGCAAAGCAGGAAAACTCTGAAACCGGCTCACTATAATGCAAAAGGCCTTTTGCCGGTTTGCCGCTGAAACGAGGCTGAAGCCTGCGCTTGCCGCCGGCTTTTTCCGGGCCGGCGGCCTGAAACCGGCTTCGGCCATCTGGCCAGGGTAAAAGCCGGGGGGCAGCGTCAAAAAAATTTCAGCAATCGCGCAGCCCGGCAGCGGGCAGCGCCTTTAGCTGCGCTGCGTTGGTAAGGAGTGCCGCCAGAGCCGGCAGCGGGCAATGCAGCCGTGCGCAAGAGCAGGGAACACAGGCAGGATCCCTGCCCGGCAGCGGGCAGCGCCTTTAGCTGTGCTGTGCCGGTAAGGAGTGCCGCCAGAGCCGGCGGCGGGCAATGCGGCACACGCGCAAGAGCAGGGAGCGCAGGCAGGCTCCCTGCCCGCAGCGGGCAGCGCTTTTAGCCGGGCGGTGGCGGGACAGCTTTTCCCGTATAGCGTGTCTGCGGCTTTGCCGCCGCTTATCCTTTTACCCCGTCAGCCTTGATTCGCCTGTTTATCGATCCTTACAGCAGGAATCTCCTCATTATCAGGGTAATTTTTAGTATTTATTACGCAATATTTAATTTTTATAGTAAATTTTATATAAAATCAGGGCGTTATTTGTATCAGAAGAATACAGTCCAAGGTTAAACCTATAGTTTTATTTTGAAATAAATGCAATTTTAGCGTGTGTTGCTGTTTTACTACAGACATTTTCTGCCGTTTACTTATATTCAAAGTCATTGCAGTTCATTGCATTGGAGAAACGGACATGAAAATGAAATATATGATTGCGGCTTCTATTGCTGCTTTGATAGCTTCCGGCGCAGCTAAAGCGGCCGATATTGTTCATTACCAGGAGCCTGAGTTCCAGCCGGCTTTTAGCTGGACAGGCCTTTATGCCGGCGGCACGATCGGCGGAACCTGGGGCAATGCCAAAACCCGCTTCAAAAGCAAAGAAACCGGGGAAATGCTGGGCAAGAAGAAAATTAAACCGAAAGCCTTCCAGGGCGGCTTTTATGCCGGTTATAATTTTCAGTTCTCAGATGCCATTCTGGTTGGCCTGGAAACAGACTTTCTCTTCACTGGCGGCGGCGATGATGGCCATCTTGGCGATTACCGCATCAGCGTTCGCCAGAAGTGGAACGGCGCTACCCGCCTGCGCGCCGGTTATGCCTTTGGCCGCTTTTTGCCTTACGCTGCTATCGGTGTTTCTTATGCTGATATTAAAACGCGCGCCAGCAAAGATGATACCAGCAAATCCAAAAGCCAAACGCGTGTCGGCTGGAATGTCGGCGCCGGTGTTGACTACGCTATGACCGATCATATCGTGCTGCGCGGTGAATATCGCTTTACGGATTTTGGCAAAGATACCCAGACCTTCAATACGGCGGATCGTTACCGGGTGAAATATTACCAGAATGATGTCCGCTTTGGTGTGGCTTATAAATTCTAGGTTCATATAAAGGTTTCTTCTTTATAAGAGCAGTATAGTTTAGCAGGAATAGCTGTTTTACAATAGATATTCTCAAAGCAAAAAAAACATACTGCGCCTGAACTGCGAATTGAAAATATAAAACAGGGCATGGCCTGCTATAGAAAATGCCCTGTTTTACCGGTTTGCATATAAGGGAGCCAATAGCCTCATATGCAAAGGCTGAGTGAAGCAAAACCCTGTTGTAATAAGTAGTGCTCCAGTTACAAGCTGTTTGTTCCTGTAACCTGCCTGTTATGCCTGTTATGCCTCATCTGGCTTGTGTTTGTAATTGTAACGTGTTCACAAGGGCAGGAATATACTGTTATGAAAAAATATCTGATTGCCGTTTCCGCCGCTGCTTTGCTCGCTTCCACCGGGGCAAGAGCGGCCGATATTGTTACCTATCAGCCGGAGCCTCTCCCCTTTGCTCCGGCTTTCACCTGGACAGGCTTTTATGTCGGCGGTGAGCTTGGCGGATCATGGGCCAAAGCCAAAGGGCGCCTGCGCCATAATGGCGAAACCATAGCCAAAAAGAGCCTGAAGCCGGACGGCTTTATCGGCGGTATTTTCGCCGGTTATAATTTCCAGTTTAATGACAGGATTGTGCTGGGTATTGACACGGATTTCCTCTGGGACGATGTTGATGACAGCAAAACCCGCAACGGCACGAAGTTGAAAGCCGAGCAGAAATGGAACGGCGCTACCCGCCTGCGTGCCGGTTATGCTTTTGACCGCTTTTTGCCGTATATTGCCGCCGGTGTGTCTTATGCCCGGCTTGAAAGCCGCTATCATGACGGGGAGAGCGCTCACGGCAAGAAGAAAAGCCGCGCCGGGTGGAATCTTGGCGCCGGTGTTGATTATATTCCGCCTCTTTTTAATAATCATATCGTTTTGCGGGCCGAATATCGCTACACGGATTTCGGCAAAAAGACGCATAATCTCGGCGATGATTATAAATACCGGGTGAAATATCATCAAAATGATTTCCGCGTTGGGGTTGCCTATAAATTTTAGGCACAGGGCAACAGGCCGCGCCTGTATGCCGGGCAAGGTCGGAATAAAAGCAAAGGCGAGGCGCGCCCGGCAGGTGCGCCCCGCCTTTATGCTTGCCGCTCTGCCGGGGTAAAAGCGGCCGCCGCCGGCGCCATAAGGGAAAAAACAGTCCTATTCCGGCCAAAATTGCCGCAACAGGCTGAAAAAGGCTGAAAAAGCAGCGCATGAAGCCGGGCGCGGCGGTTAATCTGTGGCAAAACGGCTTGAACTTGGGCGCCGGTTTTTTTATAGTCTTGCCGTGGTTCACAGGTTTTACGAGCGGCGGCAGGGATATTATGAGCGAAAACAGCACAAACGAGCCTAAGGGAAAAGATTATTCCGCTACGCTTTACCTGCCGCAGACGGCCTTTCCTATGCGCGCCGGCCTGCCCCGGCGGGAGCCGGAGCTGGCGGATTATTGGCGCCGCATCAATCTTTATAAAATTTTGCGGCGGGATTCGGCCGGGCGGGAGCCTTATATCCTCCATGACGGGCCGCCTTATGCCAACGGCTCTATCCATATCGGCCATGCGCTCAATAAAGTGCTGAAGGACACAGTCTGCCGCTCGCGGCAAATGCAGGGCTATAATGCCAATTATGTCCCCGGCTGGGATTGCCACGGCCTGCCGATTGAATGGAAGGTGGAAGAAGAATATCGCGCCAAAGGCCGCAATAAGGACGAAATCCCGGTGGCGGAATTCCGCCGTCAGTGCCGCGCTTTTGCCGCGCATTGGGTTAAAGTGCAGGCGGAAGAATTTGAGCGCCTTGGCATTATCGGCGCTTTTGCCGATCCGTATAAAACCATGGACTGCAAGGCGGAGGCGCGCATTGCCGGCGAGCTGATGCAATTTGCCGCCGCCGGCCAGCTTTATCGCGGCTCCAGGCCGGTTATGTGGTCGGTGGTGGAGCGCACGGCGCTGGCCGAGGCCGAGGTGGAATATCACGATGTTGAATCCGAGATGATCTGGGTGAAGTTTCCGGTTTTGTCCAGCCCGGCGGCCGATCTGCGCGGGGCTTTTGTGGTGATCTGGACAACCACGCCGTGGACGATCCCCGCTAATCGCGCTGTCTGTTACGGTGAGGCGGTGGCGTATAATCTGTATGAAGTCAGTGCGGCAAAAAATGCCTTTGGCCCGCAAAAAGGCGAAAAATTGCTGCTGGCGGCAAAGCCGGCCGGGGCCTGCGCGCAAAAGGCCGGGCTGGAATTGCAGCTTGTCCGCCCGGTTAGCGCCGCCGAGCTGACGGCAACTGAGCTGACCCACCCGCTGCGCGGCGCTTTTGCCGGCGCGCGGGGCAAGGACGGGGGCGAGGCCTATGCTTTCCGCGTGCCGCTTTTGGCTGCCGCTCATGTCAGCGATGAAGCGGGCACGGGCTTTGTCCATACGGCGCCCAGCCATGGGCGGGAGGATTTTGATGCCTTTATGGCGGCCGCGCCGGAGCTGCAAAAACGCGGCATTGATGCTGCTATTCCCTTCCCCGTTGATGATGCCGGTTATTATACGGCAGACGCGCCGGGGCTTGATGTCGAAACTGCCGGCAAACGGGTGCGGGTGCTGGACGACAAGGGCAAGGAAGGCGGCGCCAATAAAGCGGTGATTGCCGCGCTTATCGGCCGCGACCTTCTGTTTGCCCGCGGCCGGCTGAAACACGCTTATCCGCATAGCTGGCGTTCCAAAAAGCCGGTTATTTTCCGCAATACGCCGCAATGGTTTGTCGCTATGGATAAAGATCTGGGCCAGGGCGACAGTTTGCGCAAGCGGGCGCTGCGGGCGATTGATAAAACCCGTTTTGTGCCGCCGGGCGGGCAAAACCGCTTGCGCGCTATGGTGGCCGATCGGCCGGATTGGGTGCTGTCGCGCCAGCGTGTCTGGGGGGTGCCGATAACGCTTTTTGTCAATGATAAAGGCGCAATTTTGCGCGATGAGGCGGTAGACAGGCGCATTATTGCCGCTTTTGAGCAGGAAGGCGCCGATGCCTGGTTTGCGCAAGGCGCGCGGGAGCGTTTTTTGCAGGAGCGCGCCCGTGAGCCGTGGCAGAAAATTGATGATATTCTTGATGTCTGGTTTGATTCCGGCTGCACCCATGCTTTTGTGCTGGACGAGCGGGATACCAAGGCGCGGCGGCAAAACGGCACCAATTTGCGCCGCCCGGCCGATGTCTATCTGGAAGGGTCGGATCAGCATCGCGGCTGGTTCCAGTCTTCCCTGCTGGAAGCCTGCGGCACATTTGGCCGGGCGCCGTTTAAAACTATTGTAACCCATGGTTTTACCCTTGATGACAAGGGCAAGAAAATGTCCAAATCGCTGGGCAATGTGGTGCGGCCGCAGGATATTATCAAAACATACGGCGCCGATATTTTGCGCCTGTGGGTGATGAGCGGCGATTATTGGGAAGATCAGCGATTAGGGCGCGATATTGTGCAGACCAATGTCGATGCCTATCGCAAATTGCGCAATACAATCCGCTGGGCGCTGGGCGCTTTAAGCGCCCTGGCGGAATTGCCGGCGCTGCAAAAAAAGCTGGCTGATGCGCGGTTTGATGCCGATATAGCGGCGCTGGAAGAGTTTTGCGCCAAAGGCGGCGAGCCGCCTTTGGCTCTGCCGGAGCTGGAGCGTTATATGCTGGCGCAGCTTTATGGGCTGGATAAGCAGGTAAGAGCCGCTTATGAGGCTTTTGATTTCAAACGCATTGTCCGCCTGCTGCTGGATTTCGCTATCAATGATTTGTCGGCCTTTTATTTTGATATACGCAAGGATATGCTCTATTGCGATGCGCCGTCTTCCCGCCGCCGGCTGGCGGCGCTGTTTACCCTGCGGGCGATATTTGAGCGCTTTATCACCTGGCTGGCGCCGCTTTTGCCCTTTACGGCCGAGGAAGCCTGGCAGGAATATAAAAGCAGCGGGCCGGAGGCGGCAAAAGCCGCGCCCGAGCCGCCGGCGGCAGCAGCGGCGGATAAAGCGGTTTCGGTGCATTGTGAGCAATTCCGCCCTGTGCCGGCAGGCTGGCAGCATGGCGGGGCGGCGGCCGGCCGGCCGGCAGAAAAATGGCAGCATATTCACAAAGTGCGGCGGGCGGTCACCGGCGCGCTGGAGCAGGCGCGCGCCGCCAAAGCCATTGGCTCTTCACTGGAAGCGCGGGTCACGGTCTATATTGAAGACAAAAATCTTTATCAGGCCATATGCGATTATGATGATTCTGCGGCCGGCGGCGGCGCGCCGCCGGCAGAACATAATTCCTCTGCTATGGCCGATATATGTATTACCAGCGGTTTTGAGCCGGTTTATGTTGACGGCGGCCGGCGGGAAGACACGCTAAAAAGCGTGAAAGCCATGCCGAAACAGGCTTTTACCCTGCCGGGCGCGCCGGGTGTCGGCGTGGTGTGGCATAAGGCGGCTGATGAAGGCTATAAGCGCTGCGCCCGCTCCTGGCGGTGGACGGCTGATGTCGGCTCTGACCCTGAATACCCTGATGTTTCGGCCCGTGATGCCGCCGCCCTGCGGGAAAAGCATAAATTAGGGCTGCCAGCAACACAAACACAGGCGGCAAAGGGCTGAGCCGCCCGGATTGCGGGGCACTATATTGAGGCTGATTAAACCGTGAGCAAGGCTTTGCCCATGCCGGGAAGACAGATAAAACAGGCACAATGCCAAGCCGGATTGCGGCGGGCGCTGCTGGCGCCGGCGCTGCTGGGCGCCGGCCTGGCGCTTGCCGGCTGCGGCGGCCCGACTTACGGCACCGGCAAAACCAGCGGCCGGCAACTGGCTGATGATTTTTCCAATATTACGCGGTGGAAATCGCTGAGCAGCAATAAAAATGTCGATACCAGGCCGCGGCCGGAGCTTTTGCCGCCGACCGGGGCGGATTTATCGGCGCCTTTGCCGCTGCCGCAAGAGGCGGTGGCGCGCCCTGATAATCCGGACTGGCCGGAAAGCCCGGAAGAAAGGCGGGCGCGCTTGCGCCGGGAGGCAACAGAAAACCGCAATAACCCTAATTATGTTTCGCCGATTATGCAAGATGACGCGCCGCAAACCCGGCGCTATTTGCCAAACGGCATTGATCGCGCCCGTGAGCGTGAGGATAATATGCCGAGTGCGGCGGCAACCAGAGAGCAGGCGGCGCGTTATAAAGAATTGCGGCAGGAAGAAAAGGCCGCCTCCACCCCCGGGACGCGCAAATATTTGAGCGATCCGCCGCCGGATTATTTAAAACCGGCGCCCAATGCGCCGGTTGGTGATTTGGGGGAAGAGGAAGATGAGAAAGAAAAAGCCAAAAAAGGTAAAACCAGCATTTTCGGCAAATAAATGAGCTAATCCGGTCAGGCCGGCGGCGGCTCTGCGGCGGCCGGCGGCTGGGTGAGGCCGGCGAGAGGAGGTTGCTTTATGCATATTGCTATTATTGGTGCCGGCCGCATCGGCCGCCTTGTGGGGTTTAGCCTGCTGACGGATTCTGCTCTGTTCACGCGCGGCGCGGCGCGGCTTGACAAGCTCACTTTTATCGGCCGCGCCGGCAAGGAATGTGAAGGTATCCGGCGCGATTTTATTGATGCCGGCCGTATCAACGGGCTAATGCCGGAAATCTGCTTTGCCGGTGATGACGCTATGGCGGCGATTAGCGGCGCTGATAGTATTATTATTGCCGCCTCTGCCGCCCGGGCGAAAAACGGCACACGGGAAGATTTGTTGCACACCAACAAGCAGCTTGCCAAAAATATCGGCCGGGCTATCGGCCGTTATGCGCCGCGGGCCTTTATTATCGTCGTTTCCAACCCGCTGGATATTATGGTGGCGCTGGTGCGGCATTATGCCCAATGCCGGCCGCAGCAGATTTGCGGCGCCGGGCAATGGCTGGATACTGTGCGTAGCCGCCGCATTGTGCCGAAATACGGTGCCGGCAGCGGTGCCGATATATGCGTTGTCGGCCCGCATGGCGCGGCTATGCTGCCGGTGCTGGACAGGCTGGAGCTGGCTGACAGCGCCGCGGCCCGGCAGGAAATTATTGACGAAGGCTATGCTATAGTGCGGCTCAACGGCTCGGCCATTTATGCGCCGGCGGCTAATATTATCGCTATTTTGCGCCATTATATGGCCGATAGCGGCGCAGTTTTGCCGCTGTGCGCCTATTATCACGGCGTTTATATCGGTGTTTTGGCCTCTGTCTCCGCCCAAGGCATTAGTAGGGCGCATTTGCCTTCTATGTCGGCGGCTGAGCAGGCGGCTTTTGCTCAGGCCACCGCCGGCCTGCAAAAAACTGTCGCTGCCCTTGTTGCCGAAGACGAACAGGCCGCAGCGGGCAAAGCCAATGGGTAAAAAACAGCACCATATTCCACGCTTCCTGCTGCAGAATTTTGCCGATAAAGAGGGATATATTTGGGTTTTAGATAAACAGACAGGCAAATGTTTTCGTGCCAAGCCTGAAAAAGTAGCCTGTAAAAATTATCTCTATTCTATCGGTGAGTGATAATAGGCGGGAAGATTATTTTGCCGGGCTGGACGGACTGGTCGCACCTCTTATAACGAATATTATAAAAAATAAAGAACGGCCTAAAACCTGCGAGGATAAAGCGCTTTTGCTGTATAATATGGAGTATATAGTTTTTCCAATCCGTTCGGATATGGGCATAATATTTGTTAATAAGAGGCTGCCTTGCGCCAATAGCCTGTCAGACAGTTTGCAGGCTCTAGGAGGAGAGGCGGGTATTAACAGGCTTACCGGCCTTTTTGCCCGGCGCTATATTTATGGCGCGAGTGAAAATGTTTTGCGGCAGGCTGCGGCTGCTGCCGAAGCCTTTAAAAAAAGCCTGACGCCGGGTAAATAAGGCTTTTTGCTTCCCCTCAGGTTTCGGCCTTTTTCAGCAGGGTTTTGAGCTTGTAGATTGCGTCCAGCGCGGCGCGGGGGGTAAGGCTGTCTGGATCCAGCGCCGTTACCGCTGTGAGCAAAGCGGCTTCCGCTGCCGACAGGCCGGGAGGCTGAGCGATCATGCCTGCGGCGGCGCGGGCCGGCGCATTATCGGCCGGCAAAGAGCTGTTTGGCGCCGCCTTGCCGCCCGGCAGCGGCAGGCCACCGCCAAAAAGCGGCAGGCCTTGCAAAATATCGGCGGCCTGGCCGGCCGGCGCCTGATTTTCCAACTGCGCCAGCACCGCCCGCGCCCGGGCGATCACCGCTTCCGGCAGGCCGGCCAGTTTGGCTACCTGCACGCCATAAGAGCGATCGGCGGCGCCGGCGCTCACTTCATGCAGAAAAATAACATCATGCTGCCATTCCCGCACTTTCATCGTATGGTTGGAAAGCCGCGGCAGGCTTTTGGCCAAAATGGTCAATTCATGAAAATGCGTGGCAAAAATAGCGCGGCAGCGATTGACATTATGCAAATATTCCAGCGCGGCCCAGGCAATGGAAAGCCCGTCAAACGTGGCGGTGCCGCGGCCGATTTCATCTAATATCACCAGCGATTTTTCACCCGCCTGGTTGAGAATGGTTGCCGTTTCCACCATTTCCACCATAAAGGTGGAGCGCCCGCGCGCCAGATCATCAGAAGCGCCAACCCGGCTGAACAGCCGGTCAACAAGGCCGATATGCGCCTTTTCCGCCGGGACAAAAGAACCCATTTGCGCCATCAGCACAATCAAGGCATTTTGCCGCAAAAAGGTGGACTTGCCGCCCATATTGGGGCCGGTCAGCAGCCAGATACAGCCGGCTTGCCCGCCTGCCCCGGGCAAGGAGTCCGAATCCTCGGCCGCCGCTTGCGGCGAGAGATCGCAATTATTGGCAATAAACGGATCGGCCGCCTGACGGCGCAAAGCCTGTTCCACCACCGGGTGGCGGCCGTTGCGCACGGCCAGCGTCAGGCTGTTATCCACCTGCGGGCGGCAATAGCCCTGTTCTTCAGCCAGCACCGCCAAAGCGCCGGAAACATCAAGCGCCGCCAGCGCGGCCGCGCCTTCGCGCAGATCATCGGCATGGCTTTTAATTTCGGCAACCAGCTCTTCAAAAATCTGCAATTCCACCGCCAGGGCGCCATTGGCGGCCGAGCTGATGCGGCTTTCCAGATCTGCCAGCTCAGCCGTGGTAAAGCGCATGGCGTTGGCCATGGTCTGACGGTGGATAAAGCGGGTTTTGGCAGCCTCTGTCGCCAGCATAGGCGCGGCCTGCGCCGCCGTTACCTCGATAAAAAAGCCCAGAATATTATTATGCTTGATTTTGAGGTTTTTAATGCCGGTTCCCTGCGCCAGGGCATTTTGCAGGCCGGCAATAACCCGCTGCGTTTCACTTTTCAGGCTGCGCAATTCATCAAGCTCGGCATTATAGCCGGGGCGGATAAAGCCGCCGTCCCGCTTGAACAGCGGCAGCTCATCATTGAGCGCCGCCTGCAGCTTTTTGCGCCAGTCATCAGGCAGATCTTCCAGCGCTTCCAGCGCCTGCTGCAGCTCTGCCGGCGCATTAGCCAGGGCAAATTCATGCCGAATAGCGCGCGCCGCATTTAAAACATGCAGCACGGCGGCAAAATCGCGCGGGCCGCCGCGCCCCAGCGCCAGACGGGAAAGAGCGCGCATAAGATCAGAAAGGCCGCGCAGTTTTTCACGCAGATTCGTGCGCAAAGACGGTTCGGCCAGAAAAAAGGCAACAGAATCCAGCCGGTCTTGTATTTCGTCTGCCTGCTGGAGCGGGGCGGTCAGCCGCTCCAGCAGCAAACGCGCGCCGCTGCCAGTTAAAGTGCGGTTGAGCGCTTTAAACAGGCTGCCCTCACTCTTGCCGGCCAGGGTGCGCGTCAGCTCGAGATTGGCGGCGGTAGCCGGGTCAATAAATAATTGCCTGCTGCTGTCTTCCCGCATGGGGCGCTGGAGCGGCGGCCTTTCATGAATTTGTGTTTTTTCCACATAGGCCAGTATGGCGGCAACGGCCTGCAGCTCCGCGCGGGAAAAATCGGCAAAACCTTCCAGAGTCGCTACCTGATAATAGTCGCAAATACGCTTTTCTGCCGTGCTTGCTGTAAACAGGCTGTCCGGCTGGGGAGAAACCGCTTTGCCGACAATATCCATGAGCGGCCGCAGTTTTTCATCATGATAAAGCGCTCCGGCAAGAATCAGCTCCTGCGGCTCAATGCGCAAAATATCAGCCAGCAATCTTTTATTATCGCAGGTGGCAAGGCGGAAAATACCGGTTGAAATATCGAGCCAGGCCAAGGTGAAAGAGGGCCGCTCCGGCACGTTTTGCTCTGCCTCTGCTTCCCCCGGTGAGGGATCGCCGCCAGCCGGCCGGCTGCTGCCGGCCTTGTCGCGCACCAGCGCCATTAAATAACTGGCGCGCTCCGGCGCCAGCAGCTTTTCTTCGGTAATGGTGCCGGGAGTGACGAGGCGAACCACCTCACGCCGGACAACCGCTTTGGCGCCGCGCGCCCGCGCTTCTGCCGGGTCTTCCACCTGTTCGCAAACGGCAATGCGATAATTGGCGGCAATCAGCCTTTGCAGATAATCTTCAGCCGTATGCACAGGCACCCCGCACATAGGAATATTCTCGCCATTATGCCTGCCGCGCGCTGTTAAGGTAATGTCCAGCACTTTTGCGGCAATCAGCGCATCGTCAAAAAACAGCTCATAAAATTCCCCCATGCGGTAAAACAGCAGAAAATCCGCATGCTCGGCCTTGATTTTAAAATATTGCTCCATCATCGGCGTATATTTGCCGTCACCGGCCGTTTTTGCCGCATTTACCGCATTTGCCGCCTGCTTGTCCATTATCCCCAACCTGTGCCGCAACTCTGCGCGCCGCCGGCCAAAACGGCGGCCGCGCGCCGCCGGCAGAAAACCAATACCGGCCTCACAAAGCGGCTCTCTTGGCTACAGGCCGCGCTAACCGCCGGGCGCAGCCCCAAGCCGGTCGGCCGTGAGCGGCGCTTTAAGGCCGCGCCGCGGCAAGAGCGCCGGTGACAGCTAATTCTGCCCCTGCGCCGGGCCTTTGCCGTCATTTTGCTCGGCCATGCGGCTGTGGTAAAGCGTGGCGAAATCAATCGGGTCGATCATCAAAGGCGGGAAGCCGCCATTGCGGGTAACATCGGCGATAATCTGCCGGGCAAAGGGGAAGAGCAGGCGCGGGCATTCAATAAAAATAACCGGAGTCAAATGCTCTTCGGGGAAATTTTCTATTTTGAAAATGCCGCCATAGGTCAGCTCGGCCTGAAAGAGAGTGTCTTTGTCGTCAAGCGCCCTGGCATCAATAGTCAGCACAACATCGTAAAGATTATCACCCATGCCGGCGGCATGCACATTGATATTGATATTGATAGAGGGCGCTTTATCGCGCGCGCGCAAGGCCGCCGGCGCATTGGGGCTTTCAAAAGACAAATCTTTGATATATTGGGTTAAAATGCTCAAATACGGCCCTTGAGCTTCCTGTGTTGTTTGTGTTTGTGTGCCGCGCACGCGATCCATCTCTGCCATTATCTGCTCCTTAAGGGCGGGTTCGCTATTGTTGACAGGCTGCCGGCAGCCAGAGAGCCAAAGCCGTTATGCCAATGCGTTCTGGCTAGCACGGAAAAGCGCCGCCTGCAAGCCGGCCTTGTCTTTTCGCACTGTTTATATAAAGACCGGCCTGCCCGCGCGCCGGGGCTAACGCCGCCGCCAGGGAGAATTTTCCGGATCGCGGGCATGATAATTTTCCGGCTCAAGATCAATGAGCTTGCCCGGCTGCCGGGGGCGGCGCTCTTCCTTATCCCCGGCGTCCGGCCGGGCGCGAAACGTAAAAGACGCCCGATACGCATAAGAGCCGCGGCGGCGGATATAAGCAAGCAGATAATCGCGCACGGCCGGCACCAGCATGACAAGGCCGCATAAAGAGCTGATAAAACCGGGCGCAATAAGCAAAACGGCGCCAAGGCAGCCGATAAGGCGGCGGATTACGGCCGTATCGGCAAGCCGGTTATGCCGGATAGCGGCTTTTATCTGGGCGGAAAAGCCCTGCAGCATAGTTTGCAGCAGCCGGATACCGGCCAGGCTTGAGGCAAAAACCAGCAGCAGAGTCGGCACAATGCCGATTTTGCCGCCGACAAAAATAAAAGCGGCAATTTCAATAAAAATATAGCCGAAAACAATCAGCGGCGCCCAAAAAAGCGGAAAACGCAGCGGCATGGCAGAATATCTCCCTGAGCCTTACAGGCCTGAAACCCGCCCGCGCCGCAACAGCCTGCTCATTGTCCCGGGTCGGCGGCGAAATGACACTATTTGAATTTGCCTCAATTTTGTTTTATAGGATAAATTTGCCTTGGGGAAGGGGTAAACGGCGCAACCGGGTGATAAAGCCGGGATTGCGCGCGGTTTTGTGCCGGTTTTATGTTATAAAGGGGGGAGGCGCGCGCTTTGCGGCTTTGCTTCGCCGGGGGGCTGCGGCAGATATGGAGAATCACGGTGCCAATGGATCTGAATATTGTAACCTTTATCTTTTTTGCTTTGGCGGTTGTGATTTTTATCCAGTTGCGGAATGTGCTGGGCCGCCGCACCGGCAATGAGCGGCAGATTTTTGACCCTTACGGCCTGGCCGGGCCGGCGGCGGAAAAAGATGAGGCCGGCGCGGCTCAGGCCCCGGCGGCAGAGCAGCGCGATCCTTTTGCCGCGATTGACGCCTATGCTCCCGCCGGCAGTGTTTTGAATGAGGATTTGCGCGCTATTGCCCGGGCAGACGGCAATTTTGCGCCGCAGAATTTCCTCGCCGGCGCGCGCGCCGCCTATGAGATAATTTTGACCGCTTTTGCTGCCGGTGAGCGGGCAAAATTGCAAAAACTGCTGGCGAAAACGGTTTATGACGATTTTATCGCCGCGCTGGAAGCAAGGGAAGCGGCGGGCGAAACGGTGAAATTCTCCTTTATCGGGGTTGATCAGGCCGAGATCACCGCCGCCGGGCTGGAAAACGGCCGGGCGCGGCTCAGTGTTGATTTTAAGAGTGAAATGATTTCAGCTTCTTATGATAAAGACGGCCGGTTGATCGATGGCGATGAGCAGCAGATTATAATCGTGCGGGATCGCTGGGTTTTTGCCCGCGCTGTGGCCGATAAAAGCCCCGATTGGCTGTTGGCGGCGACAGAAGACGGCGCATAAACGGCGCCGGCGCGGGTTTGGTGTTTTGCCGCGGCCGGGGCGTCAAGGGCTGCAGGCGTGACAGCGGAAAGAGCGGCGCAATTATGGCATGCGGGAAAATTCAGCCAATAGCTGACGGCAGCGCCGGCAAAAACCGGCAGCAAAAGCCCGGCCCGGCGGCAGAGAGCAGCTCTTGCGCCGGCCTTTCCCGGCAGGACAAGGCGCTATGGCAGCGTGTGGCGCGCAGTGTGCGGCCGCTGCGGCCGGAACCGCCGGCCGCGGCGGCAACCCGGCCTGCGCAAGCGGCAAAAGCGCCGGCGGCAGCCGGCGGCAGCGCCCCGGCGGAGAGCAGGCCGCGGCAGCCGTCAGCCGCCCCGGCGGCCAGAGCAACAGCAACAGCGGCGGCGCCCGGCCTTTTTGACCGCGGCCTTTATCGCCGGCTGGCGCGGGGGCGCCTCACGCTTGAAGCGCGGCTTGATCTGCATGATCACAGCCAGGAGCAGGCGCATGCGGCGCTTTTGTCGTTTGTCGCGCAGGCGCATCGGCGCGGCCTGCATTATGCGCTGATTATCACCGGCAAGGGGCGGGCCGGCGCGCGCGGCGGAATATTGCAAAAGCAGGTGCCGCACTGGCTGGCGACAGCGCCGTTCCGCCCTTATATTGCCGCGGTCGAGCCGGCGGCCCGGCGCCATGGCGGCAGCGGCGCTTTATATGTGCATTTGCGCCGGGTGAAAAGCCGCCGGCCGCCATAAAGCCGGGCGAAAAGGGGCAAAGCCGCCGCTGATTCCGGCCGGCTTTAGCGGCCGCGCAATATATCAAAAATGCTGCGTTTTTTGCCGGCGGCGCTTTCTTTGCCGCTGCCGCCTTCCGCCGCCGGCAGCGGGCGCGCCGCATTATCGGCCATGATTCTCCGGTTGTCCCCGGCCGCCGGATCATCGCTGTCTGCCGGCAGATCGCTGCCGCCGGGAACGGCATTTTCCAGCCGGTAGTCAGAGCCGGGCAGGCTCCTTTCCGCTTTGCCTTTTTCCGCTTCCAGCATATAATCTTTCCAGATAATGACCGGCAGGCCGCTGCCGCTGACGCGGCGCATGGCTTCGGCGCTGTCATTGCCCAGCCAGACACCGGTTACATAATCGGCCGTATAGCCGATAAACCAGGCATCGCGGAAGCTCTGGCTGGTGCCGGTTTTGCCGGCTGCCGGGCGGCCGATCCGCGCCTGCGCCGCCGTGCCGTTGATAATGGTTTGCTGCAGCATGGCGTTCATCATGCCGACAATCGGCGCTTTTATCAGGCGCGGCGCTTCAACCGCGCCAATATCATAAAGCCGGCGCTTTTTGCTGTCGGTAATGCGGCGGATAAGGTGAATTTGCGGTTTTGTGCCGCCGGTGGCAAAGGGCAGATAGGCGCCGGTCAGCTCCAGCAGGCTGACTTCCGCTGTGCCGAGAGCAATAGAAACATGATTGTCAAGGCTGGAGCGGATCCCCAGCCGGTGCGCCGTGGCGATAATATTGGCGGTTCCCGCTTCCATCGCCAGTTGCGCCGCGACAGAATTGAGCGAATGGGAAAGAGCGGTAGCCAGGGTAACCTGGCCCATATAGGTGCCGCCGGCATTGCGCGGTGTCCAGTCGCCGATCGCTATCGGCGCATCATTGCGTATGGAATTGGGCGTTTTGCCCTGCTCCAGCGCGGTGAGATAAACAAAAGGCTTGAAAGTGGAACCGGGCTGCCTTTTGGCATCGACCGCGCGATTATACTGGCTGGCGGCATAATCCACCCCGCCGATCATGGCGCGGATAGCGCCGTTATTGTCAATAGAAATCAGGGCGCCCTGGCTGATATTGCGGCTTTTGCCGTTAAGGCGAATTTCCCGGCGCAGCAGTTTTTCCGCTGTGTGCTGCAGCCGCAGATCCAGGCCGGTTTCAACAATAATATCTTCATCAACCCGGCCGATCAGGAAGGGAAGCTGGCTGACAACATAATCGGCGACAAAATTTTCTGATCCGGACCAATAAGAGGCGGCTTTGGGCACCGGCTCTTTCAGCGCTGCTTTATATTGCGCTTCGCTTATCATATCTTCTTCCCGCATGGCGGCCAGAACCAGTTTGGCGCGGGCATGGGCGGCCTGCGGGTCGCGCGCGGGCGAGAGCCGTGACGGCGCCTTGAGCAGGCCGGCCAGGGTGGCGGCTTCCATCAGGCTGAGCCGGCGCGCCGATTTGTTGAAATAACGGCGCGCCGCCGCCTCTGCCCCATAAGCGCCGGAGCCGAGATAAACGCGGTTGAGATACATTTCCAGGATTTGCTGCTTGGTGAATTTATATTCCAGCCACAGCGCCAGCACCGCTTCGCGGCTTTTGCGATCAAAAGTGCGATCGGAAGAAAGAAAGAGGTTTTTGGCCAGTTGCTGTGTCAGGGTTGATCCGCCCTGCCGGCTGCCGCCGATAAAATTGCTGCCTACAGCCCGGCCGATACCCATAGGGTCAAGCCCGCCATGCCGGTAAAAACGGCGATCTTCAATCGCTATCACGGCTTTGGGCAGCCAGGGGCTCATGGCGCCCAGCGCCACGGCTTCCCCCCCTGTCAGGCCGCGATTGGCAATAAGAGCGCCGTTTTGGTCAATAATGCGGATATTGGGCGGGCGGAGCGGTATTTTCCAGGTGGAAAATTGCGGCATAGTCAGCAAAACATAAGCAATATAGCCGGCAAGAACAATCACCCCCCACAGGGCGGCAACCGCCGACCAATAGAGAAAATGCCAAAGCCGGCTGCCTTTTTTGTGCCTGAGCTTGTCCTCTTTCGGTTGTTTTGCGTGCATTGGCGCCATGACATATACAAACTCAGCTTGAAACCGGCCGCTGCCTGCCTGTGTGGCGGCCAGTATAAAAGCGAGGGGATTAACATTTTGGTAAAAAAGCGCAAGAATTTTGCCGCAAAGCTTTGTGCCGCTGTAAAATGCGCTAGCTTTATAGCAAAAGGGCAGGAAAAAGCCCGCCAGACAGGGGGCAGGGAAACCGCGCCGCGGCCGATACGGGCCGGCGGCCGGCTTGAGGGCAAGGCGCTGTGGTTTTTATGATAGATTCAGGAGCTGTTTTCACCGGCCTGCTGCTGTGTTTTAGCGGCGCGGCGCTGGCGCTGCATTGCCTGAGCTGCCTGCTGGCGGCGGCACAGTGCCGGCGCCAGGGCGGCAAGCCGGCCGCAACGGCCGGATCGGCGGAGGAAGGCATAAGTTTTTTATGCCCTGTCGGCAGCGGGCAAAGTCTGGCGGCGCTGGAGCGCAGCCTGCGCTCTGCCTTTGCCGTTGCGTATCGCAAAAAGGAAATTATTATCTGCCTTGACGCGGCCGAGCAGGACGATACGGCCAAAACCGCGCTGATTCGAGCTGTAAGGCAGGATTATGCCGAAACCTCCTCCTTGCTGGTTACCGGGGCGGGAGCCGCCGGGGGCGGGCAGGACAGCCTGGCCAAAGGCTGGAAGGCGGCGCGCTATGACCGGGTGATGATGATGGCTCCCGGCATAGTTTTGCCGCCGGATTGCCCGGCCCGTTTTCTCTCTCTCTGGCAGGCGGGGCAGCATCAAGCGGCCGGCCGGCAGACAGGCCTTGTCAGCGCG
>Ga0157357_1000349_pt1 | contig 19784 bp, 20 predicted proteins | sample AttcapACBM1_FD_111485 | JGI IMG/M metagenome (GOLD analysis project Ga0157357, IMG submission 111485) | Fungus gardens microbial communities from leaf cutter ant in Botucatu, State of Sao Paulo, Brazil - Atta capiguara ACBM1 | ecosystem: Host-associated > Fungi > Mycelium > Unclassified ... | reverse complement strand
TTGAGAGTCACATTAATCAGCTCCCATTGGTTATTGGGGTTGCGACCAAATCCAAACTCAAGATGGAGAGAATGTAGATTAGGGAAAATGGTGGCGAGAAAGGGACCCAAGTGAACAATCTGTCGTTTATGAACTGGACTAGCCGAAACTTGGTTATACAAAGCCAAATGAACACGACAATGTTATTATTGGATTGAGACCACGAATAAAGTCATCAGTGTTCTGCAAGGAACCTCGAAGGTTGAGAGAGGCGAGAGATACCAAGTTTCTGGAGAACATCTTTGGAGTGGTGATCAAGGTTGATTTCAACGGTGGTCAGATCCCTCATTTCCACAGAGGAAGCGACGAGAGTTATAGATACCGCTCTTCCAGTGGAAATATCGGCATTGCGGAATCTGAGCGTAGGCAAAATGATATGCGCGGCGTCATCGAGACTGGGGTGAACTACGTATTGTCATATTCCTCGACGACGAGGTCAAGAGTGTCAAGAGTGATACGATGTAGTATGCCAACCTGGGGACCATTCCACTGATATGGAAGTTCTCACAATTTCGAACAGAGCGGACCGTTCAGTCAAAGGGTGCATAGAACTTAGTATGTACTCCTCCTCCCTCTCCTCCTCCCAGAAAAAGCCATCAAGACGGATGATCTGAACGTGCGCAAGGTAATATGAGATCCACTATTAACATCCTTGCCAAGAGATCCATAGAAACAATTGTTGTAGTGGTTAGTCACAACTTTCGCAATGGGTTTCAACGAAGCTCGCCGAGCACGCGATATCTTGATGTGTTAAAGCATGTTTCTGAAGTGCGGTTTTCTTGGCTTTGATGGTATCGTGTCGGCCTTTCGAGAGAAAATTCAAAACTGACGAGCAATTCTCACCCAGACCTTGCATCTCTACGACAACAAACGTATGGATGGATGTGGCAGTGTTTGTGGCGCTTTATAATCTAATACTAGGTATGGGGACGAAGCATAATTCAGGTGAAAACAATCGTACTCAGCCTAAATATCGCTTGTTTATACTCGCAAGCCGTATCTTGAGAACATCATGCGGTATCCTGTGTAAAAACCTAATTACATAGGACTAGGCGACTCGCTATATATCGCTGATCTGAGACCTCATTCGAAAAGAGCGTGAGTTCACCCAATTCCCTTCGTCAGTAACGTATAACCAGGATCAAAGAGGGCTAAAGTGTCGCCAAAGTCTAGAAAAGAGCGACGAGTCCCATCTGCAGCTCGCAGCACATGCCGTCGCAAAGAATGCTATGTTCCCGAAACTCATCAGAGAGGGAGGGATACAGCATCTGCAACATGTTTTATTGAACCCGCATGGATTAGAGAAAGGAGGCAATTTACAAGTCATATTTGTCGACGTATTATCTAGGATACAAATTTACAAAAAACAGTACATACATGATCCCAAATCGAGCAACCCCGCAGAGCCAAGGATGAAAACAAAAAACAAGATGAAAGATATAACGAATACCAGAGATTAAATCATGCCTCCCAGATACCACCACGTGCTAGTTCTCTAAACACACCACCCTTCCTCTCAATCAGCTCCTCGTATGCACCCTCTTCGCATACCTGTCCCTCCTTCACTACAGCAACACGATCGCACATCTGCATCACCTCAGTCTTATGCGTTATCACCATCATCTTCAACCCTTTATTCTCTTCTGCCGCCGTCCGCCTTACGTTCATAATGGCCTCAAGCACCTGCCTTTGATTCTCAACATCCAACGCACTCGTGCACTCATCAAGTATGAGCAAATGAATATCCGATCGTGCAAGGGCACGAGCTATCTGAATCCTTTGTGCCTGTCCACCGGATACTTCACCGAGAGGAGCTTTCATACCGCCTTCAATGTTGCCCAACCAATCAATATTGGCCAATCTGGCTGCACGTTGTACGACTCTCTCTCTTTCAACTTCATCAGAAAATGCCCCAGGAGAAACACCGTAGAGGATATTGTCCTCAACGGAGGCACTTTCAAATAACTGTGCTGCCTGAGAGACAACACCCAACCCGTTCCTCAGACGTCGTACATCAACATCTCTAATATCAATATCACCAAAGGTAATTCGACCCTCGAGGGGCTCATAAAGACATTGGAGAAGGGAGGCGATAGTAGATTTCCCGGAGCCTGACGCCCCAACAAGTGCGATACACTCCCCGCGGTTGATACGCAAATTGAAGTTGTTGAGAGTAAGACTCGACGGTCGAGAAGGATAAGCGAAGGAGACTCGGTCAAAGACAATTGGACCGGAAGTGAGGAAAGAATGGGAGGGAACTCTCGATTCGGAAGTGTCGTGCGTCGAGAGCTCAGTGAGTGTCAACAGATCATGCGTAGCTTGAGTAGTCTTGGCGATCTTCTCGGCTGTTGACAATGATCATCAGCTCAGTTACGAACTCTTCCAAATGAAAAGTACTCACTGAAATTCATCATCTGGCTGCCAATCGACACGGAGAACGTCACCAGGTTCAGAACCTCCATCATCTGCAAGTAGCCATATCGGCCATCGGCAACTAGCACGGCCCCGACGTAAAACAAAACTGCCTCAGCAGCGTAGATAAGACCACCCGCAATGCCCGTAGTGGCACCCTCAGCCCACGCACCCCTCACGCCAGTGTCCAACGCTTTTTTGACAGAAACATCAAACGATTCCGAAAATGGTTGAGCAATACCCATTGCTCGAATGCCCTTGATATTGCACATGACATCGTACCATCCCCTCGCGACCTCCTCCCTCGCACGTTTGTTCCTGACTTCGCACTTGCCAACAAGTTTGGTCTGAATAGACATGATACCAGCAAAAATAGGCGCAATACCCAAACCGACTAGCGTCAGCTCCCAGCCTTTCACCATAGCCCACAGAAGACCAATAAACAGCATGGCGAAGACAACAAAACACTGGCCAATGACCACAGAAAGTAGAGTTCTCCCGTCGTCGCCATCCTGTACGATCATCTGGTTTAATCGCGCCGGACTGTTCTTGGAGTCATCAAACCATGCTTTGTCTTGCCGAAGGACCTTGTCGTATGCGACAGTACGGAGATGGGTGGCCCATGTCATTCCGAATGTTTCCATGTAATAGTATTTGAGACCAAGCAGGATTCCATTGAGCCCAGCGATACTGAGGACAAGAGCACCTGTTGCATTGATGCTGGAGACATTTTGGGCGCCGACGGAGACTTGAAACAAGAGTCGAGAGAAGAGATAAGAGAAAACGGGCGTAAGACTACCAGAGGCGAGGCAGATGAACAAGCCGAAGAAGAAGAGGTGTTTCTGAGGGATTGTCGGCCAACTCCTGCGAATGACGTTCCAAAATTGCGGAGGCTGCTCGACGTCATCCTGATCAGTAAGAAGTCCTTGTTTTTCACCCTCAGGCGTTGTTTTAGGTATAGGCGCGACTGCACGGATCGTCATTTCCGACCTATGCCGACATCTTCTCTCCCTCGTCGCAGCTGCAGCTCGCTTGGGACCATGTATGTTCAACATAACTCGCCCTATATCAGACTGCATCCAATCCTTCTCCTGCATCTGCTTGAAATCTTCCGAGTCCTGTTTCCACGAACGAGAAGTAAAAGTCGGCGCGGGAGAATTCGGCGAGATTTGAAGACTACGTCGTCTTGACTCACACCCCACTGCAGTAGCTGTCGTCGGAGTGTGAAGTGCACTTAATGGTCGACGAGGCCGATAAGCAACAGTCTGTGCTCCTTCATCGGCCTCTTCCTCCTCTTCGAGGATAAGTGAGGGACATGAATTTAAACGGTTGGAATGTGTCGTTACAACCGCATGACTCGGCACAGTAGAGAACTGGGAAGTCAAATCGGCGATGGCATCAAACATCCAATCACTCTTGCCGAACGTCAAAGAGCAAACATTGTTGAGTGAAAATTGCCTTTCAGTCGCCAGATCAGGTTCGGGGGATTGAAGATCGTCAAGATCGTCGTTGTTACTCGAAGCATCGACGTCCTTTGCAGGGAATCCTCCGATAGCGCGTTGTGATTCCATCATCTTGAGAAATTCGCCTACAGGAGCTGCATATTCAAGGTCGGCGCGATAGCCTTGCTCTACCATACGCCCGTTCTTCAATACATAAACAAAATCTTGGGATTGAATTTGTGATAAATCATGAGTAATGACAACGGTGGTTTTGTTTCTTCGCCATCGTTTAATAGCTTCGAAGACAAGGATACGAGAAATCGTATCCAGAGCTGATGTCGCCTCATCTAGAGGTTCGTCATCAATAAGCAATGATATAACGGGAGAAAACAGACGGAACATACCGAGAATCAGAATAGTAGGGTCCCGAATTCGCGCTCGAGCTAGTGCTAATCTCTGTCTCTGCCCTCCACTCAACGCCACACCAGTCGCTTCTGACGAAGAACCCAATTTGGTATCATATCCATCAGGCAGATCTTTCACAAACTCGTGCACCATCGCCATCCTACAGGCTTCCTCTACTTCCTCTTGCCTGACTACCTGCGGCGCGCCTGGTCTACCATAAGCACCAGCCGCAACATTTTCCCATAACGTTCGCCCATCTAACACGACAACACTACCGAAGCCCTGAGACACACCTGCAATTTGTCCACGATACCAGGACTCATCTAAATACCGTATGTCTTGGTCATCTAGCATGATGGTTCCAGAGGTAGGTTCATACATGTTCATCAGCAAAGCGGCGATTGTGGACTTTCCGGAGCCGGAAGAACCCACGATGAATGTTGTTTCGTTGGCTGGGAGATATAGCGAGACGTTGGAAAGAACAGTAGTGGAGGGTTTGGATGGGTAGGAGAAGGTGACATCATGGAACGCCAATTCACCATAACATTGTGTTGGGGAGATCTTGCGGAGAATTTGAGGGCGAGATTGGCGTAGAATTCGTTTTTGAGGCAAGGAAAAAGAGCCTCGGACTACAGCAGAGGGAAGGGGAGACAAGGGAAGAGTCGAGAGTGAGGAGGAAGGAGAGTCATTAATGATAGTCTCCATCAAAGCTGCCATGGTAAATTTGCCTTTCACGACAACGATAAACTGTGGGATACACATTGAAAGGTTGGATGTTGCGATCAGACAAGCCCAGAAGGTAGCTACAACGTCACCAAAGGTAATCTTGCCGTCCCTGACCAGTTTAGATCCAAGCCAAATTCCTTGGACAAACATTGCCATCATGACGAACTGCGCAAACGCACTTGTCAAACCCCACACACTGTTCAGACGCCTCACAGCCACTCTCAGAGACTCGAAAGCACGAGTGGCCTTTTTGAGTTCAAAGTCTTGGGCATTGAAGGCTTTGACCGTGGATATGGCAGTAAGAGCGCGATTAACAAGCGTTGCTGTAGAGCTTACTTCTGATCGTTCATGAAGCAGGCGAGGGGAAATCAGAGATTGTGAAAAGGATTGGACGATGATAAGGACTGGAACAGCAGAGAGGATAACGAGAGTGAGAGCCCACGAACGGATGAAGGCTAGAATGAGGGCGGCGACAGCCGTAGTAAGATACTGGATGAGGTAGCCTAAAGCGAGCGAGGTGGCCATTCTGATGTCATTAGTGTCCCTAAAATTCAAATCAGCAAAGTGCCACCAAACTAATAGCAGACTTACCGGGTGAGCCTAGCCATCGTGCCTCCAGCATCTTGGTTGTCGAGATGAGTGTCAAACCAAGCGATATCTTTTTGTGCGATTGCGCGATATGCAGCTTTGCGGACTTGCATTGCATTTTGTTCTCCTGTCCAAATCCATAGGCTACTTGTTACACTGCCGAGTGCGACTGAACCCACAGCTAGTCCAAGGAGTTCAAGAGCGGCCAGTCCTATGGATCGGAGGAGTGCGTCCTTGGCTGCTTGCGGGGGATTAGGACCCAGAGGGAATTCTGAAAATCCTTGAAATGCTTGACCAACGACATAGGTCATAAACGGTGCGACTGCACCAGCAACAACAGACGAGGCGATCGCAGGAAAGAGAAGACATAGACAATGTCTCCGAGAGAGGAGAGAGAAGAGGAGCCTTAGTGACGGCGCTGGCGGCTGGGAGGTTGATGAAGTCAGTGGTACGGAAGCTGGCACAGGTGGAATATCCAATGCGTGCTTAGTTTCGAGAGAAGAGATGGAAGACTGTGGAGAAAGAGCAAGGTCGTAATACAAGCCATCATCGGGGCCATCGGGAAGTCGGGTGTCGACTGAAAGAGCTTGCGGACGGCGCATTTTGGCACAGAAAGACGGGATTCTGAAAAAATGGAATTCATCCTCGTCTTTTTTACTCTTTTGTCTTTGCGACGAGAACAATTAGCAGTTGTTGTATTTTGTTTGGCTTCCTAGACAATAAGAAGATCCAGGTCTATATTTAATTTCGACTTGAAAAGGAAAAGGAGTCCATCATCACCTGCCCCCCTTGTAAATCTCATGTCACAATGTGTCCTCCCACGAAACATACAAGTGAAAAGACGACACTGACGCCATAACGGGCTCTACCCTTTCTCTCAGATCCCAAATGACTCCTCCTGATATCGTAACCGCTTCTCTTACTTATCAACTCCCTCCCCCTGACGGAGAGCGTGCTTATTCAACAGTCAATGTCGACCCGACTACAGAATCTCGTCATAGGAATTTTCTCCAAGTAGCCTTTGACGTTCCAATAGAGAATACCCGCGGGAAAGAACACACATTTACTCTCGACAATGCCGGTTTTCAGTATGCCCGCCGCCCTACTCACTTTCAGGATTTCCATGATGACAGGAAAGTATGGGACGAATATTATCCTGAGAGTGAGGCAATCATCAAAGAACTAACTGGAGCTTCTCGTGTCGTTTTCTTCGACCACAGTAAATACTTACTCCCTTGGTTCCTCTGGTTCTTCACTCCGCTCAAAAAATATCCCTCAAAAATTAGCTCGACGCCTTCGTAGACGAGAAGAAGAACTTGATATTTCTCCAAATTATCGCCAACCGGTCTCATCTGTTCACGTCGACCAGACAACAGCATCCTCCATCGCTCGAGTACATCAACATCTTCTTCCTACTGATGCTCCCACCCTTCTCCGCAACAGGTTTCAAATCATCAATCTGTGGCGACCTATTGGTAGCTCGGCTCTAGACTGGCCATTGGCACTCTGCGATTACAAAAGTGTCGATGCCACTCAAGACACGTTCCCTTTGGCTTTGATATACCCAGACCGTGAAGCAGAGGCAATGATCATGAAGCATAACCCAAATCACAAGTGGAAATACTTGCGTAGTATGACACCCGACGAAATCGTCCTCATAAAATGGTCAGTCCCATCATTCTCTCTCTCTCTCTCTCTCAAGAAAGATCATATTCACATGGTATCTCCCCCCCTCCCTCTAGCTTTGACTCGCTAAAGGACGGGAGTGTCGCCCTGTTCAGTCCACACACTGGATCCAGGATCCAACAACTCCCGCAGATGCTCCACCTCGGGAGTCGATCGAGTTGAGGGCACTGGTTTTCTATGACTAGCCACCAAAAAAAATACAGAAAAGGGGTCTGTCCTACTTCAACGTGATAAATGAGATCTTGTCTTATATACGGTCGGGCATCAATCAATCTACGAACCGTTCAGATATATTTCTTTCGCAACGAATGAATGATGCTATATATAGTCCAATGAGAGAGAGAGAGAGCAAACAAAAAGCAGACAAAAGCTCAGTCCATGTCAAAGGCAGAGCGAGAGCGAGAGAGAGAGTGTGTATGTGTGTGCATGTGCATGTACATATCTAAATACAAAGAGAGAGACAGAGACAAAGAAAGGATCATGACGAGGTGTGCTACTAGTCGATATAATATATATAAAAAGTACGACAAAAACAAGCTTTCAAACATTGGCAGCAACTACTAAATCCTCAAAACAAAAAACAAAAAGTCATTAGAAGAAACACAGGTTTCAGGGGGAAAAAAAGAAAAGAAAATTAAAAATTGTGCATGCATCAGAAAATAAAGAATGAGAAGACCCGTAATAATACCAGAGGTGTCCATAGTCAACAAAAAAAAAAACGAAACGAAACGAATCAAGTGTAGTGTGTGCGTGCGTATGCGTGTGTATGTCCATCCCAAGCAGGCCCACCCAGCAACAACCATACAATAATTCTATGCCTGACTCAAAAGAATTTTATCAATCACAGCATTAATCATAGTCTTGCGCGCCGTCAAATCCATCCCAAACTCATCTTCTAATTGTCGCCTAATCTCTCTCTTCGTCACCGTATTCAAATCAGCAGTCTGCAAAATGTGTTGCGCAGCACGCTCAATCTCACCATCCGAAGGAAACCCTCCACCACCTCCACCATGACTCATCATAGTCGAATGACCGTGTGCAGACCCACCAGCCATTCCCATAGGATCAAAGCCCTCATGAGTACCAGTACCAGTAGTCGGTATCGGCATGTCGAGATAATGAGTAACTGGCCGTGAAGGCGTAGGTTGATGAAGGAAAGGAGACTGAGGCGTGTTACGTCCCGAATGATAGCCAGGGGGAGGGTACATGCCAATTTGAGAAGGAGCAGGCGATTGAGTCTGGGCTTCATAATAGGTCTCACGGCCATAGATAGATCCAGTACGGGATTCAGCATAGTCCATCTTGCCGCCCTTGACAGGTGGCACCCATGAACCAATGCTATGGTTGGATTCTTTGTCCCAAAGCTCATTTTCCTGTCAATGGCGTTGAACATAAAGTAAACAATGACCACTTTACAAGAACACATACATATTCACTCCAAGACTTGAGCGGAATAGCACGAGGATCAAACTTGCCTTCATCCTATAGACACCACCACCACCACCACCACCATCAGCCATTTTCAACACTAACAACCTCGAAATAATAACACTCACATGAACAACAACCTTCTTCCCGGATTCTCCCAAAACAATACGAGTCTGACCCCAAGAGAAATCATCCATGCGCCAGAACGAATAAAGCGGAAGGAAGAACGAGAACGCAGGGATAGCAATGATATAGAAAATCATCCATCCAACCATATCCCACTTCCTTCTTAACACAAATACCAGCGCTTGGACACCATAGATAGCAGCAATCATGATGAGCGAAATCAGGGGAATAGACTTCCCAGCTCCAGCGATCAGGTACACAAGATACACGATCTATAAATAGAAAAAGATAAAAATAGTAAGCCAATCTAATTAGGTAAACAGAAGACGGACGAAAATGAATCAAACTCACATAAGCCACAGTAACCGGTTGTGTAATCGTCGACACCAAATCAATCATAACCACAAACCTCATCGAGAAACAGCAGAAACCACAAAGCTGATCTAAGAATATCAGCTCCCCAAGATTATGCACCGTCGAGTTGATCCATCGTCGTCGCTGAGAAAGCAACACCTTCCAATCATCCGGAGCAACCGTATACGCATGGGCATCTCGTACAAATTGCGTCTTGAACGCCGGGAAATGTTTCAGCAACAACGTCGTCAAGTATCGATCTTCACCAAGGTGCAAGAGATTCTTCATGTGCAGCGTGTCAACACGATTCTCCGAGTAATCCTGGATCATCTGGTTCGAAATGAGCAGAGGCTTGTGGGTGTCGGGTGTGCGAAGACGATAGAGCGTGAAACAACCAGGTAAGCAGGTGACAGAGCCAAACAGGGACTCGAAAGCTTTGGCCATGTGATGAGATATAAAGTACTCATATACCTGTTTAACCCACCGCTTCAGTTAACACCCCATCATGGGCAGTACATCATCCCACGTACCTGCATCATGGTAATCAACGATTGTTTTGCGTTTGCCAGTTCCGTTTCACCACAAACACCAAGAAGCTTCTTGTCATGAATCATACTGCAGTTTTGTTTTGTTTTTCAAAAAAAACACATCAGCTTATCACAGGCTCCAGAACAAAACTCAAACGTACGCAGAAATCAAACGATTGACAGACATAGGATCCACCGTCGTATCAGCATCAACCATGAACAGATACTCATAGAACGTCGGGTTGACACCAATCACATTCTTAATCTGATGATACATCTCCAATTCCAACGGGTTCATCGGCGCATTAAAGTGGACCTAGCGAGAAAGAGAAGAAATCCGATCAGCTCAGCCCCATCAACTCAAAACATGACCCATTTGCTCACCTTATTCAAGAAATGCATCAACAACATTTGCGAATCCCGCTTCCCTCTATTCCCAGGCCTACTCCTCTCCGTCGGCTTTCCAATCTTCACTAACACCATATACGGCACAACATGCCCCGCACACTCATACAACCCCGAATACACCTTGCCCATATTATGCTGCTTCGCTCCCTCCCCCAAACTCTGGAAACTCAACGGCTCAGGATCTAAATTCGGATCAGCACCCAGTATATCCAACACAATCCTCGGTGTAGGTCTATCATTCCCAGATCCAACAATCATCCCATCACAGATGATAACTAACAATTTTCGTTTATCATCATACTTGAGCTGCGCCAACGAATCAATCGTCTTCCTCAACGAAGAATCGCCTTCCGTGTAACAAGGAACTTGGCAAATCACGAATTTGTCATGGTCCTCCGGTGCCCTCTCCGCTCCAAAGTTGATCGAAGCAATAAACTTGAACCCAATAATTGCCACCATAAGCATCGACAACGCGAGCAGGATATACGTAGAGAATAAGCACTGCGGCGATTCTCGATTGTCAACTTTACCAATGAGGAAAAGGTTCCGGAGACACGTCCTCTGTCGATCAAGTACCGCAGAGTCCAAGTTCAGTTGGTCGAACCATTTCGTAATATCCTGTCCTGCAAATCGTTGGAACAAATTGATAACACTCCCATGCATGAAATTCGTATCCGTAGGTGGTGCTTGCATCCCCGTAGGTGCACGAACAGCAGGCGGTGATCTGATATATGTACTAAGATCGTAAATGAGGCCGTTATAAACCGCAACAGAAGACCCGGTCGCCGCCATATTCTTGATCTCTTTCGGGGTATATCCAACAAACCCAACACGAGAGGTATACCGTATTTCAACCATATTCTCAAAGTACCAATCCGGTCTCGAGTCATTCGTAAACACACGGAAATCATGGTATTGCGCATTTGGATCCGTGTTGTTGGCCGAGTTAAGAATGACATAGGGTGAAACATTCCCGTCAATCCCATTACACAGCGCGCTGACCTACAAAAAAACGAATCAGCCCTCTCTCTTTCTCTTTCTCATATCACTCCCAGAAAGAATTAAATGCACCTGAACAGGAAACAGATTATCCGCCATCAACCCACCATACTTCAACACCGACTTCGTAGGCACTACCGACACAAACTCCTGATGCATCGCCGCAATCTCTCCCAAATCAAACACTTCCCCCCTGATCGCCGTATACACATTACCAGGATCATTCTCCAGACTGTGACTCTGCAGTTCACTCCGATTATACACATGCTCCGTTGGACAAATCAAATTGCCCAACACCGCAATCACAAAAACAGCACACCCACACATAAACCAAATAAGCAGGTTAAGTGCAAGCTTCTCCCTCCACGCCTGCCGTACATCCATACGTTTCATTCGACCAATATAAGTGAGGAAAGGTGTAGGTATCCACCATGTCAATAACCAACACAGTGCAACCCATCGTCGACGTGCTGCAGATTCTTTGAGTACTTCAGTGGTTTCATTTTCGGCAGCCAATTCATTCGCCAGCTGCGCTTCTTTATTCCCCAACCCACGTTTATCTGTGTTCTGGAACATATTCCTCGACGGAGCATAAGATTCCGAACCAAAATTCGAATCTGTATCGCGATTGGATGTGAACCGACTACGCCCATCGTATTCCTCTGATCGCAATGACTTGTGCTCATCAAAATCGGAGACGCTATCGTTGCGACCAGAGTTGTTATAGAGATCGGCACGTTGGAATGGCGAAGCATTGGAAACGAGCGGAAGAGCTTGTGTAGATCCATTCATGTGATCACTATATCCTCCCCATCCTGGATCAAGTTCTTCAACTGGAGAACGATAAGGTGCGTATGGGTCTGTGATACCACGCGGATCAAGACCAGCTTCAGCTTCAGCCTCCCTAATCCTATTCCGCTTTTGCTCTTCTACATCTCTTGAACGCAACTGATCTTCAAAGAGATGGAAAGCCTTCTGCGACAAAAATACCTAACCCACAGGACAAGATAAGACGCGCAAAAAAACAAGGAAATTAGGATCAACAAACCTTGTGTTGTCCCAACACCAAATCCTGCTCACTCAGGCCCCACGCCGTCCTAGCCTGCATAGCTCGCATCTTCCCATCCCCCTCACTAACCCCAACACTCTCCAATCCTTCCCTATATCTCTCACAAAACTCCTCCGGAGTCATCCCAACTTCTAGAACAACTCCACATCTCTTCGCCACCTCACTCAGTCCAATACTTCTCACCTGCCCTTTCACAGACCTTCCCTCAAGCTGATTCGGTAACTGTGAATCATTAGGATTGATACAGAAAATATACCACGATTGAGTTTCTTCCAGTGTCTCAAACAGAGTGTCCAATGCAGATCGAAATTCACCTGCGACACAAGGTGACGAAGATGTAATTTGATTCTGTTGATCAAAGGCGGCGGCAGCATTGTTCGAAGTGACAACACCATCTTCTTCATCCCTCTCCTCGATATCCGGGAATCCTCCAAAAGTATTTTTAATGCCTAATCGCTTCACAGTTCCTTTCCTCCTCGTACTTGGCGCTCTCATCGGCTTGATAGCCTGCTGCGCAGACACAATGGTATCTTCATTCCTGGGATGCGCCTGCGTCGCAATTGCCTTGTTCGAAAACAATCCTTTAACAAACGGATTGATCGACCCCATCCCAGTACCATCGTTGATCGCTCCTGCAGCAGTGGTGGCAGTGGCGCCTTCACTCCCACGTAGGAGGGACACGAAATCAGGATTGATGGCATCAAGGTTTCGTTCAAGGAAGTTTTCAGAAGAATAGGTGACAGCGCCATTGAAATGGTTGATTGTGAACGTCGGGAACCCAGAACGATCAATTGCACCGGCTTTAAACGAAGAATGGTTGCCCCATCGTTTCTGAAACGCCTCTACCATAGTTTGATCCGTTTTCTTCGGTACTCTGCGGGCTTGGTCATCCATTATGTGAATCAAACCGCCAGGTTGATTCTGCAGCAACCTAACACATTCTGCATTATCAAAGTACGGTACTTGAGGAATCAGGTCGGCAATGCCTTCGATATTGTATTCATTGACATGGGCTTCGAACAAGCGCTTCTGCATGAAGTGTTGTAACCGTTCGTTTGCGAAATTGATGCAAAACTGATCGAGGGAGTTTGATCGGCTCGTCATGTTCTGTGGGCCGGGAAGATCAAAGAGACCGATAAAAGTAGAAAAGTCGTCTTTGCAGAAGCGCTGATTGATATGCTCGTTCAACCATGCGAACAACAAGGAATAAAGAGTTTTGGCGAGATCATCCCGATTATCCGAAGCACCATCCGGGTCCAAGAAGACAGTACAAAGTTCCTTCTTGACAAGTTTAGTCTTGTATGACAAGGCCGCTTCCAAAGACGAGGCAGGCACACCAAGAAAATCGGCAACGATTTCAAGGATATCAGTGTTCCTGACCACGGCAGCGTCCTCATTGCGATGTCTGTCAATGATGAATTCGAGATTACCGAGGTGGAGAATGGCAGCGATGAGTTGGCAGGTCTGCGCAACGTGGCGTTTGGACATGCCGACGGTTTTGAGAGCGACTTTGAGCTGATCAAAGCGGAGGGCATCGTCGTCACGACCAAGTTGTTGTCCTGGCCCTAAAGCTCCTAGACCTGCAGATCCGCGCTGACCAAGGTACCTGTACATAGTCTTGTCCAATAAATGGAGATGCTGTCTCTCCTCTGGCGTCGCACCAGCGACCAGATAGTAAAAAATATGAAAATTTCGCTCGCCGGAAGGAACAGCAGCAACACGATTGCGCTCCAGATAATAGTCAAGCGTTTTAATACCACAAAGACGCCCACGTTCAGTGAACTGCAATTCCGTATATTTTCCGAACCGAGAGGCATTTGGATTGAAAAGGGTGCGTGCGTTGCCGAAAGACTCGATGACGAATTCGGCCGCGGGAACTTGAGTGGCGAGTTTGGCGCCTTTTTTTCCAGGATTGGAGACACTAAGTTCGAGGAGCGTCTTGATGGTGAGCCGTCGGTTCTCGGATTTACCGCTGCCCGATTCGCCCCTGTGATAAAAAAAAAAAGAAAAAATTCATGTTCATGTCAGACAGAACCAAAACCAAAACGGAAGGCACGCACATGAAGAGCATGCTCTGGTCCTGAGTGGTCCTGCGCATAAGGTAATAGGTGTTGCTTGCCAGCTGAAAAATGTGCGGGGGAAGAGTGGTGTCCTTGTGTTCAGAGGAGTCTCTGTATTCTGCGGCATACTTTTGGAGAGCCGAGTCCGCATTTGAGGGTACATACTTGTGTGGATTGAGAGCGACAAGACCGCAAGAGCCAATACCTGTGTAAATGGTGTCTGCCATGAATCGTTCACGGAGACAGGCGACAACAAAGTCATCGTTAACATTGGGGAGTGCAGAAAGGTCGCTCGCCGCCTCGAGACGCTGATGCACACTCATGGCTGCGGTAGATCTGCGGTTCATGATGTCAGGCCCTTGGCCTTGTAGACGAAAACACAAGGCGGACAACGACACCGTGAGTGGCTGGGTCGCCAGCTGATCCCATCAGGCGAAGTTTCCCATCACGTGTCATGGCGCCTTATACAATGGTAATTCTGTTCAAAACTGTTCAAAAAATGTAGTGAAGCCCTCCAAACACACTCATCCTGACCCCACCCTCTCTTTGAAAGACAACATGAGAGAGAGATGTTGATTATTATTCAAGTCACTATACAATGGCAATATGTGCTTGACTATAGCTATATTTAGATTTCAAGATCTGCCCGCACTGACTGGTACATTTTGACCATGGCATGAACCTGAGCCCAGCGCCCTCCCTCCGTCTCTTCTCCCTGCACACAGACACGCTCCAAGAACGGGAAAAGCTGGTCGATTATTCGTGCTAGCCGCAGTGCCGGTACCAGTGGCAGCCGTTCATCTGAATTAGCCACCGTCAGTACCTGCAATCGGTGCAGACCGGTTCTTCCCTCCTCCTCCTCCAACCTCGGATTCTCCCCAGTTGAGATGGGAATCCTGAGATACCTGAGCTCTGGGCATCGTCTTGACAGCACCTGTAATGCACTGATGCCTGGTCGTACCATATCTGTGCTCACGAAGGGGAGACGCAGCGTATGGATCTTATTCGCCCACGGCGCATCAGCCATGTCTTGTACGTCCAGATTCGTCATTTCCATCGCATAACTTCCAATTTCCAAATGTTTGAGCTGGGTAAGGCCGAACAAGGGTGAGAGTGCGTCCATGGAAACCCTCGGGATGAGGTTATGTGAGACGGGAATGTGCATCATCCGGATATAAGTCACTGTATCTCGCCATCTCCGCGCCACACACGTGAACAGATCCCGTATGTCCACACCATCTTCCAATGAACTTTCAAACCCGATATGTCGCAATTGCGTCGTTCCAATCTGCAGGTGAAATGTCTTGACAAACGAGAGTGGCGCAGTCAGTTCTAACCAGGTCAATTCTCTAAACCCAAACTCTCCTTCGTCTGCACCCTTATTCATAACCACTTTGGCTGCACTATGACCACGACTCGCCGTACCAGCAGGGACCTGACCCGCCAGCGCTTCATGCCACCTCGATTCAGGCATCACCGTCAACAACCCACTCTCATCCAAATCCAGCTCCAACCTCTCCAGCCCTGGCAACCGCCCCAAACTCCTAATAACCTCAATCCCCACATGTTTCCCCATCCCACGCACAATCAAACTCCTCAAGCACATGCACCTGCCCAAATACCCCAACGTATCCCTCGTCAACCCCTCGCCTATCAACGTTACTTCTTGAATTTTCGCTCCTTCGCATAAAAGCGTGTGCAAAAACGTCCCAATGAGCTTGTCCTCCACCCCCGTGATTTGTTCAAAATATAAAAATTTGAGTGAAGATGTGAGGAAGAGGCATATTGATGAGATGAGAAAATCGTCCGGAGACATATGGGGACATTTGAGGTGACGTAAAGATGGGAGCAGGGGCGTTTGACGTAGTTGTGCAATTCGAAAGTAAACGTGCATCGCTATATCCAATGAACCAGGGTCATGAGTATAACAGAAACTCTTGACTCTTCTCGCATAATAATCAAACCTCTCCCAATCTGCTTGCGTCACTTGTCCTCTCAGTACCTACACACACCCACAGACACAGACACAATAACCCATTTTTTTTTCAGTCTAATACAATGACAAAACACTCACATAAATCGAGTCACTCTTTTCGAAAGCCCTTAACAACCTAAATAACGGAAAGAACTTGTCCAAACTTCTCCACAACCGATCCAAACTCGGTTCCAACCAATACATCTTGTTCACTAATGCTGCATTCCTCAGCGCTTTTCTCTTAGTGAGGACCTCTTCTATAGGGAGTGACCAAGTGAAGGGGGCGAGTGTGAGGTTTTCGAGGATATGGTCAAGGATGTCGGGTGAAGTTAAAGCGGCCAGGGTTGCCGATGTCAAAGCGGAAGATAAGGAGGTCGTGGTCGATGGGGTAGCGAGGGAAGATGAGGTTGTTGAAGTTGAAGAAGAAGAGGATTGCATCGAAGGATGAGAACGGTCAAACCAAACGCCTGAAAGTTGGTATGGTCCATGAACATCGGCCCAAGCACGAGTTGCCAGTCCCACCACTCACCAATACGAGTCTACTAGGATTTTATCATAATACGTTACCAAAACCATGCAACCACTCACCCCAGGACAAGTACAACACGTTTGTCCCCCGAATAATCTTCGCTCGCCCACAAGTATGGATGACGATGGACGAACTGATGTAGAAAGGCTTCATATCTATCTTTTACCCACGCTCTTGGTAGTGGCGCTAAGAGAGACAGTTATGAGATAGTGTGCTATTCTAGACATTTACAAGGCCCTGGATTTTAGATACTCTATTGTTTGCTCAGCACTGAATGGAAATCAGCCTCATCAGAAGAGAAAAGCGAAAACGAAACACGCGTACGTCGCAGGCCCCTGCAAGCCCAGGTCCTTCCCAGCCTCTTCCCGTGCTCTCCGAGCGTCCGCCATACTGGGTTCCAGTTCTGATCTGGGTCTACTTTTCTTATCTTTATCTTGATCTTTCTTCTCTCTGATCATCAACCGCAGTCCCATGCCTTGGTGGCCAAGGTCTCGAGCACGGGTCTTTTCGAGGTAGTGATCAAGACCACCGCTCTAACTTCACCAGTGAGTTGTGAGCAAAAGACCGGTGTAGAAAGGCACCTTTCGAATGGTGCGCAATGCACGGGCTGTGACTTTGAGTTTCAAGTTGTAGCCTAGTGTTTCGGAGAATAACCGTTTCGACTGTATATTGGGAAGCCAAGTGCGACGTGTCTTGTGCTTGGAGAAGGGGACATTGTTGCCGTACTGTTTCATTTTTCCATGGAAAAGACCGTACTGGGAACGCTTGAAGGGTTGTGAAATGACTTGGGAAAACCAGGCCAAGCTTGGGAACATGGTGAAAACAAGGCAAGATCACGTGGGTACCATTGTCGTCGTCGTCGTCTCCTGAAGCCATGAGCCCACGCGACGACGGCGTGGACGATGAGCGCGTACGGCCGGCGTCGATCGGTGAGCTGGCCGAGTACGCGACTAGGTTCGAGTGGGATGCCTCTCGCGATCTCAAGCACTGTCTGCGCATGGCAGAGTCCTCTCGCAACCGCGCCCGGGCTTATCAGACAGCAGGCGACCTCGAATCGGCCTTTGTCTTCTTTGCAAGAGCTGCCACTATTGCTCTTGAAAAGCTTCCTGCTCATCCCCAATATTTGTCCGCACTAACATCCTCTCAGAGGGATAATCTGGGCCTCGTGCGTTCTTTTCAGAGGCCTTGCACACTCACTGATGATATTGATGTGGCAGAATGGTCAGGAAATCCTCGATTGCATGGGCAAAATAAAACCTGTTCTTGTTGATCGCTTCAATGAATGGCGTGCTGCTCACCCCAAAGACCCTCTATCCGATCATCAGGTCCTTCAACAGCGTCAGCATCAGCCATCTCTTGATCGTCCGAAACTTACTCAGGCAGCAGCCGATGACATCTTTTCTCAACCTCCAGCTCACCGTCATGGTTCCCAAAGTACCAAAGTCGTAGTGATCCCACCTGATGCATCTCAACGCAGGAAACAAGCGGAACACCAAGGCATTGTTCGTCGACAGCACCAAGCCGAAGCCGAAGCCAGACAAATTCGGCAAGCAATGGCAGTAAATAACGCTGGACTACAACAACAGGGCTCTCTTTCTTCAGTCGCAACAAATGGTCCATCATCCTACTACCAAGTCCCTCCTCAAGGGTCCATGCCTGCAATTTACCCACTGCATCTACAATCGGTTGCCCCACCTCCAGTGGTGATGCCGTCGCCGTCGAATCCAGTTACTCCTGTACACACTCGACATACAACTCCCAGCCCTGCGCCGACACCTATCAATCAACAACCAGCGCACCACCATACCAGGAGTGAGTCTCCCGCTCTTCCTTTTTTGTTCCCTGGATCTAGTCCGGCCAATTTACATCGGACACCCACGAGGGCTACTATTCGTAGGTTTGTATCACTTTACTCATCGTCAAAAGCGTAAACAACTCACTTTTCCATCACTCACTTATTCGCTTGCCCTTTCCCGATCTCCCGACTCAAACGGAATTATAATCCTTAGTCAAGGATCGCAAGGTTTCTTCAGTACGACTTCCCCACCTCCTAAAGACGCACGAGCTCTTTTCCCTTCTCTCATGTCACCTCACCAACAACAGCAAGGGTATTATCCATCCTATTTTTCCATGTCCATGTCTATGGATCGACTCAACCTGAACGACACCGCCAATACCTCCCCTAGTGCATCCTCATTTCATCCGAATGTTGGCATTCACCCGCCTTCTGCCAATCCCCCACCTGCATGGGTGTTTGGTACACAAGAGAGTGCGAAGCGTGCTGCTGCTGCAGTGGCCGCGGCGCAACAAAATGGAGGACCCAAGCTGGAAAGAACGGGGATGGAACATGTTCCAACGTCTTCCGGCAGTGTTCCATATATTCCAATGCCGCCACCACCGCCAAATTCCACATCTTCTAGTCAAGTTTTATCTACTGATAGACGTATCTCTCCTCCTCCTCCTCCTCCTCCTTCCTTTCCTTCTTATCCTCAATCTCATTCCCGATACCATTCTCACCCTCATCAACGTCAAGAGCAATATCAACATCGAGATAGACCTCACCCAGGTTCATTCCTTAAGGAAAAAAAGTTAAAGGCGGTGGTGTTACCACGAGAGGTGTTACCTCGATTTCTAGCCATAGCGAGTTTGAACACGAACACAAATGTAGAGACGTGTGGGTTGTTACTTGGGAATGAGGTTTGGGTTGACGATGGTGGTGATGAGCATGGGCAGGTGTCGTATCATGGAAATGGGAAGAATCACGAGAAGGAGGGTACCGGAGGAAGAAAGAAGACAAGGTGTGATTATGTGGTGACGACGTTGTTGATACCGAAACAGCGAGGGACGAGTGATACGTGTACGATGGATGGGGAAGAGTTGGTGTTGGAATTTGTGGATCAGAGGAGTTTGATTACGTTAGGTTGGGTAGGGTCGTTTTTTTTTGTTCTGAATCTGAAAATATTCATTTGTGTATGACTCTAGATTCATACGCATCCTTCGCAATCTTGTTT
>Ga0157357_1000348_pt1 | contig 19786 bp, 25 predicted proteins | sample AttcapACBM1_FD_111485 | JGI IMG/M metagenome (GOLD analysis project Ga0157357, IMG submission 111485) | Fungus gardens microbial communities from leaf cutter ant in Botucatu, State of Sao Paulo, Brazil - Atta capiguara ACBM1 | ecosystem: Host-associated > Fungi > Mycelium > Unclassified ... | reverse complement strand
TTTTTTTTTTTTTCTTCTTTCTTTTTTTTTCCAAAAAAAAAAAAGAGTCTCCTTTTTTTTTTTTTTTTTTTTTTTCGTCTCTACCTATATACATATACACATATCTATATATACGCAAAATATATCCATCCGCCGTGAACACATTGCTCTCTCTCTCTCTCTCTCTCTCTCTCTCTCTCTCTCTCTCTCTGTCTGACCCTCCGTTTCATACTCTCGTTTTCAAAAACTCGTTTGCTTTCACTCCGCTAATAAGTAGGTAGGTTTGACTTTTGACTCTCTTTGAGGTTTCTTTCTGTCTCTGTTGGTCATAGATGCTCTCTTCTAATTGAGATACAGCATGGCCGGGCCAAGTATAAATTGATTACTAATACTACCTCTACTACTTACACCATTGGTTGACAGTTTAGTTAACTATAAACGGCTATTAAAATTCAATTTTTTCTAAAAATTCAATAGCCATAGGTAAATCGATCTACATGAATGGTACCGTACGTAACACACACACACACCACACACACACACACACACACATCTATATAACCCAACTTTATCAACTCCACACCTCCAAATTCCTCATTTCAACACCTCTCCCTTTCACCACCTTTCCAATCTCATACACCTCTGCTACTGCTCTCTTCTCTTCCTTTTCCCCCTCCCCCTCCCCTCCTCCTCTCAACATCCCAACAACCCTCTCCTTCTCCTCTTCACTCACAATAACCACCATCCCAATCCCATTATTAAACGTCCTAGCCATCTCCAAACCATCCACACCACCTTCCCTCTTCAACCACCTGAACAAATCAGGCCAAGGCCACGTCAAAGCATCCACATAACACCCAAGATCGCAAGGTAGAACTCGAGGTATATTTTCAATGAACCCACCACCCGTGATATGCGACATGGCTTTGATGAAACCGAGTTTGCAAAGAGGTAAAACTTGGGGAACGTAGATTCGCGTTGGCTCAACAAGTACACGGCCGAGCGTTGGGACAGAAGAGGAAGAAGAAGGCAGGACCCATGGGCAAGGGGAGGAATAGGTGTATTGAGACCGAGTAATAATTGCACGGATGAGAGAGAATCCATTGGAGTGTGCGCCAGATGAGGATAGACCCAGCAAGATGTCACCTTCACGAATGGGATTTTGGGGATTGGGGAGGAGAAGAGAGCGCTCGACGGCACCGAGTGCGAAACCTGCGAGGTCATAATCACCTGAAAGAGCAGGCCATGGTTAGCTGGAATGCCATCTTGAGATGAGATGAGAGAACGAAACCTTGTTGATACATCCCTGGCATTTCTGCCGTCTCACCTCCAATGAGGGCACATCCCGATTGGCGACATCCTTGAGCTATACCTTTAACTACCTGAGCAGCAACGTCGACATCCAGTTTGCTACAACCGTAATAATCGAGGAAAAACAAGGGCTCTGCGCCTTGAACGAGCAGATCGTTGACAGACATGGCTACCAAATCAATACCTGAACACCTGTATCTATAACTGTGAGGAGGAAGAAGATTTTTTTTTGCTGACCGACTAGATCGTGTATCCCAACCTCGGCAGCGACTTTGAGCTTTGTGCCGACCCCGTCTGTACCACTGACCAAGAGTGGATCCTTGTAACCTGTAGCCTTCAAATCAAAGACGCCACCAAAGCCGCCGATTTCGCCATCGGCACCTGGGCGACGGGTGCTGCGGGTATAGGGTTTGATAGCTTGAACGAGGGCCTCACCGGCATCGACAGAGACACCTGCTTGAGCATAAGTGAGGGCGGGGGGATGTTGAGAGGTTGAGAGTGCACTGGAAAATTGAGGATTAGAGCATGATGAACGTGAGGAGACCTACCGATGGGCGATATCTCGGCGAAAGGTTTTTCCCTCAAAGTGGACAGAGTCGACACCTTGGTACGCGTAGTGGAGTGCCTGTTGGAGAGTGGGAGCGTAAGCGGACACGACGATGACGCGACCACCGTTGGTCAAGAGCTGATTATTGACGGTCTTTGTTCCAGCGTGGAAAATGATGACTAGAGAGAGTATGAGAGATGAGGGGAAATCGATGATGATGGATGTACAGACAGGAAGGGGAGGTACTGGAGAAAGAGATTTGTTGATGGTTTGCACAAGTGCCGGGGTAACCTGCCGAGGCGAGGACGACGGAGACGGCGTAGCCTGGTTTGAACTTGATGTGGATGGAATCAAGATGGTGTTGAGCGCAGGCCTGGATCATCAAGTGAGAAGGAAAGGGAAGAAGGAAGGGTGGTGTTGGGGACTTGCGTGGAGAATAGCGGCGAGATCGGTGTTGTCGTCCAAGAGTAACAAGATGGCTTCTGTTTCTGGGTCGCCAAAGCGAACGTTGTACTCGAGGACCTTGGGGCCAGAATCTGTGAGGATGAAGCCTGTGAAGAGGAGGCCGACGAAGGGATGGCCTGGTGACACGAGTGAGATTTGGGGGGAGAAGAAGGAGAAAGAGGGACGAACCGTCGCGACGCATGCCGTCGATGGTAGGGCGTAAGACGTCGTTCAAGATGCGGGATAAGATTTGAGGAGTAGCGACAGGTGCGGGAGCATAGGCACCCATACCCCCTGTGTTGGGACCGGTATCGCCTTGGCCGATGCGTTTGTGGTCTTGTGCGGGGGGAAGGGGGACGATAGAGTAGCCATCTGAGAAAGCAAGGACGGAAAGTTCGGGGCCTTGGAGGTATTCTTCAATGACGACCTCGCTGCCTGTGATGATGATGAATGGAAAGAAGGAAGTAGGGGGGGGTGGATGGGAGACGAACCTGCAGAGCCAAAGGCCTTGTTGATCATGATGTCCTCGAGGCCAGCCAAGGCTTCATCGGTCGACTGTGGGAGAAGGACGCCTTTTCCTGCGGCGAGACCGCTTGCTTTGAGGACGAGGGGATAAGGACAAGATTGGATGTAGTTGGAGGCAGCATGGAACTGATCTGCGGTAAAAGTTGTGTAGTTTGCCGTGGGGATGTTGTGGCGGGACATGAAGTCTTTGGCAAAGGCCTTTGAGCCTTCCATGCGTGCTGCGAGGAGACTGGGACCAAAGACGGGGATACCGACTGTGTGTGTGTGTGAGAGAGAGAACCCAAAAAAAAGAAAGGAAAAATACCATTGTAAAAGTGAGCGTGGATGCCCTCGACAAGAGGTCGTTCTGGGCCAGGGACGACGAGATTGACACCATGAGTCTGTGCAAAGTGGACGAGGGAAGGAAAGTCCGTGGGAGAGACAGAGTCGAGGTTGGAGGATTTGGCCGTGGCCGCGGTGCCGGGATTTCCCGGGCAGACATGAATGTGGTCGACCCGCGGTGACTGGGCCAGACGCCAGGCGAGGGCGTGTTCTCTGCCTCCCGATCCCACCAGCAAGATGGTCAGTCCCATCGTCGTCGTACCGTGTGGGAAAATGAAAAGAGGGGTTTTTTGCTTCCGGCCTCTCGCCGGCCGATGATCCCCGACGGCCATCTTGCTTGCTTGCTTGTCTGTCTGTCTGTTCCATGGACGTGGCCTACGACATTCCGGGCATAGGAGCCGGCGTCCGCTACCCTCTCCACAATCCCTTCGGCCCGGCATTCTACCGAAATATCCATCTGATCCCGCCTTCGCACCCCAGTGCACGTCCCCCCTCGCTCTTCTCCCCGTCGTTCCCTCCTATCAGCACAGACCACAACCACCCTGGCCCGAGTAGGACAACCTCCCGCACGAGCCTCCCCACTCCCTCCTCGTCCCAGACCAAAGTCACTGACACAGGTAGGTCTCGCAAGACATCCCAGTCGACCCCTGACAATGTCGACCTCATGGACGTGACCGATCCCTGGGGCACCAGCTGGCACCACACATCACCCTACGATATTGGTCTCCACGACGTAAGTGTGGTTATCTTTTGTGGTCTGTGCACTCACCCCTTCCTCGCTCAGCCTCGTCGTCCCCGCAGAGCCAGCATGACCGCTGCCCACAACAGTTCCCATACCCCCACCTTCCGCTCTCCGCTCTCCCAATCCACCTCCGCTGTCCACGAACTTCCCCCTATCCATATGCCCCGGAAACTCAGCAAGCGTCGCAGACCTTCTCCCACAAAACACCTCAGTGTCCTCGGCAGACTCGTTCGCACTTTGAGCCAGATGCGCCGCTCTCTCGGACCCCACCGGCCGCTTGATCAGGCATTCCGGGAACCCCTCCGACGCATCCCCCCGCCCCAGCCCCCCGTAGACCCCGACGCCGCTTCCTATGTCTCCGTCGAGGCTCCCTTTTCCATCGGCAGACTCACCATCGCAAATCCAGATCTCCCCGATCCAGATCTCCCTCCCTCCCCTCCTGCAAAGGATGATCCCCCCCCTCCCCACTCATCCATGTCCTCCATTCCTTTTCCTCCAGCCTCCTATCCCTCTTGCGCAGATACCCCCATGTCCGGAATATCCGTCTTGGCAAATCCACCTACACCTCAACCCCAAGTCGTTCCCCCACTGCACATCACTTCCTCTTCCTCTTCTTCTTCTTCTTCTACTGCTACTGCTACTGCTACCATAACGGAACAGAAACCAGATTCCCGACGAGAAGAAGATCGTCCTCACACAAGACCATCCCATCGTCGTGCCAGTCACCAGTCCTCCAGAGACGACTCATCCAAGAGGGACAATCATCCAAGGAAAGATCGTGACAGAGAAAGAGATGACCGGGCTCGACGAGATCGAGAACGCGACATCAGACGAGAGGTCGGGGATCAACTACGCAAAGACTTTTACGCGAGAGAGGAAAGAGAAAAGGAACGTGAACAAGAGAGGGAGAGGGAGAGGAGGGAAAGAGAAGAAAGAGAGAGAAAAGAGAGGGAGAGGGAGAGAGAGAGGGAGAGAGAGAAGGAGAGGAAGGAAAAGGAGAGGGAGAGGAGGGAGAAGGAGAGGAGGGAACGAGAAGAAAGAGAGAGAAAGGAGAAGGAAAGGAGGGAACGAGAAGAAAGGGAGAAGGAGAGGGAGAGGAGAGAGCGAGAAGAAAGGGAGAAGGAGAGAAGAGAGCGAGAAGAAAGGGAGAAGGAGAGGAGAGAGCGAGAAGAAAGGGAGAAGAGGCAACAGGAAGAAAGAGAGGAAAAGGAACGTGAGGAGAGGGAGAGAAAGAATCGTGAGGAGAGGGAGAGAAAAGATCGCGAGGAGAGGGAGAGAAAAGATCGTGAGGAGAAGGAAAGAAAAGATCGAGAGAGAGAAAAAATGGAACGCGAGAGAGAGAGGGCGGAACGCGAGGAGAGGGAGAAAATAGAACGCGAACAGGTAAGAAAGGAAAAAGAAAAGGAGGAGAAAGAAAAGAAAAGAGAACAAGAGCAAAAGGCAAGAGAAAGGAGGAAGGAGGAAAAGAAGCCCAAAGACGAGGAACGAGACCAAAAGAAGAGAGAAGAGAGAAAAAGAAAGGATGAAAAGGAAAAGGAACGAAGGAGCAAGGACGAGCTCAAGCACAGGAGTGAGGCCAAAAAAAGTAAAGATGAGTATCGCGACAAAGGCGACAAGCCCAGAGAAAAATCTGCTCGTCGACGAGACAAGGAACGCAAAGACCGACCCAATCTCAATAAACCAACTCCTTCACCGCCGCCTCTGCCATCATCATCCAACTTTTCATCGAGCACAGAACCTCAGCCTCCCACTGACCATCTTACCCGTCAATCATCTACTTCCACAAGACCTACATCTCAACTTGCCTCTGCCGCAGACCTCAATGCCCTGAGAGCAAAAGAGGTTTGGGAAATGGAGAGGTTATGGAAAGCACGAAGTGCGTACGGAACTGGAGCCCATGGTACTGCATTGCCTGCCGGAGGTACTATGCAGATCAATGGGTCATCAAGCTCTGTCGGTGTTGAGACTCATGCGCAGGTACCGATGGGTATGAACCTAGGTCCCAGCACGATTAATGGGGTTTATGGATCCAGTTATACGGCATTTGCGATTCACCAAAACTCACACGTTAATCCTTTTCAACATCGTCTAGGAGGAGGGGGGGGAGGAGGAGGAGGAGGAGGGATATACTTTTCCCCGATTGCAGCTAGGATGAATGAGTATTGTCCTAGTCCAGCGACGATTCCGAGCCTGCATGAATCACTTACGTCGTACGAAATCCCCAGTCCTTCAACGTTGGCACCGTTGGTGATCAATGGACCGTATAATCACGGTGTTTGCCATGGCCTCTATGGTGGTTCGAGTCCGGGTTTGATTGGATCTACTGGCGGCGTTTCTGGTACAGATGTCAATTTGAGAAATAAGAGATTAGAAGATAATGTTGCCAGAGGACAGAGATATGATAAAGACTTGCCGCCATTGGTGAATCCTTTACCGATGCCACCTAGGGAATCGGCTTACGAACCTGCGAAATTGACATCAGAGTACTGGACAACCCATCCTTCTGAACTCACGTCGACGGTTTGAAAGCTGAATGTCGTATTTCCCTTTCTTTTCTTTTTCATCCTCATGATAGAATTTTTTACATGCCTCCCTCCAACTACACATATACACTCACAGCAAGTTTTTTTTAAAGTGCAATCTACTAGTCAGGCCTCATGTATCTTTCACGTTGTCTGGGTCTCTTTTCATTATTGCATATAGTTCCATTGTCTATGGCCCATTTGTTTTTTAAAATCTTTTGGTTGAGTATTTTTTTTTTACTCCTGTTCAAGGAATGAATGTATCAGCAACTATTATTTCTTCATCTTCTTTTATCAGTTAATGATTTTATAGGCAATTCAGAAATAAAATATTTGTTTATATAAATACTTTTTTCACGGTTTCCTCGCTGGAGCACCTCCTGCGCAACTCAATCCCTATGCATGGATGTTCTCATGCTCCCCACCACATGTTTTATTTTTTCCCTTTGTTAGAGAACAAAACTCACAGGAAAAGAGAATAGTACAGCCCTGCCAATTCTCGCTATAGTAGCAGCTATTGATTGATGATGCCCTATAACACTGACCTCGAGGCGTCAAACGATAATGTTGACCACAGGAGTCGAAACAGTAGATATCTAATACTGCTGTTCGACACCTCCAGCCCTCTACGCCAACGAGCAGAAGAATAGAATACCAACTGTTCAACACTGCGAGGTCAACAGTAGGGTTCTATCATGCAATACCATGATGCAGAAACGATGCAGAAACGATCAAGGTTTAATACCTCAAAGCAAATAAGTTATTAGCTTACATATCACTTGAATTGATATTCACTCACTGTAGTATCCTAGCACGGTTTAGATAGCATCAAGAATATCCATAACCATCCTGGAAAATATCCCAGCTGTCCCTGTCTTCTGATACTTCTCCAATAATACAAATTCTCCCTCCTGTTTCTCTCCCTCTCGCCCTCCAGAATCGAGTACATCAACCAATCCAGTGTCCACTGGCAGACTACCCAAAAACCTCAGTCCCTCTACTCGCGCCATCTCTCGACCGCCTCCTACGGAAAATGCATTGATCACCTCACCACAGCACGGACAGACATAACCGCTCATGTTCTCGATCAACCCGAGAACAGGGAGTTCCACTGCCCGGGTGAACGACAAACACTTCATTGCATCTAACAGTGCAACTCCTGATGACATAGTCACTATCACCGCACTCAATTTGTCCCTCACTCCCGCCATATGTTCCATAAGCGATAGATGCTCATCCGAAGTTCCTATACTCTAGTCGTCACTATCCTTGTTTTTTGGTTATCAAATCTGATTTTTTTTCTTGTACCTACCAGGGGGTGTATCAATCACAAGATAGTCCAACTCTCCCCAACGCACGTCGCTCAGAAACTGCCGAATCATAGCATTTTTCTTCGGGCCCCTCCAGACCACAGAGTCTCCCTTGCTCTTCAGTAAAAGTCCAACGCTCATCACCGCCAATCGCTGTTCTCTGGTTCCGGCATCCGCATAAACAGGTACCCATCCATCTGTGCTCTGGTGCACGGCATACCGAGGGCCATCAATGCCAAACATCCGGGGAATTGACGGACCCGTCAAATCGACATCTAGAATGCCGACCTTTGTAGTCGGTGAAGATATGTACAAATTCAGAGCCAATTGCGTCGCTACCGAAGACTTGCCAACGCCGCCCTTTCCAGCCAGAACTAGTATGATCTTCTTAACGGATTGCAGTCGACGTGACACTGGACTGTCATCCAATGTTATTGACATGGAAATCCAAGCTATGAAGTCTCTGTGTGTGTATCGGAATGGTCAGAGCAGGAAATGATATCATGACGTCGGCCTTCAAGTCGATGAGTAATCATTATAGATAACTATTTTATTTTACATGACCACATCTCTACACCTTGAATAGTTCTGGCTTGTAATTCTACGAGGCAATTATGAAAACAAATATCAAAAAAGTTCAAAAAGGGATTCACCATTTTGCAGAGTCTAGCTATCAGTCCGGCCAGTTGTATAAACGTTCCAACGCCTTCCAATATCCGCATGTGCGTGAAGCCAATCTCCTGCCATACGATACAACCCACAAATTACTTTGACTTTTCACAACCGCTAAAAATATCAATATCTTACCTTGATATATTCGAGCTTTGTGTGTTCAGGCACTCTTGAGTCAAAATATCAGCTTACCTCCGCAACATCACCCAATGCCAGCATCGAAACATGAACTCACTCGTCATGACTCTTCACGACCCTAAATAGCGTCACAACAATGTCGACAGCCGAATACCCTTGATCCCAGAGCTCTTTGAGCTTTTCTAACGCACCATCCACGTCTCCTTTCAGACACGACTTGATGGCCGCTTGAATGACTACTGGATGTGGTTGATCACACACTTTGAAAACATGATCTCCTGATACAAAACCGAATCCGGAGCAAGTCGACTGGAGGTTGTTGATGGCTTGACGCATGTCGCCTTCAGATGTGAATATGAGCGCCGTGAGACCGTCGTCGTTATATTGTACCTGTAGAATCGTCAGTATCGACTCGAATTCATGAAACAGGTGATACATTTTCAGCCTGGCAAATTTCAAGGAGTCGTTTGAGGACTTCTTGATCTCGCAGTTTGGCATAACGTAATATTGCACATCGAGATTGGATAGGCTCAATGATCTTGTTGCTCATATTACACGCAAGACAAAACCTTGTCGTGTTTGAAAATATTTCCATTGTTCTTCGCAAAGCTTGCTGTGCACCTGGTGTCATGCTAAACCAGAAAAATGTTAGCAATACCGTCTCAAATGGAAACCAAGAGTTTTGTGGAACACAGCGCTTGACCGAGCGACAGCAAACCTCACCTGTCAGCTTCGTCCAAAATGACGATCTTATGTCGTCCAAGAGGTAACGTAACTTTCTTTTGTGCGAACTGTTTAATTTTCGTTCTTACAACCTCAATTCCCCTCAGACGCCAAGTCAACACCAACAAATGAATCCGTTGATTATGAAACATACCTTTCGTCCGAAGCATTTAACTCTAATACACCTTCCTTGTATGCATCTCCGAGTAGTTGGTGCGCCAAGCAATGTATACTTGTTGTTTTGCCAATACCCGGCAGTCCCTTTCCGAAGAGAGAATGTCGCGTGAGTTTAATGAATTCATTGGAGTAACAAGAACATACAGATATAATCAGATGTGGACAGTTGCCGTCCTTTGCAATGACTTTAAGACGTTCTATCGTATCCGAGTTTCCAACCACGTCGTCTAACACTCGAGGCCTATATTTCTCTACCCTATTAAGAAAACGCAGGTTCAGTGCCACGGTTCAGATAGCAAACAGATAAGCTGACCATGGTAGTTCATAAGGGTCAGCTACTGCAGTGCCGTTTGTTGACTTTCCTTTTGTGTTGTTCGCTGAGGATGCCATGAGGATATTGATTTGGGCGACGCGCCTCGTCACAACGTGACGAATTCAATCTCCTCGCTCTGGCTCATTTCGCAGGCAGTGATTTTGGAAACGGTGGTTCCATGCAACCCCGTAGTGAATGTTTCGGAAGGAGTGGAGCTGCCTCGGTGATATATTCATTGTGCAATTCCAGATACGTTGGAATATTACTTGTCAAGACTGCGACGTTCTGGACAGTGATCCCTATTGTTTGATGCATGCTATGTGGTTGCCAGGAAAACTCGCAGACCGACCTTAAAAACAATACTATGGCCGAATCAAAAGAAATTGCTCCTATATGAACGATACATCGTACATCACATTGCAGCAAGAGGCTGGTGCCACACAGCAAAAGACGAGAGCAGTAAGTAATGCGATTTCTCCCTTCAGAATTTGAAGCAAAGCAAAGCAAAAAAACCCTTAGATGAAAGAGATGCGGGCTTTAAAGGCAATGTACACGAAAGAAGATTAGAAAAAAACACATCCCAGGTCATGATCATGATTGAGTATAAGATGACGGGTCGAGTGGGAACTGCGGGGCCGGGTAATCTTCCCATACCTTCTCTCCATCCAAGAACCTCCGCAACCTCGCCACCTGTGAACTCAGATACATAACGATAATCTGCATCTTGACGTCGATCTTGAGTCTGAGAAGCTCCTCGCAAGTTTGGAGTGCTCGAGAACGAGTCGTGACGAACATGTTCCCTTGAAAGCCCAGATCTTTGAGGTTATCTATCAGCTCACTGAACTCGGAGCACCATGCTAGAACGCCCAGCTGGATTGTAATCTTTAAATGAAATAGATTTGGAACAACGTAATCGTGCTTACTTGTCCATACTGTCGGTAGCGCGCATACAGCTCGTTGGGCGCCACACTAAGAGCATACTCGAATGATTCATTCTGTTCTATGACCACAGGATCGGGAGCATAAGGTTGTTCAGGTTGAGATGGCTGGACTTGCTGTATGACCCCACAGTCGGTCAGCCTTATCGATTCTAATCAGGCAAGCTCTTGGGCTAAGAACTCACAGGCTGAGATCGTTGTGGAGGAGGCTCCGAGAACCACTGCACACCGCCGTAGTCAAATTCACCACCATGATCGACAACGTCCGTACGCTTGCCGGAGTAATCCATGACAGGAGGAATATGCTCCAGATTATGTTCCATAGGATGACCAATTGGCGAGTGACTCATGGGAGGGTGATTCATAGAAGGGTGATTGAAATCCATGGTGCTGATGGGTATTGTTACTTCTGTGGGCTGATAGGTTTGTGACACGGGGACAATAGTTCTCTGGCTACTTGTCTGGGAAGGGTAGATGTAGTGTGAAGATTCCTGTTGTGGCGAGAGGGAGGCGTAAGATAGTGGAGTCTAGTGGACATCGACTTAGAATGATCCGGAGCTTTGTGGATGAGTGTTAGCTTACTGTAGCAGAAGACTTTGTATCAGAAAACGTAGAATTGCTACGCCCGCGTTGGGTTAGCTTTTTTCCTGTAAGGTTTCCGAGAATGTATTCTTCTGGGGGGAAAGACGCTCGTATGTAATGTTTTCCTTGGCCTTTGGGTGGCGTAGGAGGTCGGTAGCGATGGGTAGCGAGTGGATGAGAAGCAACAAAACTTTGTTGAGTTGGCAGAGGAGGAGGGAGAGAAGCTAGTGGTGACCTCGGAGTACTCACAGCAGCGGGGCCAGAATGTGAAATCGGAGAATGATGGAGAAGTCTTCCAACGAGCTTTGGAGGAAGGAAAGTCGAGTGGATTGCGAACGAGTTGTTCACTCCAAGGCTTGCAGAAAATTCTGTGTAAGAACGGCGTCGAGCGCTAGAAGACTGCGGTATGCTACGACTCAGCCAAGATGGGGAAGGGGGCGTGTAGGAAGATCGCGGAAAGCCGTTTATATATCCGTACTTGGGCTTGGGCTTAGGACTAGGCGACAGTCTCAATTGACTCAGATCAACAAATTCGTATATGCGAGCAGCAGGTTGATCTTGGGTTGCTGTTGCCGGGGTATGTTTCTTGGATTTGGAAAACTTGCTTGTAAGCTTTCTGAAGAAGCTTGTAAACCTGCTTTCCGGCAGGACTGTGGGTGCCTGCGGTTCAGGTGGTGACGGAGACGTTGGCTCCCTTCGCCTCAATGTGGTGGAGGGAGAGAGAGTGAAAGGAGCTTGCTGGGCGTCTACAACAACGGTAAGTGGCCAGAAACTCTGCTCATTACGAATTGATGGCCGGACCTTTCCTGGATCCTCTACTACTTTGATTGCTGTGGTGTTGTACAGTCCCTGGTGGTACTTGAGATGGTGGTTTGGAGAAACGTGTAGTGAGGTCTGAAATATCACTACTGCGTCCTCGGGGGGTGGGTTGTCGCTGCCGTGACGAGGTTCTTGGTCCCTTGTGATGACGACGTAGGTGATCGGTGGAAAAATAAGCATCGTCCGGGGCGTCTGGATCCTCCGATTTCCCCAGACGCCTCGAAGTCGAGCTGCGCAGCGAGCCGCGAAGGCTTTGCACAAACGTCGAACCTGAACCCGACGTGATGGCTCAGACAAGCCCTTTCAATGGACCCGTGAGGAAGATGCGCTGGAGATGCGCTGCTTTTTATTATTCAAAGTGCTGGAAAGGCGTGTACGAAGCGGCCTGACTCCTGCAGCGACGTCCAAATCAGAAGGCCTCATGGTGGTCCCATTGTGGGGTATTCTTATGCTCATCAAACAACTTCCTTTGGAACCAATAGAACAACTCTTGCTCGTTCTTCATTAATATTTACATCTAATCTCACTGGCCGAAGTCCACCGGTACAGGCGATATCCCCTCAAGTTATATTCAGGATCCAATATATTGCCACGGCAGTATCTCTTCGTCGAAGATCAAACAGATGGTAAGCACATGTTCTAGTCCATTATCAACAAGTATACAAAGTGAAGGACAATTCAAGCAACCACTATCCGGCATCCCGAGGTCAGGCGCAATGTAGGGACGAACTATGAGCTCATAGACGGATCACAAAACGTGCAAACATACCCCACACTACATCTTACTCGCCACTGTCTATTAAATTGCAAACAGGGACTTCAGGAACATCAGACGTGCCAGAAGTAGCTCTGCGGCGCCTCTTGACCTTCTCGAAGAAAGATTGAAAAGCTCGTCCAATAGGAGCCATACCCAGCAACACCCAGAACAAAAGAAGAGCAGAATTTCCGTGCTGCGCGTAAAAAGTGCGGCGTTGCTCGTTGAAAGGGTGCTGTACGCCAATAGTGCGCACCCAAGATCCAGCACCTACTTGGAATACCTCACTAGTTCCTCGACCTACAACCCCACTAACACCACCCTCTCCTCCATCACACCAAAGTAGAGAGCTCTCAATCTCGTGAGCTCGCTGCGATGCTTGCTTCCACATAGTGTACCCGACAGTGACATCCCAAGTGCGCCCGGGAGCAAGAATTAGACCTGGTCTCACTTCAAGACTCTTAAACAAGGAGGGGTCCGAAAAGTCGAGGCAGATGGAAGTTGTAACAATCACATCCCGTTCGTGACCTTTGATAGGATACTTCTTGTAATGGATTTCAGCTTTGAACGTGGTCGGAGGCGTAAGTGAATGAGTAAGAGAGAAGGACTCCGCGACTATAGTTAGCCTCAGTAAACACCGAAGAAGACAAAAATATGGGCTTACTCGGTACTAAATGGCGTTTGTAATATACCAGATGAGGGGTATCACTTCTGTTCGACACAATAGCAATACCGTTGCGCTTGATGCCGTAACGATTCTTGGAATTCTCCGTATCAACCAGAGTCTCATCAAAAGAGACACCAACAAAAGCATGATGGATTTGTTTACGGATTTCATCCAGATGTTGGTTTCTATCAGCCTCTGAATCAAAGTGAACGGCACTCTCTGGCCAAAGGATGAAATTAGCAGTACTATCCAGTCTCTTCGTCTCAGTCAGATAGTGGCCGAAATCAAATTTTGGAACCTTATACTCGTCAACTGTCGGCAAAGCACATCCCACAGAGAGGGGCGTAGCTATACTGACATCTCCGAGTGGAACGGGGAGGGAGTCGATGGAGTAAGAGGGTACAATGAGAAGAACAAGAAGTGCAGCCAAGACTGCAGTCTTGTCCCTTTTTGATAACGTGTTGTGCACAGTGTTATGGTCTCCAGTGGGTATTACAGCCATATCGCGATGATTTCCTCTTGTTTCTGTGGGAATAAAAAGATTGGAGTCCTCTTTGTCCTGGGATTCTGATCCCATATACAAGGACATCAAGGTCTCTGACATGACCACCGCCCAGGCTGCTACCACCCAATTAAGGGATTGTAGTCCAAAGATAGGCAGCATCCAGTCATATGCACTTATTCCTTCTACAGGACTCCACGTCGACAGCATGCCAAGGGGGCTAAGGTACGCGATGGCGGTCCATATTGTGGTCCACCACGTCGGAAATAGCAACAACCTGATAGTGTCATGCCCGGAGCTATACCGACTGCTAACACGAGTCTCAATGAACAGAGCCCCGATGCTTAAAGCAGAAGTGATCCCTGAAAGGATGAATAAGAATAGGACAGAAAGCACGGGCTGTGATAAAGCGTGGATCGATGGTGTAATCCTGGGAATCGAGCTACCGATGGTGAGTGCCACCCACAAAACAATGGTGTGTCGACTTTTATGAGGGGCTTGTGTCGGGAAAATCTTGCGGGAATATATCAATAGGATAGATAGCGTGAAGATGATGGGGATCATCCCGGGAGTTGGTCCCAGAGAGAACACAGAAAGTATTCCTGCGAGACTAACCCCAATGACGTGTGGGTAGTCGTCAAAAAGCTTTCGTTCAAGAAAACCCATGGCAGTCGAAGCATTCAAGTTCAGACCCGATGTGTTAGTTGGCGTTAGTTCGAATGATAGCTGCGCAGCATGGGACCGAATCAGGAGTTGTTGGGCTTCTCTTCTCCCCACGGTCGGTGTTGTGAAAATTTTTAATGATTGAGGAAAAAATGTAATATCAACCAGCTCAAAGTAGTGGAGCTCTACCAGAAAAGCATGTGGAAGATTCAAGATAAAGCAGTATTGGAAATATTGATCTTGTTCTTACTCTTTCTTACTGGAAAAGCTACCCACATGGGCAGTCCAGAAACAAAATGGTTGTCGGGTAATCTCCCAGTCAGGTAATCTCCCAGTCAGGTAAAATCCCAGTCAGGTAATGATCCACCCTTGAAGCCATGATAGCCCCTTTTGAAAAAGGGGCTATCAACTAGAAAAGCATTCTTATCGAGCTGATTGTGAGAAATCAGATAAGTATCTGTAGGAAGACTTATCAAGTTCACGGAATCAGCTTCACTACTAGAGAAAGAAACATGGCCGCCCAAGTGCAAGCAACGCCGCAATCAAAGGTCAAATCCAAAGGACAAGGCTCTTTGAAAGATGTCGACGCGTTCATCTTTGATGTATTTGGTACCGTTGTCGATTGGCGCACGAATGTTGTTAAGGAGGTACAAGAGTTAGGCATGAAACATGGTACTGGTTCGTCCTCGTTCTTGTACTGTGCAAGGGTAAAAGAGTAAATATTCATTGCACGATTCTAGATCCTGAGGCTGTCAACTGGGGTCAATTTGCTCAAGAATGGCGAAACGGATACCTGGAGAGGGTGTATGATTGATTGCCTTACCGCTCGTTTGTGGATATTGGGATTGATACTGCCTTATTTCGTAGATTAAGTATCGGAGGAGGTTCAGAGACCTCAAGCTCGTATAACATTGACAAAAGTCATCGTCAGGCAAGTCTGCCATATCTCCTAGTACCTTTACCTTGCCGTTTGCAATCAAAATAGCTCCTAGACAAACTTCTCCTGAAACCGAAATGGGCAATTCACACATCTTCATGGACTGAAGAAGATAAAGCCAAGTTGACGTTTGCTTGGCACCGTCTTAGTGGTATGTTTTTGTGCTTCGAAATATTGTTTTCCTCACACGTACCCCTGCTAGGCTGGCCGGACTCTGTTCAGTGGCTTAACGAGCTCAAGAAGGACAAGATTATTGTCTCGTTGTCGAATGGCAATATGAGTTTGTTGATCGACATGGTTTGCTCACTACTATCGCTTGAGAATGCAGTGGCTGATTTGAATCATTAGGCAAAGCATGCAAATTTGCCTTGGGATGCAGTGTTCTCTACCGAGTTATTTAACACATTCAAACCGTATGTCTGTCTTCCAGATGCCAATCTCCCTCAACTTAGATCCTTTGCGCCCACTAAACTCTTTCGTTTGCTGCCAATGATAAACTGAACAAACCCCCATAAGGAACCCCAAAGCCTATCTCGAAATTGCACGCCACCTCTCTCTTCCACCGGATAGATGTGCTATGGTTGCAGCACACATGTGGGATCTCCGCGCCGCTCAAAAATTGGGTATGAAGACCATTTATGTTCCGCGCCCGGATGAAGATTCGGGTGCTGAAGCTGGTGAGATTAAGAGCAAGGAAGAGGGAGGTGAAGTTGATTTTGTAGCTGAGAATTTCGAGGGGATTGTGAGAATAGTCAGGGGAGAATAAATTCAGGATACAACGAGACAGATAGAACTATCTTCATTTCCTCTGACAGTTGTAAGCATCAGCATGTCGGCCGATTGATGGGTACCTCAGAATATCCAAATTCCCCTGTAACTTCGACGCCGGCCTCCGTTCAAGGTCGGGCGTTCTGTCCACCAACATGTTGGTGCTCCTAGCTGACTCCAGATAGATATATTAAACGGCTATCTCTATCAATTTGTATGTATTGAGAAAATCTGGAGCTGCTTCCTGAACTCCAACCGAGATCGAGTCGGCAATGACAGTGAAGTGCCGCCACATCCATAGTTAGTGAACTGCTAATCTCTGATGTGAAGACCTGGTTACAGGTCACTCATTCAGCGCGTAATGTCACCAGCTGACCATTTAAATTCCCTAGCTTGTTCCAGTTAAGAGAGCGGCGGTAGAGCCAAAGCTCCGTACATACGAATTTCACAAACATTAAACAGCATCTCTCTACTGCTGAATGACACATAATCCTCAAGGTTTGTGACTTATCTCAACGTTGTATTTTACATCCCTTAGGTCAAAACAACAAACCTGCCTATCCAGGAATGCATTTACATTCACATCTTATCTTGATCACTTCACACGTTCGGAACTGGGTATTTAAGGGCGTCGAATGAGGTCCGCCTTCCCAATTATACTTCCATACTTCTACAACATGGTGATTAACTCCTTTTCCCTTTTGACTTTGTGTCTCATTACTCACGCACTCGTAACTTGAGTGTTCTACCAAAACTTCCGTATGCCAAGGCTGCACCTGCGGTGCCAATGACCCCCTTAAGGACCAGAGTGGTTGCGGTTCTTCTAGTTGTACCTGCGGAGATGCGTAGGTAACAAGCACTGGTGTCCCAGATTTGAACTTAATCCTGTTATACAGCTGCCAGTGCAAGCCCGGCGAGTGCAAGTGCTGAGCGCCGATTATTCCTTGTGTGTAGATGATACCATATCTGGCGTAGACAGACATACAGTGGAGAAAGCGTGAAATATAAATATACATAAGCTGTGTCAATCATCAGGAAAACTCGACATAGGAAAACTCGACATAGGACGTACTAAAACTGAGGAATAAGTACGCGGGGCCAGACTTACAGTGAACACCAATAATCATGGCGTGTCTTGTACAAAAGGATGGTTCAATAATGGTCCATCGACTATTGCGTCTGAGGGGTCAATCTGCGTCAAGCTAGTATCAAGATCCAACCCGTCCGGCCCAAGTCCACTAATGTCCAACTCAACACCCGTATCGACAACCCCCTTTGTCCCATCCAGACTATGGAATCCAGCATCAACTACGGGCTTGAGTGAAGCACCCAAAGCGTCTATATTCGTATTTCCATTCGCATTTTCATCAAGATTTGCAAGCGTCATTGAAAGTCGAGGTTTAGGTGAGGCAGGTTTGGATGGTGGTTCATCTAGTACAGGGGTGCTTTCGGACGGTTGGACAACTGTCAATATTGTGTTTTGATTCTCGTCAAGCTCCATTTCGTCGTCGCCTTCGGCTACTTCTAGTTCGTCTGGCAGAGGAGCAAGAGGATCATCGACGCCTCCTTCATCGTCACCGAAATGCTTTTGATGTCGACACTAATAAGTTGCCTCTTTTTTTGAACAAAACGAGAGAGGTGCCATGCCTGTATTTCATCGGTCTTGACCCATTTCCAAGCTTTGAGAGGGGAACTAGGGGATACGGCCTCTGGAGTAACCAAAATGCGTTTCCAACATGGAACAGGTTGCATGAGTTGTCTCCGCGCAGTTTCAGTTGAGGCCGCGCTTACGCCTATCTTACGCCGTGTGGCCATCCTATAATTATAAAAGAAATGCGATGAGGTTGTTGGATCGCAGAAACCGTGCCGCATCAAATTCTTATCTAAGGTGTCACCACAGTCAAAGCAAAATAAATAAATAAATATTGAGACCCGTAGGTCTACCACTCCGGAAAAGCGTGTCATCCTTGTGCAGGGGCCATGCTAATCTTCTCTGTATCGTTCCAATTTTTTCGTATGTCACCCCGAAGGGGACAATATAGAGGAGGAATTGTATGATGCAATCAGTAGAGGCCTTGCATTTTGTTTGGCCCGCGTGTACAGCACGTGATGCACGTGATGGATCTCATTTAGGCTTAATGCTCCCCATAAAACATTGCAACCCTCAATCGAAGATGCGGATCGGATCAAGGGGCTTTTGCAAAGAATCCTCTATATTAAGGTACTACATGATCATCTTATTTGTTCGGCCCAGAGGAGTGCGTCTGCCTCTGTCAATTGACGAGTTGATTGTACCTGCCACTGGATTTGAATCAGAAGATAAAGCTCTGCTACTCTCACTCACGGATTGCAGGTCTGGCTGCGACAGTATTTTACTGTTCGAAACCTTTGGCTGTTTTAAGATTGAGTTTTTTGAACTGTAAGAACATGATCCCCACCGTTGTAAAAGCTGTCGGAATGCCAGCTACAGAAGAGCGTATCTCTCGGAGCTTTTCTTCGAGGGTGTCACATTTTCTGGAACTGTGATCAGTACCGTGGCTACTTGATCCAGTTCTCTAGCGTCACCGACTCATGCAAGGTTTTCGTTTCTTCTCTACGAAGTTCGAGCTGGCGGCGCATCATTGACTCCAGGTTTCCTCTTGCCTATATGTTCATTAGCTCCTTTCTTCTGATCGGAAGCACAAATTACCTGGACTGGACGAAGATCATTCGCAGCTGCCATGAGATTTGTCACTAGGTTAGATATCCAGTCGACACGTTTTTGCCACTCTGGAGGTTCTTCCGGGTTCAGGGGAGGTGGCAAAAGTAATGATGACATCAAGGTAGAATACGTGACGAGAAGCGAACGTAATATAGATCGCAGAGCGGGCCGACGATCTAGAACAATAAGCATCATCAAAGTAATAAATGCCCAAGTTCACTTTCATACCGAAGGCTGGGTCAGAAGGATACAGCTGGTTGCCACCAGCATCACCGAGGGAAAGAATCTTGTCCTTGACCTGGAGAGAACCTTCAATGGACGGAGATGACGGCAATGCACAAGCGCACAAACCACCGGTCACCAAAGACATCGTAGTACGCCTCAGGCTCGTTAAGGATCCAGTCGACGCGTGGTTTTTCTAGTTGATCGAGTTGCCAGTCAGGGACCTCCGTCTGGTCGGAAAGGATTTCGCGCTGGTTTGCAGTGGGACCATCACCCACACGCTCGCGTAGGAGGCTGAGAAGCTTCAGATTGTGTGATGTGTATTTGGTATAGTGAGAAGGGGGCGACGGGAACGGATTCTGCAATTCAGTTTCGTCGTCTTCCATGTGGGAAGGCAAAAGAATCGTGGAAAAGAATGTACGATAAGATAATTATTGACGTAACACGATGGTGTCACTTTCATGGTCCTTCCGTCATCAAATCACTTTCATGGTTCTTCCGTCATCAAA
>Ga0157357_1000346_pt1 | contig 19787 bp, 14 predicted proteins | sample AttcapACBM1_FD_111485 | JGI IMG/M metagenome (GOLD analysis project Ga0157357, IMG submission 111485) | Fungus gardens microbial communities from leaf cutter ant in Botucatu, State of Sao Paulo, Brazil - Atta capiguara ACBM1 | ecosystem: Host-associated > Fungi > Mycelium > Unclassified ... | reverse complement strand
TGTGACTACACCATCAAGTTGTGACTGATGTGACAGCGTGACTGATAACCCCTAACCTGAGTTGTTCTAAAAATAGAAAAAGAAAAAAGAAGAATAAGAAATGAAAATAAAAGTTAAGTCTATCATCAACGATCTTGACAATCAAGTTCTCTTGTGTTAAACCCCAATACAAGATTTTTATCTTATTGTCCAACTTTAAGGACTTTGAGTTGTAATATTTTTAATCATAGAGATATTTGTTGTTTTTTCTTTTTCAATAATAGTGACACTTTCTTTATGATTAACATTTATTCTGGTGATCACCAATCAGCTTGAAAATATCTCAAGGATACTGAAGCAAATATTTGAAATACTCTAATTATAGCTGGCAATTTCAATATTAGAGATAAATAACTGGGACTCTTCATACTCTTTTCATTCAACTTATAGTGACACTCTACTTGAGATTGTAGACTCTTTTGACCTCAGTTTATTCTCTTCTGTTCAGCAGGTACTCACTCAATATTCCAATAACAATAATAACACAAATTCAGTCATTGGCCTATTCTTCCTTTGGTTGAACTCCATTGAAATTGACAACCATATCATCCTCCCAGAGCTTTGATATCCATCCAATCATGCTCTATTAACTATTGACATCTCTATAGCTGAAAAGCTTATTTAAAACAAAGTTCAAACCATTATCAGGAACAGTGAAGAAGGAGAGAACTTCATTGCCAATTTTATAAAAGCTATTAGAAATATAAACACAACAACAATTTTAGACAAAGATGCTTTGGAGAACACTGTACAAGAATATGCAAGAATATCAGAAACAATCTGGTATAAGCATTTGAAATGTGTCAATATTACTAGATGATCCAAGGATTGGTAGAATAAAAAATGCCAAACTAAACTCAGGAATTATAGATCTTTCAAATTATTAAAAGACTAGAAGTCTTTTAAAGGCACTATCAAAAAGACCAAGAGATTATTCTTTGATAACAAAATACAAGAATTGCTTCAAAAAATCAACAATCATGGAACCTCATAAACTAGGTCAAGAAGTGTAAACTACTGGCTATTAAAACTCTTCAGTTCAACAGACAGCCATGCAAACTTTCAGCTTAGCACAAGATTGGCAAGTAAACCTTGAAATTTCAGATGAAATTCCATCAAAATCTATATTGATATGGATACCCTTTTCTAATGAGAAATTTAAAAGTATGATCAACAAATGCAATAACTCATCCATCCCTAATCTAGATTGAATTTCATGGAAACACCTAAAAGCAGTTGTTCAAAATAAGAAATATCTTAACAATATTGTCACAAACACTTACATCATTCACCAACACTAGCTAGATCACTTCAAAAAATTGTCCTCTATTATCATTCCAAAGTCTAATAAAGCATTGTATAATTCCTCTAAGATGTTTCAACCCATCATACTTCTAAACACTTTAGGAAAGCTCATTGAAAAAGTCATTGGAAAACAACTTTAATTCCATGCAATCTCCAACAAATTTGTCTATTCTAATCAATTAGGAGAACCTCAACAATGCTCTATCATGGATATAGGAATCTTTCTCATCCATCTTATTCATTCAGGATAGGTCAAGAAGCTTTAAATAAGTATGTTAGTATTTAACATAGCTTAATTCTTTCTCTCACTCAACCACTAGCTTTTACCAATTATTCTGAGTAAAGCTAAATTCAACCCAAAAATCTCATCTTTCTTTTCTAATTATTTAATTGGTAGAAAAACACAATATTTTTGGAACAGTTTTACTTCTCCTTTCTTCTGCATAGACATAGGTGTAGGTCAAGGCTCAGTGCTTTCTCCAATTCTCTCTGCATTATATTTTTCTCTTATTTTTCATATCTTTGAAAAAAGAGCAAAAAACCTAAAAATCCCAGTCTCATTTCTCTCTTTTGTAGATGATGAACTCTTTATTTCTCAAGAGAAATCTTTGGAAAAAACAAACTCATCTCTTTTTTGTAGTCACAATATTATTTCTTTCTTACTTGAACAATTTAGACTAGTCATAGAACATAGGAAATCTAAAGTATTATTTTTCCAGATTGCATGGCCTCTTCAACCTGCCCCACTAGACCTCAGCCACTTCAGAGGTCCCATTCTCAAACCAAAGGTCATCTGGAAATATCTTGGATTTATATTTGACAGAAAACTATCTTTTCAACAACACATCAAGTTTTATTCCAATAAAGCTTTATCAATTATCAAATATATGAAAATGCATAAGAACTCTACTTGAGGACTTCTTCCTCATCAGAAACACCTCCTTTATAGGACATGTGTACTTCCCATTGCACTCTATGGCTTTCCTTTGTGGCATTTTAATAATATGCCACCTTCATACTCTTTAAAGGAGCTTAGAAAAATACAATGCAGAGCTGCCTTATGAATTCTAGATGCTTTCCACACATCTCCAACTCTATGTATTGAGGCCATCACAGGTCTAATCCCAATCCATCTACATCTTCAGAAACTCAGTAAAAGACAGCAACTCAGAATGGCTATACTTCTATACAACCATGCTATCAAATCTCTCCTCAAATACAAACACATAAATAAAACATGTTCTCATTATCTCTCCTTGGAAAATATGACCTCCAAGCAACAACAAAAAATAAGAGCCCTATTGTAGATACCAATAATTGTCTTAATAGAATTTTTACCTCATTCAATGCTTTAGACATGGAATTCTCTCTAGGCCACAGAATAATTGACCAATTCTCTAGTCACTTTTCATTCCATCACACAAGCCATAGAGATAAGAAAACAAAATTGCTCACCTTTAAAAACTTAACAATGTTGTCCTTGAAGCATCAGCAAATACTAACTCTGTCATCTATCACTCATATTCATTTATATTCCAATACCATTAAGAAGATGCTTTATCATGCTGTCAACATCACCACAACCAAAGCAGAATTATTCACTATAAGATATAGAATTAACCAAGCCATCCAAATAACAGATACTTCTTATATCATTATTATTACTAGCTCAATACATTCAGCATATTGAATCTTCAACCCCTCCATCCACTCTTATCAATAGTAATCTATTGTCATACTAAAGGATCTTAGGTCACTTTTCAATAAACAACCTTCCAACACCATTGAATTCTGGAACTGCCTTAGCAACACTAAGTAGTCTTTACATACATCAGTTGATTATGATACAAAGAAATTCAACCTTATTCCCTTATCTCCATTTAAGGCATTGTGGGACTTCAGCAAGAAAGAAGAATGCAATGACATTATCAGAAATTGGTAGATGAATTTTCAAGCATCTGACCTCAAAGAAAAGTAATTCCTTGATCTCCTAGATGACAAATTCAATTCCATCAAACTGTTGTATACCAAAGGAGGTCAGTGAATCAAGTATTTCAGGCACTCAAACTCATTATGTGCAAGGGCTACAAGAGCCATTACCAATCACACCCTCATTGGTGAATATTGGCTGAAGTTCTTTTTGAGAGAAAACTTTAATTGTCTGTGTGAATCTTATTCAATCAAAACAAGATACCATATCCTACACAATTGTAGGAGGTTTAACAAATTTTGAAATCCAATAAGGAACACTCTTAGCCAATTAGTGGCTTTCCTAGATTTCAACCTGAGTGATTTCTCATTTCACAAAGACATTACTCTGCTCATCTTTTAGTAATTTAATCAGTTTCCTTTCTTTTTCTCTTATTTTTATTTTCTCCTTTTCATGTAATTTGTCCCTATGCCATCATGCCCCATGTGATAAATTGTTGATTTAAAAAAATCTTCAACTCTGATAGATAAGTCATAACAGTATATTACTTATACAAGTTTTTCATGGTCTGTGCTATTAATAAATAACCCTACCCTAATGTTCATATACTCTCCATAAGAGAATAATATGCTATAGCTATACCTATTAATGTTATTTATTTCTAGTTTCTTCTATACTCTTCTATAATAAGTGATTATGATCATGAGTTTTGTTATATGCTTCTATGACATCATATCATATGACACATGCCTTGTCTCCATTGTCTTTCTACCCAAAGTAAAAGAAGAGAAAGATGAAAATAAAATCAAGAAATTCAAATAAGGGCTCAGAGTGTACTATGAGGGGGAGAGATGGCATAGTGAAAGAGCCCCCTGTCCATGTATATTATGCCTACCTCAAACCTACTTGAGGTTATGGGTTCAATTCCTTAGTAGTCCTTTGTGTTGGGTAACTGCATAAAAAGGTTAGGGTATTGATACTCCATACATAATTCCTCCTATAGGCACAGACTGCCATCATGCCCCATGTAATAAATTGTTGACTTAAAAAAAATAAAAAAAAGAGTGTACTATGACATAACATAGAAGGTACCAGAACTATATAAGGGTATCTGGCATATGCATATGTCCTTACAGTATATACATGGACTTTAGGGTAGGGTAAATTAATATGTACACAGACTATGTAACATTAGCATATATAGTGTAGTAATAAAGTGAGGACTCCTCCTTGTCAAGTTCCTCTTGTGATTCCCACAAGAGCTATATAAGTTATTACATTCGAGTTTGAACTATGACACAATGATCTAGTGGATAAGAAAAAGAGTAATGCTGATAATCAACTCCATCAAGCCCTAAGTAGCACTATGACACAGTGGACAACTAATACTTATAGATTATATGGGAGCAGATAAATGTCGTCGTTGAGCGATCTCGCTTCCACATCCGTGATTATCTGGAGTCTGTCTTCAATGAGTCTCGAGTGTACCAATTAATTTATTCTCAAACTCTACAAAAGATTATTGTACATTATTGCTTGCTACACGACAATAGATCCGAGATCCACAGATTACGGTAACCACAGGTAACCACCCAATTGCACCCGAAGCACGGATGTACTTTTTGCATAACAAGTATCGCCATAACAATGGCGTTGTGCGAAAATACTATATCATTGTGGGATTTCTGTAACCAGGTGATCGCTACCTGAGGCATCATCGGAGACCCTTAACCTCAACCATCTGCATTAATATAGCCAGGTACTCTCAAATTTCCACATGGACCATCATACCATAGACATCGGACGTCTGTCCCCAACAGCCAGGACTTTGATTTTCCAGACTTATCCACCAATATGTGTTACTCGCGTTCCCAGCACTAGGTCATGTCAGCCCCACTAAGAGAATTGATACAAACCGACTATCACGATCTACAAAGCGAGAGGACATCAGTGCTCCTTCATATGTCTTGGTCTTGGACGCGAGGCATGGAAGGTGTTGTCCATATATTTATACCTTTCAGCTCATGGCCCAAATCAGAAACCATTCGGTACCGACTGCGGCGAGGACGGGTCGAGGCTGTCGTCAAGTCGAGTGAAATAGTGGATAGTTCCCGCGACACAATAGTAGTGTTCGAAGCCCGAAATCAAAGTACAGCTTCTCAGGAACACCGAATCGTCAATGATCGAAGCTCTACTATTTTGGGTAAAGCAACATCACGGAGACATGGTCTTGAAACTATTTTGGAAAACCGATCCGATAGAGCAGAAAAGAAAAGAAAGCTCTTCGTGCATCAAGAAATCCACCGAGATAGCATGAACAATTTTAACCGTGACCTCTAGCCAGCCCCATGCACAAACAAAGTTGTTGGTCGTCATGGACGTCGACAAGGGCGGCCGCCGTGAGTGGCCGAGGGCTACAAAAGGGAACAAACACGAAACTGATGACACTACTTACGGCGAATCTTGCCTGCCCATAAGGAGTTTTCTATATCAGGCACGCACTTGCGCGTGGAGAATCCAGATTAGGATGCAATCCTCGGAAACAAACCGAAAACAAACCATTCCGCCTAAATAGCCGAGTCAACGTCCTGACGTCAACCGATGCCCCTTGAACCGCTTTCGACCCTGTCTTTCTCAAAATACTTAAGGAATTCCAGTCCCTCTCAATTTCGGCTTTGACTTTATGGCTTCCAGTATGTTGCAGGTATGGTCCCTCCGTCTCTCACTCCCCTCGCTCAACCCCTCTAGGATTCTTTACAGGTCCCGATTTTGGCAAGCCACCCCAAGTTTCGTCCTTACGCAAGCAACAAACACCAAGTAGTGAAAGGTCGCTATATAACCAGTAATGATCCTCGCGGCTATATGTAAATACACCTGAATAATTCGATAAAAAGCATGGTGCTCAAATATCGTACAGACCTGTCTATGAGTATCCTCTCAATGGCCAATGGATTATGATGGACGTCGACGACGGATACATCCTGTGGACGGGTATCTGGAAAGGTGTGCCACTTGTTGCACTCCCTCACCCGATCTCTTATCTGGTATTTCAGCACTCGGAAATTCCAAAGGTAAGAGGCTACGTAACCATGTCAATAAGTTTTGGTAATATTGGCAATTCTTCCACAAGCCGATATTGTCAAGATGATAGATTCGCAGCCTGACCTTGCTCCACTCATTCGACGAGTACGCGGAGGCTATTTGAAGATACAAGGTACATGGATGCCCTACGAGGTCGGTCCTTCCAATCGATTACATGTTGAAACTAGCGTTGATATCCTTTAAATAGGTTGCTCTGCGGCTATCTCGGCGGTCAGTACATCGAGGAGTTTTCGCCTTGAGTATACTAACTCTGCTTTCAGAGTGGCATGGGCAATTCGCGAGGATCTTATCCCTCTCTTTGGGTGCTTCATTTTGTTCCATCTAGTCTGCTGTGCAACTAAACCTTTTTGTTCCAGGCCTACATTCCCCAATACATGTTTGTCACCAGACCAGCCGGGATATGGCCAAGTTGTTTCCGCAGGTAACAGTAGAAGACGAGCACGAAGACCTCCGCAGGACTTGACAACAGCTTCTCAGGCACCAAGGGAGCCAAGCAACACTAGTTGGGCGGCAGGAGCGCCTCATCCTGGAATTAGCACTTCAAATCTTTCTCATCAGGCTTCCGCTCCCGGCAGTCCTAGTCATGGGTACCATCCTTATCACCATTCGGACCGTTATCGGCTACCATCTCCAATTTTCGGTCCCCCTGCCTCTGTGACTTTTCGAGACCAAACACCCATCTCCATTGACGTTCAATATTCCCCATACGTTAACTACCCTGCTCTTCCTAGACCCTCGATGAGCTCCCTGGAGAATTCTTCAGAACAAGATCGTATTATTCTGCCTCCCATACGAGATCCACCAACGACATACGAACCGCGCAACGCCTCATATGCCCTTCCTCCCATTTCAGCATTCGAAGATTTACGAGGCACTCTTGACAATGACTCTGCAGCAGTCTTGAGACGATTGCGCTCTGACCATGAACCTTCACACTCTCAGCCTCACTCGCAAGCATTCAACTATGAGAAGGCCCGGCCAAGGAGAAACTCTATCACTCATCACTCGTACTCGTAGGTTATGTCGTTCAGTTATAAATTTGAGCCTGCTACCACATCTCAATAAGTTCGACGGATGTATCACACACGAGTTCTCTCCCGACATCTCATCCATATCATGATTATCGCCAACATCAGCAAAGAACCTCTCGCCCCTCTTCGCGTGCCTCTAGCTCGTCACATAAATCCCATAGGGCCGATTATTCTGCAATCAGTTCAACATGCGAGCCATCACCTGTTTCACCTCGCTCAATCCTCTCCTCTCCTGGTCTCTCCTATCGCCATCGTCGGGAGGAAAATGCGAGCATTATGACGCCGCTAACACATGCTACGGATCGAATCCACCTAGGTTTCATACCTGGTGCTATCACCCCTTCTTCTGAATACAGCGACTCTTCCGTCCGGCCTCCCCTGCGGCCGTGGTAGGCAAGGTCCTTAGCTTATTCTTTATCGCCTTTCCCTTCTGATACTATTATATTTCGAAATTGGATATCCATCGTATATCCCTGTATCCTGCGTATCACACCAAACCTTATCCTTGCCAGCTTACGTTTACCCTGGCATCATATCGAATCATGGGATGAAATCTCGGCCGTCGGGTGTTTGACACGGGGAAACTTCGATGAAACTTGACAAAAAGCATGTGTATGTTGGCGACGTTCCATCTCCAAGGCTCCGCACCGAGTAGGCCAATAGCTAGTATATCCTTTAAAGAGATTCATGTACTGGAAGGTTTTCCTCTGTAGTCGTTGGATTACTTGTTGAGGAAATTCTGGACTTTGTCCATTTGAGGGACCAGGTACCTCTTATTAATACCTCTTATTAATCATTCGGCTCCAACAAGTAATTGATTATATTATATTTACCCCCTTGAAATTCTCTCGAAATTCTTTGCCTCGAGAGATCCGATCGGATTTCTCGGTCCCGATTTAAGTCGAGGGAGCTGATCCACTATTTCCTTCGGCTCTTCCTCAATATTTGGCTAATCGCTCTCTTCCAAGATTCCTATTTGTTGCGCATCATGTGGCTGGTCAAAGGCACATAACTTCTGTATTCCCGATTAAGGAACATCCTCCTCGTGTATGTTTCTTGCCATCGTACCCGAGGCATTGTGATTTTGATGATTACTTCAGATCGGAGATCCGACAACGGTCGGATCGAACAGAACACAGGCCATATTTTCATGAATGGAGCTTGAATCGAGGTTCAAGTTACCACATACTTTATATAAGGACATATCTCAAGACGTAGAAATTCATTCTCCGCAAGGCCTCGGACCTGAATGTCTGGACGTGTGAATATGATGAACACACAACTGCTTGGTGCTGAACCCCTTCCAAATCGTGGTAAACTAATCACACAACAATCGATGCGATAACCGCGTGAAAAAATCCCTGATTCGAGGGAAACATGAGCAACATAACAACGAATAGAACACAATTGATGACTCTGGTTTGACCTTGAAATCAGGCGGCTAACAACCTGTTATTTGGGGGGGGGAAGTGTTGTTTGCTAGAGTCATTCATGAAGTCTGATATTTTGGACAACCCCAACATAAATGGCCCGGACAGGTTGAAGGTGGACCGGAATTACTTTCTGTCTCCGAAAGGTAAACCGTTCGGAACGGCTCATCAAATACGTCGGTCCGATTATCGACTGGGTATCTAGTCACGCGGAAATAATACCACCTACAGAATCGCTTGAACGGAACGGCCACTATAATTTTCCATGCGGGATTTCCCAGACTACGGGAGTCCTTAGCTTTATCAGTAAGCCCACACAGGCTTTGTAAGTTAAAGATCCATCGGTCTGCGTGCGTTTTGGGTAGAGTCTGGCTTCTATGTCAAATTAATCCTTCTTGTTCATTGCCGGAGTTGGTGAGAAAGGGACAGTATATGAATACTTTGACCTCTATTTATCATCGGCTCTTTACGCAAGAGAATGACAAGAGAATAACACATGCTCAGCTAAGTCATCCATAAACTCATGCGAGACACAGAGAGGGGGAATTCATATACGCAACAAGTAAACTAGTGTCAATGTGCCTAGGCCAAGGCCATGAGTATAGCCGCGGAGTTTGAAGTTATAAAAATCTCTCTGGTGGAACATCACAGAGGTGCAACATAGGCGGCGACTAAAAACACGGCAGGCGGTTGTAACATCTTATCCAAATGTAACAACAGCTTCTCAATGCTCAGCAGTCTTATCGTCCCAATTCGATAGCGACATAACTCGCAACTTTCAGCCATCAACGCTTTCTGGTGTTTTGAGCGAAAGTAATCTCACGATAGTCCGTGGCATTGGGCACAACATGCATAAATGGTGGTGATTCCTCGACACAAAGGTCTTTCTGGAGCACTGTACCAATAGTATTGTACCTTTCAGTAGGCAATTGAATCCTCTGTCCCCTTCTTAGGGAGCCTTGTCAAAAAAAACAGGGAGCTCTCCAAGGAGTTTGCGGGAAGTTTGGAGGACGATATATCAACAAACAAGCCATAGGCTATAAAAGTGGTGGGTCGGCAGACTGACAGAGACAGTCAGGTATACCGGAAGGTACTCTGACATTGGAACAGTGGTTAGGAAACTGCAGGCAATGAGAACAGGGATTATATCATGATTAGCGCCAGGTGATAATGATCGAGACGTCCATGACCCTCGGCGGCGTGACAATACATTCAAGGCAAGTACCCGTCATGGAAAGGTAACTATCTGCCCTGGACGGTGGGGGTTTCTTATGTATGATGGAATCACTGCAGTGGCGGGACTCCGTCAAAGCTTCCGGGGTTCCTTAATCCTCATGTGAGAAATTATACTGTACTCCATTCCCAAGCTAACAGCCTCCCATCATCCCTTTGGCCAGTACCATACCTCAGAGTCCTGGAGGTGAAGCGACAAGTACTTGGCCACTTTCGCAATGCTATACGGCCACAGGTATGTGGATGACTTTTATCTTACCCAAGTCTCCGTCCCGTCAGAAAACAACTTGTGCCTACGTGGCGCAAACCTGCATCCACGACATATGTGACTACCGCCTGCTATGAATACTACCGTCACATCTTAGAGGAGGTTTCTCTCTCTCCTGGCAAACAAGATGGCACTTGTGCCCTCCTAGACTTTCTAAGGAACAGGAGTCGGGTGCCTACATGAAGTCAGGTTCTTGTTCACGCTCGAAGGGAGGACACTGATTGACTCGACAGAAGATCCACACGTCCATTCTCAGCAAAGCCTCATTCTCTCTTTCAACTCAGCGCAGATTTACTGCCTCTTATGTGCAACCAGTTCCCGCTGAGGCCTCTGCTGAAATCCAAAAATTCGTTGTATGTACCCTCCGTGTCTTAGTAACAGCTTGCTTGTTACGGTATATAATTATAGAACTCTCCTCTCCTCTTTCTCTCCACTAGAATTCCAAAAGACTCCACACCTACTCTACCACTCACCTCTAGACAACTTACTGACTTTATATCTCATAATATAGAACGTCCCGTCTTGTTTCAAAAAAGGTAAAATAGTTGAGGAGGGCCTAGGTCCACGTTTGGACTAAACAGCAGGACGCAATCGTATATATACCCTAGAGATTTTTCATCTATAGTCCAAGGCATGTGATCCACCAGGGAAATAGCGATTAGACACTAGGAGTGACAGCTGGATATTCAGTAGACCACAAGACACATGGACAGATTAGACATTTACCCAATAAATTTCATGAGGATAAAACCAACAGTGGATACAACCTATGTAATGGCATAGTCACACGGACCAGCCACTCGAAAAAAGTAAACTACTTACCGCAGCTGCGATGATACTAGCAGGAACGCCATTCTTCAAGAAATCCACGTTTGAGAGGTATAGTTCTCCCAGTTCATCTTCCTGAGTTGCCCTGAATCAGCCAAGGATTAAAACTGGCATCAGCAAAATAGGGAACTTCAAGCAAGCTGGTCATGAACTTACGCTGTTTGATTAGGAAATCCCGACACCGGCATACCCATTCCCGTTGAACATATGAGTGCCGTCACAAAAATGAGCAAATTCTGCGGTTGACCAGGCAGATTCTTTCCGACTTCCTTAGCAATAGGAACGAGGAGAACGCTGGCAATAGTATGAGAGATAAAAGTCGAGATGACCTGCGATTCGGGTCCAGCATGCATCAGTTTGTTGAAGCAAGAGTAAGGATCAATACATACCAGCACAATAGGGGAGAGAATGAGCACAACAGTATATAGTCTATAACCTTCTACTAATTCGCTGATGATATCGTGTAAAATTTTAAGCAGACCAGATGAAGAAACTCCTTTTCCAAGAGCGATACCACCCATAGCAAGGAACACGATTGTCCATGCAAATCTCTCAAAATCATCCTGAGGGGTAAAATCACCATAAGCTGGCAATCGAAATGTACAATACGACAAACCACACACTTTTTTTAATACACCAGTAGAGAAAAATGCTAGGACGGGTATAAGTGCAATTACCCCCATATCACCCACCCATCGCTCAATACTGTGTTCAACGCACCATAATCCGATGGTGACGATGCAAACAAAGCTAACCCACCACTGCTCGACGGTGAATTTTTCCCGGGTTGGTCTGATACCTCTGATTTCAATCTCACCGTCACCATCGGGAGAGCGTTGGGGATGATACGAGAGCAATAGAAGGCACCAGATGAGGATAATGGAAATGAAGGAGACCGGAAGTGCAACACCAAACCACGATCCCCATCCAATGGGAGACTCCATTTCACCAATTGCAATAAGATTCTGAGGCGAAGAAATAGGTGAACTTTGACCCCCAATATTGGCTGCTAGGGCAATCGCAAGCTGATTATCAGATGTGATTAGACCTCAAACATGTAGATAAAAGAGTAGAAACTTACAATGAGGCACGGCGCAAAGGTGGATTTAGGAGGAAGTGTTCGTAAGATCGGCTAGGTGTATTCAGATACCAGTAAGCAAAGATGTCGGCATGACAGTTTACCGAAAATGCGCACTCGGATCAAAGTGAAGCACAATGTCGGGGCTGCCACGTTACTGTACAAAACTGTCAGCCAAGGGACCCCAGCTATGCATTGAGGCCGACGGCAACACCTACCTGATCCACATGCTCGCAAAACAGGAGACACACATGAACGCTAAAAGTACGGTCCTCGGTTTGGTGCCTGCAAAGCTTAGCACTCGGGTGATAATAACTTTGTCAATGTTCGTCTTGCTCAGCGCCGAGGAAATGGTGAAACCTCCTATGAGGAGCATGATGGTTGGATTGAACATGACAGAAAACACATATCTAGGGAAGATGCAATGAGCGGCAGAAACAAGAGAGGGAAGGCTGCACAAACTTTGTGGCATCTGGTGTTGACAATCGTAGAGAATCCTTTTCATCGCGGATGACGCGCAGAGCGATGAGAAGGGCAGGCACGCTGAGGGACGTAACGAAAAGGGGTATAGCCTGAAATGGAATACGATTTGCAGTTCGGCAAAACGAAGTAGATTAAATTTACCTCTGATGCCCAGAGTATCGTACAAAAGACCAGTATTGCGAAGCAGTTCTTCGCCTCTTCTGCCTGGGAGATATCCATATTTAATAGGACAATGAATGCGACCGAGGCGATGGTTCCCCAGATGAGCTTACTTGTGATCTTGAACCGACCGACCGGCGTGGGTATATTTACCAAGGGCTTCTCGGGATCTTTGACAAGCGTAGCACCACCGAGATCCATACGACTGCCTTCTCCACGGCGTTCCTGCCCAATCATCTGTCTCCAGACAGTATCACGTTCCCAAGCGATATTTTCACGTTGATGAAAACGAAGCTGGTGTTTGGCAGCAGCCTTGTCATTCTGTGTCACACACCTGGCATAAAGTTCCACGAGGCGAGTGATACAGTCATTAAGCTTGGTCTTGTCCTCCTGAGAGAACGGGGTAGACGTTTCAACGACGTCATGAAGGTACTTGTCCTTCAGCTCGGAATATGTAACTTTGTCATATTTCTTGATGATTTTACGGAAACCGGAGTAATTGATATCGATATAAGAGCGAAGGTTGGTAAATGCAATGTAGGAGGTGGTGATGCGTCGTTTGAAAAGAACTCGGGTGTCATAGGCATAGTCATTCCTTGCTGTCCAAACAGTAGCGTCATCTAATGCAGCAGAGTTCCAGCTATCACGGATATTGCTGAATCGGGCGGTGATTGCGCCCATGGATCTGGGGAATGACATAGTGCTTTCTTCAAGATTACGTGGATCATCCCCTGAGGAAACGCTCCAACGTCGTCCTTCAGCAGCTGAGCCCGATACTAGAAAAAATTAGGAAGATCAAACTGGGGGAAGGGCACAACACACTCGTTCTTCTCCTGCTTCGGCCTGCGGAGCTGAATTTGCGGGGACGGCGCGGTCCCTCTGGACTAGGAAGGATGGATATGCTCTCATCGTCATCCTCGTCATCACTCTGCTCCATATAACGATCCCCGCCATCTATCCCGGCATCCTCTTGTATCTGGATATCTCCTTCAAGCTCGGCCAGGTCTTCATAAAGCTCCTTTTCCTGTGATTCATAGAAGAGTGTGATCTTCTTGAGCTCACGGTCCAACAGGGGAATGAAAAGGACGTCGGTATCCGACACGTCGTGTCCTTCAAGGAGGGCGGCATGCTCTCCCACCTCTAGATCCCGATGGGAGGTGTGGTTCAGTGTTTCATGGTCGTATTGTTGCTTCTCAAGTTGGTATATGTATTTTTTCAAAGCATCATAGCTGTTAGAGTTGCGATGCGATTAATACAGCATAAACGTCTCAATACAGAAGCAAGCTTACGCGATATATTCGTCCCACCAGTCTGATACGGCGTTAAACTTGAGAGCAGAACTGAGATGGTCAGATATCGGTCCGACTGAAAATATACAATGCACACACCTAAATTTCATCTTGTGCGGGGGCGGTGGGCGAAGGATTCGAAGAGGGATAGACTCCACTTTTGCAAAAGGCAAAAATCAAGAACTCGATCAACTCACGAAACAATTGTTGAAACAATTGTGAACATACATGACTCAATGCCCACCGACGTTGCCTGCACGTGAGCCTGAGCCTGACATGATACAAAACTATTTTCCACTCACAAACGTTTGTCAGTCACACGATAGTTTGTCAGTTTGACTCTTCAGTCCTTTTATACGATGCTGTTACCATCAAGTTTTTCCCACTCCCAGGCGGACAAATCGAGTACAGTTCGTATGTTTTGATTCAATATGCTATACCTAGATTGGCATCTGAGCTCGTTTCTCGATCACCTACATGGCATGTGTTCAAATGATTACTATCTTAACAAGTGTTCTTTCCAGACGACAGACATCCTTGATTCTCCAAATTTGAAAACTTTTGTATCTGAGCCTGATGCCTAAGGTACCAATTGCAACTCATGATGGCCTCTTTATCTGTGCTTTTTCTGTACAATACTGGCACCGACACAACCCAAAGAAAGAAATGTGAGGGTGCGATAGCCGATAGATAGGTGTCAGGCAGAGAGACTGAGAACATGAGTTTCATCAATTCCTAGGACTACAGGGTTGGTAAATTCATTCAGCAACTTCTGTCAAGATGCTGTTTATGATGAGGAGTCTGAATCTAACAAGTTGAGCGGACTTGCCATCTTGATTATCACTGATGATCAAGTAACATTTTTTGATCCCTACGGAAGAGAACGGTTTTCGGATTGACAAGTCAATATACTCACTTGTAGCTATGAAATAAATATAATTGCAAGTGAGTTCATAAATCTCGTTGTCTGCCTTATGTCTAGTGAAAGGATTTGGTCAGGCAAGTCATTGCCCTGCCAGTCATCCTACTTTAGAAATCTCTGAGTGTCCACCAGCCAATCTAGACTTTTGATCTGCTCAACCCATTCATCCTGGTTGTTGGAAAGACTGGCTTTTCCTGTTGCATGAATAGTGATAATGACTGTTGTGGTGACTACCACTGTCTTGGCTATAAGTAGCTCAACCTGATGAAAACTCTGTTGAGCTCTCTTTGTCTCTGAGTCAATTATAATCATTTCAAATAATAGTCACATAGTAGTAGAATTCAATGTCTCTTAACTCATGTATTGAGTACACAAAGAACTCAATAGTATTGGTCTATATGCATTTACACTAGTCTACTCTAAAGTATGACTAAGATCTTCTAGTAAGGTTTTTATGATGTTCTATTTAGTCATGTGACCATGACTATGGCAATGTGACTCCAGTTGTGATATATGTCATGTTTTTGTTACACTTTGTGACCTTGTAACTGTCATGTTCTTAGCTAAGTTTGATAAAAGATAAGAGAGAAACTAAACTATATAAGAAAAAAAAAGAGAAATATCTAAGTTTATCTTGGAGAATTCTGACAACTCACAGCTTCTTATTACAAGACTCTCTCAACATCTTAATAATAGTTAACTTTGAAAGTAATAGTCTTGTACTAGAAATCTCTTTATAATCTCTATATATAACAACACTGTGAAGGAATCAGCCCTTACACAAAATTCCAGTATACAAACACTGCATGTTGTGGCAACCACTAGTCAAAAGACTAATAGTAACACAAGCAATAAATCTTAAGACAGATATTAAGTAAGAATCACAAGAGAACTCAACAAAGAGTCTCTAATGTATTGCTATCCTATTTATACAAAGTTCTTATGGTTTGTGCTAACAATAAATAGTCCTATCCTAATGTCCATGTGTAGTCTATACTTCCACCATACATTAACCTTACATCTTCCATAAGAACACTATGCCATATACATATGCTCTGGCATCATCCTTCTAGTTCTTTCTCCCAGATTCTAGGCTTATGACCTCATATTATGTGACATGTCATGTGACTGCAGTCACATGCCTCTTCATTATCAAATAAAAAGAAAAAGAAAAGAAATATTAAATTAAGAAAAATAGATAAAAACAAAGAAAAATATTAGTGTCTAAGCATATTATAATACTGCAGAAGCCTATATTGTAAGTTCTTGAGTAAAGACAAAAAATGACTTTTGTATTGAGTAATACAAAAGAATTCAATAAAGTTTCAAGTATAAACTAGTCTATCTTATATACTACAGCCCATGGTCTGTGTATACAATACAACTAACCTACTCTAAAGTATATATACTTGTTATAAGGCCAACATATTGTTATTATGCTATATAATATTATCTTTTTTATCTAAGTCCAAAATAAAGAAAAATAAGAAACTTATAGGATAAAATAAAAAAGAAAAATAGAATTAAGTTCATTATTTACAACTCTGATAGTAGATGCAAATCTAGAATGACCTTGGCTTTAGTAAATACTTTGTATCTTTACATGTTGTAATAGTTATATTTTAAAAAGAAAATTATACTAGAAAGTGAATTATTAAGAAAGTTAAACTTCCAAGTATAAATATTTAAAACAATACACTATACTAGTTAATTTTCAAGCTAAGGAATTACAGAGTATTTATGTATCTTAAATACTAGTACTAAGACTATCTAAGAATTGAAGAAGACAAGTAACTATTCTGGATATACTAAAATCCTTAGAAATTAGATCCAGAGTTTCATAGAGATCATGAGGGACCATATGATTAGTAATAGAGTGATTGGATACAAAAAGAACCTAAGTTAATCTGTATTAGAAGTAGTATGTAGATATTTTGGATAGAGCAAAGCTTAGATAAACATTATCTATGATAAAGTCAAATGAATTAGATATATTCAAATGGTATGTAACAGTATATTGTTAGATTTGGTTTACACCTTGTTATCTAAGATTCAATAAGGTCTTTTAGAAGTCCAAATAGTTAGTTATATATTATTCAAGAACATAGAAGATAGAGTCAGAATAATCTTCAGCTTCAACATACATGCTATGACTCATAGAGTTACATTAGTTACATATTTTGGAAGAGGACTTCGTAAACTTAGAAAGGTTAGAACTACCAGAAAATAGCAAGGTATATCATTGTTAATACTGGAAATTAGTGCTAGTTTTGGTCTATTTTCAGGATAAGCTATTACAGTATAAACTACCAGTTTATATATTAGATATATTATCTAAGGTAGTTATCTAAAATGAAACTGCTAAGCAAGTTACCCTAGTTACTGTTATAATACACTTAAACTCTTATATTTTATTTTTATTTTATTTTTATTTTATTCATTTTCTTTGATTTTATTTTGTTTTATTTATTTCTTAGACAATGAAGAGGCACATGATATTATGTCATAGATCTAGAATATTGTAGAAAGAACTGAAAGAAATAACATCAAGGTATATATCTATAGCATATTAACCTTAGAGTATATAATGTAAAAATACATTAGTGTTACAAACTTAAGACTTTAGAATAGATTAAGAATAAGAATCTTGTATTGGGTTAACACAAGAAAACTCAATAAAGAACTCTGTACATGATCATCTACCTTATATATCTAAAACTAATGGTCTGTGCTCTACTACATTAGCCTACCCTAAAAAGTGGGTAGTGTTGTATTAGTGTACTTGTTATTTTTGAGTAGCAGCCTTATGCTAAAGGCCTATTGTGATCTTTCCATGCAGAGGAATAGTGTTGTCCAGTAAGAAAATGTCTAGTTTAGGAATTCTCTTTTAGGGATATTAGCCAGTATTTTTTAGGATAATATTTAGTAGGACAGTAAACAGTTAGTTAGTAGACAGTATGAGGTTGGATAAGAAGAATACTAGCTAGTACTTACAGAGAAATACTTTTGGGAGATATCATTTTTGAAGTTGTTAGATGCTATGGTAACAAATATTGTTGATATAAGTCAAGTGAATATGGAAGAATTGATCAGAGATGTAGAAGAAGAAGAAGTGATGAAGTTATTGATGCAGGTGATGGAGAACAATGTAATGATATTAAAATTACAAAAATAATTGTTGGAGTTACAAGAAGTAAAAAAGCAAAAAAAGAGGAGAAAATAAGAAAAAGAGTGGAGGAGAAGAGATTACAATGAAAAGTAGGAAGAGAAAGAACAGAGATGATGAAGAAAGAGAAGCAGAAAGAAGTGGAAACAATAGAAGGTATGTGAGAGAAGAAGAGAAAGAAACAGAGAGATAGTGATACAAGAGAAGAAGTGTTTTGTTTGTGGAGGGTTTGGGCATATTGTCCATCATTGTAGAAATGTGAAGAGTAGGCAGAAAGAGAAGCTAATACAGAGGTTCTTAAATAAATTTGAAGTATTGAAGAGCAGAGTGATGAACATAGGAGAAGATAGTGGAAGAGAGATAAGGAAAGATAGAAAGATAGTTTTGAGAAAACAAAGATTGAAGAAAGAGAAATCAGTAAATGTATGAAAGATAATAGCAGTCTTACTGGCACTGATAGCTCAAGGAAGGAAAAGAAGGAAAAATTGTTAAGAGAGGTGATGATGCAAATATGGTTAAAGCAAGAGGATGAAGAAGAAGAAATTGTGGTAGAGGCATTGTTGGATAGTGGTGTAACAGAGTTAGTAATGAGCTCAAAGTTTGCAAGAAAGAATAAGTTTAGGAAGAAGTTGGATAGACTGATATATGTGAGAAATGTTGACAGTACCCTTAATCATGAAGGACTAATAGAGTATACAGTGGAGGTAGGATTATTTTATAGAGGACACAAGGAAAGAACAGAAATAGATATGATAGGAGGTCAAAAGTAGAGTGTTGTATTAGGGATAATGTGTTCAGCATGCCATAATCCAGAGATTGATTGGAAGACTGGGGAAGTGAAAATGACAAGATGTCTAAATGAGTGTGGAAAGCAGTGGAAGATAAAGCAGACAAAGTCAGAATGGCAAAAGCAGAAAGAGAAAGAACAGAAGAAGGAAAGAGTGCAAAGAGAGAAGAAGAAGGAGTTTAGAAAACCAACAGTTGAGGAAGAAATTGAGATAGCAAGAATGGTAGAAAAGAAGCAGAAAGAAAAGAAAGATTTGATAAAGATTAGGACAGTAGAAGAAATGGTTCCTAGAAGTTTCCATAAGTATTTAAAAGTATTTGAGAAGAAGTCAGAGAAAATGCTGACAAGGAAGACTTAGAATCATGCTATAGATCTCAGAGAAGGTTTGTTCCAAAAAAGAGGAAGATATATCCATTATCAAGAATAGAGAGGGAGGAGGTTCAAGAGTTTGTGAAGGATTAGTTGAGAAAGGGGTATACTCAACCATCAAAATCACTACAAATGTCACTGGTATTCTTTGTACTGAAGAAGGATAGGAAGAAGAGGATAGTGCAGGATTATAGATATCTGAATAGTTGGACAATCAAGAACAACTATCCATTGCCACTGATTTCAGATCTAATAGATAATATAGGAAAAAAAGATATTTACAAAGATGGATCTTAGGTAGAAGTATAACAATGTAAGAATAAAGGAAGAAGATGAGTGGAAAGTAGCATTCTCAATGCCAGAGGGTG
>Ga0157357_1000345_pt1 | contig 19787 bp, 14 predicted proteins | sample AttcapACBM1_FD_111485 | JGI IMG/M metagenome (GOLD analysis project Ga0157357, IMG submission 111485) | Fungus gardens microbial communities from leaf cutter ant in Botucatu, State of Sao Paulo, Brazil - Atta capiguara ACBM1 | ecosystem: Host-associated > Fungi > Mycelium > Unclassified ... | reverse complement strand
ATTGGACCTGGAATTGCTGATCCCTCTGACATGGTTGAATGTTCCTGTCTCCAGGAGAGTCGAAGTGGGTTCACCAAACGGACAAACATCTCCCTCCTGACGAACATGATTCCAGTGCCTTGTTTGTGTTTGGTTGGTTAAGCGGGGTGATTATACACTTCACATTTGGCGTCTCCGCCACAACTTCTTTGTTTAGGACTGGAGGAAGTAGCTTGACCCAATATTGAACAGAATGAAACCTCACACTTACATACACTTGAAATGCCAACATACAGGTATCCTGCCCCCTGGTGGTTCTTGTCTATTTAATGAGCTATTATACAATCGATGCCAGGATTGAGGGAGGTTTCCATGTAAACTTTGACCTTACTGCCTGAGGTATCATTACTTTGTCACTTATCAATATCACACAGAGCCAAAGAAATGGCTCCCACGTCGAAGGGGCCTGGAGCAAAAGAACAGGGAGAGTAAACTCCCTGTCTATGCTGCTTACATAATTTTTAAACGAGGAAGGAACCTGAGGACAATACTAGGTTTGGTATTCCAATAGTGGTGTAGTCTCCCAGGCTGACATATCATACGCAAGCATCATATGCTCAAACGATGATTCGCCGTTAGCTGTGACCTCAAATCCATAAGAACCTAGTGGAAAAACCCTGGAATAGGGTATTGGCAAACGAAATCGACCTGCGGAAGATTGGGCGGCGAGCGGAATTCAAGTGGGTGCAACGATGAACAGGTCGCGAGCCCTGAGTACCACCGTCTGAGACTTTTCAAGGTATTAGCATTGATAAACAAACACACTAACGTGGGCCCGTTATCCGTGACTGCTTTAATGGCGGCTGACAAGACGGACAGATGGCAACTAACTAAAGCTCAACGTGAGCTCGTTAACAACTGTTTTGAAGAATACCAATACGAAACAGCTATTGCTACCCTTGACCAACTGTGCGACTCAGAGTTCAGCCCGTGGCCGTGAGTGTACTCGATGTCGAATCATCTCATCACTCTAAATCCATATAGACCTCACATACGCCAGCTGATATATATTTCACTGCATCCGACGGAGGACTCCTCTGCACAAGATGAGGTCGATTCTTCAGCTCAAATTTCACCGTCCAAGATTATTAGGCAACAACAATCGCAATTATCCATGAACTTCATTCCGATGAAAGCTGTACTTGATGCTCAGAGAGTCCTTGTGAAATATCTTCATACCAATCAACCTGATGTACTATCTCGCGCTCTACCCCGCCGTAGATCACTGCACGATCCAGCAGCCGATTACAACGAGGCAGAATCGACGGTTGCAAGGCAAGCCTCATACATCACGCAATACCAAGATTGTTGGGAACTGTTGTGCAAGGATCTGCGGCAGAATGCACTTTCACTGACCCTGAAGGCTAAGCCTAGAGCAAAACGACAGTCGGAGCGACTCAAACTCAATCCTGGCCCGGAGACAGGTCTACCGATAGCAGTGCAAGAAAATGCTTGGCCATTGCTTGATTGGCTTGTTAGTCTCTTTGAGTATGATGAGCAAACATCCACAATGGCTGGTGAGAATCATACACCTGGCTTAATTGCACCAATCTCACTCGCTCTGAAGTTCCGTACTCGCCTTTGCTCGCTGATCAGTTAATTGATCAAGATGGAAAAGCTCATCTCGAATCTCCGATTGCTATCATCATGCTCTGTCTCCAACAAACCCTGCTGCAGCGACGAAGACTGGCGGGTCGCCTCCTATCTCTTGTGCGTAAACGACTGGTATGAACCGGCAGATGCTCACTGTTCATAGCTTGTAAATCTGACAAGTACTGCAGAGCTAGAATTGAATGAGCTCGCGGTTGGCTTGTATACTCGTGTCTCATCGTTTTCCCGACTTTCCCAGGTATTATCTCAGCTTGCTCACTCCAATGTCCAAGCACTTAGATTCAAGATCGGAATTTATCAAATGGTAATCGGCGGACTCGGACTTCCTACCTTAGAAAAGGCTCGAAAACCACAGCCCAGAATACGGCCACGAGCGAAGGGATCATCAGATTCCGACTATCGGGATCTTAACACAGAATTTCCGCCAGTAGCCAGACCATCAACTCCGTCTGTGTTTGATTTATTACGTCTAGTACAAATTTCAACACCTAAAGATGTCCCAGAAGATGGATCTTTGACTCTCCTTGTTTGCAAGTTACAGCTCCTTTTGACTTATGGTACCCTTCAAATACGACTAGGCCCTCAGGACAGAGATCCACAATGGACTAAAGCAGTCACAGAGGTTCTTCCCCGCGTCAATCGCGAGGTGTTCGGGCAGGAGGGAGCTGAGGCAAGTATGTATCAACGGTTTCTTGAGGGACAGATTGCTGGGTGGAGACAAGCTTTAGACGAGGGGCTGTAGATCAAGATGTTATTACAGAATCTGCTGTACATCGTGGCCATCGCCTTTGTCAAATATAGTTGCCTCGACGGTCTGTTATAGCTGCAACGAGATTGAAATTTCGGGTGTGCGGGCAACCAGGAATATTGAGATGAATAGGCATGTTCGTAACAGCTGCATGAGTTCGAAAAAGAGTGCTCACTCCGAATTGGAATAACTTGCCGAAATTGAGTTGAAGTACTGCGGATTTTACACCAACAGGTCCAGGTTCGATACAGCTAACCAGAAGTGCCACATGATGAAAATATAAAATCGCAATACAACTACAAATGATAAACTGCAAATTTATCAAATATCTTCTTCAGATACAGCAGAGGAGACGAAGTCTGCATCTATCAATTCATCTCCGTCGCTAATCCCTTGATGGTTTCCCTGTTGTTCTTTCCATATAGAAGCCAGAAACTCAGGCGTGCTGGCTTGTTCACTGAACTTGTCCTCCCTCCTCCTCAGATATCGAGGAAAACGTAAGCTCAGACCACGAGATGAGGATATTAATCCTTTGGCAGCTACAGACACAGGGCTTAGAGTGATACTAGTGGTTCAAGTTAGCTTCAATTGAATGGCCATGACGCATGTATGGACGTACTCCGCTCCGCGAATTTCCCATACCTCTTGCGGTTGGAAATAGACATCAGGCTTAAAGCCTGCAAACACGTTGTATCAAAGGTTCCTGCCAGATAGGAAAACCACCACTCACCTCCGAAGTCACATTCCCATAATGGTCGCACAGAACATGTCGTTCCATCCTCGTCTGATAGTGTATATCTCTCTCTCAGGTCCTTGACTACCCTCAGAAAAAAACTGCCAGGCAAGGGGGTGGGCCGACGAACCTTGTAGAATCTGTCTGTGAAGCCTACCAAAAACTGATTAGTTGCTATCTGAAGGAAAATAACAGCAATACTTACCGGACATGCACTTACAGACAGCAACAAACCGACCACTGATCGGGTCATATAGACCCATAAGTATGGGACTCCACCATTTCACCTTCCGTCCATTGCCGTACCATGCACCAATCGGCACTAGGTCAATGCTGTCGCCGATCCCATCAACATAATCCTTCTTGAGCTTCAACCAAGCCGCCGTCCGTTTATCTGGCTCATAAGTCGCTAGCAGGGACTTTTTTCTCCTTGATTCCTTATGAATTCCTTCGGGAATTATGACATTATCGAGGAGCTGAAAGGGCGGTCAAAAGCCACAAATATGGGTAACCAGGGGCACTGACCTTGATCATCAAACCTTCAGCCTGGCTTTCTACGGAACGCTGCCAAAACTCTTGAATCCGGTCCCTGCCTGTTTCACTCTCTATACCTTCTACATGAGAAAACCGAGCAGATCCAAAGTGATCGAAAATATTTGGATCAAAGTGGGTGCGCAGAAGAGCTCTTCGTTCCCGGAAGGTTTTCTGTAACAGCACCTGCATAACTATGGAATCAGGCCACCGCTTTCAAGTAATATTGAATCCACCTACCTCTCCGTTTAAGTACATCAGATCAAATGCATACAAGCAGACAGATACTTGCACATCCTTCAATTCGACGTCCTTCTTAGCTCGATTGGACAACTCTTGAAAGCTTTTGAGGGCACCAGTGCGTGGGTCGATGGCAACAATTTCGGAGTCCATGATGAAGGACGATATTGAGGATGTGTTTTCCAGAGCGGAAGTTATCAATGCCTGAACATCGGGATACTTAAAGAGAAGACTTGAGAAAATCGGTTAGAAGGTTGGTTAAAACAGGTACCTTAGTAGTCATATCCTCCAAGTGGCGCGAAAATATCTTGAACCGGACAATCTTTCCATTCTCTGAGGTAGCATGTACTTGTGCTCTCTGTCCATCGTACTTGAATTCAGCAACAAAAGATTGGCCTTCCATCCTTTCGTAGACTTCATCGAGGGAATGAGTGGGTGACCCCAGAGTCGGATGTAAAGGAATACCTAGTAAGAAAGTAAGGCGGCGCTGGCAAAAGATGCACGGATCTGACCGATCGAGAGGGTGACTCGCTCTTCTAGTCCAGAGAGGCCGAAGTCTAATATTGCCGAAACGATATCGTCATAATTGGGGTGCTTGACAAATACCCTTTTGACCAATGCTTCCGCATTTGTATAGATAGCATTGAGTTCGGCCCGCGCAGGTTCTGTAGTCCTGGTTTTGGCGTCGAGGGAGGATGACTGAACCTGGGAAAGCAAAGAGAATGGGACTTGTAATTCCATATCGCGATCTAATACGTTGGATGATGCGTGGCAGAGAACAACAGCCCGTGCCAAGGCCGTGAGCATAGAGGTGCGGACTGCCCCTACTCGGATATTCTGACAAAGGGTCCTCGTTAGATAACGAATTTCCTCTCCGTTGGCCGAGATTAGAAGTTTCTCAACAACCTTCCGCTTCTGCTTTGCTGCCCCTGGACCTTTGGAGTGGGCGATTTCGCGCAGAGAATTATACACATTAGATACTGTCAAGGGAGGGTGTGGAATTAAAGTTCGTAGGTTCGACTTGGCGGACATTGCAACATCCCCAGAATCCCCCAAAGTGTTATAGAGCCGCTTCAAGACAGCGGAGGTGACTCCAGAGATGTTCTGGATAGCACGAGAAATAGTTGTAGGTCCAAGTCCGAGTTCTACGGGAGCATACGCGGGTGCGAGACTATTAGATAGAAGATACAGGGAAGCGAGCAGAGATCCTGAGTGCTTGACAATAATTGTCTGTAAACAATTGGTCAGGGTATTGACTATGCCAATACGCGATCGCGTTTGTGAGAGCGTCGAAAGACAGTGGGCTAGGAATCCATAGGGGGTGCCACTTTGGAGCCAGGGCTGTTCGTGTGGTAGATAGCTAACTGGGTCAGTATCCAATGGGTTGAATCGAAGTGGCTTTGTCTCTGTAGTAGGTAGCTGAACCTCCTTTCCCTTCGATTTCAGGGGAAAATCCCTCGGTTTCGGATCTATGTCGTCCTCATCAACATCAATTACGAGTGGTCGCGAGGTGGGTCTTGTTCTATTTCCCGTTTTCTGCTGCTTTTCGGTCAATAAGGTGGCATTTGACTGCGTCAAGTGCGATTTAGTAGGAGAAGCATCAAAAAACGTGTCTAGCCGGGCCTGCTTAGCTCGCTTCTTGAATGAAGTTTGGGCGTCGTCGGCAGAGAGACCGCGTTTTGCCATCCAACAGCATAAATTTAGGTTGTCGTGTTTATAGGTTTATAGTGTGTTTGACATTGAAACATGACCTGAGCCCAGGGTACTGAGCATCAATTACCAAACAGGGAATAATTCGCAGGGTACCATCAGCTGGAAGTATTTATTTAATCGAGGAATCTTGGAGATTTAGACAACCAGAAATCGAAACTTGGAGATCCAATTAATGGGCTGTTTTCGAGGAATATATAAACAACGACTGCTCCGTCCTATTAAATGGAATCCTGTGACTTGGAACATGCTCACAATGCAGCCAATCAGCTGCACTACTCAGTATGACTGCTTGGAGCGAGACACGGTTTTACCGCTCCTCAGAAGATCATTAGCTGGCAATTACTTGCCTGTCCCAAAGATTTATCAGTATAGTCCATAGTGTTCGCAAATGGAGATCAAACTACCCTGCGTCTGTCTAGTGATACAAAACCCCGCTGATAAGTGTCTCTGTGTTTAATTTCGGGTCACTATGGCACAATGTAAATGAACGAGCGATCAGCTCCAAAATAATAATCCAATCCAAACCCGCCGCTTATTTACGCTCTATTCTCCAAAACAGCCGATCAAGGACCGAGGGAAGTAAAGTCCAATATTATTTGTCATAGGTCGAATAAGACCTGACTGGTCCCGAGGCGTTCTTGTAGGTTGAGCCTGGCTAACGGTGGATATGTTAATCGATCAATGACGAACCGGGGCCTTTCAGTTACGTGCGCAGTTGCGACGTTGTCAATTGCGATTCACGGAAGGCCGGACGAACGATTAGATTACTGAATACTAATTCATGATGTCACTTGATTACCACATTAGATTAAAATGATGAGTCACCTCAGATCTTTCTTTTTACAGCTCTTTCTTTTACAGCACTAGCCGCCGGCTAGTCTGGTTTCAATACAAACACGAAAATGTGAAGGGACGATAGACGATTTTTTGTCTAATGGTTTTGGTGGTAACGATCTATAGAGTGGGTGTGCTTGTTGGAGGAGCGAATGCATGATACACAATTTTACCACCCCGACACTACAGTAAGGGAAATGCTAGTCTTGCTCGATAACCTTCTCTTATGGCACCGACCACTTTTTTCTATTCACTTAGAACCCTTAGATCGTTGGTTGTATTGCGCATTAAGGTACAGTACGCTGCAACCAAAGTGACGCATCAGTACCTATCCCGTTATCCATCATTGTTTCAAACCGATGCAATTTACGTCCTGTCGCTCCAAAGACGATTTCTATTCCAGCCCTTCGTATTGCATTTTTCTTGTTAGCATGCGCCGAATGCCCAACATAGTTATTCTTGGAACACGAAACAGTCTATGGAAGCTGCTATTTGTGAGTGACCAGCAATGTACTGTGTAGTGAAGGTCAAGCCAGAGTCAGTATCTCCCTTGGGATGTTGCTCCCAAAGTACCTGTGTGGGGACCCCATATACTCATAGGAAACGGGAAATCTCCGATCTATGACTTCAGGCATTTTACATCTTGTTCTGAATTCAGGCAAAATAGCTGCTGCGCCCTCTTGAACTAACCAATTCCGGACACAAATTAGCATGGAAACATGGTATTTGACTTCTGCTCTGCAAACGACAGGTCGCGACTTGACGTCGAGGACACCAATTTGAGTCAGGTACCGGATCGCACACATAGACTTAGCTGTCGACCAACCTGGGCGACACTTCAAAAAAGTTGGCGAACGAAACGGAAATTCAAGCGCCCGTTTCCTCAGGGTACTTATACCAGGATCTGGGTGGAAAGCCCTCATTCCACTCAAGTTGTCTATGGCTGACCGTCGATCCTACCAATACTCGAACATGCACTGGACCAATACTTCTACACCTTATTCTCCCACAGCCAATTATTCCCCTGCCGAATATCAAGGCACTGTACCTTCGGCTTCCACTCAGTCGATGGGCCAGGCCTACTGTGGGGATACCTATTCACAGGCTGGGGATGAAGGATACTCGTCCTCATACTATTCGAACTCATATAACCACACAAATCCCTTGACTACAGGGTACCACACCTATTCGTCTATGCCAAGCCAGGCCTCTAATGATAGTACCACATTACACGGCCAACGCCACACTCATCATCCATCACTCCACCAACCACAGTCAACGCATCCCTATCCCTCAACTTTACAATCTTATGCCTACCCACACTATTCGTCATTGGAGGGGCAATCACGGGGGAGGTCTTACTCTCAAACACAGGATGCATACGTTTCACAACCACCGAGCCCGACGTCTTATCAGGCGTCGGCACAGTACCCGACTCAAATCCCTCTGACACCAGCGCCAACTATACAGTCTCAATACCCGACATCACCTTCACGCCCATTCTCATGTGATTTGTGCACATTGTCATTCAATCGTCAGCACGATCTCAAGAGGCACAGGGAGACACACTCCGGTGAAAAGCCTTATTTCTGTAATGGAGGTTGCGGAAAGACCTTCACGAGAAAAGATGCTCTGAAGCGCCATCAGGTAGGCGAATTACGCATGGTGCGAACAGTTGCTGATATATTTCTCAAGCTCGTCAAGGGCTGCGGGAAGCCGGAAGAGCCATGGTCTTCATAGATCATTCAATAAACTATTTGTAAGTCAGTCAATATCCTCAGCTTGAAATCTCTGACTGTTACACTGTATACAGAAACACTTATGCAATCGTTCTCCAGCATTCAGTTTGTATCAATTTTTAATGGTTTCCAGGACATTCCTATGATCATGTAGCTCAGCCCTGTTGTCCATGGCTGTATATAATACCTTCATCTTTTAGAGTATTTTTTCCAGCACCCAGGCGTCATGAGGGTCAATTTTCTTATAGTAGTCCTTGTGTATCTCGACTTCCATGAATCCATGACGTTCATAAAATGCCTTGGCGGAATCATTGGACACTTGTACATGAAGGTAGATTTTTTGGATTTTGGGCTTAGCATGATTTTCCGCGGCTTCGAGTACTGATTGAAGACTTTGTGATCCCAGCCCTCGGGATCTATATGGCTTAGTTCGGTCCATCAGGGGCCTGTTACCACCTTTAGAGAAGTAAGTTGACTTACGGCCAAGACGCCCATAGTCATGACATACAGATGGGTTTGATCATCTTTATTCTCCAATCGACAGCATATGATTCCAACCTTTGCAACGGAGATACATGGAAATATACAAGCCGTGAAAAATGAACGACATACTGGGATGTCATTAAAATAGACTGAAATGATTCTGTCAGCGAAGGTGGCAGTAATGATGCTGGAAGGTCATACTGAGCTTGCAGAAGTCTTCCGCTTCTGGTTGAAGGATATCACGATAGAATCTTTCACTATACTTGATTGGGAAGAGTACTGAGTTGAGTTTACGGACAGTTCCAAGGTTATTGGGCGTCATTGACGCGAAAGAGACACGAGGGGATGTCTTGGTTATTACTGTCGACATGGATGAATTGTGCTAGAAGGCAAAGCGTGGGAGTGGATAGCTGGATCAAGCCGTGACAAGACTTATACTCTTTTTAACCAAACCATTGAAATCCGGTTCATGCATAAGCTGTGATTCGCTGTGCAACGGCTCTTACTATTCCGGTCGACGAGAGAGTACAACCTGCAGGTCTTAATGTTTGTACTTGGGGCCACTTCAACTCCATGAGATCTCTTACGATGACTATTCTTTGACCTATACACTAAATTATAGACTTCCACCCTGAATCCTGTGGCCTCGTGTTGTTGTCGTTCAATTGCTCCTCGGACAACTGTCGGATAGACTATCATTCATTTTCCCTTCGGCAGCAGTAACAGATATTCCAAGTCGCGACTCGTGAGGTCAATACAGGATTGCGCTGGAACTTGCTCTGTCAATTTTGCGAATTCGATATACTGCCTGATCTATCCTTGGGCATGATCTGGAACATTCACCTTTTCTATTTTGCCTGTCACTGCACATCGCTAAACTGGGAATGCAGTGGCTCATGAGGATCTCAACTCGTAATCAGTGCACCAGAGGAATGATTGAACTGGGCGGGACGTATGTAGGCTGTCTTTTCAGGATAGGCCGCTCGTTCTAGTGCTTCTTGGGAACCGCCGTGAATCGCGTGAGAGACTCATCGGCGCCAAAGTCATCATTTCTGACCGACTCGAGTTTCGTAGAGCCTACGAGAACGAGATGGACGATCCAAGCACCTGACAACCTCCCGGGTCAGGCGTAGACTGGTGCCGTTTCATTTTTGCGCTAAGTTACTATGAGAAATGGCTTCTTTTCTTAATTCACGAAATCAACGCCCGTTCCTTTAGTATCTGAAATTTGGAGCTGGAATTAGCTGGCGCCGCATTCCTCCGTTAAATTTGTTTTGGAAATATGCTGGGGATGCTCATCGTCTGGTAGAATCTCTTAGCTGATTTTGTTGGAGACCGTGTCACTCGAAATATCGCCACCTGTCAGATCGAGTGACTGATTGGCCTAAAAATGCCAATTGGCACTTCGGGTTGTGGCGAATGTGTTTAGATGGTGCTTTTAGATAGGCTTTGTCACTAAATGGTTGCTAATGCTTGCATGGCAACTGCCAGTGCCTTGGATTGGATGATCATCAATATTAATTATTGCAATGGGTATGCTCACAAGCTGATGGGCCCACGAGTCAGGTTCAAGTCAGGTTCAAGTCAGCCTGCTAAATGTTGATGGCTCGCTCGTTCGATAGTTGCGGAATAGCATAGAGCTGGCTCAAAGGCGGCATTAAATGAAACTCAGTCGCCTCAAAATGATCTAGCCACAAGGAATAATACCCAGTCTTGATTATCTACGATCAATAGAGGAGATACTGGTTTCTGAGCCATTTGGCAGTGTGCTATCTTTTGAAGACACGGGTATATGGGATAGAGAATGCAGCAAGAATGACAGTACAAAGCAGCTAAATGTAGTAGGGAAGTTCCTAGTGGACAAAGCAAAGTTCGTTACAACAAATGAAGTTCTAGGAGTACAAATGGGAGAGTGCAGGAGACAAGTACAGATGTGAATAAGGCCGTGCGCAAGGGAACCAACTGCGAGACGTGACTCTAATGTTGTGCAAGGACACGTACTTGACCGATGGAGATTTATAGCGGCATTTCCTGACGCGAAGACTTTCGCCACTTATTTTTTTTCCTTGGAGTGCGGTGCAGCCTTTCCAGATAAACATCATCATAGCTGCGAAAAACGCAGGTAGCCAGTTGTTCGTCGCGCTCTTCCATACTGGCCCATATGCAGTGCCAGCGCGGGTTCTGCTCCGAGAACTTCAGGGCGACGCCAAGATGTTTTTGGTCCCAAGAGACTGTTTTTGATGGAACTCTGGCATGTTTGCAGTCAAACGCAGCATCTTGTAGTGTAATGAACGCGCAATCTGTCACCTCGAGGTTAAGGGATTCGTTAGCGAAAAGGATAGCGTCAAGGCCACTGTCCATTTCGAGCTGTTTGGGGATGCCGCGATGAGCGGGATCATAGCCGTCGACAAGAACCTGGACGGTGGTATGATCCGCAAAGTCTAGAGTGAGTGTGGGATGTATAGACGACTGTCGGGCTCTCTGGAGGACTTTGCCAATGATTTCGCTTGGGTCGATACTGAGATGGAATGAATGGTGGCATGATTAGACGCTGAGGCACACACACGCACCCGACATGGTTGAGGCGCAATGCCTCGGGTCGCCTGCGAGCGGTGGTGGGTGAGGGAGACGGCGAGGAGACAGTCGAGGCTGTAGAACGGGGAGAGTGGGAAGTCATGGGGTCGGGAAAAGAAAGACCGATGGCAAAACAAGGACAAGCGGACTGGTCACACACTTGTCGTTCTGCCACTGATTCTCTAGTCCATAAATTACCATCCTGTCGTCCATAGTTTCATCTTCTACATCCACCCATCCTAGGCAGAGGATGGAGAGGCCCGTCGCCTCACGGCCAGCTGGCCCCCGTGGTCCTATTAGGTCAGGGTCGCCCAGACGCCCAGTACTCTCGATTCCTAGTTTGCGGTTACCGGAGAGAGTTGCCCCTCAGAAGCCTGGTGGTCTTCGACTGAACATTTCTGGGATTCCCCCCGTTTCTTACTACAGTGGTGGCCCCGATCTCCAGCCCGTTGATTACATGTCACCAGACGATGCGCCCACCTTACAGCCATCTCAGGACACGACTATGCCTAATCATACTGCCTCTGAGCCCCTGGACAGTCTCGATAACTTGATCAAAGAAATCGACAACATGACTACCCAGCAGCCTCTTTCTCATGAGGACACTAACCTCGAGCCCGACCCTGCGGCTGCAAATCTTGGCAACTGGTCGGATGAAGTGATCGAGGAGATGCAGAGGTTGGGTGAAGGTGCTGGCGGTGCGGTTCATAAGGTCAAAGATAAGAGATCAGGAAAAATAATAGCAAGGAAAACCATCACTACACGCCAAGCACCCAGGCAGCTGCTGCGTGAGGTACATATCATGACTACTACTCAACACACCAACATTATTCGCTTTTATGGTGCCTACATCTCCCCATCCACGAGTGAGGTTAAAATCCTCATGGAATACTGTGAGGGAGGTAGCTTAGAAGCGATTGGGAAACGGCTTCGTGACCATGGTGCCGTCGTCGGTGAGAAGATTGCTGGCCGCTTAGCTGAAGGAGTGAGTTTGCGAATTCGAGTACATACTTTGCCAATCTTATCCTATTTTCAGATTCTTCAAGGGCTGGCTTATCTTCATCGGAACAAGACTATACATCGTGACATCAAGCCTTCGAACATTCTCTTGACCAACCAAGGTATTGTAAGACTATGCGATTTTGGTGTTTCTGGGGAACTCGTGGACTCCCTCGCGAATACTTTTACGGGAACGAGTTTCTACATGGCTGTCAGCACTTTGAATTTCAGGTTTTTCAAACCGACGCTGACCTTATCTTCTCAAGCCGGAAAGGATATCAGGGGAAAAATATACAATCAGATCTGACGTGTGGTCCACTGGTATCACTCTCCTTGAATTGGTTCAGAACCGATTTCCCTTCCCAAATGACCTACCCCCTATCGAGTTGATGGTTTATATCACTCGAAACGAGGTATGCTAATCCAGTGAAGTGGAATCACAACAGTGACAATTGTTTCGCGTTCCAGCCCCCCCGCCTTGAGGATGAATCAGGCGTTCAGTGGACTCGCGACATGAAGGATTTTATCAAACAGACGTACGTTTTCTAATTCCTGCTCAGCAGAGCTGACTTTCATTGCCTCAAGTCTCATCATTAATCCACAATTTCGTCCAGTCCCTAAGCAAATGCTGGAGCATCCTTGGATTACTAATACGATGAAAATGAGGAAAGAAGGAGACATGGCTAAATGGATCAGCGAGGTTTACGGCTGGCCGAAGAGAAGACCGAACGACCAGTGGGTAGACTGTCTTTGGCTGTGACCCCACTTTATCTCAAGTCCCCAATCTAGGCTTTCATCAAGCTGCGCTGGTTCTTCTCTATCAAATCGTAACGGTTAAGTGACCCTGTCCAGCTCTTTTCGACATAAATTTCCCATCCCACTCTGTTGATGCTAATTCTAGCTTGTTACCCGTTCTCTTTACATATATTTGCACTGACATACCAGTTCTCTTTTGTCGCCATTGTTACCCATGCTCTGCTTGTTGCGTAATAAGCGTTGCTCCTGTTTGGATATACCGTGTGTACTAGAAACCTTACTTCAGGCTGACAGTGGTAAGAGATTGGGTGCAAGGATCATGTAGGATCATGTTCTGAAGTGTACAAAAAAACATGGCCTGTTGTCCCTTGAGTGTCATTGGGTTGTGGAAATTCCCTTCATGTTGATGAAGATAAACACCGCGGAGCAGCCTACTAGGCAACGATGGCGGGACCCTGGCATCTCCTTCAGAGTCCGAATCAAGTTTTGCTCATTATCCCCGGTATCGAATTAAACTGCATTTCTTGAATAGTGTCACACTCTCATTTGAGATAGTTGGTTACATTCTTCCTTGTTTGGATTGGCAGCCTTGCAAGCATTCTGTATGGCGCACCCTTATTAATTGAGGGACGCATGTTCTTCCTCCTTTTCAACATTAATGATAACATAACCCCTCACAGGGACTGAAGAGTGAGGAGATCACTTCATCTTATTAAAATTACTATTCAGCATTACAAAAGGACCGACCGGTTATCCCCTTCCGTTTCCGATCTCGGACATGGATTCCTGGGTCCTAGTCAGGCTCCGAGGAAATCATTTGGACAGACTAAGAATATTTTCTGGTTCATCCAACAGAGAAAGATAGGGTCTCACGTTCTGTGATCCCCTCTTCCATCTCCGCACTATCTGAGAGACGGAAGCTTTTGGACTCGTCAAAGACTCCCGTGTCCTTTGACAAAGGCGTATGGGTAGTTTTGTCTATAAATGAAGGGATGCCGTTTTAAATAGTGAGAATTAGGTGCATCCCACCCTCCTGTTGGTAGAGTTCGTGGCGATTAAATGTGTAAGTTGCCGAATCATTCGCTTCCTCGAAGACGATCATACCAAATTGCCAGCTTGTAAGTACAGTCTGCTTTTTAAATCTCGTTGAAGTGTCAGACTATTGTCTTCCCTTCCGAACAGTGCCTTTGAATGAATCATGAAGCAGCGGATCGCCGTCGGAATATCGAATTGATTGATTGAGGTGATTCGCTCCTTCGCTGACCCTGTAATTTCAGTGATCAATTAGATCAAATTTCTGGATTCTATATAAGCGCGGATGTGTGCAGCCTCACTAAATGGAACAGACTCCAGGCACCCTCCGGGACCCAAACACGCTATTGGAGGGAAGGATTATGAGGTGACCACGTCCTCTTCTATCTTTTCGTACGAGTCTGCCCAGAGCGTGTCAATGATGTAGCCTCCTTAGGCTCTGCCAAATGACATGTCGCGTGAAAAACAGACGAAGGCAGCCAGGTAAAACGGACACTGTCAACAAGCTAATTATGGTTCGGAGTTTCCACTTGATAACTACGAGGACATCCTCGTTTCGTTCCGCGGGATGAGCGGTTAAGCACCGCGTGGAGCTGGCCAGCTGTGGACGGTCTTGTCAAAATAACAACAAACCGGCGTATATGAATTGGAATACCAGCAAAGATGAAAAGCACTTGGACATGCGTCAGGGCTCAACTTGAGTATCCAAACCATTTTACATCCAATACTCTACCTAGGATCAGGAACAAGGCAGAAACTGCCTTCTTATGAACACCATAGTTAATGAGGCTCGTAACCACGAAGGAGATATCTATTTTTCGGTTCTTGTCAAGTTTATAGTGGTGTAAACTTATCGAGGCCGGGGTTAGGTTATGCGGTTGCTACCAACTACAATGTTTCGCCTCGACAAAGATACGCACGTTGGTGTATGTTGTAATTGTGCAAGCGAGAACAGTCTTGCATCTGCGAAAAGTACATAAGAGCAGGGGTGGGGTAACTGCTCCAGTTACCTCTGGGCCCCATAGTAAGGACTCCCAACGATAACAGAGGCGTGCTCGCAACAGTTTTCGCCAAAATTGCATTTTTATTGCCTTCGATCAGTCATTTTTCAATACGTTCCGTTCCAACCTTTTCCTCTGATAAATTGCCAGCACATTCTGCTGCATCCATCCATGAATGCTCCGAGAACTGGCTGCGAGTCTCCAAACCTGAGTATGAACTCAGGGCACCGGGGAGTGATGTAACTGATACAACTCTGAACAGTAGACCCATTAGTGCAATGGACAGAAAATTGTGTTCACAGGGAAACCCTCGGTGTCACTACGGGGTGATTTCCTCGGTGGGGCGGACTTCTTGCAATGCGTCATGGGGGCCAAAAATACTCGAAGCGGTATCCATAACCATGTTTGGAATTCGAATAGATGGCGCTCATACAGGGACGTAGACTGTTGACCGTTGATGGTCCGTCTACAATAGCAGACGAGGCCAAGAGTAACAGAATAACTTCGGATGGTTGTTCTACGTGAAACAGCCGTTGGGCTTCCCAGACCACTTCCCAGACCACGGCGGAGATAGCGCCATTATCGTCCTGTCCCCCTAGTCAATTATCAACTCGGAGGGCTAACATATGCTATCAGATGTTGAAGGATAGTTCTTCAGCCAGACAACCGATGAGAACAAGTCGGCGGCTCCGGCAAAAGACCTCTATGTTCAGAGGGCGAACCGAGTTTGATCGGATTTAGGAATTTCTCTGGACTGAATTCTAATCAAGTAATGGAAATTATTAATTCTGCCACGCGACTTTGTCAAGGAGCCAAACTCCTCGCGTCCGATGAATTTATGGTCTATAATTTGACTGTACCTGGTATGGGGTGAAAAGAAGTTCTTTTTTCTGAGAACAAACAAGATCCCTCCATATATGACATCTCCTAGGAATTTAGAAGATATGTGCAACAATACAGCGATCCTAGATCTGATGAACTCGGTGATCTACCCTAATCGGTGACCCGTTGGTCTAGCTCAAAATGTCCTTGGATCTCCCTCGTAAACATTTATAAATGCTACGCGAACACTTGAAGTCGAAGGCTCTCCCCTTCCCCTTCGTTTGTCCATGGCCGATAGCATGTCATAGTTTGTTTGCTTCTACTTCCTGCTTAGATTGCCGCTTACTCCTTGATCTCAGTCCTGCAATTAACCAATACCCTCCTTATGCACAATGCTATTCAATGCCTCCCGTTGGCCGTAGCCATGTTCATCATGTTGTGCCGCCTCCTCGTCCAGGAGTTACCCCCAGAAAACGTCCCAAGTACACTCGTAGTAAGACGGGTTGTTTGACATGCCGAGTTAAAAAGATTAAGGTAAGTTGTCGAGCGTAACGCTGTCCGATTTGATCGAGAGGCTAAGCTACACACCTAGTGCGATGAGGCAAAGCCGGACTGCACGCGCTGCACTCATGGCCATAGAGAAGTGAGTCACACACCACTGCACAAACAACTCAATGGGCTCACAAATATTTCTAGTGCACTTGGCCCAAAGGTGTCCCTGTGCGAAAGAAAACCTCCGGCAGGAAGGATTCGATCGACGGAAGGTCCTCTACCGCTGGTTCTTCCATTTCAGAAAGTTCTGGTACTCCTCCCACTCGAGAGCCATCTCCGCATCATCATCAGCAGATTGACATTGACCTTGACCTCATGGCTCTTACGACACGGAAGAGACTAAAGTAAATATCCCTATCTCTGTCCTAAGGACCTTCTAAGCACGATTCAGCGATGCATATCTACAACTACAGCCCATCCAAACGGACCTAGATGCCACTCGCCCTTCGATGTATGTTCAATACCATTATGACAGCTGATTATTACTGAGGGACACACCTGGGTCAAGTGATCGTCCTCTGGCATACCCCTCGCAATACAATCCCGCTTCCAATATGTTCCCCATGATCACGGAAGCTTCCTATCAGTCTCGCTATGACCCTTATCCCAGTCCCATTCAACGAGCAACCGTTCCTCAACACTACCGTTCTATGTCCCACCAGCACCTTGCTCAGTGGAGTTGTCCAGACCAGATGGATCCTTATGTGAGTCTAGAACATCCATGAGTGCTACGCCTTTTGATACTATTTGTGTAGCAGTATCCCATGCCTCAAGATCGTGCTCTAGTAGCACATATGTCAGCAAGTGATTCTCATAGATACCAATGATGCTGTTCTTTGACAGTGGGTCCTCGAACTCCACTACTGAATTTCAAGAGGTATGAGTGGTCAATACATACTCTGAGTCCAAGTCCTACAACCTCAATGATGGCATTTGAGCTGTCGTCTCTGTTTACATCTGCTATATAGATTATGCATTAATTACCAAGAAACCATGTATTATCCTGCATTGTATCGTTTTTTCTAAGAATACCCTTTCTCTTAATGCACTGATTAGTGGATATCTAAGTTACCCCTTCTCCTTATGGAGCAGATCTGGATCCCTGCGGAAGGCGAGCAGAATGTGATGTCCGAATACTTACCCTTCAGGGCTCCAAAACTCTCACGTTCGGTTGCGGGATTTCAACTCTTTGTCTGCAGACATGCGGACTTTGCTTCTAGAATTATTTGCTGGAACAGGTTATTTCCGACGATCCTTGGGCTAATAGAATGGGGAGCCTACCGTATGATCAGGTCAAGAATTCCTGTCGTTTCATTAAACATAGTTGATTGCAAACAACAACCATCATGTCATCACATGCCTATTTGAATGCAAAGAAGCACCCTACTTCGAAGCCTCGCTGGTCACAAGATAAGTTCCAAACCATTTAAGGGTTTGCAATTGGAAGGACCGTTTTTCGAGGAATGGTTCAGTCGAAAGGGCTTCATGAGATCTCTTATGAGTAAGACCTTGATTTGTTAGCGTTCGGCTTGACATGGGCCAGGTATCATTATCTAATAGTCATTCATTCTTCCGAGAGTTCTTGTAAGGTCACAAGCATAGTAAGATGCACAAGCATGCACCACCTGTTATACATTGACCCTTCTGCTTTCATCATTTTTGCTGCCATCTTCATAGTATCAACAAGGTGTTTTATAAACTTTCACTTGTTGGGCAAGGTGGGCAAAGGACCAGGAAATCTTTCACAGCATAGTGGCAGTGGCTGAGCAACATACTCTCATACTCACAGGCTATAGTATTCTAACAGAAATCTTGGTGAAGGTGGACTGTGTTCAGAGCAGAATAGGGGCTGATTAAAGAAAAGATTCCACAATATGTTGAAAAGAAATCCCAAACAGCAATACACTGTTTCTTTTGGGGCTATAATGAGGATATATATACTTGTTTACTTATTGATTTTGTATAATTCATATCTTCATAATATTATAAAACCTCACAAATATTATAAACTTAAGTCCTAAGAGTTGGATGAAAGAATCAACCTTATATTAGAGTTAACACAAGAGAACTCAATGGGATTTCTGTTATAAACTAGTCTACCTTATATACTACAGACCATAGTTTGTACACATATTACAACTAACCTGCCCCAAAGTCTATGTGCTTTTTATAAGGCCAATATATTATAGCCATGTTATATAATTGTGTAACTGTAATATATGTAATATCACATTACACTTTACTATCTAAGTCTAAATATAAAAAAAAGAAATATAAAATAAAACCAAGTTTATTATTCATAACTCTAACAACAGACTAGTATTTGAAGAATAAGAATAAGAATTATTAACTAGACTTGTTAGAATATAAATTATATTTAGAAGAAGAAAAAATTTATAGAAAAATTATGAATAAGATCAGATAAAGTATAAAAACTTTATACAAGTTCAGAGGATTATATAAAGTTTGTGATTTTCAGGAAAATCTAAGTTGATATTATAACAATTAATAACCAAATACTATTTATCTTCAGAAAAACCTAAGAGAACAGAATAAGATTTTGTGAAGATAGCTGATATTCTAGATACTCTATTGTTTGTTGTAATCTAGCAAAATAATAATGAGCTAATTATTAGAATAATGATATACAGATAGTTAGAAACCTGAGTTAAAATATCTAAAATATTACTTAAAAAAGATAAAGTATATTTAAAGCAATAGAGAGTAGTGAATTGAAGGTCTAGAAAGTCTTTTGAAAAAACAAGATACAAGTATAGGATTTGAGATTTATAGTAGCAAAGTCTATAGGTTTAATAGTAAAGTTTGGGATGTAGAGTTGTAATAAAGTCTATAAGACATAAGGTTAACATTACTTCTCTCTTCTATACTATCATCTTGTATAGTAGCACCTAATAGAGAAATTGTGAATAAATACAATTTTACTCCCTCAGCTATGTCTAGTCTCAATAATACCAACAATATATTGGAAGACATCAACATGAACAACCCTAGAAGCAGGTCCAATTGTTACAATCTCAAGACCTTAGAGTAAGTCAAGAAAAGGAACCTTGTATAGGGTTTACATAAGAGAACTCAATAGAAAACTCCATACAGGATTGTCTACCTTATATACTAAAATCTTATGGTCCATGCTAACTACTTCTAGCCTACCCTAAACAGCCATGTGTTCATCTTAAGGTCAACATATATTATATATGTTGTATGACATCATTCTTCCAGAACCTTTTATATTCTTCTATGTGACTTGTGACTTGTGACAATTACTGTGACCATGTCATCTGATGTGACTGATATGTGACAGTATGACTTTGACATTACCCCTTTCTTAAGGTTTCTCTCTAACTTTATCAGATATTCCT